>Ga0209796_10000158_pt1 | contig 74320 bp, 74 predicted proteins | sample AgamicOrSfrz_FD_187167 | JGI IMG/M metagenome (GOLD analysis project Ga0209796, IMG submission 187167) | Agave microbial communities from Guanajuato, Mexico - Or.Sf.rz (SPAdes) (version 2) | ecosystem: Host-associated > Plants > Phyllosphere > Phylloplane/Leaf | place: Guanajuato, Mexico...
CGATCTCCTTGAAGAAGGCACCGATGCGACCCTCGACGATCTTGGCGACGGCAGCCTCGGGCTTGCCCTCCTCCAGCGTCTTCTTGGTCAGGACGTCCTTCTCCTTCTCCACGATGTCCGCGGGGACGTCCTCGGAGGTGAGGTACTGCGCCTTGAGGGCAGCAGCCTGCTGCGCAGCCTGCTTAGCGGCCGCCTCGTCACCCTCGAACTGGACGAGGACGCCCAGGGTTGGGGGCAGGTCGGAGGCCTTCTTGTGCAGGTAGACCGTCGTGTTGCCGTCGAAGTAGGCGACCTCTCCGAGCTCGATCTTCTCGCCGATGGTGCGCGCGAGCTCCTCGACGGTCTCGCCGACGGTCTTGTCGCCGAGGGAGACGGCCTTGAGGGCGTCGGCGTCGCCGACCTTGTGCTCGTCGGCAGCCTTCGCGATGGCGTTGGCGGCGTCGATGAACGCCTGGTTCTTGGCGACGAAGTCCGTCTCGGCCTTCAGGCTGATGAGCGCGTTGCCGGACGAGGCGACGAGACCAGCGGACGCCTCGCGCTCGGCGGCGCGGGCGGCGGCCTTGGCCGCACCCTTGACGCGGAGCAGCTCGACGGCCTTGTCGAAGTCGCCGTCGGTCTCGTCGAGCGCCTTCTTGCAGTCCATCATGCCGGCCTGCGTCAGCTCGCGGAGCTTCTTGACGTCGGCAGCGGTGTAAGCCATGTGGGTGTGTCCTTCAGTACGTCGGTGTACGGGGGATCAGGCCTCGGCCGGAGCCTCGGTGGCGGCCTCGGCGCTGTCCGTGGCCTCGGTCTCGGCGGCCTCGGCGGGCGCGTCGGCGGGGGTCTCGGCGGCGGCCTCAGCGGGCGCCTCCGTCTGGGCCTCGGCAGCCGGGGCGTCGGTGGCGGGGGCGTCGGTGGCGGGCGTCTCGAGCAGCTCGCGCTCCCACTCGGCCAGGGGCTCCTCGGCGCCGGCCTCGGCACCCTCGGTCTTCGCACCCGAGCGGGCGATGAGGCCCTCGGCGACGGCGTCGGCGATCACGCGGGTCAGCAGGCCGACGGCGCGGATGGCGTCGTCGTTGCCCGGGATCGGGAAGTCGACCTCGTCGGGGTCGCAGTTGGTGTCCAGGATGCCGATGACGGGGATCTTGAGCTTGCGAGCCTCCTCGACGGCGAGGTGCTCCTTCTTGGTGTCGACGATCCAGACCGCGCTCGGGGTGCGGCCCATGTCGCGCAGGCCACCGAGGGTCTTCTGCAGCTTGTCCTTCTCGCGGCGCAGCTGCAGCAGCTCCTTCTTCGTGCGGCCGGAGCCGGCCACGTCGTCGAAGTCGAGCTCCTCGAGCTCCTTGAGCCGGTTGATGCGCTGGTGCACGGTCGAGAAGTTGGTGAGCATGCCACCGAGCCAACGCTGGTTGACGTAGGGCTGGCCGACGCGGGTCGCCTGCTCGGCGATGGCCTCCTGGGCCTGCTTCTTGGTGCCGACGAACAGGATGGTGCCGCCCTTGGCGACGGTCTCCTTGATGAAGGCGTAGGAGCGGTCGATGTAGGCCAGCGACTGCTGCAGGTCGATGATGTAGATGCCGTTGCGCTCGGTCATGATGAAGCGCTTCATCTTCGGGTTCCAGCGACGGGTCTGGTGTCCGAAGTGGACGCCGCTCTCCAGGAGCTGGCGCATGGTCACGACTGCCATGGGTGTTCCTTCTGTTGTTTCCAGTTGGTGTGCCTGGCGTCTGCGCGCGGCCCGACCCGCTGCGCGGGACTGGGGGCCGCGCCCGCGGGCGACCGGCGCCCCGGAACGGAGCACCGACGCGGTCTGCGGACGCGCGAAGTCAACCCGGATGGGTTGCTGCCGACCAGCGTAGTGCCTGCCCGGCCCGGGAGCGAATCGCTGCCCGCTGCACTCCAGCACCCTGATGAGCGCCCCTGATGGGGTCTGTGGCGGTGGCGAACCGGACACTTTCTGTCCACAGCGCGGCTTCGGTCGACCCTCCTCCCCAGCCCGTACGCCGAGCACTGCACGCAGCTGCGAGGCGAGCCACGCTGGGCCCATGAACCACTTCGCCACCGCCGGCCGGACCCGTCTCCCCGACGTCCGCGCCATCCTCGTCGTCCTGACGGTCGCGGTCCTCGGCCTGTGTCCGAGCACAGCCCGAGCCGCTACCGCCGGCGCCGTCGGGGCGACGGCTCCGGCCGGCGCGTGGCCGCTGCAACCCGCTCCGGCTGTGGTGCGAGGGTTCGACCCGCCCAGTGACCCCTGGGGCTCCGGCCACCGCGGCGTCGACCTCGCCGGCGTCGCAGGCCAACAGGTGCATGCTGCGCTGGGTGGCGTGGTGAGCTTCGCCGGGCAGCTCGCCGGGCGCGGGGTGGTGGTGGTCGATGACGGCACCACCCGCACCACCTATGAGCCGGTGAGGGCGACCGTCAGCGTCGGTGACGCCGTCGCCGAAGGCGCCGTGATCGGGACGCTGGAGGTCGCCCGGTCGCACTGCTGGCCGGCCGCCTGCCTGCACTGGGGCTGGATCCGTGACGTCGAGGACGTCTACCTGGACCCGTTGCTCCTGGTCGGGCTCGACGGGCCCGTGCGGCTGCTGCCGTTGTGGCGCAACAGCCCCGCCGCCCGGGCGCAGCTGCCGTACGCCGACTGGCGACCTATGGTCGGCGGGCGCACCCTGCTGTGACGCCTCCGACCGGTCACCCAGCGGTCACGCCCGTGGGTGTGCCTGCTGGTAGGCCCGGCGCAGCCGCTCGGTGCTGACGTGGGTGTAGAGCTGGGTGGTCGCCAACGACGCATGCCCGAGCAGCTCCTGGACCGAGCGGAGGTCGGCACCGCCTTCGAGGAGGTGGGTCGCTGCGGAGTGTCGCAACCCGTGCGGTGCGAGGTCCGGGGCGTGCGGCACCGCGGCGACACTGCGGTGCACGAGCGTTCGCACGGCCCGCTGGTCGATCCGACCACCGCGGGCGCCGAGGAACAGAGCGGGACCCGAGCCCGCGCGAGCTAGCCGCGGCCGGCCCGCCGACAGCCAGCCGTCCAGGGCCGCGGCAGCGGGCGCCCCGAACGGCACCGTCCGCTCCTTCCGGCCCTTGCCGAACACCCTCACGAGGTTGCGATGCCGGTCGAGGTCGTCGACATCGAGTCCCACGAGCTCGCCGACCCGGATGCCGGTGGCGTAGAGCAGCTCCAGGATGGCGACATCACGCAGCCCGAGCGCTCCACCGCCTTCCGCGGCAGCGGACTGGCTCGCCTCCAGCACCGCCATCGCCTCGTCGGCGCGCAGGACCGGCGGAAGGGTGCGGTGGGCTTTCGGCGAACGCAGGGTGGCACCGATGTCCGCTGGCATGCGGCCCGTCCTCGCCAGCCAGGCGGTGAAGACGCGCGCTGCCGTTGCCCGTCGCGCGATCGTGGTGCGGCTGCGACCCATCGACTGCTGCTTGGCGAGCCAGCTGCGCAAGGTTCGCAGTTCGAGCTGGTCGGGCCGACTCATCCCCATCCGGGCGGCGTGGTCCAGCAGGCTGCTGATGTCGCCGACGTAGGCCCGAACCGAGTGGGCAGTGAGGTCGCGCTCGGAGACGAGATGGGTCTCGTAGGCCGCCAGGACCCGGGCGAACCCCTCCGGAAGCGGCTCCCTGCTCGCTTCGGTCCCCCCGGTCACATCGTTCACTCTAGGACGCAGCGTCGGCGCTGGGCTGCAGCGCCGCCGGGGTGAGTCGCCAACCGTCCCCGGCGAGCACGACCAGGCCCTTCCCCTTCAGGGCGCGCAACGCCGCCTCCACGCCCAGCAGGCCGATGCCTGCCGCGGCGGCGATGGAGTCGATCGGCGCTCCGCGGCCCACCGGGACTGCGTCGAGGACCTGTTGCTCGCGCACCGTGATCCGGTCACGCGGGCGTGCGGGCGCCATCGCCTCGACCGGAAGGCACTCCCCCGCTGCGGTCACCATCTCCAGAACCTCCGCCCCGTTGGTGACCAGCGTGGCGGCGCCCGAGCGGATGAGGCGGTGCACTCCTTCGGAGGCGCCGCTGGTGACCGGCCCGGGGACGCCCATGAGGGGCCTGTTGAGCCGAGTGGTCCAGGTAGCGGTGTTGTGAGCGCCGCTGCGCACGCTCGCCTCGACGACGACCGTCCCCCGGGAGAGCGCGGCGATGATGCGGTTGCGGCTGAGGAACCTCAGCCGGGTCGGGGGCAGGCCGGGTGCCACCTCGGAGACGATCGCGCCCTCCTGGGCGAGGACGTCGAACAGCCGGGCGTTTCTCGGCGGGTAGATCCGGTCAGCTCCGCACGCCAGCACTGCGATGGTGGGGGTTCGGGCGGACAATGCGCCACGATGCGCGGCCAGGTCGATGCCGTAGGCGGCACCCGACACAACGGTGTAGCCGGACCGGCCGACCTCGGCGGCGATGCCCGCGGCGGTCTCGTCGCCGTAGGTGGTGGCAGCCCGAGCGCCGACCACGGCGACCGCCCGGTGCGCGGATTGTAGCGAGAGCGGTCCCCGCACCCACAGGCCCAGGGGACAGCCCGTGCGTTCGTAGAGCGGGCTCACCTCGTCCAGGGGCTCGACCTGCGCAGGCCACTCGGGGTCGCCGGGGATGACGTAGCGCATGCCGCGACGCTCGGCGCGCTCGAGTTGGTCCGCCGGCGACATCCGGCGCACGCGCGCGGAGGCGTCGACGCGCGGCGTGTCGTGCTCGCCGGTGCTGAAGGCCTCGAGGAGGCGCACGCCTCCGAGCTGGGCGGCCAGCCCGGCGATGCGGTAGTCGCCCGGCTCGACGATCTGGCTCAGAGCGATGCGCGCCAGCCGCTCCTCGTCAGTGGCACTCATCCGGCGGCCGCCATCACGACGGCGGAAGGCAGCGGCTCGCCGCGACGTAGGGCGAGCGCGATCCTGGCCTCCTGGACCCCTGGCGCCTCCACATCCCGCAGGTCGGCGAGCGTCCAGGCGAGCCGGTGTACCTTGACGGCGCCGCGACGACTCAGCTGGCCGCTGAAGATGGCGCGGTCGACCTCCGCCTGCGCATCGCTGCTCATCGGCCACCGCTCCCGCAGGGCCGCACTCGGCGCGTGCGCGTTGAGCCGCCAGCCCTCGTCGGCGTACCGCAGGGCCTGGCGGCCGCGAGCTCGCGCGACTCGTGCTCGGATGGTGGCGCTGCTCTCAGGTGCGCCGAGCGGATCGTGGGTGAACGCCGCCGGTCGCAGGTGGCGGGTGATGTCGATGCGGTCGGCGATCGGGCCGCTCACCTTGCTGTCGTAGGCGGCTCGCTGGGCGGGCTGCAGACGCAGACGTTCCGCTTGGTGCCGTTGTAGTTGCCGCACGCGCAGGGGTTCGCGGCGAGGACGACCATCGAGCGCGCGGGGAGGGTGACCGCCTCCTCTCCGCGAGCGACGGTGATGTCGCCGTTCTCCAGGGGCTCGCGCAGCGCCTCGATGACGTCGGAGCGGAAGTAGGGGAACTCGTCGAGGAAGAGGACGCCTGCGTGCGCCAGGCTCATCTCTCCAGGCCGCACCCGCCCACTGCCGCCGCCCACCACACTGGCCTTGCTCGCGTCATGATGCGGAGCCGAGAACGGGGGCCGGGTCGCCAGGCCCAGGCTCGGGTCCAGGACGCCGGCGAGTGACCTGATCGCCGTCAGCTCGACCGACTCGGCGCTGCTCAAGTCAGGGAGGATCGTGGGGATCCGCTCGGCGATCGAGGTCTTGCCGCAGCCCTTCGGGCCGTCGAGCAGCAGATGGTGGCCACCGGCCGCAGCGACCTCGATGGCGTACTTGACGTCGTGCAGACCGACCAGGTCGGCCATGTCGACCTCGTCGAGCCGTGAGGAGCCGCGCCAGGCCAGGAAGCGACCACCGGTCAGCGGCGGGACGGGCGGTGCCTCGGGGATCTCCGTGCCGGCGAGCGAGGCGACGACCTGCTTCAGCGAGCGCACCCCGACCACGATCATGTCGGGGACCAGGGATGCCTCGCGGGTCTGCGGCTCGGGGACATAGACCTGGCGGATCCCGCGCCGCGAGGCCGCGAGCACCATGGGAAGCACGCCGGGGACCGCGCGTAGCGCCCCGTCGAGGGAGAGCTCCCCGATGAACGCCGTGTCGACCAGGTCGCGGGGATCGACCTCGCCGCAGGCGCCCAGGATCGCCACCGCGATGGGCAGGTCGTAGTGCGCACCCGACTTCGGGAGGTCGGCCGGGGAGAGCAGCACTGTCACGCGCCTGGTGGCACCGGGCCAGGTGAGCTCGGAGTTGGTGATCGCCATCCGCACCCGGTCGCGTGCCTCGTTGAGCGCGGCGTCGACCCGGCCGACCAGCGTCGCGCCGACCTGTCCGGCGGAGACGTCGGCCTGCACCTCGATGAGGTGGCCCACCGCGCCGCGCAGCGAGACCGTACGGGTGGTCGCGACGGCCATCAGAAGAGACCCCGCACATGCTCGATCCGGGCCGGCCCGGACCTTGGCCGCCGCACGGCGACGAGGTCGATGCGCATCTCGGCGGGGCGCACGCCGTGCTCGCGCGCCCACCGGGCGCCGAGCCGCTCGAGCCGGTCGAGCTTGGCCGGCGTGATCGCCTGGTGGGGCGTGCCGTGACTGTCGTCGTACCTGGTCTTCACCTCGCACACCACGAGGGTGGACCCGTCGCGCAGCACCAGGTCGAGCTCGCCCTCGGAGCAGCGCCAGTTCCGATCGAGGACCGCCATGCCGGCGTCGGTCAGATGTCGCTCTGCGACCTCCTCGCCGTAGCGCCCCATCGCCTGCCTGCTGGCTGCCGTCGTGCTCATGCGTCCTCCGTCCCGAGACGCCGGTCGACGACCGGCGCACGCCCAGCATCGGGCGCGGGGAAGGCGCCGGCGACAGGAGGGGCACGGTGCTGTGGAGATCGGGCGCCCGGAGGTCGCCTGTGGACGGAAAGTGCCCGATTTGGCCCCGTCAGCTCACTGATCGAGGTTGGGCGCACCGATCGGGGCGGGCACGCTGGCGCCGATCGCGCTGGTGAGTGATATCGCGGCCGTGTTGCCATTGCTGTAGAGCGCCGAGACGACGATAGGTCCGTTGACGACGTTGACACTCGTGGTGCCCGGGAAATTCATCAGCGCCAGCGGCGCGTAGATCGTGCCGCCGTAGTAGGTGTTGCCGTTCCCCTGAAGCCCTAAGTCCGAAGTGTCGTAGGTGTCGTAGACGACGACGAAGCCCTTCAGGGACCCCGTTGTCATGGCACTGAGCGGTGCGGCACTGGTGCCGGCCGTCCCGTTCTTCATGTCGATATATCCCCCCGCCTCTCCTGGCGGTTGGCACGCACGGGGCGTCGCGCCACCACAGGCGAAGTAGAGCGTCACACCGGTGCCGGTGAGACTGGTGTTGTGGTCGGCTGTCCAGGAGCCAGTAATGACATACATCCCGGGCGACAGCGGACAGGCCCCGTTCGTGAGGGTGATCGCAGCGGAGTAGACACCGGGACCTCCGACGCCTGGTGATGACGAACACGGGTCCGTCCTGGCCGCCGTCGGACGGTCCGAGGGAGGCAGCACGAGGGTGCTGTACGGGTCGGACAAGGCGGGGGCAGACGTGGCGAGGGGATCGCAGTTCTGACTGCACCCGCCAGCCCCAGTAGTCGTGATCGTCCGATTGGGTGTGTCGGCAGACACGGTGACGTGTCCCTGAGCGCCGACGCTGAAGGAGCCGTTGGTGTGGATCGAGGCCCCGGACACAGTAACGTCGCCGTTCCCGACGTCGCTGACCCCGCTGCCCAACAGGCACAGGCCGCAGGAGCGGGCCGTCCCCCACGGCACTTGTGCTCGGGCGACGGTCTGGACACCGACCGACGTCACGCCCGCGACCGCACCCACACCGGTCTTGACGCTGACCTTCGGCATGAGGACGCGGACCTTGGTCGGCTGTGTCGAGTTCGCCAGGTTCGAATCGTCGGCGAACGAGATGCACTGCGTCGCCACCGCCGGCGCCGCGAGAGCACCGGTGTAGACGTAGTAGTGGCTGGAGTCAGTGCAGTTGCTCCAGTCCGTCGCGCTCACGCTCGGGAAGTTCTTGGCGACGATGGCCTCAGCCTTCGCGACCGCCTGTGCGAAGCACGGCGATACGGAGCATTGGGTCGTCCCGGTCTGGTACAGCACCGTCGCCGCCGCCAGGGCTGCCGAATCCGAGCCCACCTGCGACTGCTCCTTGCGGTCACGCGCCTGGCCGAGGTCCACGACCATCGCGGCCATGACCAGCAAGCCGACGGCGAGCACGGCGGTCACGATCGCCACCGCTCCACGCTCGTCCCGAGCCGGCCGCCTCGGCATCACGAGCACCACGACCACGACTGACCAGAGGGCAGGGGGTCCGAGTACGACGTCGTCGAGTCTAGCGCTGCCGTGGTGATCTCGATCGCCATGTCGGTGCGGGCCGTGATCCAGCCCCCCGACGGATAGGGCACCAGAGCGACCGGCGCACGGGTCTGGACCGCCGAGCACACCGTCAGGTTCGAGCCTTGGGCCCAGGAGCTGTAGGAGACCATGGAGTACGCCGTTCCGCTCATGGGATTGATCCGCTGGTCGGCTGTGCAGGCCACCTGTGCGACGTAGCTCGGCTTCGTGGCGCAGGTGCCCGACGCCGCGGTCTGGACGACGGCCATCCGGGCAGCACCGCGAGCACCGTCGCGCAGGCTCAGAGAGTTGCTGAACAGGATGCCGTAATCGAGGATCGCGAAGACGAGGAGCAGCAGGATGGGCACGACGAGCGCGAACTCGACAGCGGCAGCGCCGGCATCGCCATGTGCTCGTGAGCGCATGACCATCATCTCCCTCCGACCCCCAGCGTCATTCTTTCGGCACGGCGTGCCGGTATCCAAGGACGAGCAGTGAAACCGGGACCAATGTCCCACATCGACGGACCTAGCCCACGAGTTGCGGACTTCCACAGTTGATCGAGTCGGCGAACGCGTCCGAGCCGGCGAGCGAAAGCCCGAGATCGCTCTCCAACAAGGAGGTGATCGACGTCAGCAGCGGCGTGACGACGCCGGACTCGATGGTGGCGATCGGGCCGGAGGTGAGGGCGGTGGTCAGCGACGCGAGACTCACGCCGAGGAGGCCCAGGAGTCCCGTTGAGCCGCTCGCCGTGACCACCGACGTCGCGGAGGTCAGGTTGAGGTTGCTCACGCCGGATCCGCCGGTCGCCACGCCCGTGGTGACGTTGGTGGGGACCGTCAGCGTCACCGACTGGCTCGCGGGGTTCGTCGGAACGGTGGTCACGACGGCTGACAAGGTCATCGACCCGAGCAGCGGTGCACTCACCGTGAGGGGGATGGTGATGGTGGCCGGGAGCAGGCTGTTAGCGACGCTGACCGACATCGATTGCGGCGCGGTACTACACGAGATGCCGGTCAGGACGCCCTGCCCTTGCGCGGTTTGAACGGCCACGGTGATCGGTCCAGCGGACACGCTCAGCCCGAGGACACTCGGCAGGGCGCTCAGCACGGACGCTGTGACGGCCAGCTTCACCTGAGCGGTGGTGGCGGTCGCCTGGTTCGGCAGACCACACGCCAATTGCGCCGGCTCGATGACCTGGAGGCTCGCCGACGCACTGGTGACGCCGGGCAGGGCGACGCTCAGACCGGGGATCGACACGAACGAGCCGCCGTTGGCAATCTCCGCGGCGCCCGCGACCAGGTCGAGCGCGTTGAGCGTTAACGAAGCAGCCGAACCGGTGCCCAACGAGAGTCCCATGAGGCTGCTGACGGGAATGACCGTGTTGGCAGCGCTGGTCCCGAGGTCTGCCTTGAGCGTTGAGACCACCGTGGCATCCGCGGCGTCGCCCTGCGCGGTGAGGGCTTGCACGACAGCCAGGTAGAACGCACCCAGAGTGACGCTCGTGCCAAGTAACTGCGTCGGCGTACCGGCGCCGAGGGCGGCCTGCAGGTTGCCGAGGTTGAGCTGAGTGTTGGCCAGCCCCTGGTATCCGACGGCCGTGGTGTCGATGCCCGACCCCAGCGACCCGAGCAGCGGGCCCAGCACCGCAGCGTTGCCGCTCTTGATCGCGGCGGCATACGAGCCGAGCCGGAAGCATGCCGTCGAGGCCGCGTCCGCGATAGCCGATCGGCACACCGGCCCTGCAGTCACGCCCGCGATCCGGCCGAGCCCGAACGAGACGGATCCACGCGCGACGACGAGCACGGCGTTACCGGTCACGCTCGAAGGGACCGGGTAGGTGAAGTAGCTGTTGCTGTACGTCCCGTTGCAGCCGAGTCCCTGGTCGGAGGTCCAGGTCGCGCTCGGGTCGATGTAACCCACCTTCACCGTCACCGAAGGGGCGGCGCCGACCGTGCCCGCATCGTTCGCGGCGCTGGTCTGTGCGACGGCGTCCGTGACGGCCGATGCCCCGCTCGCGTTGAGGGTCCGCGCCATGTCGAGCGCGACGGTATCGGCGACCGCTTGGACGTCGCGGCGGGCCACTCGCTGCTGGCCGATGTCGACCGCCAGCGCGGAGAGCGGAAGGATGACGAAGGCGACGATGAGCGCCAGGGTGAGGGCGACCGCTCCCCGTTCCCGCAGTCGCACCCGTCGGGACCACGGCCGTTGGGGCCACATCAACTGACCTCGACGACCGAGGTGAAGGTGAGCGTGCTCGGCAGCGTGAAGCCCAAGCCTGGGACCGTCGGGAGGAGGGAGTGGTCCCGGTACGGATAGGACAGCGTGACGGTGATGCACGTGTGCGTGGTGTTGCACGACCCCGGCGGCGGAACCGAGCAGGCCAGGTGCGAGGTGTCGGTGACGGCGGCCGTACTGGACACGCACGACATGTTGTATTGACCGAGCGCGGACTGCACCGCTTGGACCGCGGCGTACTGCGCCGGGCACGCCGCCGAGGTGAAGCTGGCCGGCGCGGTGCTGGCACTGCACGTGCCGGATGTCGGTGCGCCGACCGCGGCCCGGGCCCCCTCGTCCGCCGCCTGCGAGAGCGCCTGCCGGAAGCTGAACATGTAGGCGTAGGCGATGACCGCGAAGATCAGTGGCAGAACGATGAAGCAAAGCACGAGCGCCGCTTCCACCGCCGCCGCCCCGCGCTCCCGCTGACGCCTCGCCACCATCGGTGCCCCCACCCCGGTCGAAGGACGCCGCGGGCCCCTACCCGTGGCATCACGCCGATGCTATGTGGACATCCAAGTTTGCGCAGGACTTCTGGCAACGCTCGCTCGTACCACGAGCGCTCGGTGCCGGTCCTGCGGGGGCGGAGCCCTCGTTAGTCCTTGGGCAGGTCGAGCTCGGCCGGGCTGAGCTCCTCGACGTTGACGTCCTTGAACGTGAGGACCTTGACGTTCTTGGCGAACCGGGCGGGTCGATACATGTCCCACACCCAGGCGTCGCTCATCGAGACCTCGAAGAAGACGTCGCCGGCCTCGGTGCGCGCCTTCACGTCCACCTGGTTGCACAGGTAGAAGCGGCGGTCCGTCTCGACGACGTACTTGAAGATGCCGACCACGTCGCGGTACTCGCGGTAGAGGGTCAGCTCCATCTCCGTCTCGTACTTCTCGAGGTCCTCGGCGCTCATGACGCCGATCCTAGGGTCTGCACCGCAACGGCGGCCGGCCGGTCCGCCTCGATGTCACCGACGCCGACCCCTGGCAGGCTCCACGAGCGACGATGGTGGACCGATGGGCCGTGCACGGCCAGTGCGTCGATGTGGGCCGGGGCGGAGTAGCCCTTGTTCTCCGCCCATAAGTACGCCGGGAACTCCTCGTGCAGCTGCGTCATCAGCGCGTCTCGGGCCGTCTTCGCCAGGATCGAGGCCGCCGCCACCCCGGCGCACTTCAGGTCCGCCTTGATCATCGTGGAGACGGGCGGCACGGAGCTGAGCAGCTCCCCCGGCGAGCCGAAGAGGCCGTCCTGCAGCGGCGGGGTGAGGTAGTCGTGGTTCCCGTCGAGCAGCACCGCGTCGGGTCTGACGCTGAGCTGGGCGAGCGCTCGGTGTCCGGCCAGGCGCAGGGCCGCGATGATGCCGAACTCGTCGATCTCGGCAGGGCCGGCGTGACCCACGGCATGGCACAGCGCCCAGCGACGTACCTTCGGCGCGAGCCGCTCGCGTGCCTCGGGTGTCAGCAGCTTCGAGTCACGCACTCCCTGGGGCGCGGTCCGGGTCGAAGCGGAGATCACCACCATGCCGATGGTCACCGGCCCGGAGAGAGCACCGCGTCCCACCTCGTCGGCGCAGGCGAGGTGGACCACGCCCTCCCGCAGGAGGGTGCGCTCGAATCGCAGGGTGGGCACCGTGGTCACGACGTCGGGATCTGCGCGAAGTCGGCCGGGCGGTGGATCACGTGGGCGCGCCCCAGCGGCCACACGAGTGCGACGACCTTGCCGACGACATCGTCGACCGGAACCCAGGGTGACTGCGAACAGTCGGTCTCCGCCTTGGTGCACAGGTGATAGCTGGAGTCGGCGGAGTTGTCGCGGTTGTCGCCCATCACGAACAGGAACCCGGCCGGCACCGGGCCGGCCTTCCAATGCGGCGTGCGCGGCATCGGGCCGTAGCACTGGCCCTGGCCGCTGTCGTCGCACGCCCGTGCGGCCGGGCGGGCGTATCCCGACTCGTCGATGGCCTTGCCGTTGACCTTCAGCCGGCCCTCCTTGTCGCAGCACACGATCGTGTCACCGGCGACACCGATCACCCGCTTGACGAGGTGGCCGCCGGTCGGCAACAGGCCGATGTGCGCGAGCAGGCCGCTGATCCCGCCGGAGGTGCTGCCGTCCTCCTCGGCGTCCAGCCAGCCGCCGGGGTCCTTGAACACCACGACGTCGCCCCGCTGCGGCGTACCGCTCCCCCAGTACGACGGCTTCTCCACCAGCACTCGGTCGTCGGTCTTGACCCCCGGGCCGCCCTGCAGACCCGGCTCCATCGACGCGGAGGGGATGTAGAACGCCTGCACGAAGAACGACTTGATCACCAGCGCGATGATCACCGCGAGGACCAACAGCAGGATCGACTCCTGCCACACCGGCATCCCGCGGGTCCGTCGTCCACGCCGGGGAGGCTCGGGGGAAGCAGAAGACCGCGATCCCTCCTGTTCCTCGTCGAGGAAGATGGAGAGATCGCGGTCTTCGGAAGTCACGCGCAGAGTCTAGGAAAGAACTCTGAGAGGAAGCGCTCAGGCCTCCCGCTGGGCGGATCGGGCGTCGCTACGCTCCGCCGATCAACCCCGGAGGCTCAGGCCTCCCGCTGGGCGAATCGGGCGTCGCTACGCTCCGCCGATCAACCCCGGAGGCTCACGCCTCCCGACGCTCCTTGATCTTCGCCTTCTTGCCGCGCAGGTTGCGCAGGTAGTACAGCTTGGCGCGACGGACGTCACCACGGGTCACGACCTCGATCTGCTCGAAGATCGGGCTGTGCAGCGGGAAGGTGCGCTCGACGCCGACGCCGAAGGAGACCTTGCGGACGGTGAAGCTGCGCGAGATGCCGGCGCCCTGAACGGCGATGACGACACCCTGGAAGACCTGGATACGCGAGCGGTTGCCCTCGACGACCTTGACGTGCACCTTGACGGTGTCACCGGCACGGAAGTCCGGGATGTCGGTGCGCTTGTTGGCGTCACCGATCTCAGCAAGCAGGTTGCTCATGATGGCTCCTCACGACTGCCACAGGTCTGCCGCGGGTGTTCGAGTTCTCAGCGGGACGGTCGCCGTCGCGTGGCCGGCGGCGTCAGGCGCCCCCTGTGGCAGGAGCCCGTCGCAGCATCTCCGCGCGAGTGTTGTCCGGAGCATGCCTTCGGCCGACGATGACCAAGGGAAAAGTCTGCCACAGCCGTGGACGGCGGTCTAAATCAGGCGGTGCGGCGGATCCGCTTGGTCATCACGACCACACCAGGCGCCGGCGCGAGCTCCGGACGCAGCCGGAAGCCGGCCTTCTTGTACAGGCGCTGGTTGCGTGCGCTGGCCGCACCGGTGAAGAGCGAGTACGTCGAGGCCTCGGCCGGTGCGACCGCCTGGATGTGCTCCAGGAGCACCCGGCCGAGCCCGCGTCCTTGGAGGTCGGGCGCCACCATCAGCCGGCCGATGTCCCAGGCGTCCGCGTCGAGGCGTCCGCGCACCGCACCGACGAGTCGGCCCGCCGACCGCACCACATAGGTGTCCCAGGTATCGATCGACTCCTCGAGGTCGGCCAGCGACTCATGCAGGGCCGGGATGTCGAGGCTGTCGTTGGCCAGTGCCTCCTGCACCCAGCAGGCCCGCTGCAGGGTGAAGAGCTCGGCCGCGTCGCCCCGGGTGGCCGGCTGCACCCGCCAGTCGGTCTCGGCAGCGCTCGCGTGGAGCAGGTCGGGGCGGCGGGCCGCCGTACGCTCGCGTTGAAGCTGTCGCCGCCACCCCGCGATCCTGCCGTGGTCGCCGGACAGCAGGACGGATGGCACGTCGTGGCCGCGCCAGGTGGCCGGCTTGGTGTAGACGGGGTATTCGAGCAGCCCGTCCTCGTGCGATTCCTCCTGCAAGGAGGCGGCGTTGCCCATGAAGCCGGGCAGCAGCCGCACGACCGCCTCGGTGATGGCGAGCGCGGCCACCTCTCCCCCGTTGAGGACGTAGTCGCCCAGGCTGATCTCGCGGACCTCGGCCCGCTCGCGGGCGTGGTCGATCACCCGCTGGTCGATGCCCTCGTAGCGCCCGATGAGGAAGACGAGTCGCTCCCGGCCGGACAGCTCACGGGCGAGTGCCTGGGTGAACGGCTCCCCACTGGGCGTGGTCACGATGACGGTGGCGCCGTCGACGCCCAGCTCGTCGAACGCCTCGCCGAACGGCTCCGGCTTCATGACCATGCCGGCGCCGCCGCCGTACGGCGTGTCGTCCACGGTGTGATGGCGATCGTGCGTCCACTGCCGCAGGTCGTGGACGTGGATCTCGAGCAGTCCCGAGGCGATCGCCTTGCCGGGCAGGCTCAGCTGCAGCGGGGCGAGGTAGTCGGGGAAGATCGTGAGGTAGTCCAGGCGCATGCGCGGGCGCCTCAGTCCTCGTCCGGGAGCGGTGTCACCAGGCCGGGACGGTCCGCGATCACCACCCGGCGTTCGACCAGGTCGACGACCGGGACGAGCGCCTTGACGAAGGGCACCAGCGCGTCGCGGCCCTCGGGTGTCCTGATGGTGAGCAGGTCCTGGGCGCCTCCGTGGACCAGCCCGGAGACCTCGCCGAGGCGAGTGCCGTCCTCGTCGAAGGCGGCGAGCCCGACGAGCTGGTGGTCGTAGTACTCATCGGGGTCGTCGGGGCGCGCGTCGGCGGGCAGGGACGTGTAGAGCAGGATGCCGCGGAGGGTCTCCGCGGCGTTGCGGTCGGCGACCTCCTCGAACAGCACCTGCAGCACACCCTGGTGCCAGCGCGTGGCCGCCACGGTCACGGTGCCGCGGGCGAGGGCCGAGCCCTTGGGCGGTACGGCGTCGAGCACCGCGCCGACCGCGAAGCGGCGCTCCGGCTCGTCGGTGCGCACGTCGATCGTGACGTGGCCGCGGATACCGTGCGGCTTCCCGATCCGGCCGACCAGGACCTCGATGGCGTCGCTCATGATGCGGCCAAGGGTATCGGTGCCCGCGCGTGCCTGAGAACGCCGTACGCCCCGCACCGGATCCCGGTGCGGGGCGTACGAGGTCGCGCGTGAAGGCTCAGCGCCGGCGATCGACGTCCACGAAGTCGACCCGCGCGCCGGCCTTGCCGGCGAGCGCGCTGATCACCGTGCGGAACGCCGAGGCGGTCCGGCCGCCGCGACCGATCACCTTGCCGAGATCGTCGGGGTGCACCCGGACCTCGAGGACGGAGCCACGGCGCAGCTGCTTGTCGCGCACCACGACGTCGTCGGGGTGGTCGACCACACCTCGGACGAGGTGCTCGAGAGCCTCGGCGAGCATGGTGCTCAGGCCTCGGTCTCAGCCTCGGCCGCAGGAGCGGCCTCGGCCGGCGCCTCGGCAGCGGCGGTCTCCGCGGCGGGAGCCTCCTCGGCCGGGGCCTCGGCCTTCTTGGCGGCCTTCTTGGTCACGGCCTCGGCAGCCGGGGTGGCGTGCGCCTCGGCCAGAGCCTTGTTGAACAGCTCGAGCTTGTCGGCCTTCGGGGCCTTGACCTTGAGGGTGCCCTCGGTGCCCGGGAGGCCCTTGAACTTCTGCCAGTCGCCGGTGACCTTGAGGATGGCCGCGACGGCCTCGGACGGCTGCGCGCCGACGCCGAGCCAGTACTGGGCGCGGTCGGAGACCACCGAGATGAAGGACGGGTCCTCCTTCGGGTGGTACTTGCCGATCTCCTCGATCACGCGGCCGTCGCGCTTGGTGCGCGAGTCGACGACGACGATGCGGTACTGCGGCACCCGGATCTTGCCCAGGCGCTTGAGACGGATCTTGACGGCCACGGTTGTGGTGTCTCCTTGGAATGTTGGTCGTGGTGAGAGACCGCCACCAGGTGGGGAACACCGGTCACGGAGGCTCGATGGGAACTGCTGCGCCAGGTGAGAGGGGCCGGACGCGCAGGACTCAGCCGCCAAGTCTGCCAGAGACCGCGGGGATGACCGAAATCAGCTCACCACCCGGCCGCGCAGCACCACGGCCGCCGGTCGGGTGAGCACGGCGAGGTCGGCCAGGGGGTCGGCGTCGTACACGACGAAGTCGGCCGAGGCGCCCTCCTCGATGCCGGGGAAGCCGAGCCAGTCCCGCGCCCGCCACGAGGCGGCGCCCAACGCATACTCGGCCGGCAGGCCGAGGGAGGCCATCGCCTGCACCTCACCCGGCAGGTTGCCGTGGCGTCGTACGCCGCCGCCGTCGCTGCCGGCGTAGAGCGGTACGCCGGCCTCGTAGGCAGCCATGATCGTCTCGCACCGGCGGGCGTAGAGGTCGCTCATCGTGGCCGCGTAGCACGGGAACCGCTCGGCCCCCTGCTCGGCGTAGTCGGGGAACCGGTCGACCTGCATCACCGTGGGCACCACCGCGGTGCCGTTCGCGACCACCTGGTCGAGCAGGTCCTCGGTGAGGCCGGTGCCGTGCTCGATGCAGTCGATGCCGGCCTCGATGAGGCCGGGCAGGACGTCACGGCCGAAGCAGTGGGCGGTGACCTTCGCGCCGTGCTCGTGCGCCACCGCGATGGCCTCGGCGAAGTCGTCGGGGGAGAACGAGGGCCGCAGATCGCCCTCGTCACGCGAGATCCAGTCCCCCACCAGCTTGACCCAGCCGTCCCCGCGCGCGGCCTCGCGGCCGACCGCCTCGGCGAGGCCGGCCGGCTCCACCTCGTCGGCGTAGTTGCGCAGGTAGCGCTTCGTGCGGGCGATGTGGCGACCCATCCGGATCAGCCGCGGCAGGTCCTCGCGCTCCTGGATCCACCGGGTGTCGAGCGGCGAGCCGCAGTCGCGGATCAGCAGCGCGCCGGCGTCCCTGTCCTCCAGCGCCGTCTGCTCCGTCTCCTCGACGCTGATCGCCCCCTCCTCCCCGAGACCGAGGTGGCAGTGCGCGTCGACGAGCCCGGGCACGATCCAGCCCTCCGTGGCGGTCTCGGCGCCCAGCGGCCGCTCGAACGTGATCAGCCCGTCGACGACGTACACGTCGCGGACCTCGCCGTCGGGCAGCACCGGTCCGTGGAAGCGCAACGCGGTCATGGTGGCGAGGCTAGCGCCGGGGGCTCGGCGGCGTCAGGGGGCTGCAGGCGGCGGGGCGGCTCAGAGCCGATCGAGCAGCCATCCGGGGCTGAGCGTCTGACCCCATGCACCGGCTCGGGCCTGCAGCATCCGGTCGGCCGTCACGACCGTCACCTGCGCTCCGCGGGCGGCCGCCGCGCGGGCAGCCTCGACGATGGCGGCGTCGCCGTCGCGCGGCGCGTGGACCGTGCGGACATGACCGTCCCGACCCGCGCGTACGCCGGCCTTCGCCGCGCCCTCGAGCACGAGCACGATCTCGTCGTACGGCGTGTCCGCCACGAGCAGGCGCTCGTGCAGTCGCCGGGCGGCCCCGGCGCGGTCGTTCCACCACCCGTCGGGCCGCGAGCCGACGACGTTCGCGCCGTCGACGACGAGGACCGTGCTCATCGGTGGCTCACTTCAGGAACTTCGAGAAGTCCTTCGGGAGATTGAGCTGGGCGGCCGCGGCCTCGTAGTCGATGTCCTCGGCGTCGGGCTGGGCGAACGGGTTGACCTTGGGCTTGCTCGCCTCCGCGGCCCGCGCGGCGGCGGCCTCCTGTGCGGCCTTGGCCGGGTTGCCGGACTTGCGAGCGCCCTTGCCCTTCTTCGCCTGCGGCGCCTGGCGGGCGGCCGCCCGCTTGCCGAACGCCGAGCCGGGCATGCCGGGCATCCCCGGCATGCCGCCGCCGTTGGCGAGGGCCTGCATCATCTTGCGGGCCTCGGTGAACCGGTCCACCAGCTGGTTGACGTCGGAGGGCTGGCGACCCGAGCCCTTGGCGATGCGCAGGCGGCGCGAGCCGTCGATGATCTTCGGGTCCGCACGCTCCGCGGGCGTCATCGACTGGATGATCGCCTGGATGCGGTCGATCTCGCGGTCGTCGAAGTTCGCGAGCTGGTCGCGGAACTGGCCCATGCCCGGCAGCATCCCCATCAGCTTCGACATCGAGCCGAGCTTGCGGATCTGCTGCATCTGCTTGAGGAAGTCGTCGAGGGTGAAGTCGCCGCCGGCGAGCTTCTCGGCCGCGCGAGCCGACTCCTCGGCGTCGAACGCCTTCTCGGCCTGCTCGATGAGGGTGAGCATGTCGCCCATGTCGAGGATGCGGCCGGCCATCCGGTCGGGGTGGAACAGGTCGAAGTCGGTCATCTTCTCGCCGTTGGAGGCGAACATGACCGGCTTGCCGGTGACCGACACGATCGAGAGGGCGGCGCCACCGCGGGCATCGCCGTCGAGCTTGGTGAGGACCACGGCGTCGTACCCCACACCGTCGAGGAACGCCTGTGCGGTGGTGACGGCGTCCTGGCCGATCATCGCGTCGACGACGAAGAGCACCTCGTCGGGCTGGATCGCGTCGCGGATGTCGGCGGCCTGCTGCATCAGCTCGGCGTCGACGCCGAGCCGGCCCGCGGTGTCGACGATGACGACGTCGTGCAGCGTGCGCTTGGCCTCCTCGACCGAGGCGCGCGCCACGGCGACCGGGTCACCGGGTGCGGCGCTCGAGCCCGTGGCGACGCCCGGCTCGGGCGCGAAGACGGGTACGCCGACGCGCTCGCCGTTGATCTGGAGCTGATTGACCGCGTTGGGCCGCTGCAGGTCGCAGGCCACCAGCAGCGGAGACTTGCCCTGCTCCTTGAGCCACAGCGCCAGCTTCGCGGCCAGCGTCGTCTTGCCGGCACCCTGGAGCCCGGCGAGCATGATGATCGTCGGGCCGCTCTTGGCGAACCGCAGCCGGCGGGTCTCACCGCCGAGGATCGCGACGAGCTCCTCATTGACGATCTTGACGACCTGCTGGGCCGGGTTGAGCGCCTGGCTCACCTCGGCGCCACGGGCACGCTCCTTGACGTTGGCGACGAACTCGCGCACCACCGGCAGCGCGACGTCGGCCTCCAGCAGCGCGATGCGGATCTCGCGTGCGGTGGCGTCGATGTCGGCCTCGGAGAGCCGGCCCTTCCCCCGCAGGTTCTTGAAGGTGTCGGCGAGCCGGTCGGAGAGGGTGGCGAACATCGGGTCCTTCTTGGGCGGGGATCGTCGAGGGCAAGCCTAACGGGCGCCGTCCACTACTCCCCCGCCAGCGCCGCCCTGACCGCCTGGGCGGCCTGCGCCGCCCGCTCGTCGGTGAGGGCGCCGGCGGAGGCCTCCTGCAGGTAGAACACGTCCACCGCCTGCGGGCCGAGGGTGTCCAGATGGGCGCTGCGCACGGTGACGCCCAGCCTGGCCAGCGCTGCGGCGACGAGGTAGACGACGCCGGGACGGTCGCTCGCGCGGACCTCGAGGACCGTCGCCTGCGTGGACGCCTCGGGACGCACCACCACCGAGGGCGCCAGCGAATCCGCGCCCCGGGCCGGCTGCAGCCGGGCCGCGACGTCGAGCCGGCCCTCGCTGACGGCCTCGAACCGCTCCCGCAGCACGCGCGGGTCCAGGTGTTCCTCCGACACCTCCCAGACGGTGACGCCGTACTCCCCCTGCGGCCACACGCGCGCCGCTCGGATCGCGACGCGCTGGAAGGCGAACGCCGCCGCCATGTCGGCCAGGAGGCCCACCCGGTCGGTGGCGACGACAGTGACCCGCGAGCCGTCGGCGACGGGCTCGACGGCGATGGACAGGCCCCGCTTGCGCGCCTCGGCCGGGATGTCGATGCTCTCCTGGGGTACGTCGGCGGCGGTGGTCACGCCCGCGTCGAGCTGACGCTGTGCCTTCGCGGCGAGGCCGAGGATGAGCCGCGAGCGCCACGACGACCATGCCTTCGCGCTGGTGGCGCGGGCATCGGCCTCGGTCAGCGCGGTCAGCAGCGCCAGCGCCTCCGGGTCGGCGATCCTCGAGAGCAGGACCTCGACCGTCGCCGGGTCGTCGGGGTCGCGAGTGGTCGCGGTGGTCGCGAGCAGCAGGTGCCAGCGAACGAGCGTCGCGATCAGGTCGACGGCGGGGGCGTCGAAGCCCATCCGCTCGGCGATCTCGCGGGCGATCGGTGCACCGGCCACCGAGTGCTCGGTCAGTGAGCCCTTGCCGATGTCGTGGAGCAGGGCCGTCACGAGCAGGACGTCGGGTCGCCGCACCGACCGGATGAGGTGCGAGGCCTCGATGCAGGTCTCCACCACATGCCGGTCCACGGTGAACCGGTGGATGACCGAGGCGTGCGGCAGCATCCTGATCCGCTCCCACTCGGGCAGGATCCGCTCCAGCGCGCCGGTCTCCTCCAGGGTCTCCCACACGTGCAGCAGACCCCGGCCGGCGGCGAGCAGGCGCACCATCAGCCGCCGCGCCTCGTCGGGCCAGGGTGTGGGCATCGGGGCGCACTCGCGGGTGAGTCGCGCTGCCGTCGCCGGCGCCAGCACGACGTCGTGCTCGGCGGCGGCCGCCGCGGCGCGCAGCAGCAGGAGCGGGTCCTGGGCCGGTCGCGCGGTGCGGTCCAGGACGACCTCGCCGTACGCGAGCGCCACGCCGGGAGCCAACGGCGTCAGGGACGGCCGGCGTGGCGTGCCGGCACGCGGTCGGTCCAGGTAGGCGTCGACCCGACGCCAGGTCAGCCGCGAGAGATGGGTGATCCGCCTGCCGGACTCGCGGACCAGCACCTGGGCGGCGCGGGAGTCCGCGAGGCCGAAGTGCGCGGCGATCTCCGGCCACATCTCCGGCGTGATCCGGTCCGCCGCCCGCCCGGCGCTGGCCTGGACCACGTCACGCACGTCCAGCAGCGTCTGCCGGCAGCGCTCCAGCTCGGTGTGCGGCACGTCGACCAGCCAGGTGGCGACGACCGCCTTGAGCACCGTGGCGTCGCGCAGCCCGCCGGCCGCCTCCTTCAGGTCCGGCACGCTGGCGTGCGCCAGTTCGCCGAGCAGCTCGTGACGCGCCTCGATGAGCCGCTTGACCGCGGGCAGCTGCTTGGCGGCCTGCTTGCGCCAGTGCGCCAGCATCGTGGTGCGCAGACGCAGGGTGAGGTTGGAGTCGCCGGCGAGATGGCGCACGTCGAGCAGACCCAGGGCGACCCGGGTGTCGCCGTCGGCGGCGTCGATCATCTGCGGCAGCGAGCGGACCGAGTGGTCGAGCTTCGCGCCGGCGTCCCACATCGGATACCAGATCCGAGCGGCGACCTCGCCGAGCTCGACGCCCTCGTCATGGACCAGGACGACGTCCCAGTCCGAGTACGGCGCCAGCTCCCCGCGACCGTAGCCGCCGACGGCCACCAGGGCGGCCCCGACATCGGGGCCGCCCGCGGCGTCGTAGGCCTTGGCACAGACCTCGTCGGCCTCCGCTGTACGGCGACTGCGGTCGGCGGTGGTCACGCGGCGGCCCTCGTCGCTCGGTGGTGTCCGGCTCAGATCGCCGCGTCGTCGCGGTCGCCGGTGCGCACCCGCACCACCGACTCGAGCGGCGAGACCCAGATCTTGCCGTCGCCGATGCGCTCGGTCCGGGCGGACTTGGCGATCGCCTCGACGACCACCTCGACGTCGGCGTCCGGGACCGCGATCTCCAGGCGGATCTTCGGGACCAGCGCGACGTCGTACTCCGCGCCGCGGTAGACCTCGGTGTGACCCTTCTGGCGGCCGTAGCCGCTGACTTCGCTGACCGTCATGCCGGTGACGCCGACGGCCTCGAGCGCGACGCGGACGTCCTCCCACTTGTGCGGCTTGATGACTGCGGTGACGAGCTTCATTTCTCTCCTCCACGGGCCGGGGACGGCTGGGTTCAGATCATGCCGCACCGGCGGCGGCGGTGGTGCGCCGACCACCGGCGGATGGACGCCGGCCCGGCCCCGTGCGGGGACCGGGCCGATGTCGGTCGATGCCGAGCGATGTCGGCCGATGTCGTTCCTGGTCCGGCGTCAGAGTGCGGCCGCGTCGCGGTCGCCCGTGCGGACCCGCACGACCGTCTCGACCGGGCTGAGCCACACCTTGCCGTCACCGATCCGGCCCGTCTGGGCGGTCTTGACGATCAGGCCCACGACGTCGTCGGCGTCGCCGTCCTCGACCACGATCTCGATGCGGATCTTGGGCACGAGCGCGATGTCGTACTCGGCTCCGCGGTAGACCTCGGTGTGGCCCTTCTGCCGGCCGTAGCCGCTGACCTCGGAGACCGTCATGCCGGTGACACCGAAGGTCTCCAGTGCCTCGCGGACGTCCTCCCACTTGTGCGGCTTGATGACCGCTGTCACGAGCTTCATGCCAGGATCCCCGTTCCGGTCGCCAGGTCGTAGGCGGACTCCCCGTGCTGGTCGCCGTCGATGCCCTCGACCTCGTCCTCGGGGTGGATCCGCCAGCCGATCGTGTACTTGATCGCCAGGGCGATCACGGTGGTGAGGACGCCGGTCCACACGATGGTGAACAGGGCCGCGATGGTCTGGTGGCCCAGCGAGCTGAGGCCGCCGCCGTAGAAGAGGCCGTCGATGCCGCCCGGTGCGGAGGAGGTCGAGACGAAGCCGATGAGCAGGGTGCCGACGAGACCGCCGACCAGGTGCACGCCGACCACGTCGAGCGAGTCGTCGAGACCGAGCTTGAACTTCAGCCCGACCGCGACGGCGCAGAGGCCGCCGGCGACGACGCCCACGACGATCGCGCCGACCAGGTCCACCGCACCACAGGCGGGTGTGATGGCGACCAGACCCGCGACGATGCCGGAGGCGGCTCCGAGCGAGGTGGCCTTGCCGTGCACGAGGCGCTCGACAGCGAGCCAGGCCAGCATGGCGGCGGCGGTCGCGACCGTGGTGTTCAAGAAGGTGACACCGGTCTCGGTCATGAACTGGTGGACGTTCTGCGCCTCGGTCTGCCCGGACACGAAGACGATCGAGCCGACGTTGAAGCCGTACCACCCGAACCACAGCAGGCCGGCGCCGGTCATCGTGAGGGTCAGGTTGTGCGGGCGCCCGGTGTCACGCGGCCAGCCGACGCGCTTGCCGACGATGAGCGCCAGGATGCCGCCGGCCACACCGGCGTTGATGTGCACGACCGTGCCGCCGGCGTAGTCCTGGGCGAGCCAGTGGTGCGCCAGCCAGCCGCCGCCCCACACGTTGTGCGCGATCGGGAAGTAGCAGAGGGTGAGCCAGATCGGCACGAAGACGATCCACGCGGAGAGCTTGACCCGATCGGCGATGGCGCCGCTGGCCAGCGCGATGGTGATCGCGGCGAAGGTCAACTGGAAGAGGACGAACACGTAGTTGCCCGAGGTCACCCCGTGCAGTCCGAACATGCTGAACGGGTTGGCGATGAGCTTGCCGTTGTTGTTGCCGGCACCGTCGCCGCCCCAGCCCTCGGACCACCCCCACAGCACGAAGACGAGCGTCGCGATGCCGAACGCGACGAACGACAGCATCATCATGTTGAGGACCGACTTCGAGCGCGTCATGCCGCCGTAGAACAGCGCGAGCGCGGGAACGGTCATCACCAGGACGAAGGCAGTCGCCACCAACATAAAGGCGTAATAGCCGTCCACTGGACCTCCATGGATCTCGGGAGGCAGGGGCCGCGACGTCGATGTCAGGGACGCACCCGCCTGAAACTGGTGCAACCCTGCTGTTCGGAGGTTTCCTGGTGCGCCGTGCTGTGTTGCGGGGATGTAACGAGTTCGGCCGGTTTGTTACAGCCGGGAACCGCGCAGATCCCCACCGAGAGCCGGACCGGATGAAGCGGCGAGCAACAACCGGCGGGCGAACATCCAGTAGATCCGGGAGCCTGCGCGCATCGGTGCCGGCGCGCCGAGCCCTGTCGAGTCCCCGGGGGCGAAGTCGCCCGTCAGCAGACCGACGATCGCGGCGTCCGAGACGGTCCGTTCGGCCTGGACCACCGCCCTGCGGGCGCGGACCTCCTTGCGATGCCTCCAGAGCCAGCGCCAGCCGGAGACCTTCTGGCGGCCCCAGCCTTGCAGCACGGCGACGGCGAACATGGCGAGCTCGAGGCCGAGCAACGCTGGGGCCAGGACGACGAGCGTGCGTCGCTCGAACAGTGTGAGCAGCAGGAACAGGCGGTTGCGCTCCAGCAAGTAGAACTTGCGGTCGTTGCGGGAGAACTCATAGCGGTGCAGCACCACGGCATCGGGCACATAGACGACGCGCCATCCGCGCTGCCAGGCGCGCAGGCTCAGCTCGGTGTCCTCGCAGTAGGCGAACATCGGCTCGCAGAAGCCGCCCAACTCGGCGAAGCGAGCCGCGAGAACCGCTGTCGCGGCACCGGTCGCCGATGCGACCTCACGCCTCTCCGCATGCTCGAGCGCGGGCTCTCCCAGACCGCCCGCCCAGCTGAGGCCGGTGAAGTGGACCGGGTTCCCGGCCGAGTTCATGGTTTCGGGCTCGTCGTACAGGCGCAGCGAGCCGCTGGCGAGGCCCACGCCGTCCTCCCGGGCGACGGCAGCCAAGCGCGCCAGTGCCTGCGGCGCCACGATCGCGTCACCGTTGATGAAGGCGAGGACCTCCCCCTGCGCGTGTCGCGCGCCGAGGTTGCAGCCCCCGGCGAAGCCCGTGTTCTTCCCCGGATCGACGACGATGATGCGCTCATGCGAGCGTAGGCGGTCGACAGCATCGGTGGTGCAGCCGTTGTCGACCAGCACCACGTCCACGTCGACGCCCTCCGAGGCGAGCACGGCCTCGACGGCCTCCTCGAGCACGGGCTCATCCCCCCAGGCGAGCATCACGGCGCTGACCCGGGGATATGAGTCAGTCACGCGACGACTCACCCGCCCGTGACTGCTCGACCTGCAGGCGCAGGAGAGCGATCTCCTCGGCCAGCGTCCGCACCCGCTCCTCGGTGCGACCGAGCTCGTAGCTCAGCTGCAGCGTCAGCCCCAGCAGCACGAAGATCGAGACGAAGAACAGAAGGTTCGACGGCACGCTGAGGCCGAGCGCGGACGACGCGCTGTAGAGAATCCTGGGGAACAGCGCCACCACGATCGAGCCCAGCGACAGCACCGCCCAGATGACGGCGTACTTCTCGCGGAGGCGATGGCGACGAAGCAGCTCGAAGAGCATGACCATGATGCCGAGCGCGGCGACGAGACTGACGATCTGGGGCCCCGACATCACAGCTCCCCCGCTGCCGCCACGACGAGCTGCTCCGGCTCCACACCCTCATCGAAGTTCGCCGGCCAGCGCCGCACGAGTGCCAGCACCAGAGCGACCACCGCCCGGACGAGATAGATCGCCGCCCGACCAGGCGACTGCGACGCCTGACCCGCCGCTCGCACCCGCATATCGACCGGAACCTGAGTCACCGAGCATCCGGTGCGCACGGCGATCACCAGCGATTCGACCGTGTCGCCGAGATACTCGGCCGGGTAATGGGCGGCGAAGACGTTGATGGCCCGCCGGTTGGCCACCCTGAACCCGGAGGTGACGTCGGTCAGCCGACTCCCCGAGATCCGCGTCAGGACCCATGCCAGGAGCACCATCGCCCATCGGCGTGGCCCCCGGGCCCGGTACGTGTCACCGGCGTGGGCGAACCGGGCGCCGATCACGACATCGGCGTGGGCCAACTGCTCGATGAGGACGCCGAGGAATCGCGGGTCGTGCTGGCCATCGGCATCGATCTGTACGGCCACGTCGTACCCGTGCCGCTGCGCATAGCGATAGCCGGTCCGCATCGCACCGCCGACACCGAGGTTGAACGGCAGCCGGCACACGGCAGCGCCGGCGTCGTGTGCCTCGTGCGCGGTGCGGTCGGCGGACCCGTCGTCGATGACGAGGACGTCCACGTCCGGGTTCGTCGCGCTGATCTCCCGGATGGTGGCCGCCACCGAAGCCTCTTCGTTCCAGGCGGGCACGATCACCAGGACACGTTGCTGGCGGGATTCCGGACACACAGGCGTCACGATAGCCGGGCTCATCTTGGCTCAAGGCATCCTGCCGCGCCGCTTCGACGCGTTGACTTACCCGGGCCGTCCTTTTAGCCCGTGAGCCCGAACGACAGCGTGGCTACGACGACGCCAGACGCCAGCAACAGCCAGCGCGCCTGGCGTGGTCCCAACGACGCGGCAACTGCTGCGCACGTAAGAAGTGCAGGGATCAATGGCATTCCGTAGCGTGTTGGCAGCGTCACATACCCGCCCGCCTGCGACCAGACGATGAGCGAAAGGATGGGACCGCTCACAAGCGCCGCCACTAGGGCTGCGACAGCAAGCCGACGTTCGAGTGGTCCGATGTGGGAGGCGACCAACGCCGCGAACAACCCTCCGAGGATCACGAAACTCGTCGCAGCGAATATCGGACCCCCTGCCCATCCGGCATCCGGACCGCTCGCCGCACCCGGGAGGAAGGCGAAGACGTTGTTGGCTAGGTAGCTCAACTTCATGGGCACCGCAATGCCGAAGCTTGGTGCTGGTCCGACAGCGAGAGCAGCCATCACGATCATCCAACTGAGCTGCGCCGCCGCGGCTGCGCCGACAGCGGCGATCGCCACCCACACCCGACGATCTCGGAGGTACCACCGCACAGCACCGCCCCCCGCACGACGACGGTCCCTCGCAGCGAGCAGGAGCAACGCCAACGCGGCCAGGGATACGGCAACGATGTTCTGGAACTTGAGCCAGGTCACGACGGCTGAGAGTACGACGAACGATAGAGCGGGCCACCGACGGACCTCGGAGCGCAGGTAGGTGGTCATGAGGACCATCACTGCGCCGGCCGCGTAGGCGGTGGCGTCGGTACTGATGTAGCTGTTTGCCCAGTACGCGGGCATTGAACCGACGAGCACCAAGCCCACTCCCAGCGCGGCGAGACGGTGCACGCGCAGGCGCCGCATCGCCACAAAGAGCAAGATTGCGGCCAAGCCGAGCCAGATGCCGCCCGTCATCCGACCGGCCTCGACCAGATCCACCCCGGCGAGGACCAGCGGTTCCGCCATGATCCGGGCGCTCAGGAAATAAAGGGGAGTGTAGATATAAGCACTCGTGTGGCCGCTGATCGGCACCATGCCGCTCGGATATTCGCGTGGATGCCGACACAGCCTGCCGATCTTGGCCCAGGTCATCCGAATGCCACGGCAGCCGAGCTCATGTCGAGCGTAATCCTCGACCATGCCTCCCTCCCGCGCCGGTCCGGAATGGATCACCTTCGCGTAGTAGTCGATGTAGACGTACTCATCGAGCGGCGAGATCGACTGATGCTCGTGGGCGTGCACGGACGTGACCGTGAGGCTCGCGAGCAATAGAACGAGCCCGCACAATACGTCGCGCGGGATCCGCAGCATCTGTTCAAGGGGTCGGCGCACGGCCAGAGAGTAGTCGCCGGACGTCCGCGCCCCGATGTCGACGCCCGTCCGAAGCGCGCCGACCATGCGGGCAGCGCCGCCCCCAAGCAGACGTGTTAGCGTCGGCCCGATACGCCCGCCCCCTGTGAACCCCCATGGAGACCATGACCGCCCTCGACGATGAGCTCGCGAAGTTGCGCGAAACGCTTCGACTCTGCCAACTCGAGCTTGTCGAGGTGCGCGGACGTGAGGAGGAGCGGGAGGAGCGCCTCGCCCCGCTGGAGCGTCAGGCAGAGAAGTTCATCGAACTGTCCGAGAACCTGGACGAGCGGCTGCGGCGTTGGGAGACCGCACGCACCGGCCTGCGGGGGTGGGTCGCACGCCAGATCTTGGGTGTCGTCCCCTCCGAGAAGGAAGTCCGCGACATCACGCTGCTGCGCTCCTCGGACCTCTTCGACGGCGCGTGGTACCTGCGCGAATACCCCGGTGCGGTCAAGTCCGGAATGAGCCCGGCCCTCCATTACCTGCGTCGCGGTGCCGTTGGTGGGCGCGACCCCGGCCCCCACTTCGACACAGCACGCTATCTGGAGAAGCACCCGGACGTGCCTCGCGGGATGAACCCGCTGATCCATCACCTGGAGACAGGCACGACACTCGACCATGACATCACCGGGCTGCCGTGAGCGGCTCGTTCACTCTGACCAGCCCCATCGCCTCCGCCGAGTGGGACGCCTTCCACAGGCTCGACCGGCTCACAGCCAAACGACCCGACCTGTGGGTCTTCGTATGTGATCCGCTCACCCATGCCCTTCCGGCCGGCAGCCGGGCGCTGCTGGAGGCGGTCAGACACGACAGCGAGATCACGAAGGTCGTCCTCGGTGAGGGCCCACGACCCGATCTCGGTGTCGCTCGGCTCGCCTATGAGTCGGCCTACAACGAGTCGGCCCGGGACTTCCTGCTGCACGCCGGCCGGGTCTTTCTCCCTCATTCAGCCCACGCGGCCGCGGTGCCGTGGCCGATCGGCTCGGAGGGTCGACTAGTGGTGGCCGTGCGCGACGGCCTTCAACTCAACCGCGGCGCCGTCGGACAGTACGGTGCGGTTGACGTGGGAGCGGTGACGAATGTGGTGCATGCAATTCCGGACCAGACCATCAATGCCGTGCTGACGGCCTCCCGGATCGACGCCCTGTGCGCTCTCGCGACCACGTGGCCGTGCACCTACAATCAAGTGTGGAACACGGGGCTTCCCGCGCACGACTTTCTGTTCCGAGCTCTCGAGGACCTGCCCGACGACATTCGACGCCAGCACGACGAAGTCCACACATCCCTCGCCGGCAAGGACCTGTTGCTCCTCCTTCCGCACACCACCGGACCAGAAGCTGTCTCCGGCGTGTTCCTCTCGACACCGCAGTTGGCATCGCTGGCGGCCTGGTGTGAGGGGCGCGACATCGTCCTCGGGCTACGGATGGACACCCGCGGCGCACGTCCGGACAGACCCGCGCCGCAGGGGGTCCTCGACCTGTCCCCCGCTCGCTTCCCCTCGTTGCACGCGGTGCTGCGCGCCGCGGATCTCGTCCTGACAGATCACGCGGACGCGGCGCTCGATTTCGCACTGCTCGGCCGCCCTGTGGTCAGCCTGGTTCAACATCCCGCGGAAGCACCCCGCGACATGCTTCTCGACCTGGAACGGCTCTTTCCTGGCCCGGTCGTCCGCAAGTTCGAAAGCGTCTTCCAAGCGCTGGACAGCGCAAGGAACGCAACCCTCCACCCGCGGTACGACGCGGTCCGCGCGCTGCTATGCGACTACCGCGATGATCACAACAGTGCGCGCGTGGTCGAACGGATCCGTGCAATGACCAAGGAGGCCGGCGCGTGACACGCCCGGACCTGAATGAGGTCGTGGTGCGCTGGCACCGTGCGGTGTCGGTGTGGGCGTCGCTGCACGAGGCCGACGCGGCAGAAGCACGGCAGTACCTCGGCCGCCTGCTCGACGGCCATCTTCTCGACGCGCCGCCGCCCGCCGGCGACCTCGGCGACGTCGATCCCGATCTCCTCGTCGAATGCGAGGTCGCCCTCGTCAATGCCTCGGGCGCGTTCGACGAGGACGGGTACGCCGATGCCAACCGCCATATCCCCGCCATTCGCGAGCGGCAGGTGAGTGCAGTCGAGCACTTCTGCTCCACCGGTTGGGAGTGGCTGCGCAATCCGCGGGCCGACTTCGACATGTGGTGGTACTGGTTCGAACACCTGGACCCCCGCCGGACCCAGATCAATCCCTTCGTCCACTACCTCCTCGTCGGCCGACATCTTGGTCTGGCCACCTCCGCCTCCCGACAGCCCGAGAGGCCCGACCCGCCGGTGTTCGAGGAGGGGATCACCCGCCGGATCTGCCTCTTCGCCGCCTATGACGTCGACGGCATCGTGGATGACTACGTCGTCCACTATCTGCAAGAGTTGAGCCGGTTCGCCGACGTCTACTACCTCGCCGACGGCCGGATGCCTGAGGCGGAACTGGCGAAGATCGCCGACGTCACGAAGGGCGCATGGGCGATCCCGCACGGTCGTTACGACTTCGGCTCGTTCTCGACGCTCGCCGAGGAACTCGTCGGCTGGGACATCATCGACCAGTACGACGAGATGCTGCTTGCCAACGACAGCTGCTATCTCCTGCGTCCGCTCGATGAGGTGTTCGGCACCATGGACGCGGTCGCCACCGACTGGTGGGGGCTGCAGGGCAGCAAGGCTGACTTCGGCGAGCGTTACGGCCACCACGAGCCCATCCCGTTCGCCGCTGCGAAGGGTATGCACAGCGAGCGGGACGACTGGTACTGCTACTTCCGCCTGCACCTGAGCTCGTACTTCCTCGTCTTCCGCAAACGCGTGATGGATGATCCGGGGTTCCGCCGCCGGCTGAGCACGGTGGCGAGTCAGGAGCACAAGATGCTGATCGTGCTCAAGTACGAGATCGGTCTCAGCGACTATCTGCTTCGCGCGGGATTCGTTTGTGACACCTACATTCCCGACCTCTACCCCTTCCACCCCATCTATTCCAACGACTACTTCAAGCTGCTCGAGCAAGGCTTCCCGCTGCTCAAGCGGAACCTGATCAATGAGAACTCCCTGCGCGTGCCCGACCTCGCACAGTGGAAGGAACGGGTCCGCCCGTTCAGCCGCGATGCTCCCCTCGACAGCTTCGAGGCGAACCTGCGCCGCGTCTCGGCCGATGACCGACTCCGTGCCAGCCTGGCCGTCCGGACGCGGCCGGACGGCACGGTCGATCATCACCGGCCGCTCGGCCGGCGCAAGTTCCGCGCTGCGGATCGTACCGCGCCGACGTTCGATCACTGGTGGGCCTTCCCCGTCTGCGCCGACGAGCACACGCTCACCGGGAGTGAACGAGCCGTCTTCGAGGAGGTCGCCGACGATCCGAGCATCAAGAAGATCGTCCTAACGCGATCCCGGCGGATCGACCTACCCGGCACGAACGTCGTCTCTGCTCCGATCACCAGCCCCGAAGGGCAGCATCACCTCGCCAGATCGGGTCAGGTCTTCTTGAAGCACGGGCCGCTGGTCGACGTGTTGCCGTGGAACCTGTCCACGACGACCCGCAACTTCATCAACCTGTCGCAAGGCACGCCCCTGCGGCGCTTCGGAAGGTCGCTTGACTCGCCCGACGCGGCGACACTGGAGCGCCTGCACCGGAACAATGCCGGCAACCGGGCGGCGGTGGCGGCCGGCCCGCTCGACCGCCTCGCCATGGCTGCGGCGCTGTACCCGGTGCCCTACGACGCCGTGTGGGAGACAGGCCTGCCGCGCCACGACCTGGTGCTACGGCCGGAAGATCGCCTGCTCCCTGACATGCAGGATGCGCTCCGCCGCCTTCGTGAGGAGGTCGCCGGCCGTCGACTGGTGCTGCTGGTGCCGGGCGTGCGCAGCGCCAAGGCCCCGCCCGGGCTGCGCTTCTCGGATCGCGAGGCGGCGGATCTGGCGTCCTGGGCACGACGCAATGACGCCGTCCTCGGTGTGCGCGAGTCGATCAGCGACCGGGGCCGACTCTTTGCGCAGCTCCTTCCCCACGGGGCGCTCAACCTCGGAGTACGTCGGTTCGCCGACTTCGAGGTCCTACTGCGAGTCGCCGACATCATGGTCAGCGATTGCTCGCCGTCGCTGATCGACTTCACGCTGACAGGCCGTCCGATCGTGAGCTTTGCCCCTCCCGCCGAAACGGACTCCGACTCCGACTCCGATGACCAGCTTTACAATCTCGATCGCATGCTCCCGGGGCCGACGTGTCGCACCGCCGACCAGCTCCTGGATGCGCTCGACCGGGTCCTGCTTCCACGCGATGCGGCTGCCGAGGAAGAATACCTGTGGCGCAGGAGCCTTTTTGTCCCGAGGATCGACGACCAGGCCGCCTGGCGCGTGGTCCAGAAGGTCAAGTCGCTCTACGTCACGGGGCCCTAGCCACCCGCGGCGGCCTGGCACGGACCACGTCGGGTCGCTCGGCGCGCCATGCCAGGGCGAATGTCTACAGGACCGGCGGCACAGTCGAGCACCGACAGGATCCGGTCAGCTCAGCAGCGCATCGACGAACGCCTCGGGGCTGAACGGCGCCAGGTCGTCGGGGCCCTCGCCGAGCCCGACCAGCTTGACCGGGACGCCGAGCTCGCGCTGCACCTGGACCACGATGCCGCCCTTGGCGGAGCCGTCGAGCTTGGTGAGCACGATGCCCGTCACGTCGACCGCCTCACGGAAGACGCGCGCCTGAATGAGGCCGTTCTGGCCGGTGGTGGCGTCCAGCACCAGCAGCACCTCGGTGACGGGAGCCTGCTTCTCGATGACGCGCTTCACCTTGCCGAGCTCGTCCATCAGCCCCTGCTTGTTCTGCAGGCGACCGGCGGTGTCGACGATGACAGTGTCGACGGCTGTGTCAGCACCCTCCTTGACCGCGTCGAAGGCGACGCTCGCCGGGTCGCCACCCTCGGGGCCACGCACCACCTCGACGCCCACCCTCTCGCCCCAGGTGGCGAGCTGGTCGGCCGCCGCGGCACGGAACGTGTCGGCGGCGCCGAGAACGACGCGGCGGTCCTCGGCGACGAGGATGCGGGCCACCTTGCCCACCGTGGTGGTCTTGCCGGCGCCATTGACGCCCACGACGAGCACCACGCCCGGGTTGCCGTCGGTTCCGCTCACCTGCAGCCGGCGGTCGAGCGTCGGGTCGACCAGCGCGATCAGCTCCTCGCGCAGGACGGTGCGTGCATCCGCGCTGCCCTCGACGCGCAGGCGCGTGCGCAGCCTCTCGACCAGCTCCTGCGTCGGCGCGACCCCGATGTCGGAGGTGAGCAGGACGTCCTCGATGCCCTCCCAGGTGTCCTCGTCGAGCCGCTCACGGGAGAGCAGGGCCAAGAGCCCCCGCCCGAGCGCGTTGTTCGAGCCCGCGAGGCGCTGACGCAGCCGTACCAGGCGCGACGCGGTCGCCTCCGGGCGCTCGATCGTGTGAGCCGACGGCGCCGCTGCCTCCGGCTCGGCGGTCGGCGACGGCTCGACAGTGGTCGGCGGCGCCGAGGGCGAGCGCGGCGGAACCGGCGCCTTCGCCGGCTTCGTCCGGCGTCCTACCAGGCCGACGGTGACGCCGACCAGGATGAGCGCGAGGACCGCGATGGCGACGATGATCAGCAGCAACGTCATGGCCTCATCCAATCAGAGCGGCCCGCGCCACGCCGAGCCGGCGCCGTCGCGGCCGAAGTGCACGGTCGTGCACCCTCACCTGCGTAGCGAGAAGTCGGCCTGCTCCTCCGGGTCGAGGGTCGGCATCGCGTCGGCGGCCTTCTCCATCGCCTCCCCCAGCCAGGGGACGTACGGCGGGCGCTGGCCGCGGGCCGGGTAGGCGGCGTAGAGCACGACGAGTGCGGCGACAGCGAGCACGAGCAGCATCGTGATGACGATCATGATCATGGCGGGCCTCCCGAGTAGGTGGTCACGATGACTCCACCCTGCCATGCGCCCTCAAGGCGCGGCCCACCGCACACGCCGCTCAGCGCAGGAGCTTGGTCACAGCCTCGCGGATCTCATCGGGCAGCGGCGCGACGGGGCGGGCGGGGTCGGTGTTGTCGACGTACACGTGCACGAAGCGGCCCTCGGCGGCCGCCTCGTCACCCGGGCCCTGGAAGAGGCCGATGCGGTAGACGACCGAGGACGTGCCGACCTTGTCGACCACCAGACCTGCCTCGATCGGCTCGGGGAAGCCGATCTCGCGCAGGTAGCGACAGGACGTCTCGGCCACCACGCCGATGCGGGGGAGCAGCCGAACGTTGGTCCCGGTGGCCTCGAAGAGGTAGGCGTTGACAGCGGTGTCGAAGTACTCGTAGTAGGTGGCGTTGTTGAGGTGGCCATAGGCGTCGTCGTCGCGCCAGCGCGTGGTGATGGTGCGCCAGTGGACGTAGTCGGCTCGCGTCGGGCGGGACCGGTCCGGTGTGGCACCGGGCTCAGGCACTCTCGACCTCCCTCAGTCGCTGGCTGATCACCGTGGAGACGCCATCGCCGCGCATGGTGACACCGTAGAGGGCGTCGCCGACCTCCATCGTGCGCTTCTGGTGGGTGATCACGAGCAGCTGGGAGTTCTCCCGCAGCTCCTCGTAGATCTCCAGCAGTCGGCCCAGGTTGGTGTCGTCGAGGGCGGCCTCGACCTCGTCGAGGATGTAGAACGGTGAGGGACGCGCTTTGAACAGGGCGACCAGGAACGCCACAGCCACCAACGAGCGCTCGCCGCCGGAGAGCAGCGAGAGGCGCTTGACCTTCTTGCCAGGCGGTCGGGCCTCGACCTCGATGCCGGTGGTGAGCATGTCGTCGGGGTTGGTCAGGATGAGCCGACCCTCGCCACCGGGGAACAGCCGCGAGAAGACGTGGTCGAACGCGACCCGCACGTCCTCCCAGGCCTCGGTGAAGACCTGTTCGACCCGGGCGTCGACCTCCTTGACGATGTCGAGCAGGTCCTTGCGGGTGCTGCGCAGGTCCTCGAGCTGCTCGGTGAGGAACTTGTGCCGCTCCTCCATGGCGCTGAACTCCTCGAGCGCCAACGGGTTGACCTTCCCCAGCTGCTGCAGCATCCGCTCCGCGGTGCGCAGCCGCTTCGTCTGCTCGTCCCGGTCGAAGGCGACGGGCTCCTGCTCGGTGCCGTCCTCGAGCGGCGGCCGCGGGATCAGCGTCTCGGGGCCGTAGTCGGCGACCAGCGCGTCGGGGTCGAGCCCCAGCTCGTCCAACGCGCGGCCCTCGATCTGCTCGATCCGCATCCGCTGCTGGGTGCGGGCCATCTCATCGCGGTGGACCGAGCGGACGAGGTCCTCCAGTTCCCCCGCGCGAGCCCGCAACGAGGCGCGTACGGCGACGAGCTCCTCCTCCCGACCCTTGCGGGCCTGCTCGATCGCCGCCCGGGCCGCGGCGGCCTGCTCGATGGACAGCTCGAGCCGGGCGAGGACATGGGTGACGGCGGCACCGACCGCCTCCGCCGCGCGCGCCTCACGCAGGGCGCGTTCGCGCCGTGCCGCGGCCTTCGCGCGCGCCTCGCGCTCCTGACGCGCCGCGCGCAGCAGGCCGTCGGCGCGCCCGTGCAGGGCCCTGGCCCGCTCCTCCGCGGTGCGCAGTGCGAGCCGGGCCTCCATCTCGCTCTGGCGGGCAGCTCGTGCCGCTTCCGTGAGGCGCTCACGCTCGGCGGTGTCCGGCTCCTCCTCGGGGCTGTCCTCGGCAGCGGAGAGGCGCTCCTCGAGCTCGGCGAGCCCGGCGACCGCCTGTTGCCTGGCCTCCTGCGCCTTCTCGATCGCGGCGGCGAGGCGCTCGGCCTCGCCTCGGGCCGCGCGCGCCTGGGCGCCGTACTGACCGAGCTCCTCGGCGACGGCGGCGAGCGTGGCGTCGGACTCGTGCAGCTTCGCCAGCGCGACGTCGACGCGCTTCTGTGCCTGCAGCCGCTCGGCCTCCAGCCGGGAGGTCTCGAACGTGGCGCGCTCGGAGGCGGCGACCGCTTCGGCGAGCTGTTCGGCGGCCTCGTCGACCGCCGCCTGGATCTCGATGAGGCTGGGGGCGCGCGACGAGCCGCCGGAGGCGACGTGAGCACCGAGGACATCGCCCTCGCGCGTCACGGCGGTGACGTCGGGCTGTGCCGCGACGAGCGTCTTCGCCGCGGCGAGGTCCTCGACCACGGCGACCCGGTCGAGAAGGCGCCGCAGCGCGGGCCGGAGAGCGTCGGGACACTCGACGACGTCGACCGCATAGGTCCCGGCGGGCAGCTCGGGCCATGCCTGAGCCTCAGCGGCGGGCCCGGCGAGCAGGAAGCCCGCACGCCCGAGGTCCTCGGTCCTGAGGTGGCCGATCGCCTCGATGGCTACGTCGGTGGAGGCGACAGCGATGGCGTCGGCCGCACTGCCCAGGGCAGCCGCCACGGCGGCCTCGAACCCGGAGCGGACCGAGAGCAACGCGGCGACCGAGCCCATCAGGCCGTCCAGATCGGCAGCGATCAGCGCGCCGGCGCCGTCCTTGCGGTTGAGGCCGAGCTCGAGGGCCTCCTTGCGTGCGGCGAGGGCCGATCGGTCCCGATCGGACTGCGCGGCCTCGGCCCGGAGCTTGGCCAGCCGCTCCTCGATGTCGTCCAGGGCGGCGCTGGCGGCCTCGTGCTCGGCGTCGAGGCCCTCCTCGCCGGCATCGAGGCCGGCGACCTTGGTCTCGAGGGCGGTGAAGTCGCGCTGGGCCCGTTCGGCGCGCGCGATGGCCTCCTCGCGGGCCAAGGAGAGTCGGCCGACCTCCTCGTCGGCGGCCGCGGCGCGGGTGCGTAGGGCGTTGACCTGGCCGGCGAGGCGGGCCAGGCCCTCGCGCCGGTCCGCGGCGGCACGCTGGAGGGCGACGATGCGCCGGTCCTCCTCCGCCGCTGCGTCCTCGGCGGCCTTGCGGGCGTTGACGGCCTGCTCGAGGGTCGCGCGCTGCTGCTCGACCTCGGCGTCGATCGCGACCTCCTGCTCCTTGGCGCGCGCCGCATCGGCCTCGAGCTGCTCGGGGTCGCGACCGCTGGCACCCTCGACCTCGCGCGTGGCGGCGGCGTTGCGCAGGCGCTCGGCGGCCAGGGACTGGGTGCCGCGGAAGCGCTCGCGAAGTCCGGACAGGGCGAACCAGGTCTCCTGTGCGCGCGTCAGCGCCGGCAGGTCCTCGCGGAGGGCGGCCTCCAGGGTCGCCTCGTGTTCACGACCCGACTCAATCGCGGCCTCGACCTCCTGCTGGCGCGCGACCAGCACCGACTCGTCGGCCAGCTCCTGCTCGAGCGCCGTGCGAGCAGCGACGAGGTCGTCGGCGAGCAGGCGGGCGCGAGCGTCGCGGACGTCGGCCTGAACGGTCGCGGCCTGGCGGGCGACCTCGGCCTGGCGGCCGAGCGGCTTGAGCTGGCGGCGGATCTCCACGAGCAGGTCGTTGAGACGGGTGAGGTTGCCCTCGGTGGAGTCGAGCTTCCGCAGTGCCTTCTCCTTGCGCTTGCGGTGCTTGAGGACGCCGGCCGCCTCCTCGATGAAACCGCGCCGGTCCTCCGGCGTCGCATGCAGGATGGTGTCGAGCTGGCCCTGGCCGACGATGACGTGCATCTCCCGGCCGATGCCGGAGTCGCTGAGCAGCTCCTGCACGTCGAGCAGGCGGCACGACTGGCCGTTGATGGCGTACTCCGATCCGCCGGAGCGGAACATGGTGCGCGAGATGGTGACCTCGGCGTACTCGATCGGCAGGGCGCCGTCGGCGTTGTCGATGGTGAGGACGACCTCGGCGCGACCCAGCGGCGGGCGGCCGGAGGTGCCGGCGAAGATGACGTCCTCCATCTTGCCGCCGCGCAGCGACTTGGCGCCCTGCTCCCCCATCACCCAGGCGAGGGCGTCGACGACGTTGGACTTGCCCGAGCCGTTGGGGCCGACGATGCAGGTGATGCCGGGCTCGAGCTGGAGCGTCGTGGCCGACGCGAAGGACTTGAACCCCTTGAGGGTCAGGCTCTTCAGGTACACGCAGGCTCCCTAGGTCCGGTGGTAGGACGCGCAGATCCTGTCAGAGAGCGCTGACAGTGAGCACCGACAGGGCTGCGCGGGGGAAGCTCAGCGGCCCCACCCTAACCCAGGGCGACGCCGCTGCCGTCCATCCGCGCCGACACCGCCTCGAGGCCCGCCATCAGCACGTCGAGGCCGAATTCGAACCGCTCGGCCCCCTCGCCCCCTGTCATCTCGGCGGCGTACGCCGACAGCATGGGGTACGTCGACGCCGGCAGCGAACCGAACAGCTCGCGCACCTGGTCCACCACCTCCTCCTCCCGCAGGTCCTGGCCGGAGGCCGCCGCGACCTTCGCGCGTTCCATCCACACCGCCTCCTCGGCGGCGATCGCGCTGACGTAGAGCGCGCCCAGGTCGCAGAACCATGAGGCCGCCTGCGGCGTGATGCCGCCGGCGACGAGGACGGCCATCATGCCCTCGGCGACCCGCAGGCCACCCTCGCCGCGCGGGATCGTGGCGAGCGCGGCGAGAGCCGAGCCGGGATGCGCACGGTAGGCCTCGAGGGTGTCACGCATGATCTGGCGGGTCTGCTCCTGCCATCGCCGCGGATCGGGCGTGGGAATCGGCACGAGCGAGGCGATCCGGTCGATGACGAGCTGGTCGAGGTCGTCCTTGTTGGCGATGTGGGCGTACAGCGACGCCGGTCCGGTGTCGAGCGCTCGGGCGATGCTGCGCATCGAGACGGCGTTGTAGCCCTGCTCCGCCATCTGCTGCAGGGCCACGGTGACCACCTGGTCGCGGCTGAGTCGCTCCTTCACGGCAACGATCCTAGTTGACGGACGAACGCCGTTCGGTATAGAACGGTGTTCGTTACCAACGAACACCGTTCGAAAGGAGATGCCATGACCCTCGCGGCATCCACGGCCTCAACGATCCCGCAGGCCATCTACCGCAACCGCTGGTGGGTGATGGCCGTGGTCATCATCGCCGACGTCATGGACCTCGTCGACGGCACGATCGCCCAGTTGGCGGGCCCCTCGATCCGGCGCGACATCGGTGGGTCGGAGACGACACTGCAGTGGATCGTCGCGGCGTACACCCTCGCCTTCGCGGTCGGTCTCATCACCTCCGCCCGCGTCGGCGACATCGTCGGTCGCCGCCCCATGTTCATCATCGGGATGACAGGGTTCGCACTCGCCTCGCTGGCGTGCGGCCTGGCGCCCAACGCGGAGAGCCTGATCGCGTTCCGCGCGGTGCAGGGCCTCTTCGGCGCCACGATGATCCCCCAGGGCTTCGCCATGGTGAAGCAGTCCTTCCCCGAGGACGAACTGCAGAAGGCCTTCATCCCGTTCGGCCCGATCATGGGCCTCTCGGCCGTGCTCGGCCCGATCCTGGCGGGGTTCCTCATCGACGCCAACATCGCGGGCACGCACTGGCGCTCGATCTTCCTCATCAACGTGCCGATCGGGCTCATCGGGGGCTACATCGCCTGGCGCTACCTGCCCGACATCCCGAAGACGCCGGGCGTGCGGCTCGACCCGCTCGGCTCGGTCCTGATCACCGCGGCGTGCGGGGGCCTGATCTATGCGCTGGTCCAGGGCCGTGAGCTCGGCTGGCCCACCTGGCTGTACGGCGTGATCGCCGGCTCGCTGGTGCTCTTCGCCGTCTTCGCCTGGTCCGAGCGTCGCAGCGACCACCCGATCATCGAGCCATCGGTCTTCGGCAGCCGCGGCTTCGTCGCAGGCCTGCTCTTCCTGGGGACGTTCTTCGTCTCCATGGTCGGCATCGGCCTGGTGATGAGCCTGTTCATGCAGCTCGGGCTGGGCTACTCGGCGCGGCACGCCGCGATCGCGCAGACGCCGTACGCCCTCGGACTCTCGGTCGGCGCCGCCCTCTCCGGCGCGCTGCTCGGCCCGCGCCTGGGGCGCCACGTCCTCCACATCGGCCTGGCGATCACGGTCGCCGGGATGGCGTGGTTCGCGATCGTCTCCGGCGGCATGGCGCACGGCGACAGCGCGTGGAGGCTCGCAGCCCCGTTCGTGATCGCGGGCTTCGGGTCGGGTCTGATCTTCGCGCCGTTGTTCGACCTCGTCCTGGCCGACCTGGGCGACCGCGAGGTCGGCTCGGCCTCGGGCCTCCTCAACGCGGTCCAGCAGTTCGCGGGTGCGCTCGGCGTTGCCGCCCTCGGCACGCTGTTCTTCCACTGGGTGCCGATGCACGGCTTCTCCCTCGCCACCCGCTGGGTGATCTGGGTGACGCTCGGCTGCTACGCGACCGCGTTCCTCGCGGCGTTCCTGCTGCCACTGAAGCCGCGGCCCGACGGCGCCTCGCACTGATCGACAGCGTCTCGGCGGTCACTATCGGGCAGCCGGCCCCGCGGCGGCGGCCTCCTCGTGGGCGATGTGGCTCAGCTGGCGCCACATCACCATGAGGAACACCGCCGAGCCGGCGAAGGCGAACCAGAACGGCGCCACCACACCGGCGCCCTGGGCGATCAGGCCGCCGAGCCCGGCGCCTGCGACCAGGCCGGCGTAGCTGCCCACCGTGTTGACCGCGTTGACCCGGCCCTGGAGCTCGCTCGGTACGGCGCGCTGGCGGACCGTGATGGACGTCGTGCCCCAGGCGAACGCCTCGAACCCGAAGCAGAACAGCGTGCCCCCGGCCACCCAGGGGCTCGTGGTCAGCGCGAGGACCAGATGGACCAGGGTCTCGATGACCAGGCCGATGCGCATGAGGTCGCCCAGGGTGATGCGGGCGGTGATGCGCCCGTAGAGCAGGTTGGCCACGATGCCACCGGCCGCGATGGCGGCGTTGAGCAGGCCGAAGCCCAACGAGTCCACGCCCAGCCGCCGGGTGGCGTAGAGGACGAGCACCGACCACGCCGCGCCGTAGGTGACGTTGAAGATCAGGATCGTGAGCACCAGGGTGCGAACCGCCGCGTGTCGCATCGTCCAGATCACGCCCTCGATCACATCGCGGCGCCAGTGCGAGTCGCGGGCCGGCTCATGATCGGGCAGCACGATCCGAGCGACCAGCACGGCGCCGAAAGCGACCAGGATGGCCTGGCTCGCGAACGGCACCGCCCGACCGAGGCCGAAGAGCAGGGCACCCAGGGGCGGCCCGACGAACTGGCTGAGCGTGACGAATCCGATCTGCAGCCGGGCGTTCGCCAGCGCCAGGTCGTCGGGCGCCACCATCATCGGCAGCAGCGTGCTGCTGGTGTTGTTGGAGAAGACCTCCAGGGTGCCGAGAAGGAACATCGCGACCAGGACCAGGGCGATCGAGCCATGGCCGGTCAGCAGTGTGACAGCGAGCAGGCCGACCACGCCGGCGCGGGCGACCTCGGTGCCCACCACGAGGCGCCGCCGGTCCACCCGGTCGGAGACGACACCGGCAACCAGGGCGAACAGCAGCCGCGGGAGCCACTGGAGCAGCGCGGACAGGGCCACGAGGAACTCGTTGCGCGTCAGGGAGCTGACCAGGAGAGGCCCGGCGGCGAGCGCCATGCCGTCGCCGATGCAGGCCAGGACGGTGGACCCCAGGAGAAAGCGGAAGCCGACTCCCAACCTCGCCGGTGCGGCGATGTCGAGGAGTCGGCTCACAAGTGCGAGAGGCTAGTGCGGCTCCCGCGGTGGAGTCATCCGGTTATCAGACCGGCTGCATCTCCTGGATCGAGGACTCGAGCAGGTCGGCGTGGGCCGCCACCAGCGAGTCGTTCTCGGTCTTGAGCGACGAGATGAGCTGCTCGAGCTCCTGAACACGCGCACGCAGCCGAGCGTTCTCGGCGATCAGGTGGTGCGGGGTCCGGAGGTCGTTCTGCATGTAGCCGAGAAGCGCCTTGGCCATGGGACAACGTTCCTTCTTCGGATCGCGATGAGGCCCGGTTGGGCCGTCTACCAGAATCCCACCGATCGGCCCTCCGGTCAATCTGAGCGGCGGCGTCGCGCGGGCCGCGGCACCGGCTGGCACACGGGGCAGAAGTACGACGAGCGGTTCATGAACGCCACCCTCCGGATCGGCGTCCCGCACCTGTCGCACGGCCGGCCCTCCTGCCCGTAGGCGTGCAGGGATCGGTCGAAGTAGCCGGACTCGCCGTTGACGTTGACGTAGAGCGCATCGAAGGAGGTCCCACCCTGGGCGAGCGCGTCGGTCATCACGTCCCGCACATGCCCGAGCAGCTCGACGACCTGGCCCGGCGCGAGCCGCTCACCGGAACGCTCGCCGTGCAGCCGGGCGCGCCACAGCGCCTCGTCGGCGTAGATGTTGCCGACGCCGCTGACCACCGTCTGGGTCAGGAGCAGTCGCTTGATCCCGCTGCTCGAGCGCCGCACCCGCGCGACGAACAAGGCGTCGTCGAAGAGCGGATCGAGCGGATCGCGCGCGATGTGCGAGATCTCCGCGGGCAGCTCCGCTCCGCCGCGGCTGATGGACAGGCCACCGAACATCCGCTGGTCGACGAAGCGCAGCTCGCGGCTCTCGGGGCTCGCTTCGCTCGTGCCTCGAACACCGGACCCGGCGGTCTCCAGCGCGAAGCGCACCCGCAGGTGCCGCTCGGCGGGTGCGTCGACAGGCTGCACCAGCAGCTGGCCCGACATGCCCAGATGCGCCATCAGCGCATCACCGTTGTCCAGGGGCAGCCAGAGGTACTTGCCGCGACGGCGGGCGGCGGCGACCGTGCGCCCGGTCAGGGCCGTGGCGAAGTCGGCCGGCCCGGGGAGGTGGCGGCGTACCGGCCGGGGGTGCAGGATCTCGACAGTGGCGATCCTCGCGCCGACGACGTGGCGCTCGAGGCCGGCGCGGACGACCTCGACCTCGGGCAGCTCAGGCACGGCGGCTCAGTCGCCGGTGAGCTCGAGGTAGGCCGTCTCGGCGGCTGCCTGCTCGGCCTCCTTCTTCGACCGCCCCACCCCGTTGCCGTAGAGCTGGTCGCCGACCTTGACCTGCGCCGTGAACATCTTCATGTGGTCAGGGCCCTCGGCGGTGATCACGTAGTCGGGCACCCCCAGGCCCCGCTCGGCGGTGATCTCCTGCAGCGAGGTCTTCCAGTCCAGCCCGGCGCCCATCGCTGAGGCCGCCTCGATCAGCGGGTCGAACAGGTGGTGCACGACCTGGCTCGAGACCTCGATGCCCCCACTGAGGTGGATGGCGCCGATGACGGCCTCGACGGTGTCGGAGACGATCGAGGCCTTGTCCCGGCCGCCGGTGGCCTCCTCGCCGCGTCCCAGCTTGATGTGCTGACCCAGGCCGATGCCGCGACCGACGACGGCCAGGGCGCGGGCGTTCACGACCGCGGCGCGCAGCTTCGCCAACCGTCCCTCGGAGAGGTCGGGGTGCTTGAGGTAGAGCGCCTCGGTCACGACCACACCGAGCACGGAGTCACCGAGGAACTCCAGCCGCTCGTTGGTGGGCAGCCCGCCGTTCTCGTAGGCGTAGGACCGGTGCGTGAGCGCGCGCTCCAGCAGCTCGGGGTCCAGAACGGGGTCCCCGAGCGCGGCGCGCAGCTCTGCGTAGTTGGTCAGCAGACCAGGACCGGTCAGAGGACCTGACGACGGTCGGCGCGGGCGCCGTACTGACCGCACTCGCCGCACGCACGGTGCGGGAGGTGCTTGGCACCGCAGGCGGGGTTCGCGCAGGTCACCAGCGTCGGCGCGACGGCCTTCCAGGCCGAGCGGCGGTGACGGGTGTTGCTGCGCGACATCTTCCGCTTCGGGACAGCCACTGTTCTCTCCTCGTGAAATCTATGAGCCCTCCCCGAGATCCGGGAAAGGCAACCGGGGAAGTCTAAACCGCCGCCGGGTGATCCCTCCAATCGGGCGGTCCAGCGCTCCGATCGGACGGGGGCGCCTTCAGTCCTCGTCTCCGGTGAGCGCCGCCAGGCCGGCCCAACGCGGATCGACCGGCTCCTCGTGGGTGTGCTCGGGATCCTCCTTCAGCGAGGCGCCGCACTCGGCGCAGAGGCCCGGACAGTCCTCGGAGCACAGCGGCTGGAACGGCAGCTCCAGCACGAGGGCGTCACGCAGCACCGGCTCGAGGTCGAGGTAGTCGTCCTGGAGCACGCTCAGCTCGTCGTCCTCGTCCTCCACCTCGGGCGCGTCGTAGAGGTAGAGCTCCTGGAAGCGGACATCGACCTCGTCGGCGATCTCCTCCAGGCAGCGCACACACTCCCCCTGCAGGCGGGCGTGGGCGCTGCCGGTGGCCAGGACGCCCTCCATCACGGCCTCGAGGCGCAGCTCGATCTCCACCGGGTCGCCCTCGGGCACCCGCAGCACCTCGATGCCGAGATCGGCAGGGGCGGGGGCCGTGCGGGTGTACTCGCGCTGGAGGCCGGCGCGGCGTCCGATGTCGCGGGTGTCGAAGACGAATGGTCCGCGGGGGTCGATGCTGCTCACCCCCTCAGCCTACTGACGCTCGGCCAGCTTCCCGCTCAGCGCCTCCAGCACGTACGGCGGCACGAACGCCGACACATCGCCACCGAACGCGGCGACCTCCTTGACCAGGCTCGAGGAGACGAACACGTTGCCGGTCGCGCCGGGCAGGAAGACCGTCTCGACACCGGTGAGATGAACGTTCATCTGCGCCATCGGCAGCTCGTACTCGTAGTCGGTGGCGCCCCGGATGCCCTTGACGATCGCCACCGCGTCGATCTGCGTGCAGAACTCCACGATCAGTCCGGTGAAGCCCTCGACCCGCACGTTGGGGAAGTCGGCGGTCGCCTGACGCAGCAGCTCGAGCCGCTCATCGGGCTGGAACAGCCGGTTCTTGGAGACGTTGACCCCCACCGCCACGACGACCTCGTCGAAGAGTCGCGAGGCGCGCTCGAAGATGTCGATGTGCCCGTTGGTCACCGGGTCGAACGACCCGGGGCAGACGGCACGGCGCATCGGTCCTCCTCGTGGGACGTCGTCATGGTCCGGCGTGACCGTACCAAAGGGTCGACTCGCCGTACTTGCGGCTGCGGACGTCGTCGAATCCGGCCGGCCACGTCGGCTCCGGGCTGCGCGCCGAGCGCTCGACCACGACCAGCGCCCCCGGGACGAGCCACTCGTTGCCGGCGAGGGCGGCCAGGTCACCGGCGAGGGCGTCCTCGGCGAGCGGATAGGGCGGATCGAGGAAGACGATGTCGTACGGCGCGGCCGGGGGCTTGGCCAGCGCCGCCGCGACCGGGGCCGCCACCACATCGACCTTGGCGAACCCCAGCGTGCGCGCGTTGCCGGTGATGAGCGCGGCGGTGCGCCGGTCGTGCTCGACGAGCGTCACGATGCCGGCGCCCCGCGACCAGGCCTCGAGGCCCACGGCGCCGCTCCCGGCGTAGAGGTCGAGGAAGCGCAGCCCGTGCAGGGAGCCGCACCAGGCCTCGATGGCGGAGAAGAGCGCCTCGCGCACGCGGTCGCTGGTCGGCCTCGTCTGGGCGCCCCGGGGTGTGGTCAGGCGGCGTCCGCCCGCGGTACCCCCGATGATCCGCGTCACGTGTGCTCCATCACGACTTGTCCATGTACTCCGCCTGGGCGCTGCGCTCGATGTCGGCCACCGTGGCTGCCAGCAGAGGTGCGGCGCCCAGGTCCACATCATCATCCAACAGTTCCTCCGCCGCGGCACGGGCTTCCAGGATCGTGGCCTCGTCCCGCAGCACCCGCAGGTTCGCCAGGCTGGAGCGGCGACCCGACTGGGACGCACCCAGGACGTCGCCCTCGCGGCGCTGCTCGAGGTCGACCCGTGAGAGGGCGAAGCCGTCGGTCGTCGCCGCGACGGCCTCGAGCCGGTCGCGGGCCGGCGTACCGGCCTCCGCGCGGGAGACCAGCAGACAGAGCCCCGGAAGGCCGCCACGACCGACCCGGCCGCGGAGCTGGTGCAGCTGCGAGACGCCGAAGCGGTCGGCGTCGACGATGACCATCGCGGTGGCGTTCGCGACGTCGACTCCTACCTCGATGACGGTCGTGGAGACCAGTACGTCGACCTCGCCGGCGGCGAACATCCGCATCGTCCGGTCCTTCTCCTCCGGAGCGAGCCGGCCGTGCAGGACGCCGATGCGCAGCCCCTGCAAGGGACCCTCGGAGAGCTCGCGGGCCAGGTCGACGACCGAGGCGAGCGGCACCTGATCGCGCGGGATCGGGTTGCCGTCCTCGTCCAGCTCGGGCGCGTCGGACTCGCCCTGCTCGGCGTCGTCACCGCTGATGCGCGGCGCCACGACATAGGCCTGGTGGCCCTTCGCCACCTCCTCGCGCAGCCGCTGCCACACCCGGTCGATCCACTGCGGGTGCTCGGCGACCGGCACGAGGTTGGTCTGGATCGGCGCGCGCCCGGCGGGCAGCTCGGTCAGCGTGGAGACCTCCAGGTCGCCGAAGACCGTCATGGCCACGGTGCGCGGGATCGGTGTGGCCGTCATGACCAGCACGTGCGGCGGCGTACCGGCCTTGTCGGTGAGCGCTGCACGCTGCTCCACCCCGAAGCGGTGCTGCTCGTCGACCACGACCAGGCCGAGGTCGCAGAACATGACCTGGTCCTGGAGCAGCGCGTGGGTGCCGATGACGATGCCCGACTCCCCCGCCACGATCCGGCTGAGCGGCTCCTTGCGTTGCGCCTTGGTCATGGAGCCGGTGAGGAGCTCCACCGCCGCACCGCCGCCGAAGAGGCCGCCCGCGGCCGGGCTGCCGCCGTTGAGTGGCGCCAGCATGGCCGTGATCGAGCGGTAGTGCTGCTGGGCGAGCACCTCGGTGGGCGCCAGAAGCGCGGCCTGGCCTCCGGAGTCGACGACCTGCAGCATGGCCCGGAGCGCTACCAGCGTCTTGCCCGAGCCGACCTCGCCCTGGAGCAGCCGGTTCATCGGATGGGGCTGGGCCAGGTCGTGCTCGATCTCCTCGCCGATCGCCTGCTGCCCCTTGGTCAGCTCGAACGGCAGTGCGTCGTCGAAGCGTGCCAGGAGGCCCCCCTCCCCCACGGCGGCGCCGGTGCGCGCCTGGGCGCCGAGGGCCGCGACGGCACGGCGGCGGCGGCCCAGCACCAGCTGGAGGCTGAGCGCCTCGGCGAAGCGGAAGCGGCGTTGCGCCGCGCGCACCTGGTCGAGATCGGCGGGTGCGTGGATCCAGTCCAGCGCGGTGCGCAGGTCGGGCAGGCGGTAGCGCTCACGGACCACGTCGGGCAGCGGGTCGTCGAGGCCGGTCACCACCTCACGGGCGAACCGGATCGCACGCTGCAGATCCCATGACAGGACCCCCGCGGTGAGGGGATAGATCGGGAAGACGTCGGTGAGCGCCTCGATCGTCATGGCCGCGTCCTCGGCACCCGCGGCGTCCTGGGCGGGGTCGCCGAAGAGCACCATCTGCGGGTTGGTCAGCTGCCACTGACCGCGGAACGAGCCGGCCTTGCCGAGGAACACGCCGCGGGTGCCCGGCTTCAGCCGCCGGGCGTTCCACTCCGCGATGTGCTGGCGCTTGGCGAAGAACGTCATCGACAGCCGCGGGCCGTCGGTCTGCAGCATCGCCTCGACCCGGTACGCCGGACGCCCCGTCCTCCGGTCGGTGTAGTTCGCGACCCGGCTGCCGACGATCTCCCCCAGCACGGTGAGCATCTGCCCCTCGCTCAGCTCCGGGACCTCGGTGAGGTGGGCGGTGTTGAGGTAGCGCCGCGGAAAGTGGTGAAGCAGGTCGCCGACGGTGACCAGACCGAGGCCGCTGGCGATCCTGTCGGCCTTCTTGTGGTCGCCCAGGACGGCCTGGATCGGGGAGTCGGGTGTGATCACTCGACCGCCACCAGCAGCGGGTAGCGCGGCTGACCGCCGCGATAGGTGACGACGTCGACCGTCGGGTGGTGCTCCTGGACCCAGGCCGCGACCGCGTCGGCGAGCGCACCTGCCGCATCGTCGTGACCGGACACGATCGTGACCAGCTCCCCGCCGGCGCCCACCAGGCGGCCGAGCACGTCGACGGCCACGTCCTGCAACGTGCCCCCGACGCGCACGAACTCGCCGTCGACGATGCCGAGGTGGTCGCCCGGCTCGCACGGACCGGCGAGGGTCAACGCACGCCGCTCGGCCACCGTCACGCCGCCGTGCCGCGCATGGCGGGCGGTCGCGGTCATCTCCAGGACGTCCTTGTCGAAGGCGGCACCCGGGTCGTGGACCGCCAGCGCCGCGAGCCCCTGGACCTGCGCGATGGTCGGGATCACCGCGACCCGGATGCCCAGGTCCTGCTCGACGGCACGCGCGGCCGCCTCCGCCGAGCGCATCGTCACCATGTCGTTGGGCAGAACCACCACCTCGGCCGCCTCGCTGGCGGTGATCGCCTTGGCCAGCTCGGCGGTGGACGGGCGTCCTTCAAGCACGACGGCCCCGGCCTCGGCGTACAGGCGGGTCAGGCCCGGGCCCGCCGAGACGGCCACCACCGCGCGGGCAGCGGTACGGCGGCGAACGTCCGCGTCGGCGCGCTGCTCCTGATGCTGGTCACGGTGCTCGCGCTGCTCGCGCTGCTCGGCGAAATGGGTGACCTTCACCCGGTGGGGGCGACCGGCCTCCAGCCCTGCCTCGATCACGGCGCCGACGTCGTCGACGTGGACGTGGACGTTCCACAGCCGCTCACCGCCGACCACCACCAGGGAATCGCCCAGGCCGGCCAGCGTGGTCCGCAGCCGCGCCACCGCCGCCTCGTCGGCGTCGAGCAGGAACATCACCTCATAGGCCGGGCCGTCCTCGGTCAGGTCGGCCTGGACACCGGCCGGGAGCAGCACCGCCGGCGCCAGACGCGTCTCGGCGTCCAGCGGCCGGCGACCGGTCAGCGCCCGGTCGACCGCGTCGAAGAGCACGCTCACCCCCCGACCACCGGCATCCACCACACCGGCCTCGGCGAGCCGAGCGAGCTGCTCGGGGGTGTGCTCCAGCGCGGTGCGGGCGGCGTCGGCGGCAGCCGCCACCACATCACGCGTCAGGGCGCGCGGATCCGCGGCCCGGTCCTCGGCCGCCTGCGCCGCCATCCGGCACACGGTGAGCATGGTGCCCTCGACCGGCTGCCCGACCGCGGCGTACGCCGCCTCGCCGCCGAGCCGCAGCGCCTCGGCGAACACGAGCGCCCGCCGCTCCTGCGAGGTGGCGTGGGCCAGGCGGCGCAGGGCGGCGCCCAGCATCTCCGCGAGGATCACCCCCGAGTTGCCGCGGGCACCCAGGAGCGCGCCGCGCGCGTAGGCGGCGAACGCCTCCGGCCCACTGTCAGCCCCCGACTCGTGGAGGGCGTCGCGCGCGGCTGCGACGGTCAGATAGAGGTTGGTGCCGGTGTCGGCGTCGGCGACCGGATAGACGTTGAGACCGTCGATCTCCTCGCGGTGGGCGGCCAGCGCATCGGCGGCCACATCGGCGAAGCGCCGGATGATGGCCAGGTCCAGCGTCGTGTCCACGCCACCACCTCCGTCCCACCGCGTCCGATATCGTGGAAAGACCCTCGAACGCCTCAGGGTAGTGCGACGACCCGCGATTTCCGCCGGGGACCCCGCATCGGCTACGCTCGTTCGGTTGCCAGCGCCGGATCGGTGTCGATTCGCCAGGCGACACAGAGACCTCGACACACGATTTTTCAGGAGTTCACGGTGGCTGCCGTCTGCGACATCTGCGCCAAGAAGCCGGGCTTCGGCAACAACCGGCCGTGGTCCCGCAAGATCACGAAGCGCCGCTTCGACCCCAACATCCAGCGGGTGCGTGCGGTCGTCAACGGCACCGCCAAGCGCCTCAACGTCTGCACCGGCTGCCTCAAGGCCGGCAAGGTCTCACGCTGACCTCTCGCTGACTCGATCGAAGGCCGTCACCCTGCCGGGTGGCGGCCTTCGGCATTCTCGGGCCGATGATGCGCGTCGGATTCACCGGCCAGGGGGCAATCCCTGATGTTGTGGGGTGAAGTTTCGGCCCACAACATCAGGTTTCACCGGCCAGCCGGTGAAACCAACAGCCGACCCACCCCTCAAAAGTGCGTCCACCCGACCGGCCCGTCGTACACCGACCCGTCGACCGTGACACCCTCCCCCTCGCTCACCACGCCGATGGCCCGGAAGCCGTCGGGCAGGGCCGCGGCCGCAGGGAACGTGGCCAGCAGCGCGTGATCGTCGCCGCCGGCGAGGACGAAGCTGACCGGGTCGGCGCCGGTGGCGGCGGCGACGGCGTGAAGCGGCTCGGGCACCTCCAGTCGGGCCGCATGTACGTCGATGGCCACACCCGACGCGGCCGCGACATGGCCGGCCTCGGCGAGGAGCCCGTCGGAGATGTCGATCATCGCTGTCGCGCCCGCGGCAGCCGCGGCCGCACCGGCCGCGTACGGCGGCTCGGGCCGGCGGTAGGCCTCGACCAGCACCCGGGGCGAGCGGAACCCGCGCCCCAGGACGGCGAGGCCGCCCGCGGCCCAGCCCTGCCGCCCGGCGATCGCCAGGACGTCGCCCGGCCGCGCGCCGGAGCGCAGCACAGGTGCCTGCGCGACGGCGCCGATGACCGTCACCGCGATCACCACCTCGGAGGCACGGGTCAGGTCACCGCCCACGACCGAGGCCCCGACGAGGGCGCACTCCTCGGCGAACCCCCGCGCGAGGTCGAGCGCCCAGGAGACCGGCAGGTCGGCCGGCGCGGCGAGGCCGACGGTCAGGGAGTGTGCCCGGCCGCCCATGGCGTTGATGTCCGACAGGTTCTGGGCGGCGGCCCGGCGGCCGACGTCGTACCCGCTGACCCAGTCGCGCCGGAAGTGGCGGCCCTCGACCATCAGATCGCTGGAGACCACGACGTGACCCTGCTTGATGCGCAGCAGTGCGGCGTCATCACCCGGCCCCACCAGCACATGCTCGCCCTGCGGGAACAGCGCGACGAGCTCGGCGATGAGGCCGAACTCCCCTGCGTCGGCCAGGGTCTTCTCGGCGGCGCTCCCGGTGCTCATGGACCTATCCAACCGCGTCCGGCCGACGTCGCGCCTAGGGGCACGCGGCGCGCATCGGATAGGTTGATCGCCGGACCGGCGACGTCGAGCGCGTCGGTACGACGGAAGGAGAGCACGATGGTCGTGCAGGCCTACATCCTGATCCAGACCGACGTCGGCAAGGCGGCCGAGGTCGCCGAGCAGATCGCCCAGGTCAAGGGCGTGACCCAGGCCGAGGACGTCACCGGCCCCTACGACGTGATCGTCCGCGCCGAGGCCAAGAACGTCGACGAGCTCGGCAAGATGGTCGTGGCGAAGATCCAGACCCTCGACGGCATCACCCGCACGTTGACCTGCCCCGTCGTCCACATCTGAGCGGGACCGGGACATGAGTGGTCTGGTCGCCGTCATCGCCGGCGGGCTCTCGCACGAGCGGGACGTCTCGCTGGCCTCGGGGCGCAACCTGGTGCGTGAGCTGCGCGCGGAGGGCGTCGACGTGGCGGCGTACGACTTCGACCGCAACCTGCTCAACAACCTCGAGCGGGACAAGGCCACGGTGGCGCTCCCGGCGCTGCACGGTCAGTTCGGCGAGGACGGCGAGATCCAGACGCTGCTCGAGCTGATCGGCATGCCGTACGTCGGCAGCACCTCGCGCGCCTGCCGGGTCGCCTTCGACAAGGGCACCGCCCGCGAACTGCAGCGGCGGGCCGGCATCCCGGTGCCGGACAGTGTCGGGCTGTCGGCGCAGACCTTCCGCGACATCGGCCCGAACGCGCTGATGGAGCACGTGCTCGTGCGTCTCGGCGAGCGCGTCGTGGTCAAGCCGGCGCGCGGTGGCTCCGCGCTGGGTGTCAGCGGGGTCGACGGCCTCGCTGAGCTGCCCTCGGCGCTGGTCGGCACCTACGCCTACCACGACGACGCGCTCATCGAGCGGTTTTACCAGGGCATCGACGTCTCGGTGGTGGTGCTGGAGACCGACGAGGGACTGACCTCGCTGGCGCCGATCCATATCGACTTCACCAAGGGCCACGAGTTCGACTTCGCCGCCCGCTACACCGCCGAGTTCGTCGGCCTCGCGGTCCCTGGCCTGCCGGAGGAGTTGCTGGAGCGCCTGGGTCAGACCGCCCGCAGGTCACACGAGATCCTCGGCCTGCGCGACGTGTCCCGCTCGGACTTCATCGTCTCCCCCGACGGCTCGTTCGTCCTGCTCGAGACGGCCATCACGCCGGGCACGACCGAGACCTCGGTCTTCCCGTTCGCGTGCACCGCCAGTGGCACCTCGCTCGGCCAGGTGGCCGCCGGCCTGGTCAGGCGCGCGCTGGCTCGCGACTGAGGACCATCTCCAGCTCGCGGCCCGCCTCCAGCGGCACGACGACCCCGCTCGGCACGAACCCGAGCTTGCGGTACGCCGCCTGGGCGCGTGGGTTGTCCTCGTGCACCAGCAACCGCAGCCGGCTGACGCCGTGGTCGGTGGCCCAGCGCTCGACCTCACCGACGAGCCGGCCGAGCAGCCCGACGCCCCGGTGGTCGGGATGCACCCAGACGCCGACCACGTGCACCTGCAGGTGCTCGACCGGGCGGCCCGCCCAGTCCGCGGTCCCGGCCTCCTCCCGCAGGCCGATCACGTTGCCGACCCACTCGTCGTCGGCCGTGATCGCGACGAACTGGGCGTTGCGGCTGCCCACGGCGGCGTTCGCGGCCCGCTCCTGCCAGAACGCGTCCGGCCGGGCGGCGGCGGCCTCGAGGGTGTCGAGGAAGGCGACCGGCGCCGCCTCGTCCTGCAGCGCCACCAGGCGCGCGGCGCGGATGCGGGGCCAGTCGGCGGCGGTGACGCGACGTACCTGCACCGCGGCCGTCACCGCAGCCCGGTGGGGCGCTCGAGGGCGAGCTGGATCAGCTCGTCGATGAGCTCGGGGTAGGACAGCCCGGTGGCCTCCCACATCTTGGGATACATCGAGATCGGGGTGAACCCCGGCATCGTGTTGATCTCGTTGAGCACGACCTCTCCCTCGGGGGTGACGAAGACGTCGACGCGGGAGATTCCCTCGCCGCCGATCGCCTCGAACGCCCGGACGGCGAGGTCGCGCACCTTCGCGCTCACCTCGTCGGGCAGGTCGGCCGGGGCGTCGGTTCGTGCCTGGGAGGCGGAGAGGTACTTGGCCTCGAAGTCGTAGAACTCGGCGGCGTCGTGATCGACCACGATCTCGCCGGGCACCGACGCGCGCGGAGCGCCGCCGCCGCGACCGCCGAGGACGGCGCACTCGATCTCCCGACCCTCGAGGCCTTGTTCGACGAGCACCTTGGGATCGTGGAAGCGGGCCTCCTCGATCGCCTCGGCCAGACCGGTCAGGTCGTCGACCCGGGTGACCCCCAGGGACGAGCCGGCGCGCGCGGGCTTGACGAACACCGGGAACTTCAGCTCGGCGCTGACCCGCGCCACGACCTCGGACTGCCGCTGCTCCCACTCGCGCGGCTGCACCACGACGTAGGGTCCCACCGGCAGACCGTGGCCGGCGAAGACGAGCTTCATGTAGTGCTTGTCCATCCCGACGGCCGAGGCGAGGACGCCGCAGCCGACGTAGCGCACGTCGGCGAGCTCGAGCAGCCCCTGGACGGTGCCGTCCTCGCCGAACGGACCGTGCAGCAGCGGGAAGACGACGTCGATGTCGCCGACGTCGCTCAGGCCGACGACCTCACGGCCCGACTCGCTGGTGACCTCGGGCAGCCGGCCCGCCGTCAGCTCGAAGCGCGCCGGGTCGGCCGCGGCCAGCACCCACTGCCCCTCCCGGGTGATCCCGAGCGGGAGTACGTCGTACTTCTCCCGGTCGATCGCCCTCATCACACCGGCCGCGGTGGCCGCGGAGATCGCGTGCTCCCCCGAGCGGCCCCCGAAGAGCAGCGCGACGCGGACCTTGCGGGAGGGGGTCTCAGCCATGGTGTCGCAGCCTACTGAAGGCCCGCGGCGAGGTCGTACAGGCGCGCCCCGTTCGACGCCTTGAGCAGCACCGCGTCGCCTTGCTGGAGGTTCGCGCGCAGCCAGTCCAGGGCGGTCTCGTTGTCGGCGACGAACGTGCTGATCCCGGCACCGGCACCGGTAACCCCCTCGTGGATCCCGCGCGCCGCCTCACCCACGACGAGGACCTGGTCGACCCCCTGGGCCACGGCGTACGCACCGACCGCGACATGGGAGCCGTGGGCGGTCGCGCCGAGCTCCTTCATCTCCCCGAGGACGGCCAGTGTGCGTCGCACCTGCGGGTCCTGGCCGATCGAGACCAGGGCGTTGACGGCGGCGCGCATCGAGTCGGGGTTGGCGTTGTAGGCGTCGTTGAGGAGCAGGACGCCGCTGGGCAGCTCGTGCAGCTCCATCCGCCACTTGGAGAGGCTGGTGACGGCGCCGAGCGCCTCGCCGACCTGCTGCGGGCTCACGCCGGCCGCAATCGCGGCGGCGGCAGCAGCAGCCGCGTTGAGCGCCTGGTGCGCCCCGACCAGCTGCAGGGCGACGGGGACGTCGCCCCGGGGTGTGGCCAGGGTGAACGCGGGCCGGCCGAGCCGGTCCAGCGTGAGGCGCTCGACCCGGACGTCAGCGGGCTGGTCACGACCGAAGGTCAGCGTGCCGGCGTGCGTCCGCGCGGCCATCGCGATCACCCGCTCGTCGTCGGCGTTGAGGACCGCGGTGCCGTGCGCCGGCAGGCACTCCACCAGCTCGCCCTTGGCCTCGGCGATCGCCTCGCGCGAGCCGAACTCGCCGATGTGGGCGTGCCCGACGTTGAGCACGACCCCGATGTCGGGGGTCACGAGCGCGGTCAGCTCCGCGATGTGGCCCTTGCCCCGAGCCCCGAGCTCCAGGACGAGGAAGCGGGTCTCGGCATCGGCCCGCAGCGCCGTGAGCGGCATGCCGATCTCGTTGTTGTTGGAGCCGCGGGTTGCGACGGTGGGCGCCGCGTGGGCGAGTACGGCGCTGAGCAGGTCCTTGGTGGAGGTCTTGCCCTGCGAGCCGGTGATGCCGATGACGGTCAGGTCGCCGTCCTGGCGCAAGCGCGCGACCACGGCCTTGGCCAGCTGCTGCAGCGCCTGCTGGACGTCGGCCACCACGACGGTCGGCAACGCGGTGGGGCGGCTCCCGAGCACCGCCACCGCACCCTGCTCGCCGGCGCTGACGGCGTGGACGTGGCCGTCGGTGTGCTCCCCCACGAAGGCGACGAAGAGGCTCCCCGCCCCTGCCTCGCGGCTGTCGATGACGACCGATCCGCTGACAGTGACAGGTGTGATCTCGCCGACGACCTCGCCTCCCGTGACGGCCGCGATCTCGGCCAGCGACAGGGCGATCATCGGTCGGTCCCGTGGGCGCAGGTCATGGTGAACGAGCCTAGCCACCCTTTGGGTGGCCGGCTCACTCGCTCCCGTCGCACGAGCAGGCTCGGCACGCTCGCTCGCTCGCCTAGTCTGTGGCCATGGCCGACACGATGAAGCCCGCGACCCTCGCCGTCCACGCCGGTCGGCCGGCGCACGAGCCCGACCAGCCGCTGAACGTGCCGATCACGATGGCCTCGACGTACGTCGCGGGCGGTGCGAAGGAGTACGGCCGCTACACCAACGACGCCTGGGTGGCGTTCGAGACGGCGCTCGGCGGCCTCGAGGGCGGACGCGCACTCGCGTTCAGCAGCGGCCTCGCCGCTGTCGCCACGATCCTCGACCTGGTCAACGACTCCGTCGTCGTGGCCGGTCAGTCCTATCTCGGCACCGTCGGGCAGCTCGCCGACCTCGAGGCCCGCGGGCGCCTCACCACGCGGCTGGTCGACATCACCGACACCGGCGCCGTCATCAAGGCGCTCGACGAGGACGTCGCGCTGCTGTGGATCGAGTCGCCGACGAACCCGGGCATGGGGGTAGCCGACCTTCCGCGACTGATCGAGGCGGCGCACGCCGTCGGCGCGCAGGTGGTGGTGGACAACACGTTCGCCACGCCCCTGCTGCAGCAGCCGCTCGCGCTCGGCGCCGACGTGGTCCTGCACTCGGCCACGAAGTACCTCGCCGGCCACTCCGACGCCGTCATGGGCGCGGTCGTGGTGCCCGACACCGAGGCCGGTCGCGCGCTCTGGGACGTCCTGAAGGGCCGGCGTGACCTCATCGGCGCGATCCCTGGCACCCTCGAGGCGTGGCTGGCGCTGCGCGGCCTGCGCACGCTCGCGGTCCGACTGGAGCGCGCCTGCGCCAACGCGGCCGACCTCGCCGAGCGCCTGCGCGCGCATGCGGCGATCGAGCAGGTGCGCTACCCCGGCTTCGGCGCGATGCTCGCCGTCGTCCTGCCCACCGCCGAGGCGGCGGACGCGCTCACCCACGGCACCGCCCTGTGGGTCCACGCCACATCGCTCGGCGGCGTCGAGTCGACGTTCGAGCGGCGGCGGCGCTGGAAGGGCGAGTCGAGCGACGTACCCGAAGGACTGGTGCGGCTCAGCGTCGGCATCGAGGACGTCGACGACCTGTGGGCCGACCTGGAGCAGGCCTTGGACCGGTTGTGAGCCGGATCCTGCAGTGACTCCCGTCGGCGCGGGACTCACGACGCGCAACGGATCAGTCGGTCTCGGCCTTCGTCGGGCGGCCGAGTGCGGCGTCCATCATCGCGGTCGCGGTCATGCGGCCGGCCACCACCTCGTCGACGTACTGCGCCAGCGGCGCGTCCACCCCGTGACGGGCGGCGAGCTCACGCAGCGAGTGGCACGACTTGGCGCCCTCCGCGACCTGGTGGGTGCCACCGGTGATCTCCTCGACCGACATCCCGCGGCCGAGCTTCTCCCCGAACGTGCGGTTGCGTGACAGCGGCGAGGAGCAGGTCGCGACCAGGTCGCCCAGACCCGCCAGGCCCATCAGCGTCATCGGGTCGGCGCCCATCTTGATCGCGAGCCGGGCCGTCTCGGCGAGACCACGGGTGATGACCGAGGCGGTCGAGTTGTCACCGAAGCCGAGCCCGACGGCCATGCCGACCGCGATCCCCACGACGTTCTTGTAGGCGCCACCCAGCTCGCAACCCAAGACGTCGGTGGAGGTGTAGGGCCGGAACGCCGGCGTGTGGATGATCCGCTGCAGCTGCTTGGCCATGCCCTCGTCCGAGCACGCGACCACCGCTGCCGCGGGCTCGCGTCGAGCGATCTCGGGCGACAGGTTGGGTCCGCTGATCACCGCGATCCGGTCGGCGCCGGCGCCGGTCTCCTGCGCGATCACCTCGCTCATCCGGTTGAGCGTGCCGAGCTCGACACCCTTCATCAGCGAGATGAGCGGCGCCTCCGAGGGCAGATAGGGAGCCCACGTCGCCAGGTTGGCGCGCAGGGTCTGCGACGGTGTCGCGAGCACCACCACGTCCGCGCCGTACGCCGCCTTCTCCACGTCGTGGGTGGCAGTGATCCGCTCGGGCAGGTCGACTTGCGCGTGGTAGTCGGCGTTGCGCCGGGTCTGGTTGATGGCCTCGGCGACCTCCTCGCGGCGGGCCCAGATCGTGACGTCATTGCCGGCGTCGGCGAGCACGATCGAGAACGCGGTGCCCCACGAGCCCGCACCGAACACAGCGACCTTGGTCATCGGGGAGCCTTCTTCGGGTTGCCGGTGCGGTTGAGCCCGTGCTTGCGGGGGTCGAACCGCTCGGCGGGTGCCTTCTCGCCGCGGATCTCCTCCACCAGGGCGACGATCGCGGCCATGATCCGGTCGGTCGCCTCCTTGACCACCTCGGGCGTGTGCTCCTTCGCCCGCAGGTCCTCCAGCGGCACCGGATCACCCACCCTCATCGTGATGGTCTTGCGGCCCTTGAGGTTGGGCTTGATCGAGTACGCCGGCAGCAGCTCCTGAGCGCCCCACTGACCGATCGGGATCACCGGTGCACCCGTCTCGAGCGCGATGCGTGCGGCGCCGCTCTTGCCGACCATGGGCCACCCGGCCGGGTCCTTGGTGATGGAGCCCTCGACGTACACGACCACGAGCTCCCCGGCGTTGACGGCCGCGACCGCCTCGGTGAACGCACTGGCACCGGCGGAGCGGTCGACCGGGATCTGGCCGGCGGCACGCAGGAAGCGGCCGAGCTGCGGGTTCTTGAACAGGCTCGCCTTCGCCAGGTAGCGCGACTCGCGGCCGTAGTCCCAGACCAGATGGCCGGCGGTGAGCGGGTCGATGTGCGAGACATGGTTGAGCGCGAGGATCGCGCCACCGGTCGCCGGCACCTTCTCTGCGCCGATCCAGTTCCTCCTGGTCGTCGCCAACAGCGTGGGCTTGACGATCGCCACCGCGACCGACCACGCCCAGCCGCGCTTGTGCTGCAGCTTCCGGTACTTGCCCACGAACCTGGAGGCTACCGTTCCGAGGACGTCGGGGCGGGGTGGCCTGCGGGCCGGCTGGCGTGTTGTTGGAGGATGGCAGCGATGTCGTTCGCCGTCCTGCTCCCGGTCAAGCCGCCCGCGCGCGGCAAGTCCCGCCTGGTCGACCTCTCCCACGAGGCCCGCACCGCACTGGCGTCGGCGTTCGCCCTCGACACCGCCTCAGCCTGTCTGGCGACCCCGTCGGTGCGAGCGGTGCTCGCGGTCACCGACGACGCCCTCTTCGCCTCCGCCTTGGTGGAGCTGGGCTGCGATGCCATCCCCGACGGGGTGACCGACGACCTCAACGGGTCGTTGCGGCTCGCCGCCGCGGAGGCAGTACGCCGCTGGCCCGACCTGCGCCCGGTGGCCCTCTGCGGCGACCTCCCGGCGCTACGGCCCGCTGACCTGGAGACGGCTCTGTCCTCGGTGGCTCTGTCCTCGCCGGCGCAGGGTCCGGCCTTCGTCGCCGACGCCGCCGGGACCGGCACCACGCTCTACTCCGCCCCGCTGAGCTCGTTCACCCCCTGCTACGGGGTGGACTCGGCCAGGCTGCACATCGACTCCGGGGCGGTGCCGGTCTCAGGCGAGCTGGTCTCGCTGCGGCACGACGTCGACACATTGGAGGACCTGCGCGCGGCGGTGTCGCTGGGGCTGGGGCCCAGGACGACGCTGGTGGCGGCGCACCTGGGCGTCCTGGTCTGACCACGCGGGCGGCGGGCCGGCCCGCTCGGGACGGCCCGCCGCTCAGCGTGGTCCGATCAGGAGCCGGTGCCGGGCGTGGTGCTGCTCGGGGACGTGCTTGCCGGTGAGCTCGTGCTCGGGGTGTTCGAGGTGCTCGGCGTCGCGGAGCTGGCGGCGCCGGTCGAGCCGGTCGAGGCGGCCTTCTTCGCCGTGGACTTCTTCGCCGCCGCCTTGGCCGGAGCCTTCTTCGCCGCCGGAGCCTTCTTCGCCGCCGCGGACGTCGAGCCGGCCGACGTACTTGGCGCCGCCTTCTGCGCCGTGGCCTTCTTCGCAGCGGACTTGGTGGCGCTCGCCTTGGCCGGAGCCTTCGTCGGGGTGGACTTGCTGGCGGTCGACTTGGCAGCGGTCGACTTGCTGGCGGTCGTCTTCTTCGCCGTCGACTTGCTGGCGGTCGCCTTCTTCGCTGTCGCCTTCTTCGCTGTCGCCTTCTTCGCGGTCACCTTCTTCGCGGTCACCTTCTTCGCGGTCGCCTTCTTCGCTGCCGTGTTCGAGGCAGCCGCCTTCGTCGGCGTGGAAGCGGAGGCGCCCGAGGCTGCCGACGTGGCGGCCGCCTTCTTCGCCGTCGGAGCGTTCGTGGCCCGGCGGCTCGGGTTCGCCTTGCGAACGGCCGCGACGGCGTCCTGGACCTGGTCGGCACGACGGCCGGCGGCCTCACGGACGCCCGCGGAGGTGGGCATCTTCGGCAGCTTGATGGCGCCGGAGACGACGCCGGTGAGCTCCTTGGCGGCCTTGAACTGGGGGACGAACGACTTCTTGTCGCCCTTGCCCTTCTTGGGCGTCGTCGTGGCCGCCTTCCTGGGGAGCACCTTCTCGAAGGTGCCGAAGCCCTTGATCGCGACCTTCTCGCCGCGAGCGACCTCACGGGTGATGGTGTCGACGACGGCGTCGAGCGCGTCGGCCGCCAACTTCCTGTTGCCTTCGAACCGCGCCGCCAGCGCGTCGATGAGCTGAGACCTCTTCACGATCAACCTTTCGCGTGCCAGACAGGCCGAGCGGTTCGCCCGACGTACTCCTTGCACAGTAGAGACCCAGCGCGCCGCGCACCATGACCGATGCCGCGAAATTCATGTGACGCGGACCCAACCGGGCCGGCGTGACGTGACGTCGAGGAGGGGTGAGAGGGGGCACGATGAGCGCGATGACGATGACGCGGGCGACCGGCTTCAGCGAGTACGTCGCTGCCCGGTGGCCGGCGCTGATTCGCACCGCGTACCTCCTCACCGGTCACCCACAGACGGCCGAGGACCTGCTCCAGAGCACGCTGGTGAAGGCGTACGTGCAGTGGGAGAAGATCACTCGTGCGGAGTATCCCGATGCCTACGTCAAGAGGATGCTGCTCAATGAGCTGCTGTCCGGCAGGCGTCGCGAGATACGTCGCGAGCGCATCGCCCCGGTGACGCACGAGCCGCCCCCAGCGGCCGGCGACACGGACCCGGCCGAGCGGCTGGATCTGTGGCGACGCCTGCAATCGTTGCCGCCACGTCAGCGCGCCGTGATCGTGTTGCGCTACTACGAGGATCTGACCGAGGCGGAGATCGCTACGGTGCTCCGCATCGCTCCTGGAACCGTGAAGTCCCAGGCATCGGCGGCGCTGCGCGCGCTGCGCAGCGGCTTCATCACCGAGGAGGAGGTCAGCTGATGGACGACGTCGAGCAGCAGCTCATCCGTGTGCTCGGCGACCGCGCCGAGACCCTCGAGATCCCGCATCCTCCGATCGGCGATCTTGTCGCTGGTGGTGAGCGGGCGGCGGCGAGCCGGCGACGTATCCAGGTCCGCGCCGCCGCGATAACGGGAGTGCTGGCAGCGGCCGCGGTCGCTGCCATCGCGCTCCCGATCGGCCTCGCCCACCGCGACGACACCGCACCGCCCGCCCCGGCCCGCAGTGCGGCGGCCACACCTACCCCTACCACCGCCGCGAACGGGTTCCCCGCGCCCGTCGGCACGTTGCCGCAGGCGTCGAGCGCCGCGCAGTGGCCCTACACCCGCGACGGGCGCATCGTCATCGCGGACGGCGCCGAGGCCCCCTGGGACGGCGGCCCGATCCTCACGACGCCTGGTGCGGCGGGTGCGACGCCGGTGACGCTGTGGACCGAGAAGGGCAGTGGCGAGATCCACACCTGGCGCGACGGCCACGACTCAGTGTTCAGCACCGACCGGGCTGCGCCCACCGCAAGTTACCTGTCGGGTGGCGGCGGGGTGCTCTCCCCCGACGGCTCGACGTTCTTCGTCTCCGGGGCGATCAACGGCACCACCACCGAGGTCCAGGCCTGGGACACCGCGACGGGGCGGCTGATCGCGCACCGCGACGTACCCTCCGATCCGAGCGGCGACCCCAACTGGCCGCTCATCGGTGCCGACGACCGCGGGCGGCTCTACCTCTCCTCGCTGGCGCCGGGGCCCGCCGCCTCGCGCTGGGATCCTCACACGGGTGACGCCGTGGCGGTGACCGGCCTGGTGGGCCACCTCAGCGGCGTGGCCCCGGGTGGTCTGACGACCACCATCGGTACTCGCACGGTGTTCGGCACCGTCGACGACACCGGCCACTGGCATCGAGTGGCACCTCTGCCGGCCGGACCGGTGGAGTGGAGCGGCGACGGCACTCACTATCTCGCGGCCAACCCCGCCCCGGACAAGATGCCGATGCAGCCCGAGGTGGTGGACCTCGCGACCGGAGCGACGTACCCGCTGCCGGTCTCGACATCCGCCTTCCAGTCCGGCATCGGCTTCGAGAACGGCCCCGACGGCGCGCCGATCTCGGCGCTCTTCGTCGCCGACGACGGCCCGCACCGGTACGTCGTCCGGTGCAGCCTCGACGCCTCCAACTGCGAACGGGTCTTCGACATGGCGCGGGCCTCGGGGATGCGACTCGCACCCGGGCCGCAGACGTAGTGAAAACCCCTGCCTCGCCGGCCCAACCCTGACAGGGTCGGACGACGTCCTAGGTGTGACGGGACCCGAGGGAGGTGGAATGGAGTTCGACGAGTACGCCGCGGCGCGCTGGCCGGTGCTCTATCGCACCGCCCTGCTGTTGACCGGCAACGGCGCCGAGGCCGAGGACCTCGCCCAGGCGACGCTGGTGAAGGCGTTCGCCGGCTGGGCACGGGTGCGCCGAGCCGACTCCCCCGACGCCTACGTGCGGCGGATCCTCGTCAACGAGCTGACCAGCGACCGTCGACGCGGTGCCCGGCGCGCGGCGATGCTGGGGCCTGTCGCTCTTCCCGATCCCGGCGTCATCCCCGATGACCCGGGCCAGCGGCTCGACCTGTGGCGAGCCGTCCTCTCGCTACCGCCGCGCCAGCGCGCCGTGCTCGTGCTGCGGTTCTACGAGGACCTCACCGAGGTCGAGACCGCGCACGTCCTCGGCGTCTCGCTCGGCACGGTCAAGTCGCAGGCGCACGATGCGCTGCGGACCCTTCGCACTCGTCTCGGTCAGCAGGAGGTGCCTTCATGACCGACCAACTCCCCGACCAACTGCGTGGTGTGTTCACCGCGACCGCGACCGAAGCCGACGTACCTCCCCTGCCGTGGGCAGCCGTCGAGACCGCCGGACGCCGCCTGCAGGCAGTACGGCGACGCCGGGCCGCACTGTGGACCGCCGCAGCAGCCGCCGTCGCGGTGGTCGCGGTGGCGCTTCCGCTGGCGGCCGCCGAGCATGCTGACCACCACGCCCCGGCCCCAGCGCACCGCACGATGAAGCCGGCGCCTTCCGCGAGCGGGGATCTGGTCGCCGCCCTGCCACTGGGCATGTCCGCGAACGTCGCGATGGTCCGCGACGGCCGGCTCACCATGGGCCGCGTCATCGCCGTCGGCGTGAAGCGCGTGGCGCAGGCCGGCGCAACCCTCCTGGTGAGCCACCTCGACCCCAAGACCGGCCTCACCGTCGATGCCGTGGTCGCCACGGGGCCCGGGGGGCGCGTTGCCGCCCTCGGTGATCCGGGGGGCGATGGTCTCGGCGGCCCGGTGCTCTCACCCAACGGCACGACCGCGGTGGGTGCGCGTCACGACGGATCCGGGGTGACGCTCACCGAGTGGTCGCTATCGGCCGGGGCCGTCGTCGGGACGGTCCATGTTCCCGGGGCGGACGACAAGACGCTGCGTCTCGATGCGGTGGACGATCATGGGCTCGCCTACGTCACCACCTTCGCTCCGCGCGCCGGCTTCACGTGGCAGCCTGGCGGCTCGCCCCAGCTCATGACCGGCGTGACAGCCGATCTGTGGAGCGCGGGGTTCACTGTCGTCGGCCCCGACGGGGTCGTCGACCCACCAGGCTGCGATGACCAGCCGTTGGCGGTGGCTCCTGACGGATCGACTGTGCTGTGCCATGGACCCGCTCACTCGGGGCTGGTCTTCGCCCCCGCGGGCGGGACCGAGCGCGTCCCGGTCCGGCTTCCGGTCAAGCCCCTGGATGTGGTCGGCTTCGACTCGGACGGCTCGGCACTCCTGACCGCACGCGACGGCGAATCGGTCTGGCTCGTGCGGTGCACCGCCGCTGATGGCGCGTGTGAGCGCGTCAGCCCGGTGCCCACCGGCGCCACGTTCCCCGAGCCGCTGACGGGGGCGGCGATGGCGCCGGGGACCCCACCCGCTGTGCCCACCACCGCGCCGTCGATCCCGTACGCGCGCGACGGCGTCCTGCATGTCGGTCGCACTGCGTTGGGCTCCGGAATCACCGGCGCGGTCACGTCCGGGGGCACGGTGCTGGCCATGCAGGAGGGAGCGCCGAATGCTGCCGGTGGGTCGACGATCCACGTGAGCCTGGTGGACGGCGACCGTCTCCTGCCGGTGCCCGCGCTCACCTCGGTCGGCCTGGACAACCACTCCGACGCCTATGCGCCGCACCTCTCGACCGACGGCCGTGTGGCCGTGGCCATGAGCTGGCGCGACGGCACCACCCTGCGGATGACGGCGTGGTCGGTGGCTCAGCGACGCGTCCTGGGCACCGTCGACCTGCCGGACCAGATGATCGCGGCCGAGCACATCGTGGGCGTCCAGGCCGACGGCAGCATCGTGTACGGCGACAGCACCGCCCGGGCCGGATTCACGTGGCGACCCGGATCGAAGCCGGTGCGGCTGCCGAAGCAGCTCTCAGACGAAGTCCTCAAGGGCGAGGTGATGGTGACCCCGGCGGGCATCGAGCCGCTCCCGCACGGGTTCCTGCTGCCATCGCCGGACGGATCGCGCTTCCTGGGAACCAACTACCACGGCACCGCGTACATCGCCAGCGTCGAGACCGGCTATCGGGTGGTCCTCGATCTTCCCGACAGCCTCTACGGCGTGGTGGGCTTCGAGTCCGCCGACGACGTGCTGCTGACGGCCGGTGATGCCCAGGGCGGCCCGTTGGTGCGCTGCGACACGACCACCGGCGCCTGCACACAGGTCTGGGCCAGCACCGCCGGCGTCACGTTCGCCGTCACGGGTGACTGGTGATCCGGGCAGGTGTCCAAACGATCGACTGGTCGTTCAGGCGTGCTGCGTGAGCGGCTTCCAGGCCGGCCGGGTCGCCTCGAAGGCGGCGATGTCGGCCTCGTGGGAGAGCGTGATGCCGACGTCGTCGAGGCCGTTGAGCAGCCGGTACTTCGTGTAGGGGTCGATGTCGAACGAGTCGGTCACCGAGCCGTCGGCGGTGCTGACGGTCTGCGCCTCGAGGTCGACGGTGATCTGACCGCCCGGGTTGTCGTCGAGGTAGTCCCACAGTGCCTGGACGACCTTCTCGTCCACCTGGGCGGCGACGAGCCCGGCCTTGCCTGAGTTGCCGCGGAAGATGTCGGCGAACCGGGCGGAGATCACGACCTTGAACCCGTAGTTCTGCAGCGCCCAGACGGCGTGCTCACGCGAGGAGCCGGTGCCGAAGTCCGGGCCGGCAACGAGCACGGTGCCGGCCTTGTACACCTCCTGGTTGAGCACGAAGTCCGGGTCGTTGCGCCACGCGGCGAACAGCCCGTCCTCGAAGCCGGAGCGCGTGACCCGCTTGAGGTAGACCGCCGGGATGATCTGGTCGGTGTCGACGTTGCTGCGCTTGAGCGGTACGCCGACGCCGGTGTGGGTGGTGAACTTGTCCATCAGAAGAATCCGTTCGTCGAGCTGGTCGAGACTCAGGCGTTGGCCGGCGCGAGGTCGGTGGGAGCGGAGAGGGTGCCGCGCACAGCGGTGGCAGCGGCGACGGGCACCGAGACCAGGTGGGTGCGCCCGCCCTTGCCCTGGCGGCCCTCGAAGTTGCGGTTGGAGGTCGAGGCGGAGCGCTCCCCGGGCTGCAGGGTGTCGGGGTTCATCCCCAGGCACATCGAGCAGCCCGCGCCGCGCCACTCGGCACCGGCCTCGAGGAAGACCTTGTCCAGGCCCTCGGCCTCCGCCTGCAGGCGCACCTTGACCGAGCCCGGTACGACGAGCAGTCGCGTGCCCTCGGCCACCTTGTGCCCCTTGATCGTCTCCGCGGCCAGCCGCAGGTCCTCGATCCGGCCGTTGGTGCACGAGCCGATGAACACGGTGTCGACGTGGACCTCGCGGAGCGGCGTACCGGCTTCGAGGCCCATGTAGGTGAGCGCCTTCTCGGCGGCGACGCGGTCCTGCTCATCCTGGAAGTCGGCCGGGTTCGGGACGTTCGCGCCGAGCGGGGCGCCCTGGCCGGGGTTGGTGCCCCAGGTGACGAACGGGGTGACCTCGGCGGCGTCCAGCACGATCTCCGCGTCGAAGACGGCGTCCTCGTCGGTGACCAGCGTCCGCCAGTGCGCCACCGCGGCGTCCCACTCGGCGCCCTTCGGCGCCTCGGGCTTGTCCTGGATGTAGGCGAACGTGGTCTCGTCGGGGGCGATGAGGCCTGCCTTGGCGCCCCACTCGATCGACATGTTGCAGATCGTCATGCGGCCCTCCATCGAGAGCTCGCGGATCGCCTGACCGCGGTACTCCACGATGTAGCCCTGGCCGCCGCCGGTGCCGGTCTTGGAGATCAGCGTGAGGATGAGGTCCTTCGCGGTGACGCCGGCGGGCAGCGAGCCGTTGACGGTCACGGCCATCGTCTTCGGCTTGGCCTGCGGCAGCGTCTGGGTCGCGAGCACGTGCTCGACCTCGGAGGTGCCGATGCCGAACGCGATCGCGCCGAATGCGCCATGGGTCGCGGTGTGCGAGTCGCCGCACACGATGGTCATGCCGGGCTGGGTCAGTCCCAGCTGGGGGCCGACGACGTGGACGATGCCCTGGTTGACGTCGCCGAGGGGGTGCAGGCGCACGCCGAACTCGGCGGCGTTCTTGCGCAGGGTCTCGACCTGGGTGCGAGACACCGGGTCGGCGATCGGCTTGTCCCAGTCGAGGGTGGGGACGTTGTGGTCCTCGGTCGCGAGGGTGAGGTCGGGACGCCGTACCGATCGGCCGGCGAGGCGGAGGCCGTCGAACGCCTGCGGGCTGGTCACCTCGTGAATGAGGTGGAGGTCGATGTAGAGGAGATCAGGCTCCCCGTCCGCCGACCGGACGACGTGCTCGTCCCACACCTTCTCCGACAGGGTCTTGCCCATGGTTCAACGCTCCTCACTGAGACCGGCCGATGTCTGCCCTGACATCGACCTCGATCCCCACGTTAAGTCGATCTCCGCTTGCGATTCCACTCCTTGAGACCTTAGTCTTGCTATATGGACACATCGAGTGGAGTGGGCGTCCTCGACAAGGCCGCCCTCGTGCTGACCGCGCTGGAGTCGGGCCCGGCCACCCTGGCGGGCCTGGTCACCGCGACGGGTCTCGCGCGCCCGACCGCCCACCGGCTCGCTGTCGCACTGGAGCACCACCGCCTGGTGGCGCGCGACATGCAGGGGCGCTTCGTCCTCGGCCCCCGGCTCGCCGAACTGTCGGCCGCGGCCGGCGAGGACCGCCTCCTCGCCACCGCCGGCCCCGTCTTGGCGAGGCTGCGCGACATCACCGGCGAGTCCGCCCAGCTGTGGCGCCGTCAGGGCGAGTTCCGCGTCTGCGTGGCCGCCGCCGAGCGGCCCTCCGGTCTGCGCGACACCATCCCGGTCGGCTCACAGCTGACCATGCGCGCGGGCTCCGCGGCGCAGGTGCTGCTCGCCTGGGAGGACCCGGAGCGCTTGCACCGCGGCCTGCAGAACGCCGCCTTCTCCGCCGCCGCGCTCTCCGGAATCCGTCGCCGGGGATGGGCACAGTCCATCGGCGAGCGTGAGGCCGGCGTCGCGTCGGTGTCGGCACCAGTCCGCTCCCCCGGCGGCAAGATCATCGCCGCGGTCTCGGTCTCCGGCCCGCTGGAGCGACTCACCCGCCAGCCCGGCCGGATGCACGCGCCCGCCGTACTGGCCGCCGCGGAGCGGCTCTCGGAGTCGCTGCGCCGGGCAGCGGAGTAGAACCCGGCTGCGGTCACATCACCCGAGCTTCCCCAGGGCGACTGCGGCCCTGAGCAGGGGCGCGAGCGTCTCGCCGTCGGCGATCTCGCCGCTGTCCACCATCGCCCACACCCGTGCCCAGGGAACGGTCATCACCTCGGTGATGCCCTCCTCCTCCATCGCATGCGGCGTCCCGGACGTGCGCAGGTCCGTGGCCAGGAAGATCCGGCCCGGTGCGTTCGCGACACCGTTCAGAGACCACACCTGTCCCAGGTCACGCCACCCTTCGGCCTCGAGTCCAGTCTCCTCGCGCAGCTCACGCTGCGCCGCGATCAGAAGGTCCTGTCCGTCGGTCCCGCCGGCGGGCACCTCGATCGACTCGCGGCCCAGCGTGTAGCGGAACATGCGGATCAGCACGACTTCGTCAGCGTCGGTGACGGCCACCACGAAGACAGCCGGGTGGCGCACCTGCACCACGCCGTAGACGCCCAGGCCGCCGTCGGGTCGCACGACCTCGTCCTCGCGGACCGCGATCCAGCGGTTCTCGTAGGCGATGCGCGAGGACAGGGTCTGCCACCACATGGCCACCACCGTAGTTCGACCGGCACAAGCGCAAACTCGGCGCCCACAAGCGCAAAGTCGGCCGCCACAACGACCAATTCGGTCAGAAGAGCGAGTGGGACTCCAGCGACAGCAACAGCTGCTTGCGGTCCATGCCCCCGGCGTAGCCGGTGAGTGAGCCGTTCGCGCCGATGACGCGGTGGCACGGGATCACCACCGGGATCGGATTGCGGCCGTTGGCGAGGCCGACGGCCCGGGCGCCGTGGCCGGTGAGACCGAGCCGGCCGGCGATCTGGCCGTACGTCGCGGTCCGGCCGTAGCCGATCGTGACCAGCTCCTCCCAGACCCGCTGCTGGAAGGAGGTCCCGACCGGCGCCAGCGGCAGGTCGAACGTGGTGCGGTCGCCGGCGAAGTACTCCTCCAACTGGCCGGCGCAGGCCACCAGCAGCGGATGGTCGTCCGCCTGCTCACCGCGGGGCCGACCGTCGGCGTAGGTGAACGGGTGGAAGTCGATGGCGGTGATCGCGCCGTCGCGCTCCACCAGGCGCAGCTGGCCGATGGGCGAGTCGACGAGGGTCCACATCAGGCTGCCTCCAGAGGTTGGTGCGGCCGGTCCGGCCGGTCGAGGGAGTTCCACAGGTAGAGCGAGGCGTAGGAGCGCCAGGGGCGCCAGGCCGGGTCGAGGCGGTCAGGCGCGGCGCCGAGCCGCGTCAGCGCCCGCCGGAGACCGACGTCGCCGGGCAGGAACACATCGGGGTGGCCGAGGGCACGCAGCGCGATGTAGTCCGCCGTCCACGGGCCGATGCCGGGCAGCTTCATCAGCGCCGCCCGCACCGCATCGCGGTCAGCGCCCCTGTCGAGGGCGACGTCACCGCTCACGACGGCCGCGCCCAGCGCCGACAGCGCGCGCCCGCGGGCGCGCGGCATCGGCAGGTCATCGGGGGCGAGTGCAGCGATCGCCTCAGCCGTGGGGAAGAGGTGGTTGAGCCCCTCGATGCCGGTCTCCACCGGGGTGCCGTGGGCGGCGACGAGCCGGCCGAGCACCGTGCGGGCACCGGCCACGCTGACCTGCTGGCCGACGATGGCACGCACCGCGAGCTCGACGCCGTCGGCGCTGCCGGGCACTCGCAGTCCGGGAACGGCGGCCACCAGCGGCGCGAGCAGCCCGTCCGAGGCCAGATGCTCCCCGACCGCGACCGGGTCGCAGTCGGCGTCCAGGATGCGGCGCACCCGCTCGACCGCTGCAGCGGTGTCGCGCAGGTCCATCAGCCGGAACGTCGCCGGCACGAACCCGGTGCCCGGCCCGGCGAGGTCGCCGAGCTCGACGGTGACGACCCCGGCGCCGTGCGGCAGATCCAGCGTGCGGGAGTACGTCGAGGGGCCGGCGACCTCGACCCCGGGCACCGCATGGTCGGCGAGGAAGCGCAGCAGCGCCACTCCGGCGTACGGCGTCCGCACCGCCAGCCTGAGGCTCAGCACGCCGCTCCCGGCGTCGAGCCTCCCGCGGGCGCGTCGCCCGCGCAGTTGCGACGGCGTGGCGTCGTACACCTCTCGCAGGGTGTCGTTGAACTGCCGCACGCTGGCGAAGCCGGCCGCGAAGGCGACCTCGGCCAGGCCGAGCCGGCTCGTCTCGATCAGCGTGCGGGCGGTCTGGGCGCGACGGGCGCGGGCGAGGGCGAGGGGTCCGGCGCCGAGCTCGGCGACGAGCAGCCGCGAGAGATGGCGGGGCGTGTAGCCGATCCGGCGGGCCAGCCCCTCGACGCCCTCCCGGTCCACGACACCGTCCGCGATCAGCCGCATCGCCCGGCCGGCGACGGTCGCCGCGACGTCCCACTCCGGGCTGCCGGGGGTCGCATCGGGCAGACAGCGCTTGCACGCCCGGTAGCCGGCGGACTGGGCGGCAGCGGCGCTGCGATGGAACGTGACGTTCGCCCGGGCGGGTGTGCGCGCCGGGCACGAGGGCCGGCAGTAGATGCCGGTGGTGCGCACGGCGGTGTAGAACACGCCGTCGAAGCGCCGGTCGCGGGCGGAGACCGCCCGGTAGCAGGCGTCGGCGTCGAGTTCCATGGCTCCATCCTGCCGCAGGCCACCGACAGTCTCTGGCGGAATTCGGACACGACAGGGAAGCCTCGCGACGAGCGGGCGCCGACACGCCGGGACGAGCCCGGCACCGGCGTTCATGTGCCTTTCAGCCATTGCTGCAAGGATCCGCTCATGTCCACGACCGGCCCGATGGCGCCGCATCACCGACGCGTTGTCGCGACGGTCATCTCCACCACGCTGCTGGTGCTCGCGCTCGCCACCGGCTCCCTGGTCTCGGTGTTCTACGAGCGGCTCGACGCGAACCTGCACACCGGGCAGGCGATCAAGCACCTGCGGCACAAGCGTCAGACCGGGCCGAAGTCGCCGCTCAACATCCTGGTGATGGGCCTCGACACCCGCGACTGCGCGGGCTGCCACATCGACAACGAGCCGGGCGGCGACGGCTCGGACACCACGATCCTGCTGCACATCTCCGCCGACCGGCGCACGGTGTACGGCGTCTCCATCCCGCGCGACGCCCTGGTCGCCCCGGTGGGATGCACCGCGAAGTCGACGTACGGCAGCACCGGGCTGGTGCAGTGGAACGCCGCCTTCGCCGCGGGTGGCGCCGAGTGCACCGCCGAGCAGGTGGAGAAGAACTTCGGCGTGTACGTCGACGACTACGTCACGATCAACTTCGGCGGCTTCAAGGACATGGTCGACGCGATCGGCGGCGTCGACATATGCATCCCGTTCGAGCTCAAGGACCCCGTCTATGAGCACGTGGACTTCAAGCCCGGCCCGGCCGTCCATCTCGACGGCACCAACGCGCTGAAGTACGTCCGTCTGCGCCACGTCCTCGACGGCAGCGACATCGGCCGGATGAAGCGACAGCAGGCGTTCATCAGCGCGATGATCAACAAGGTCATCTCGGCCGGCACCCTGACCCGACCGGACCGGGTGTACGCGTTCGCCAACGCGCTCACCAAGTCGATGACCACGAGTCCCGACCTCGGGCACGTGAAGGATCTGGTCAAGCTCGCCGAGCAGCTCAAGAACACCAGCCTCGGCGACATCCGGTTCGTCACCGTGCCCAGCCAGCCCTACGACGTACCGCGCAACGACCCGCGCTGGGGACGCGTGCAGATCCTGCCCGCCGCCGCCCAGCTGTGGAAGCGGATCAACGCCGACAAGCCACTGTCGAAGGCGCTGTCGGCCAGCGCGCTGAGCGCCGGGACCGCGTCGGCCGGAGCGAGTCCGAGCTCGGCCCACGCGAGCCGCAGCGCCTCCAGCGGCACATCGGGCAGCAGCACCTCGGCCTCGGCGCAGAGCACGCCCAGTACGTCCACCGCCGCGGCGAGCGAGGCCGCGCGCAGCGGCCTGTGCTCCTGAGCCTCAGGCGCTGCGGTCCAGGACGAACCACACGGTCGTCCCACCGGCATCGAGCTCCGAGCCCCACCGGTCCGCGAGCGCGTCCACCAGCGCCAGGCCGCGCCCGTGGACGGCGAGCGGATCATCGAACGGCGCCTCGGCGGGCCGGCGCAACAGGCCCGCACCCGCGCCGGGCGCGCTGACCGACGGTCCGGTGTCGCGCACCATCGTGGTCAGCACGCCCTGGTCGTAGACGACCTTGACCTGACAGCCCCGATCGGTGTGCACCAACGCGTTGGTGACCAGCTCGCTCAGGCACAGCAACGCGTCCTCGGTCGTCTCGCGGTCGAGGTGCCAGTCCCGCAGGAGCCGGCGCAGGAACGTCCGGGCCGCGCCGATGTCGCGCACCGAGGCGACGTCGTGGACGGCCCACCGGGCACCAGCCGCGACGGGGTCCTCGACCAGCGACCGGGTCGGCAGCATGGTGGCCCGCTGCGCCCGACGCAGCTCGGCTCCGAGCGTCTCACCGAGCGCCGCCAGCGCCGCCACGTCCGGTACGGCGCAGGCCGGTGGCGCGTCGTAGAACAGCACGAAGGCGCCGAGGACCTGGCCGGCCGCCCGCAGGGGCGCGGTCGCCACACTGGCGGTGGGCGGTCGCTGGCGCGCGATGAAGTCGGGGTAGCGGCCGGCGAGCTCCTCGAGCGACCCCAGGACCACCTCGCCGGTGCGGACGGCCGCATTGAGCGGCACGTCCTGGTAGGCGTCGACATGGCACCAGTCGACCGCCACCTCGTTGGCCCGGTCGCTCGCGGTGAAGAGCAGCCGCCTACCCCCGCCCTCGTTGAGCGCCAGCCCGGCCCGCAGGACGTGGGGGCGCCCCTGGAGCCGGCGCAGCGCATCCCTGGCCCAGGCAGCGGTGGCGCGCGTGGACCCCGATCCGAATGCCGCGGCCTGCTCCACCCTCCGAGAGTAGGGGCAAAGCGCGCGGGATGCGTCCCGACGTACGGCGGAAGTCCTGGGTCTCGAAGTCCCGGGAAATGCTCGAGGGGCCCAGCGCGCACTGCGCTGGGCCCCTCGATGCCGTGGTACCCCCGACCGGATTTGAACCGGCGTTACCGCCGTGAGAGGGCGACGTCCTAGGCCGCTAGACGACGGGGGCGAGGCAGTCGGCCTTCCGGTTTCCCGTCCGGCCAACGAGCAGAAACCCTAGCGGAAGCTTTCGTTTCGGCTCAAATCCGCGGCTTTCGCCTCGGACTCGCTGGGATACTAGGACTCGAACCTAGAATAACTGAACCAGAATCAGTCGTGTTGCCAATTACACCATATCCCATTGACTTTGCAGTCAATGCGCCCGTGGTCGCAGCGACCGGCGCGATGCAGAAGATTACACGGCCCGTTCCGAGGAGACGAAATCGGGCCTCGAGGTCCGGCGGACCAGTCCGCGCCGGCGTCCGGCCCACCACACCAGCCCCAGGAACGCCAGCGACTGGGTCAGCGTGACCGGGATGCTCCACCAGCTTCCCGACGACACGTTGAGCGTCGCGCCGATGTCGCCGTAGACGAGCGCGAGGCCGAAGGCCAGGAAGTTGTTGAGCACGTGCATCGCGATGCCGGCCTCGAGTCCCCCGGTCGCGACGACCAGGATGCCGGCGACCAGGCCGAACGCGAAGCGGTCGAAGAAGACCGGCACGTCCTGGGTGCCGTGGGCCAGCGCGAAGAGGAAGGCCGGGATCAACACCGCGGCGGCCCGGGAGCGGAACAGCCCCCCGAACGCCTGGGTCAGATAGCCACGGAAGGCGTACTCCTCCCCCGCAGCCTGCAGCGGTGTCAGGAGGAGGATCACCAGCAGGTAGTCGCGCATCTGCGCCGACCAGTGGTTGACCGACCCGCCGACCTTGGTGTCCGAGGACCCCTGGGACGGCAGCGCGGCCGAGACGACGAGCGTCGCGACCAGGGCCAGGACCGCCAGCCCCAGGCAGACCAGGAACCATCGCCACCGGAAGCGGCCGGCCACCGAGGCGAGCCAGCCCGGACGCAGCGCGTGGGCCACCCGCGTGACCACCATGGCGACGGGGATCGCGGCGGCGAGCGACAGGTTGAGGAACGCCAGGCCGCCCGGCGTCAAGTGGCGGGTGTCCTCGATGCGCTTGAGCGATGCCGCGACGTGGTGCCCGGTGACGGCGTACCCGAGCGCGAAGGCGCCCTGCAGCAGCAGCTGCGCCACCACCAGGGTCAGCACCAGTAGTGCGAGCACCCCGAGCAGCGTGCGTGCCCAGCCGGTGCGGCCGGCACGCTGCAACTGGTGATAGGCCAGCCCCCGGCCCGGCTCGCGCGTCGGCACCGGACCGGCCTCAGGCCAGCGCGCTCTGCAGCCGCGCCAGCGACCGCTCGCGACCCAGCAGCTCGAGGGACTCGAACAGCGGCGGGCTGACGCGCCGGCCGGTGACGGCGACCCGGACCGGCCCGAACGCCACCCGCGGCTTGAGGCCCATCTCCTCGATCAGCGCCTGCTGCAGCACGTCGTTGATGCGCGCGGCCGACCAGGGCTCGGCGCGCAGGAGGGCGTCGTACGCCGCCTGCACGACCGCCTGGCCGTCCTCGGTGTCGACCAGCTTGGTCCTGTCCGCCTCGTCGAGGACGAAGTCGCTCTCCGGCACGAACAGGAACCACAGCAGGTCGCCGACCTCGGTGAGCTTGTTGACCCGCTCGGCGACGAACGGCATCGCGAGCTCCAACAGCTGGGCCTCGGCCGGCGTCATCGGATCGCCGAGGAGGCCGTCGCGCTGGAGGAACGGCAGCGCCCGGTGGGTGATCTCCTCCACGGAGAGCCGGTGGATGTGGGCGGCGTTGATCGCATCGCACTTCTTCAGGTCGAAGCGCGCCGGATTCGGGTTGACGTCCTTGATGTCGAACGCCTCGACCATCTCCTCCAGGGAGAAGAGGTCGCGGTCCCCCGAGATCGACCAGCCGAGCAGCGCGAGGTAGTTCAGCAGCCCCTCGGGGACGTAGCCCTGGTCGCGGTAGGCCAGCGCATGCGCCTGCGGGTCGCGTTTGGAGAGCTTCTTGTTGCCCTCGCCCATGACGTAGGGAAGATGGCCGTACTCGGGCGTGAACTCGGCCAGGCCGATCTCCTTGAACGCCTCGAACAGCGCGAGTTGGCGCGGCGTCGAGGAGAGCAGGTCCTCACCACGCAGCACGTGCGTGATCCGCATCCGGGCGTCGTCGACCGGCGCGGTGAGCGTGTACAGCGGGTCGCCGTTGGAGCGGGCGAGCGCGTAGTCGGGCACATGCTCGGTCTCGAACGTCACCTCGCCGCGGACCAGGTCGGTCCAGGTGATGGAACCCGCGGGCATCCGGAACCGCG
>Ga0209796_10000159_pt1 | contig 74287 bp, 57 predicted proteins | sample AgamicOrSfrz_FD_187167 | JGI IMG/M metagenome (GOLD analysis project Ga0209796, IMG submission 187167) | Agave microbial communities from Guanajuato, Mexico - Or.Sf.rz (SPAdes) (version 2) | ecosystem: Host-associated > Plants > Phyllosphere > Phylloplane/Leaf | place: Guanajuato, Mexico...
CCACAGCGACTGCGCCATCAGATGCAACCATGCCGGCATGATTCAGACTCGCGAAAGGCGTTTACTGGGAGACGTCTTTGCCGAAGTACTTCTGCGAAATCTTCGCGTACGTACCGTCTTTCTTCATATCCGCGAGCGCCTTGTTGATGGCCGCGACGAGTTCCGGGCTGCCCTTGCGGATCAGCACCGCAGACTTGTCGCTGCTCTCGCCCGACGTATCCAGCGCGGCGATCTTCACCTTCGCATTCGGCTTGTGCTTCTTGAAGTCGAGGAACGACAGCGAATCGTTGACGGTTGCATCCACCCGGCCCGCGGTCAACAGGTCGATCGATTCGTTAAAGCCCTGCACCGGAATCACTTCCGCGCCGTGCGCCACTGCGATCTTGCCGAAGTTGCTGGTGAGCGTATTGGCCGACTTCTTGCCTTTGAGGTCGTCGAAGGTCTTGATGGCAGTGTTGTCCGAGCGCACGATCAGCGCCGCGTGCGACGTGATGTACGGGTCCGAGAAATCGTATTTCGCCTTGCGCGCATCCGTGACCGCGACTTCATTGATCACCGCGTCGTAGCGGTTCACGTCGAGCCCGGCAATCAGACCGTCCCATTTGCCTTCGACGAATTGCGGCTTGACGCCCAGGCGCTGCGCGATCTGCGTGCCGATCTCCACGTCGAAGCCGGTCAGCTTGCCCGATTCGTCGTGGTACGTGAACGGCGCATACGTGCCTTCGGTGCCGATCCGGAACACGCCCGAGGACTTGATCTGCGCGAATTCATCGGCTGCGAAGACAGGGCTCGCGGCGACCGCATGCAGCAGCGCAACCAGAAGAATGGAACGAATCGACTTCATGAGAGGCTCCCTAAAATGGCCAGGCCGTATGCCTGGTCTTGTGTTGGCAGTCCCGCAGGCGAGCTCGCCCGGCGGAGTGGGCGGACTGTAGCAAACGGCTTGCCTTTTTACAAAGGATCAGGTTTCCAATTCATATGCATATGCGTGCTAAGCCGCAGCCGCGGCGTTCGCCATCGCGCGAGTTTCAACTCTACAGCAGATACGAACGCGCGGCATGCATCGCAACATGGAACGTGGGCGCGGCGCCATCGGGGAAAACGCGAGACGGTTGTGCCGCGGCGAATGCGCGGCAGCGTGGCAAACGCGGCGCGGGCGTGACCCGCCCGCACCGCCGGTCAGGCTTGCAAAGCCTCTATCGCTCCACTGGATGCGGCTCTTTCAGCCTGTTGGACACCCGGATCGCGTCGAAGTATGCCGGGTTGGGCGGACGCTTCTGATAGCGGCCCGCGCCTCGCACCGCGCGCAACTCGCCGTCGGTCCAGGCAAGCGCGCCGCGCGTGAGCGTATGCATGGCGAGCCCCTGCACGGTCATTCCTTCGAATACGTTGAAGTCCACGTTCTGATGATGCGTGTTCACCGAAATGGTCTTGCTTGCATGCGGGTCCCACACGACGATGTCCGCGTCGGCGCCCACGCGTATTGCTCCCTTGCGCGGATACAGGTTGAAGATTTGCGCCGCATTGGTGGACGTGATGCGCACGAACTCATTCGGCGTGAGACGCCCTGAGTTCACGCCGTGATGCCATAGCACGGCCATGCGGTCTTCCACACCGCCGCAGCCGTTCGGAATCTTCGTGAAGTCTTCGCGGCCCATTGCCTTCTGCGATGCGCAAAAGACGCAATGATCGGTCGCCGTGGTATGCAGTTGCCCGGCCTGCAAACCACGCCAGAGTGCTTCGCGGTGCTCCGCCGAACGAAACGGCGGGCTCATTACATGGGCTGCCGCGCGCGTCCAGTCGGGATCGCGATACACCGCTTCGTCTATCACAAGGTGCCCCGGCAGCACTTCGCCGAACACGCGCAGCCCTTCGCTGCGCGCGCGCGAGATCGCGTCCACCGCGTCTTTCGCAGACACGTGCACGATATACACCGGCACGCCCAGCACCTGCGCAATGCGAATCGCGCGGTTGGCGGCCTCACCTTCCACCTCCGGCGGGCGCGATAGCGGATGAGCCTCCGGACCAGTGAAGCCCTTGGCGAGCAACTGCCGCTGCAACTGGAACACCAGCTCGCCGTTTTCCGCATGCACGGTAGGCAGCGCGCCGAGTTCGAGCGAGCGCGAGAAGCTGTTCACCAGCACTTCGTCGTCGGCCATGATCGCGTTCTTGTAGGCCATGAAATGCTTGAAGCTCGACACACCGTGCTCATGCACGAGCGTGCCCATGTCGCGGTACACCGAATCGTCCCACCAGGTGACGGCCACATGAAAGCCATAATCCGCCGACGCCTTCTCGGCCCAGCCGCGCCACTCGTTGAAGGCTTCCATCAGGCTTTGTTTAGGACTCGGAATCACGAAGTCGATGATGCTCGTCGTGCCACCCGACAATCCCGCCGCCGTGCCGGTGTAGAAATCGTCGCTCGCGGTGGTGCCCATAAACGGCAGCTCCATATGCGTGTGCGGGTCGATGCCGCCCGGCATCACATACTGGCCGCCCGCATCGACTATCGTTGCATCCGCCGGAGCCGCGAGGTCTGCGCCGATCTGCAGGATCGTGCCGCCGTCCTGCGGGTCGGCACATAACACGTCGGCACGGTAGGTGTTTTCCGCGTCGATGATCGTGCCGCCGCGAATCAGGGTCGTCATGTTCCGCCTCCTTATAAACTTGCGTATATCGCTGCCGCCTGCGTTGTTGTCTACGCGCTCGCCACGCGCGCACTCGGTCCCTTGCTGAACTTCATCCAGGCGCTATAAACGACGGACGCCAACGCAAGTCCGACAAACCAAGCATACGTATAGAGCGTATTGAAGATCGACGGCATATTGGCAAATGAAGCGGGAAACGCGGTGTGCAGGAAACCGGGCAGATTCGGCAACACACCGATTACGAGAGCCACCACCGCGCCAATGTTCCATCCGCCTGTATAGCTGTATTCGCCGCGCTCGTCGAAGAGTTCGCGCGTATCGAGGCGCGTGCCGCGAATCAGAAAGTAGTCGACCATCAGAATGCCTGCCACCGGACCCAGCAGCGCCGAATAGCCAACGAGCCACGTGAAGATATAGCCCTGCGTGGTCGCAAGAATCTTCCACGGCATCATGACGATCGCAATGGTCGCGGTAATCATGCCGCCCGCGCGATACGAAATGCCTTTTGGCCACAGGCTCGAAAAATCGTAAGCGGGGCCGACGAGATTCGCGGCCAGATTGCAGCACATGGTGTCGAGCGTGAGAATGATGAGCGCCAGCCCGACGCCGATGCCAGTCATCCGGCTCGTCAGATCAATCGGGTCCCAGATCGCCTTGCCGTAGATCACCACGGTCGCCGAGGTCACGACGACGGAGATGACGGAGAGCAAGGCCATTGGCACCGGCAAGCCGATCGACTGTCCGACCATCTGGTCGCGCTGTGTCCTCGCAAAACGTGTGAAGTCGGGAATGTTGAGCGCAAGCGTGGCCCAGAAGCCAACCATCGCAGTGAGGCCCGGCCAGAACGTGGCCCAGAACATCCCCTCTTTCTTGCCGCCCGGCACGAACTGCGACGGTGCGGAAAGCATGGAGCCGAGGCCACCCGCCTTGGACGTCGCCCACCACACGAGTGCAATGCACATCACGATCTTGATCGGCGCCGACCAGCTTTCGAGCCAGCGGATCGAATCTGTGCCGTGCACGATGAAGTAAATCTGCAGCGCCCAGAACACAAGGAAACAGGCGAGCTGTCCAACGGAGATGTCGATGAACGGCAACGCCGCGCCATGCAGCGCGTTGCCAGTCAGAATATTCAGTAGCGTATAGATCGCACTGCCGCCTAGCCACGTCTGGATACCGTACCAGCCGCACGCCACGATGGCGCGCAGCATTGCAGGCAGCTTCGCACCCTGCGTGCCGAACGACGAGCGCACCAGCACCGCATACGGAATACCGTGCTTCGCGCCCGCGTGGCCGATCAGCAGCATCGGCACGAGCACGATCACATTGCCGAGCAACACGGTCAATACCGCCTGCCACGGCGACATGCCCTGTTCGGTCAAGCCGGCGGCAAGCATGTATGACGCAATGTTCATCACCATGCCCACCCACAGCGCGGCGAAGTGATACCAGCGCCATGTGCGCTGCGCGGTGCCGGTCGGCGCGAGGTCGTCGTTGTAAAGACTGCTGCTGTGCGCGCCGGCCGCGAATAGCGGGTCGGCGGGTTGCGCGGTCTGCTTCATCGAAAGATCTCCACTTGATCGTTGCAGCCCGCGCGGCTTCTTGCGGTGCGTCGGGCATTAAGGGAAACACGGCTCCTGCATAAGCTCTGCTCGATCGGCAAAAGTGCCCTGTTTCAGGCGGCTTTTGCTGCGTGCGCCGGCTCCGTGCCTGCTTCGTGTGCTTCGCTCTGTGCCACATTCACGCGCGCCGGATTGTTCGGATGCGTGGTCCAGTTCGCGTATTCGCCGTTATCCACGCGCTCCATCGTGATGCATTGCTCGACGGGGCACACGTGCATGCACAGGTTGCAGCCCACACATTCGGAGTCCATCACTTCAAAATGCCGCACGCCAGCTTTTTCTTTTGTGATTGCCTGGTGCGCGGTGTCTTCGCACGCGATATGACACAGCCCGCATTGAATGCACTTGTCCTGATCGATGCGCGCCTTGATGCTGTAGTTGAGGTTCAGATACTTCCAGTCGGTGACGTTGGGCACCGCACGCCCGCGGATGTCGTCGAGTGTCGCGTAGCCTTTTTCATCCATCCAGTTGGACAGGCCATCCGCGAGATCCGTCACGATGCGAAAGCCGTAGTGCATGGCCGCCGTGCAAACCTGCACGCTGCCCGCGCCCAGCACCATGAATTCCGCCGCATCGCGCCACGTGGAAATGCCGCCTATTCCCGAGATCGGCAAGTTCGGCGTTTGTTCGTCGCGCGCGATCTCCGCCACCATGTTGAGCGCAATCGGCTTGACCGCCGGGCCGCAGTAGCCTCCATGCGTGCCCTTGCCGTCGACCATCGGCAACGGCGACATTGCGTCGAGATCCACGGCGACAATCGAGTTGATTGTGTTGATCAACGACACGCCGTCCGCGCCGCCCTTGTATGCCGCGCGTGAACCGAGGCGGATGTCGGTAATATTCGGCGTGAGCTTCACGAGGCACGGCAGGCGCGTGCCTTCCTTGACCCAGCGCGTGACCATTTCGATGTATTCGGGCACCTGGCCGACCGCCGAGCCCATGCCTCGTTCGCTCATGCCGTGCGGGCAGCCGAAATTCAATTCCACCGCGTCGGCGCCGGTGTCTTCGACGAGCGGCAGTATCCATTTCCAGTCGCGCTCGTTGCACGGCACCATCAGCGACACGATCATCGCGCGCTCGGGCCAGTCGCGTTTGACCTGCGCGATCTCCCGCAGATTCACTTCCAGCGGACGATCCGTAATCAGCTCGATGTTGTTGAGCCCTGCGATACGCTGGCCGTTCCATTGCACGGCGCCGTAACGCGAACTCACGTTGACCACATGCGGGTCGAGGCCGAGCGTCTTCCACACTACGCCGCCCCAGCCTGCCTCGAACGCGCGGTTCACGTTATAGGCTTTGTCGGTCGGCGGCGCGGAAGCGAGCCAGAAGGGATTCGGCGATGTGATGCCGGCAATCGTACAGCGCAGATCGGCCATGTTCGGCTCCTGGGGGAACGGCTGTTTTTGTGTGACCCGTTTTATGCGACTCGGCGCGCGATTCTTTCGCGTTACGCGGCCTTGATGCCGGTGCGTGCAAACTGCGCATGAATGGCGTCGGCAGCGAGCTTGCCGTCCTGCACCGCCTGCACCGTCAGATCGATGCCGCCGCTGGCTGCGCAATCGCCTCCGGCCCACACACCGGCGAGCGACGTCTGCCCGTTTGCATCGACGGCGATGCGGCCGCCGTCGAGCGTCAGCAGTTCGCGATCGAGGCCGACGGTCACGAGCGTCTGACCGATTGCCTTGAGCACCATGTCCGCTTCGATGACGAAACGCTCCGCTTCGCCCGTGTTCAGCGTTCGCTCGAACTCCACGCCCGTCACCGCCCCGTCCGCTCCGAGCAGACGCACCGGTGTTGCGTGCGTGACGAGCGTGACGCCGTTGGTTTGCGCAAACTCGCGCTCCGCCCACGTCGCGCTCATGGATCCGACGCCGCGCCGGTACACCATCGCCACCGCAGTCGCGCCGAGTTTGCGGCTTTGCACCGCTGCATCCACCGCCGTATTGCCGCCGCCGATCACGACGACGCGCCGGCCCACCGGCACGCTGCCCAGGTCGCGCGCGCTGCGAATCGCTTCGATGAAGTCCACTGCGTTCATCACGCCGGCCAGATTCTCGCCCGCCGCGCCAAGCTCGCGCACGCCGGCGAGGCCGATGGCGAGAAACACCGCGTCGTATTGCTTGCGCAGCGCATCGAGTTCGACGTCGCGGCCAAGCGCCGTACCGTGCCTGATCTCGATGCCGCCGACCGAGCACAGCCACTGCACCTCGCGCTGCGCGAAGTCGTCGACGGTCTTATAGGCCGCAATGCCGTATTCGTTGAGCCCGCCGGCTTTCTCGTGCGGATCGTAAATCGTCACGTCGTGGCCGTTCAGCGCGAGACGATGCGCGCAGGAAAGGCCCGCCGGCCCCGCGCCGAGCACGGCCACCCGCCGGCCGGTTGCGGGCGCGCGCCTGAAAAGCGCTTCCCCGCGCGCCATCGCCCAATCGGTTGCATGGCGTTGCAGCGCGCCAATGGCGACCGGCTTCGCGTCCTGATGGTTGCGCACGCAAGCACCTTCACAAAGAATCTCGGTGGGGCACACACGCGCGCACATGCCGCCAAGCGGATTGGCCGACAGGATGTCCACCGCCGCGCCCTTCAGATTGCCGTTGCCGATCTTGCGGATAAAGCCAGGAATGTCGATCTGCGTCGGACACGCGTTCACGCACGGGGCGTCGTAGCAATAGTGGCAGCGGCTCGCCGCCGCCGCGGCGGCACTCGCGTCGAGCAACGGTGCAATGTCGGAGAACTCGCAGGCAAGCTGCTCGGGCGACAGGCGCTGCGCGGCGATATCGCCGGTTTGCTTGATGGCCATACACGTTCCTTCTGTCGATGTGAGGACGCAGCCGTACATGTGGGCGCTCGCGTGAACGAGGCCCGCACGGCGTTTTTCTGGCACTGCGATTACTACGATCGCTGCGGTGAAGCGGCTAAAGCCCTAAGCACTGAAGCAGCCAAAGCGGCGCCCACTATGAAACCGGCTCGCACGCCCGCTCGAGCATGGCATGCAGCAGGACGTTCGCGCCGGCCTCGATCCATTCGAAACTGGCGTCCTCGATTTCGTTGTGACTGATACCGTCCACGCAAGGCACGAACACCATCGAGGTCGGCGCCACCTGCGCGAGATAACAGGCGTCGTGCCCCGCGCCCGACACCATGTCGCGATGCGAATAACCGAAGCGCTCCGCCGCCGCACGCACGGACTTCACGCAGGCTTCGTCGAACGCCACCGGAGCGTAATAAAAGATCTGTTCGAGTTCGGTTTCGAGGCCAATGCCGCCCGCAATGCGGGCGACGCCCTCGCGTAAAGCCGCATCCATCTTCGCGAGCACGGCGTCGTCGGGATGGCGGAAGTCGACGGTAAAGAACACGCGGCCCGGAATCACATTGCGCGAGTTCGGATGCACCTGCATCATGCCGACCGTCGCGCATGCGAGCGGCGCGTGATCGAGCCCGATACGATTGACGAGATCGACCACGCGCGCCGCGCCCAGCAACGCATCGCGCCGCCGCGGCATGGGTGTCGGACCCGCATGCGCTTCCTGCCCCGTCAACGTGATTTCATACCAGCGCTGGCCTTGCGCGTCCGTGACCACGCCAATGGTTTTCTGCTCGGCTTCGAGAATCGGCCCCTGCTCGATATGCAGTTCGAACGCCGCATGCACCTGGCGGCCACCGCATCGCACATCGCCCGCATAGCCGATGCGCTGCAACTCCTCGCCGATGGTCTTGCCGTCTATGTCTTTGCGCGACAAGCCATACTCAAGGGAAAACACGCCCGCAAATACGCCCGATGCGACCATGGCGGGCGCAAAGCGCGAGCCTTCCTCGTTGGTCCAGATCACGACCTCGACCGGATGCTCCGTTTCTATGCCGTGATCGTTCAGGCTGCGGATCACTTCAAGACCGCCCAGCACACCGTAGATGCCGTCGAAGCGGCCGCCAGTCGGCTGCGAATCGGCGTGCGAGCCGGTCATGACGGGCGGCGCGTCCGGATTGCGCCCAGCGCGCCGCATGAAGACGTTGCCCATCTGGTCGATGCTGACCGTGCAGCCTGCTTCCTTCGCCCAGCTAACTATCAGGTCGCGTCCCTGCTTGTCGAGGTCGGTCAGCGCTAGACGGCAGACGCCGCCTTTGGGCGTTGCGCCGATTTTCGCCATTGTCATGAGGCTGTCCCACAGGCGCTTGCCGTCGACCCGGACCGGCGCCGCGTCGTCCGCGCCCGCCATGACAGCACCCTTCGGCGCGCTCTTCAGCGCTTCAGTAACCGCGTTCATTCGTCTCGCTCCTTTCGGTGAACCGACATGAAACTGGTGCATCGGCGGCGGTTGTGGGGCGTGTCCGCACGATGGCGGTGCAAGCTCGATGCACGCGGCTGCCCACTGACACAAAGGGCAAACCCTGATGCATGTCCCGCTCTATCAATCCTGTCCAGTTGGACAGGTTGTAGACGATTCACACCGTCAAATCAATGCTTTTCGCACGAGAGGAATAAGAGCGAGAAGCGTGCCATTGCATTGCAGCAAGGCCGTGCGTCACGTGTGAAATACGTGTGTGAGCGCGGCGTCGAGCGACTAGAATGAAGCGCGACGCGGCACTCATGCCGGCGAAGGCGAACATGAGAGACGAAGACGTAGCGGCAGGCATCACCGATAACGACGAAACACGCACCCCTTTGCGGCCGCGCAAGGCGCACATTCGCGAGTCGAACGAAGCACACCTTCTGGCGTGTGCAGAGGCGGTTTTTGCCGAACGCGGACTGGACGGCGCGAGCACCGCGATGATCGCCGAGCGCGCAGGTCTACCGAAAGCCAACGTTCACTACTACTTCCCGACCAAGCTCGCGCTGTACCGCCGCGTGCTCGAAGACCTGTTCGAAGACTGGCATCGCGCGGCCGATACTTTCGAATGCAGCGACGACCCGGTCGAGGCAATCGGCGGCTACGTGCGGGCCAAAATGGAATTGTCGCGAAGGCGTCCGCTCGGCTCGAAAGTATGGGCCAGCGAGATTATCCACGGCGCGGAGCATATGGAAGACATACTCACCGGACGGGTCAAGCCGTGGCTCGACAGCCGCGTGAAAGTAATCGACAGCTGGATCGCGCGAGGTCTGCTCGCTCCGGTGAACCCGCGCACGTTGATGTACATGATCTGGGCAACCACCCAGCACTACGCCGACTTCGACGCGCAGATTCGCGCGCTCAAAGGCAAGCGCGCTCTCACGCAAAAGTCGTTCGAGGCGACGACCGAAGAAGTCGTGCAACTGGTGATCCGCGCGTGCGGCGCGGTCTCGCCGGCACAGCGCGAGGAAGGCGCGGACCCTGCGCGCTAGGGGTTTTCGTGCGGCCGCGCCGCTTCAGTAGGTTTCCAGATGCAGGCGCCCTTCCTTCCTCAACCTCGCCCACAGTGCATCCCAATCCATCTGGTGCTGCTCGCCGATTTCCTTGAGCGCTTGCAGCACGCCGTCTTCCATGCCCTTTAACCCGCACACGTAGATATGCGTGTTGTCGTCTTTCAGCATATGCGCAACGTCGACCGCGCGCTCGCGCATGGCGTCCTGCACATAGCGCTTCGGCTGCCCCGGCGTGCGCGAAAACGCCAGATTGGTGTCGATGAAATCTTTCGGCAAATTAGTTAGCGGCCCGAAATAGGGCAATTCCTCCTTGGTTCGCGCGCCGAAAAATAGCATCAGTTTGCCGGTTGCACCCTTGAGACGGCGCCGCCGCCGATACTCGGTCATCGCACGCATCGGCGCCGAGCCGGTGCCGGTGCAGATCATCAGCAGATGCGAGTTCGGGTGGTTCGGCATCAGGAAGGTGCCGCCAAACGGGCCGATTACGGTTACTACGTCGCCTTTTTTCAGGTCGCACAGGTAGTTCGAGCAGACGCCGTCGAGCGGGTCGCCATGGCGCTGCGAGACGCGCTTCACCGTCAGCGAGACATTGTTGTAGCCGGGCCTCTCGCCGTCACGCGGACTTGCAATCGAATACTGGCGCGCGTGGTGCGCCCGTCCGTCGGCGGTAGCGCCGGGCGGCAGCACGCCTATCGACTGGCCTTCCAGCACCGGGAACGGCATCGAACCGAAATCCAGCACGATGTGATGAATATCGCTTTGGGTCGACGCATCGGTCAGCCGGTAGTTGCCGACCACGGTTGCCGTGGTCGGTGCCTTGTGCGTATAGAGATTGACGTACGGTTTTGCCGCGGACCATGGCGGCACCACCGAGCCGCGCACGGTATCGACGTCAATTCCGCTGGCGGGCGCCCCCTCGTCGCGCGTCGGGTCGGCAACGGGCGATTCGTCCACTGCGGGTACGGCCATGGTGTTCTGCTCGGGCAATACGTCCCACGTCAACTGCTCTTCGACCGGATACGCGTCGGCCTTCAGCACAGTGCGCCAGTTGTCGATAGCGCCTGTCGGGCAGGGCGGCACGCACGCCATGCAGCCGTTGCAGACATCTGCCTTCACGACGTAGTTGTTCTCGTCGTGCGTGATCGCGTCGATCGGACAGGTCTCTTCGCAGGTGTTGCAGCGAATGCAGATTTCCGGATCGATCAGATGTTGCCTGAGTACCTCGATCGACACTGGGCCGTTCATGTTTGCCTCCACCCTGTAGTGCTGAAACAGCGCGCCGCGCTTTTTCGCGTGCGTTCAGTTAAAGCGCACGTATTCGAAATCGACCGGCTGACGGTTCACGCCCATTGCAGGCGGCGCAATCCAGTTCGCAAACTTGCCCGGTTCCACCACGCGTCCCATCAGCGATGCGACGAACGCGCGGTCTTCGGGCGTGGCGAGCCACCTGGCTTCGTTGGCCGCCCACTCCGCTTCGCTTACCACGCGACCATCGGGCGAGACGCGCGTGCCCGCGAAAGTGCCGATCTGCCGGTTGAAGGCCTTGTGCGGCACAGTCATGCGAAAGTCGATGCCGGCCTTCTCCAGCACCTTGTTCCAACGCCCCACGCCCGCTACCGAATCCTTGATGTAATCGTCGCGCAGCACCTCGTTCATTGCATTGAGCATGGGCACTTCGCGCTCCACGAGCTTGCCGTCCTGCACGTCGAGCAACTTGTAGCTCTGGCCGTTCAATTGATGGTCGTCGTCGCGCTTGCTTTCTTCATAGCGGCCTTTGAGTCCCGAACTGTAGAAGGTGGCGGCGTTCGACGAATGATCCGCGCCGAACAGGTCGATCGTCACCGAGTAATGGAAGTTCAGATAGCGCTGGATGGTCGGCAGGTCGATCACGCCGGCTGCGCGAATCTTTGCGACGTCGTCGGTGCCGAGTTCGTTCATGACCTGGGCGGTGCGCTGAATCACACGCGACACACCCGATTCGCCGACGAACATGTGGTGTGCTTCTTCGGTCAGCATGAACTTCGTGGTGCGCGCGAGCGGATCGAAGCCCGATTCCGCGAGCGCAGAGAGCTGGAACTTGCCGTCGCGGTCCGTGAAGTACGTGAACATGTAGAACGCGAGCCAGTCCGGGGTTTTCTCGTTGAACGCGCCGAGAATGCGGGGATTGTCGTCGTCGCCCGAACGGCGGCCGAGCAATGCTTCGGCTTCCTCACGACCATCGCGTCCAAAATAGCGATGCAGCAGATACACCATCGCCCACAGGTGCCGCCCCTCTTCCACGTTGACCTGGAACAGGTTGCGCAGGTCGTACATGGAAGGCGCGGTCAGGCCGAGGTGGCGTTGCTGTTCGACGGAAGCCGGCTCCGTATCGCCCTGTGTCACGATGATGCGGCGCAGATTCGCACGATGCTCGCCGGGCACGTCCTGCCACGCGGCCTCGCCCTTGTGCTCGCCGAAATGAATCTTGCGGCCCTGCTCGCCCGGCGTGAGAAAAATGCCCCAGCGATAGTCCGGCATCTTCACATGATCGAAATGCGCCCAGCCGCCAGCATCCACGCTCACTGCCGTGCGCAGATACACGTCGTAGCCGTGCGAGCCTTCCGGTCCCATATCGCCCCACCAGGACAGGAAGTTAGGTTGCCATTGCTCGAGCGCGCGTTGCAGAGCGCGGTCGTCGGCGAGATTGACGTTGTTCGGAATCTTTTCGCTGTAGTTGATGGTCGACATGTCGGTTCCTTGCAATGCTGAAGATGAGAGGCGCGCCTGGAAAGCGCAGGTCGTGTCGGAGCGCGCGTCAAACGCGCGAGACGTCGAATTGCGCCTTACTGCCCTTGCCGTACACCTTGAGCGCGCCCTTCTCGCCTACAGCGTTCGGCCGGTTGAAGATCCAGTTCTGCCATGCAGTAAGACGGCCGAAGATGCGCGTCTCCATGGTTTCGGGCCCGTTAAAGCGCAGATTCGCTTCGAGCCCGGTCAGCGCGTCCGGCGACATGGCCGCGCGCTCCTCCAGTGCAATGCGGATTTCGTCGGCCCAGTCGATATCGTCCGGCGCTGCGGTCACTAGACCTAGACGCTCGGCTTCGACCGGCTTGATCTGCTGGCCGATCCGCGAACGCACGGCGTCGAGCGGTTCCGCTTCCTCATAGAAGCGGCGCGCGAGCCGCGACTGATGCGTGACCATCGGATAAAGCCCGAAGTTGACTTCGGACAGCGTGATGGCCGGCTCCTCTTCCTCGTTGCCCGGCAACGCGGCCATATACGAGCGGTCCGCGGCGAATGCCAGTTCGGCGAACGTGCCGGCAAAACACGAGCCCGGTTCGATCAACGCGAAGAGCGAGCGCGACGACACGTCGATGCGCGCGAGCGTGCGGCGCAAGAGGCCAATCGTTTCGCGCACGAACCAGTGGTCCTTGTGCTGCATCAGCACCGCGTCCACGGCGAGCAGATTGCGCGCGTCGCCTTCGGTGCGAAACACCCACGTGCCCACTTCCAGTTCGTTGGTGCGCAGCGAGAGGATCGCGTCGTCGAGTTCGCGCGCGAATTGCAGCGGCCACCAGTTGGCGCCCGTGGCGACAATCGCCTCGACCGTCGTGGGCTGTGCTGCTTGCGGCGCGCGGGCGGTGAACGTGGCGATGCGCTTGGCCCGGTCGATGTTCACTTCGAGCGTCTGATACGTCAGGCCGTCGTCGCGGTCCGTGCGTTCCAGGCGGGTCAGCTTCACGCCCTGCGCGTCCGAAGGACGGTCGCTCAGCGCAGCGAGTTCGAGCGCGCGGGCCTGAATAGCCGCGTCGAACCCGTTTGGCTTCACGACTTCATCGACAAGACGCCATGCCTTTGCGCGCTCGCCGCGAATGCCTTCCACCACTGTACAAAAGATGTCGGCGCGATCATGGCGCACCTTGCGCTTGTCGGTCACGCGCGTGAGCCCGCCGGTGCCGGGCAGCACGCCAAGCAGCGGCACTTCGGGCAGCGATACGGACGACGAACGGTCGTCCACCAGATAGATCTCGTCGCAGGCGAGCGCGAGTTCGTAACCGCCGCCCGCGCACGCACCGTTCACCGCCGCCAGAAACTTGAGTCCGGAATGACGCGACGAGTCTTCGAGGCCATTGCGCGTTTCGTTGGTGAACTTACAGAAGTTGACCTTCCACGCATGCGACGAAACGCCCAGCATGAAGATGTTCGCGCCCGAGCAGAACACGCGCTCCTTCAGGCTCGTCACCACGACGGTTCGCACTTCGGGATGCTCGAAGCGAATACGCTGGATCGCGTCGTGCAGTTCAATATCGACGCCCAGGTCGTACGAATTGAGCTTCAGCTTGTAGCCGTCGCGAATGCCGCCGTCTTCCGCGATGTCGATGCCGAGCGTCGCGACCGGGCCGTTGAAACTCAGTTTCCAGTGCTTGTACTGTGAGGGCTCGGTGCGGTAATCGACCGGCGCAATGGCGGTTTCTGCTGTGGACATGGGCGTCTCCTGACTGGACGATGCAAGTTGTTAATCGAACAATAGTGCATCGTCACACCCATGTAAAGCATTTTAATGCATGTTAGCGCGTTAACCCTGATGCGACAGTGCAGGTTACGCGGCCGGCGCTTCGTCGGGTGACTCGGCGGCCAGTCTGGCGGCAAGGCGGTCGCGCAGTTGCAGGTAGGCGTCGGCCAAGGTCTTTTCGCTGGTGTCGAAAGTCATGTCAGCACGGCTATACAGCTCGCTGCGCCCGGCCAGAATGCGCTTCAAGTCGTCCATTGCCTCCTTGTTGCCGGACATTGGACGCAGATCGCCCTGCGCGACCACCCGCCGCATATGCTCCTCCGGCGCCGCCTGTAGCCACACGGTGAAACAGTGCGACAACAGCGTATTGAACGTGCCCGATTCCGACACGAGCCCGCCGGGCGACGCAATCACCGCGCGCTCGTGCTCCTTGATGACCGCCTCCAGCGCGCGGTGTTCGTAGCGCCGGTAAGCGCTCGCTCCGTACAGCGAGTGAATTTCCGAGGGCGGGCAGCCGGCCAGTTGCTCGATCACCCGCGTCAGTTCGACGAACGGCACCTTGCGCTCCTGCGCGAGCATCCGGCCGAGCGTCGACTTGCCCGCGCCGCGCAAGCCGATCAGCGCGATGCGGTCCTTGCGGTGCGGGTCGCGCGGCGCCTGCGCGAACATCTCGGCAAGCGTCATGCGCGCTCGCTGCAACGCGGCCTGATCGCGCCCGTGCAGCAGCTCGCGAATCAGCAGCCATTCAGCCGACGCCGTAGTTTCGTCGCCGATCACTTCGGCAAGCGGACAGTTCAAGGTGGCCGCGATCTGCCGCAACACCAGCACCGACGCATTGCCGACGCCCGATTCCAGATTCGCCAGATGCCGCTCGGACAAGCCTGTCTCGGCGGCAAGCGTCTTGCGCGTCATGCCGCGTCGCGCGCGCAACAGACGTACGCGTTCGCCCATCGCAGTGAGAAACGGATCGCGCTCCTCGCGTTCGCCGGCCCGCTCGGGGCGAACGGCTTCCTCATCGACGGCGGAGGGCGACGGCGCATCCGCCGGCGAGCCAGCGTAATTCTGCTTCATGTTTTATCCCTCACAAACCACAATACATGTACTATAGTGCTTGACACACACCCCGTGAACGGTTAATTTTCGCCCAACCTTGATCCATGTACAAAGACCGCCGCGATATTTCGCGCGGCGTCGGGGAGACCGCGCAACACGTCACATGCAATGACGTGCATGCGCATAGTCCGGAGGCTTGCATGTCCCCATCCGAATTCCAGCGGCTGATCGCTCAAGTCACCGCGCAACTGGCCGGCCGGCCGGTGAACGCCGACCTCGCGGACTGGCTGAACCGCACCTATCCCGCCGACAGCGCCACCTTCCGCGAAATCGCCGATGCATGCCGCGTCGGCGTCGCCGAAGGTTGGCTCTGCAACCGCGAAGCCGGCGGACTGCGTTACGGCCGCATTTTCAAGGCGCTGCCCGACACGCACGGCTTCTCGGTGGACGTGGTCGATATGAAGGACATAGCCGGGCCGAATCACGTTCATCCGCACGGCGAGATCGATCTCATCATGCCGCTCACCGAGGGCGCGACGTTCGACGGCCACCCCGCCGGCTGGTGCGTGTATGAGCCGGGCTCGGCGCATCGTCCGACGGTCGCGAATGGCGCCGCGCTCGTGCTTTATCTCCTGCCGCAAGGCGCCATTGAATTCACCGCGGCCTGAGTGCCGCCACGAGTACCGCCATGATCGAACTATTGAAGAACCACGTCGCGGGCGAATGGGTCGCGGGCACCGGAGAAGGCGTCACGCTGAGCGACCCGGTGACGGGCGAAGCGCTCGTGCGCGTCTCGAGCGAAGGCCTCGATCTGCCGCACGCGTTCCGTTTTGCCCGCAACGAGGCAGGTGCCGCGCTGCGCGCGCTCAGCTACGCGCAGCGTGCCGCGCGCCTTGCCGACATCGTGAGGCTATTGCAGGCGAAGCGCGACGATTACTACGCCATCGCGCTCGCGAACTCCGGCACGACACGCAACGATTCAGCCGCCGATATAGACGGCGGCATTTTCACGCTCTCGTATTACGCGAAACTCGGCGCTTCGCTCGGCGACGTACATGTGCTGCGCGACGGCAGTGCGAACGCACTCAGCAAAGACCAGTCGTTCAGCGTACAGCACGTGCTCACGCCGACACGCGGCGTCGCGCTCCTGATCAACGCATTCAATTTTCCGTCGTGGGGCTTGTGGGAAAAAGCGGCGCCCGCGCTGCTCTCCGGCGTGCCTGTCATTGTGAAGCCCGCCACCGCGACCGCCTGGCTCACGCAACGCATGGTCGCCGATGTGATAGACGCCGGCATTCTGCCGCGCGGCTCGCTGTCGGTGATTTGCGGCAGCTCGGCGGGACTGCTCGATCAGGTTCAGGCATTCGATGTGGTGTCGTTCACCGGCTCGGCTGAAACGGCCGCGACCTTGCGCGCGCATCCGGCTTTCGTCGCACGCGGGGCACGGCTGAACGTCGAGGCGGACAGTTTGAACAGCGCGATCCTTTGCGCGGATGCGGCGCCTCACACGCCAGCGTTCCAGCTTTTCATCAACGAAGTCGTGCGCGAAATGACCGTGAAATCCGGGCAAAAGTGCACGGCGATCCGCCGCGCCTTCGTGCCGGAAGCCATGCTGGAAGCGGTAATCGATGCGCTCACAACGAAGCTGGCCAAGGTTACCGTGGGCAATCCGCGCAACGACACCGTACGCATGGGCTCGCTCGTCAACCGCGCGCAATACGCGAATGTGCTGGCGGGTATCGCCGCTTTGCGTGAGGAAGGCATGCTCGCGTACGACGGTTCGTCCACCTCTCTTGTGGACGCGGACCCGGCCATCGCGGCGTGTGTGGCGCCGCATCTGTTTGTCGTCAACGATCCGGACAGCGCGACGCTGCTGCATAACGTCGAAGTGTTCGGGCCGGTGGCAAGCGTGGCGCCGTATCGCGTTGCGCGCCACGCCGAAGAATTGCCCGAAGCGCATGCCGTCGCCCTCGCACGACGCGGCGAGGGGTCGCTGGTCGCGTCGATCTATTCGAACGACGACGCGCATCTTGGCAGGCTCGCCGTCGAACTCGCCGATTCGCACGGACGCGTGCATGCCGTGTCGCCTTCGGTACAACAGAGTCAGACCGGCCACGGCAATGTAATGCCGATGTCGCTGCACGGCGGACCAGGACGCGCGGGCGGCGGCGAAGAACTCGGCGGTTTGCGCGCGCTCGGCTTCTATCACCGGCGCGCGGCGATTCAGGCGCCCGCACCGGCAATCGACGCACTCGCGCAACTCGCTCATCTGCCCGCGCCCTGACGACCTTGCACGCGGCACACATGACGCACGAAGCACACAACCTGTAACGCAGTAGCGCATGCAAGCATTCAGCGGATCATGAGCACATAACGGCCGGACCGCCCCCACTAGATGGAGGAGACACATGGAAGCCCTGTTCGAACCGGCTGCAAGCCAGCCCGCCGTGACGGTCGAGCCGCCGCCCGCGCGCTTCAATTTCGCCGCTCACCTGTTTGCGTTGAATGCGTCGCGCGCCGGCAAGACCGCGTATATCGACGACAACGGCACGACGAGCTATGGCGAACTGGATGAACGCGCGCGACGCTTTGCGACCGCGTTGCGCGGCCTAGGCGTGCATCCCGAAGAACGGGTGCTACTGGTGATGCTGGACAGCGTGGCGTTGCCCGTCGCATTTCTTGGCGCGCTGTACGCAGGCGTGGTGCCCGTGGTGGCGAATACGCTGCTCACGCCTGCGGACTATGTGTATATGCTCACGCATAGTCATGCGCGCGCGGTGATCGCATCGAGCGCACTGGCCGCAAATGTCACGCAGGCGATGGAATCGGCCGAGCACGACGGCTGTCAGTTGATCGTTTCGACACGCGCGTGCGCAGCGCCTGAGAGCACGCTGTTCGCAGCACCCGTATTCGAAGATCTTGTCGACGCGGCGGCGCCTGCCGTGAAGCACGCCGCAACTGCTTGCGACGACATCGCCTTCTGGCTGTATTCGTCGGGCTCCACCGGCAAACCCAAAGGCACCGTGCATACCCATGCGAACCTCTACTGGACTGCAGAGCTGTATGCGAAGCCGGTGCTCGGCATTGTCGAGGGCGATGTGGTGTTTTCCGCAGCGAAGCTGTTCTTTGCGTATGGCCTCGGCAACGCGCTGACCTTTCCGCTCTCTGTGGGCGCGACCACCGTGCTGATGGCCGAGCGCCCCACCGCAGATGCTGTGTTCGACCGCCTCACGCGTCATCGTCCAACCGTTTTCTACGGCGTGCCCACGCTCTATGCAAGCATGCTGGTATCGCCGAAGCTGCCCGCGCGCGAAGAGGTCGCCATGCGCGTGTGTACATCGGCTGGCGAAGCATTGCCGCGCGAGATCGGCGAGCGCTTCACGAAACACTTCGGTTGCGAAATACTCGACGGCATTGGCTCGACCGAAATGCTCCACATTTTTCTTTCGAATCGCGCGGGCGCGGTCGAATACGGCACCACAGGGCGCCCCGTGCCTGGCTATGAAGTCGAATTGCGCGACGAGCACGGGCATCCGGTCGGCGACGGTGAAGTGGGCGACCTGTATATCAAAGGGCCCAGCGCAGCGCTCATGTACTGGTGCAATCGCGAGAAATCGCGCGCCACGTTTCTCGGCGAGTGGATTCGCAGCGGCGACAAGTACTGTCGTCTGCCGAACGGCTGCTATGTCTACGCAGGCCGCAGCGACGACATGCTGAAAGTCAGCGGCCAATATGTGTCGCCAGTCGAAGTGGAAATGGTGCTGGTGCAGCACGATGCAGTGCTCGAAGCGGCAGTGGTCGGCGTCGACCATGGCGGCCTCGTGAAGACGCGTGCGTTCGTCGTATTGAAGCGCGAGTTCGCAGCGTCTGAGATACTGGCGGACGAACTCAAGGCTTTCGTGAAGGACAGGCTCGCGCCGCACAAATACCCGCGCGACATCGTATTCGTCGACGACTTGCCGAAAACGGCCACCGGCAAGATTCAACGCTTCAGGCTGCGCGAACTATCATAAGGTGATACATGCAGAACCCCGCACTCGAGACGCCGGCCACCCGCTTTGCCGACCTGCCTGCTGGTGCGTCGCATGGGCCGTTGCGCATCGAATATCGCTGGCTCAACGATGCAGCGGACGACGCGCCGCTCGCAGTTTTTCTGCACGAAGGGCTAGGCTCCGTTGCGATGTGGCGGGACTGGCCGCAAGCTCTGTGCGAGCGGCTCGGCATGCGCGGGCTCGTCTACTCGCGGCCGGGCTACGGATTGTCGACGCCGCGCGAGCATCACGTCAAATGGCCGGTGGATTTCATGACACAGCAGGCGCGCGATGTTCTGCCAGCGCTGCTCGATGCGCTGTGTGTAGACCTGGACGAACGCCGACGTATGTGGGTAATCGGCCATAGCGACGGCGGCTCGATTGCACTGCTCTATGCGGCGCTGTTTCCGCACGCGCTTGCCGGCACGGTAGCCATTGCACCGCATCTGTTCGTTGAAGACCTGTCCGTGCAAAGCATTGCGCAGACCAAGGTGCTTTACGAATCCGCCGACCTGCGCGGCAAGCTCGCACGCTATCACGCGGACGTCGACTCCGCCTTCTACGGATGGAACGATATCTGGTTAAATCCGGCGTTCCGGCAATGGTCAATCACGCAGCAACTCGCGTCGATCGACAAACCGCTACTTGCGGTGCAAGGCCACGACGACAATTACGGGACGATGGCGCAGATCGACACCATTGTTGAGCACGTAGCGCATGCGCAACTCGCCAAACTCGAGGCGTGCGGACACTCGCCGCATCGCGACGCCCCGGACCGGCTCAACGACGTCATTGCAGCATTCGTCTCCCGGCACCAGTAGTCGCGATTGCACAATTCTCAACAAATCCTCAAATTTCCAAAACTTCACAAAACTTACACAGGTAAGCGGATATTCTTTTCGCACCGCTGACCTGGGCATGCCGATGCCCGCGCGTTCCCCGTGCCGGAGACATCGCCATGTTCTTTGTGTGGAAGCCCTGCATTGCCTTGCATGTCAAACGTTTGGCAATGGCGCTTGGGGTGCTGCCGCTCGTCGCGCTGATCGGCGCGTGCGGCAACGACGACAGCAAAACGCCGGACCTGGGCGCGGCTAATTCCACCAGCAACAACAACAGCGGCAACGGCAACCCCGCCGTCCTGTCGGCCAATCCTGCTACGGCGCTGCCCTCGCCTGCCGCTGTCACGATTCAAAGCCCTGCATTTCCCGCATCAAACGCCGACGCGGCTTTGTCCGCCGCCGCGTCGACGCCGCTCGCCACACCCGTTATTCACACCGTTGATTGAGTCCCGCACTTCACGCGGCGCGCGGCTTGACGCTCGCGTGCAGCGCGAAGCGTTCCCCACTGAAGACACGAAGGCTCATACCATGACCTCAAAAAATCGCCGCGATTTTCTCCGCTCGGCCGCGCAGGCGGCAGGCTCGTTCACTGCACTGAGCATGCTGCCGGCCGGCATCCGCAATGCGCTCGCCATTCCGGCCAATAACAGAACGGGCACGATCCGCGATGTCGAGCACATTGTCGTGCTGATGCAGGAAAACCGCTCCTTCGACCACTACTTCGGCACGCTGCGCGGCGTGCGCGGTTTTGGCGACACGCGTGCGGTGAATCTGCCGAACGGCAAGCCCGTGTGGTACCAACCGCTTGCCGCCGATCTCGGCTACGTGCTGCCGTTTCGCCCCAGCGCGCCGAATCTGGGCCTGCAATTCCTGCAAGATCTCGCACACGACTGGAACACCACGCATGCCGCGTGGAACGGCGGCCGCTACGACCAATGGGTGCCCGCCAAGAGCGCAACGACCATGGCCTACCTCACGCGCGAGGACATTCCGTTTCACTATCAACTTGCGGATGCGTTCACCATCTGCGACGCGTACCACTGCTCGCTGATGGGCCCCACTGATCCGAACCGCTACTACATGTGGGCGGGCGGCGTGGGCAACGACGGCACGGGCGGCGGTCCGGTGATCGACAACTCCGAGCTCGGCTACGGCTGGTCGACCTACCCGGAAGTGCTGCAAAACGCCGGCATAACGTGGAAGATCTATCAGGACGTCGGCACCGGTCTCGACGCAAACGGCTCGTGGGGCTGGACGCAGAACGCGTACATCGGCAATTACGGCGACAATTCGCTGCTTTACTTCAACCAGTACCGCAACGCGCAGCCGGGCAACCCGCTGTACGACAACGCGCGCACCGGCACGAATGCACTGAAGGGCGACAGCTATTTCGACATACTCAAGCGCGACGTGCAGAACAACGCGCTGCCGCAAGTGTCGTGGATCGTCGCGCCTGAAGCGTATTCCGAGCACCCGAACTGGCCTGCGAATTATGGCGCGTGGTACATCGACCAGGTGCTGCAGATCCTCACGTCGAATCCCGAGGTGTGGAGCAAGACGGTGCTGCTCATCAATTACGACGAGAACGACGGCTTCTTCGATCACATGGTGCCGCCATGCGCGCCGAGTTCGAGCGCGAACGGTCTTTCCACTGTCGACACTGTCAACGAGATCTATCCGGGCGATGCGAAGAACGTTGCCGCGCCATACGGTCTCGGTCCGCGCGTGCCGATGCTCGTGGTCTCGCCGTGGTCCAAAGGCGGCTATGTGTGCTCGCAGGTGTTCGACCATACCTCGGTGATCCGCTTCATCGAACAACGCTTTGGCGAGCAGCACAATCTCACGGAGTCGAACATTTCGCCGTGGCGCCGCGCGGTGTGCGGCGATCTGACATCGGCGTTCAACTTCAGCAATCCGAACGATACGTTCCCGACATTGCCGGGCACGAGCGGCTATGTGCCGGCGGATCACAACCGTCACCCCGATTACGTGCCGCTGCCGCCGGCCGTTCAGGCGGTGCCGCGTCAGGAGTCGGGCGTACGTCCCGCTCGCGCGCTGCCGTATGAGCTCTTTGTGCGCGTGCACGGCGAAGGCGCGGAGAAAACGCTGACCATGCGCTTCGTGAATACGGGCAGCGCAGGCGCGGTATTTCAGGTGTACCGCGCAAACAGCCTGGAGGCGCCGCGCACCTACACCGTGGAAGGGGGCAAGCGCTTGCAGGACCACTTCGCGCTGAACGTGGACGGCACCTACGATTTCACGGTGCATGGTCCGAACGGTTTCCTGCGCCGCTTCACGGGCCGCCCGGTTGCGCGCAGCTGGTGGGACGGCTCGGATATTGCACGCCCGGAAGTGCTGGAAGGTTACGACGTCGCCAACGGTAATCTGCAATTGCGCCTTGAAAACGTGGGCAGCGCGCATTGCAAGTTTACGATCGTCAATGCATACGACCCGAAGCACTCGATCAAGCGCGTGGTTCGCGGCGGCGATACCGACGAGCTGTATCTCGATCTGCGCAACGCGCATGGCTGGTACGACCTTGCGATTACCGTCGACACCGACCCGCTGTTCACGCGCCGTTTTGCGGGCCACGTGGAAACAGGCAGGAGCAGCATGAGCGATCCTGCACTGGGCGCATGATCACGTACTGAATCGAACAGGCACGAACGGCCGCGGCGCTTGCAACGCCGCGGCCGTTTTCTCATGGCGCACCGCTCGCGCTTCACCGCACGGCTCATCAATCATCAGACATATGGCGACGCATGGCGCATGCCGCGCTACGCGTAAACACTGCCGACACCTCCTCAAGTCTTGACGCGCGCAAGCCGTATACAGCGTATGAGGCGCCCGCCTCATCGACCACGACTCACTGCCAGCCGAAAGACTCCATGATGTTTTCCTCCATTCGCGCGCGGATCGTTGCGCTGTGCGTCGCCATTGTTGTCGTTGCACTCGCAGCGAACGCGGTTCTCAATTATGTCGTCGCCAACTCGTATAACGCCGATGCCATCGACAGCAGTCTGACTGCCGTCGAAAGCGGCCATGCGGCCGGTATCAGCGACTGGGTCGCCGCCAACAGCCAGATGATCAACTCACTGCAGGACGCGGTGTTGCAGCCGGACCCGTCGCCCGCGCTCAAGCAGATTGCCACTGCCGGCCAGTTCACGAATGTCTACGTCGGCTACGCGGACAAAACCGCAAAGTTTTCCGACCCCACGGGCATTCCCGCCGGCTACGATCCAACCGGGCGCCCCTGGTACAAGCAGGCTGCGGCGGCCGGCAAGGCGGTGGCAACGCCGCCTTACGTCGATGTCGGCACTGGCAAGCTGGTAGTGGCGTTTGCCGCGCCCGTGGTACGCGACGGCGCCGTCAAGGGCGTGGTTTCCGGCGACGTCGCGATGGACAGCGTGATCGCGAACGTGAAGTCGATTCATCCGACGCCCGCGAGCTTCGGCATGCTGATCGACGCAAGCGGCCAGATCGTCGCGCATCCCGATGCAAAACTCACGTTGAAACCCGCCTCTGACCTCGTGCCCGGCCTCGCGGGCGACAAGCTCGCGACACTCTTTGGTGCACAACGCCCGGTGCAGATGAACGTGAGCGGCAGCGCCAAGCTGTTGCGCGCGCAACCAATTGCGGGCACCGACTGGTATCTGATTGTGGCGCTGGACAAAGCGGAAGCGACCGCGGGCATGCGCTCGCTGCTGACGGCCTCGGTCATCGCACTGGTCGTGATCGCGGGTATTGCGGCGGCAGTTGTCGCGGCTGTCACTGCCGTGTCGTTTAAGCGCCTGTCGAAAGTGCGCGACGCGATGGACGATATCGGTTCCGGCGAAGGCGACCTGACGCAGCGCCTGCCCGCCGTCGGCAACGACGAAGTCGCGCAGATCGCCCGTTCGTTCAACACTTTTATCGACAAGCTCAGCCACGTCATGCGTCAGATTCGCGACGCAAGCGAATCCGTACGCATTGCCTCGAACGAGATCGCCGCGGGCAACGTCGATCTGTCGGGCCGCACCGAGTCTGCTGCGGCGAGCCTGCAGGAGACCGCCGCGTCGATGGAAGAGATTACGTCGACCGTCACGCAGTCGGCGAGTGCCGCGAAGCAGGCCGACTCGACCGCGGGTGCGGCGTCGCAAGTCGCATCGCGCGGCGGCGCTGTCATTTCTGAAGTGATTACGACGATGGCCGAGATTCAGCACGCGTCGGTGAAAGTCTCGGACATCATCGGCGTAATCGACGGCATTGCTTTCCAGACCAATATTCTTGCGTTGAATGCGGCGGTGGAAGCGGCGCGCGCCGGAGAACAGGGCCGTGGCTTCGCGGTGGTGGCGGGCGAGGTGCGCAGTCTCGCGCAACGCAGCGCGCAGGCGGCAAAGGAAATCAAGGCGCTGATCGAAGCCACCGTCGCAAGCGTGACGTCGGGCTCGAGCCAGGTGCGACAGGCCGGCGAAACGATGACGGAGATCGTTAGCAACGTCGCGAACGTAACCACCATCATCTCGGAGATCACGCAAGCCGCCAACGAGCAGACCCGCGGCATTCAGGAAGTGAACCGCGCTGTCAGCCAGCTGGATGAAATGGTGCAGCAGAATGCGGCTCTGGTGGAACAGTCCACGGCAGCCGCCGCTGCGTTGCAAACGCAGGCGGTGAGCCTCGCGGGCGCGGTCACGCAGTTCAAGCTGGACTAGACGCGAGCTGAAAAGCCGGTGGTGCAGCGAAGCGGCGGGCTCACGACTCGAAGTCGAGCCCGCCTATGAGTGCCTCGGGCTCGGCTTGCGTATGCGATGAAAAATCCAGTTCGCGCGCGTTGCGCCAGGCCGCGAGCTTGCGGGGCAACGCGGCGAGATAGCGGGCAAAGCGCGCCTGCCCTTCGTCTTTCATGAGCCGCTCTATTTCGTCGCTGTCCCAAGTCAGATACAGATTCAGCGGATGCGCGTATTGAGCGATATGCTCGAGCGGCGCCGCATGCACGCGCAGCCGCGTGGGGTGACCTGGACCGCCGTACGGCAGCACTTCAGTGTGCACAGTGGTGGCGAAGCAGGCCCCGATGGCCTCGGCAATGCGGGGAGCGAACTCTTTGTCGAAACGGGCGGCAGTGTCTGGGCGCATGCGATTCTCCGGCGGGCTGCGCAATGAGCGAAGCATCGTAGCATGCACGGCGATGCCCGCAGCGAGCGTCAGTCGGCCCCTCAGTGCCTGTCCCCGGGTGCAGTGCCTGGTCGGTACCTGTCAGCGCCCCGCCGGCACCCTCAGCGCGCTATCCCGTGCGCTTGCCCTTCTGCACGCGGGCGTTGCGTCTGCGAATCACGAAACTGATCAGCGCGGCAAGCGCGGCCGTCGCGGCATAGCCTGCAAGACGAATCGCCTCCTCAGTCGGCAGGCGCGAGATCAGCAGCGCGGCAACGGCGCTGGCGAGTATCGCGAACACGACGCGCAATGCCACTGTCCATTTCATCCTGGTCTCCCCTGACGTTTCGACGTACTGCAGGACGGCGCCTATGCGCTCTTTATTCACGGCATAGTGGGGGCAAGCGCGTGCCGGCGCAATTGTCTTTAACCCGCAAGCCGCGTTTTCAGGCGCCGCCTCGTCCGCTTGCGCGCGCCTGTTCCAGGATGAAGTCGATGAAGGTGGCCGCAGCCCGCGTGTGATGGCGGTTCGGCATGTAGAGCATGTACATGTTCGTCCCGAAGATGCTGAGGCGCCATTCGTCGAGCGTGGTCACCACGTCGCCGCGTTTCAGATCGTCATGCACCACGTAGTCGGGCAGGATGCCGACGCCCAGTCCCGCCAGCACGGCCTGCCGCAAGAACAGAAAGTTCTCGGAGATGATGGTCGGTTCGAGCAGCACCTCATGGCGCTCGTCGCGCAGATACGCGGCCACGCGCAATTGCCGGCCCACCACGGCGGCCGTGATCAAAGGCGCGGTGCGCAGATCGTCAAGCCGTATCGGCATGCCGCGGCTTTCGGCGAACGAGCGCGACGCACAGGCCACGTAGCGCACCGAGCCCATGTCGCGCGCGACGAGATTTTGCGGCGGCTCGGACATGATGCGCACGGCAATGTCCACTTCGTCGCGCATGAGGTCTTCCACGCGATTTTCGAACAGCACGTCGAGTACGATGCCGGGATAGAGGCGCTTGAACTCGATCAGCCACCCCGACATGACGAGCTGCCCATAACCGCTCGGCACGCTCAGGCGCACCCGCCCTTGCAGGCTTTGCCCGAGTGTCGCGACGGATTCGCGCGCGGCGAGCAGCGCGTTCTGGATTGCGCGGCCGTGTTCATACAGCTGCAAGCCGATCTCCGTGGGCTCCACGCGGCGCGTGGTGCGCCGAACCAGTTGCAGGCCGACCGAGCGCTCCAGCTGGTTCAGGTGATAGCTCACGTTCGCGCGGCTCATCTTCAGGCGCCGCGCGGCCTCGCTCAGGTTGCCCGCATCCAGTATCTCCACCAGCAGGGTCAGCGAATTGACGTCCACGAACCGGCCTTTGTCAAAATTGTTTTGACAGTCTGTCAACCGCTCATGTAATTGTCAATAAACGTTGACCCCTCCACAATCGCAGCATCTGCGCGAAGCGGCATTCGCGTGGGCCTTCGCCACGCATGCCGCCGCACGCCCGACAATCAGCCAGGAGACAACTGCATGACCGCCAGTTCTTCAGCCGACACCGTAACGCGTGAATTGCGCGGCAAGGTGCTGCTCGTGACGATTGACCATCCGCCCGTCAATGCGCTTTCCGCCGATGTGCGGCGCGGCCTGCTCTCTGCCATCGAGGCCGCCGACAGCGACGCCTCTATCGAAGCGGTGCTCCTCGTCGGCGCGGGCCGCAACTTTATTGCCGGTGCGGATATCCGAGAGTTCGGCAAGCCGCCGGTGCCGCCCTCGCTGCCCGAGGTGTGCAACCGCATCGAGGCGTGCACGAAGCCGGTTGTCGCCGCGCTTCACGGCGCCGCGCTCGGCGGGGGGCTGGAAGTGGCGCTCGCGGCCCATTACCGGATCGCCGTCGAAGGGGCCAGGCTCGGCTTGCCCGAAGTTCAACTCGGCCTGCTGCCAGGCGCGGGCGGCACGCAGCGCGCGCCCCGCCTGATCGGCGCCCAGGCCGCGCTCGACCTGATGCTAAGCGGCCGCCATGCAAGCGCACAGGAAGCGCTTGCGTGGGGACTCGTAGACCGGCTCGGCGCGAGCGACGACATTCTCGCCGAAGGGCTCGCCTATGTGCACGAACTGCTCGCAAGCCATGCAACGGCGCGCCGCACGCGCGACGCAAGCGCCCTGAGCGATCGCACCGCGAGCCTCGCGGCGGTTGCCGCGGCGCGCGCGCAGACTGAGAAACAAGCGCGCGGTCTCTTCTCGCCGCTGAAGATCGTCGACGCAGTCGAGGCTGCGATCACACAGCCATTCGAAGAAGGCTTGCGGCTCGAGCGGCAACTCTTTCTGCAATGTATCGACAGTCCGCAACGCGCCGGACTGATTCATGCGTTTTTTGCCGAACGCGAAGTGCTGAAAGCGCCCGAGACCCGCGCTGCCAAACCGCGCCCGCTCGACACCGTCGGCGTGGTGGGCGGCGGCACGATGGGCGCCGGCATTGCGGTCGCCGTGCTCGACGCGGGCCTGCCGGTCACGATGATCGAGCGCGACGAGGCGTCGCTCGCGCGGGGCCGTGCGCACATTGAGAAGGTCTACGACGGTCTGATTGTGAAAGGCCGCATGAGCGCCGCGAAGAAGGCCGAGCTGCTCGCGCGCTTCAGCGGCAGCACGTCCTATGAAGCACTGGCCAACGCCGACCTCGTGATCGAGGCCGTGTTTGAAGACCTCGCGGTCAAGCAGGCCGTGTTCGCCGAACTCGACCGCGTCTGCAAAGCGGGCGCCGTGCTCGCGACCAACACGTCCTATCTCGACATCGACGCGATTGCCGCCGGCACTTCGCGCCCCGCCGACGTGATCGGCCTGCACTTCTTCTCGCCGGCCAACATCATGAAGCTGCTGGAAGTGGTCGTGCCGAAAGCCGTCAGCGCGGACGTAGTCGCCACCGCGTTCGAGCTTGCGAAAAAACTGCGCAAGACACCGGTGCGCGCGGGCGTGTGCGACGGCTTTATCGGCAACCGCATACTCGCGGTGTATCGGAGCGCGGCGGACGCGATGATGGAAGACGGCGCGTCGCCCTATCAGATCGACGCCGCGGTGCGTGCGTTCGGCTTCCCGATGGGGCCGTTCCAGGTGGTCGACCTCGCGGGCGGCGATATTGGCTGGGCGGCCCGCAAACGGCGCGCGGCAACGCGTAATCCGGCGGCCCGCTACGTGCAGATTGCAGACCGCCTGTGCGAGCGCGGCTGGTTCGGTCAGAAAACGGGCCGCGGCTTTTATCTGTACCCCGAAGGATCGCGCAGCGGCCAGCCGGACCCGGAAGTGGAGGCGATCATCGACACGGAGCGCGCCCGCGCCGGCATCACGCCGCGCACATTCACCGACGACGAAATCATCCGCCGCTATATGGCCGCGATGATCAACGAAGGTGCGAACGTGGTGCACGAAGGAATCGCGCTGCGTCCGCTGGACGTGGACGTGACGTTTCTCTACGGCTACGGCTTCCCGCGCTATCGCGGCGGCCCGATGAAATACGCGGACACGGTCGGCTTGCCGCGCATTCTTGCGGACATTCGCGAGTTCGCGAAGGAAGACCCGTTGTTCTGGCAGGCCTCGCCGCTGCTCGTCGAACTGGTCGAACGCGGCGCGGATTTTGCGAGCCTGAACCAGACGGTTTGATGCGCGGTGGCAGGCTTGTCGGCCCCGTGGTCGGCCCCTTAGTCGGCCCCTTAGTCGGCCCCTTGGTCGGCCCTCGTCGCCATAACCGCTGAACATCCATAAAGGAACTGCGATGGACCTGAATTTCACGCCCGAAGAAGAAGCCTTTCGCGCCGAGGTGCTCGCGTTCCTGCGCGAGCGCCTTCCGCAGCGTCTCGCCGACAAGGTGCAGGGCGGGCGGCGCCTCACGCGCGAAGACATGGCGCAATGGCACGCGATTCTCAACGAGCGCGGCTGGCTCGCCAATCACTGGCCGAAGGAGTATGGCGGTCCCGGCTGGAGCCCGGTGCAGAAATTCATCTTCGAAAACGAATGCGCGCTGGCAGGCGCGCCGCGTATCGTGCCGTTCGGCGTCAACATGCTCGGACCCGTGCTCATCAAATACGGCAGCGACGCGCAGAAACGCTACTGGGTGCCGCGTATTCTCGACGGCTCGGACTGGTGGTGCCAGGGTTATTCGGAACCGGGCGCGGGCTCGGACCTCGCGTCCGTGAAAACCACGGCCGTGCGCGGCGTCGATGCGAACGGCGAGCACTACATCGTCAACGGACAGAAAACCTGGACGACCCTCGGCCACTACGCGAACATGATCTTCTGTCTGGTGCGCACCGCCACCGACGTGCGCAAACAGGAAGGTATCAGCTTCCTGTTGATCGACATGAAGACACCGGGCGTGGAAGTGAGGCCGATTATCACGCTCGACGGCGAGCACGAGGTCAACGAGGTGTTTTTTACCGACGTACGCGTGCCCGTTGCGAATCTGGTCGGCGAAGAAAACAAGGGTTGGACCTACGCCAAGTATCTGCTGACGTATGAGCGCACGAACATCGCGGGCGTCGGTTTTTCGGTGGCCGCCTTCAACCGGCTGCGAAAGATTGCCGCGAAACAGCGGCGCAATGGCCGGCCGCTTGCGGAAGATCCGTCGTTCGCGGCGCGCATGGCGCGAGTCGAGATCGACCTGGAGAACATGAAGACCACCAACCTGCGCGTGATCGCGGCGGTGGCGGGCGGCGGCGTGCCAGGCGCGGAGAGCTCGATGCTGAAGATTCGCGGCACGCAGATACGCCAGGAGATCTCCTCGCTTACGCGGCGCGCGATGGGCGCGTATGCCCAACCGTTCGTCGAAGAAGCACTGCACGAGGGTTACCAGGGCGTGCCGGTGGGTCCCGAGGAAGCGGCGAGCGCGGCTTCGCAATACTTCAATAATCGCAAGCTGTCGATCTTCGGGGGCTCCAATGAGATCCAGAAGAACATCATTTCCAAAACGATCCTCGGACTGTAGGGCAAGGCGTACGTCATGAATTTCCAGCACACCGAAGATCGGCGCATGCTCGCCGATACGCTGAACCGGTTTATCAGCGAGCAGTACGGTTTCGCGACGCGCGATCAACTCGCCCGCTCGCCTCTCGGCTTCAGCCGTGACATGTGGAATCGTTTCGCAGAACTGGGCATTATCGGAGCCTTGTTCGACGAAGCGAGCGGCGGCTTCGGCGGCAGCGGATTCGATATCGCAGTGGTGTTCGAGAGCCTCGGGCGCGGACTCGTGGTCGAGCCGTTTCTCGATACGCTGATGGTCGGCCAGGCGCTTGCGCGAAGCGCCAATGACGCGCAACGCGCGCGGCTTGCCGCGTTGATCGACGGTTCGTGCATAGCCGCGCTCGCGCATGGCGAAACCGACAGCCATTACGAACTGGCTCGCGTCACGACGCGCGCCCAGCGCAACGGCGATACCTGGCAACTGGACGGCGCGAAAGCGGTGGTTCAACACGGCGAGCACGCTGGCCTTTTTCTCGTGTCGGCGCGCACCGAAGGTCATGACGATTCCGAGCAAGGCGTAAGCCTCTTTCTCGTGCCGCGCGAAGCGAGCGGTGTGAGCGTACGCGGTTATCCGAACATCGACGGCGGGCGCGCCGCTGAACTTACCCTGCAAGGCGTGACGCTTGCCGACGACGCGCTGCTCGGTGCGCAAGGCGCGGGTTTCGCGACCCTCGAATACGCCATTGCATGCGGCGTGCTCGCGCTGTGTGCAGAGGCGCTCGGCGCAATGGACGTGGCAAAAGACTACACGCTCGACTATCTGCGCACGCGCAAGCAGTTCGGCGTCGCGATCGGCAGCTTCCAGGCGTTGCAGCACAGAATGGCCGACATGTTGCTCGAGATCGAGCAGGCGCGCTCGGCGGTCATCAATGCGGCCGCAGCGTTGAACGCCGGTCGCACATTGCGCGAACGCGCGGTGTCGGCGGCGAAGTACAGCATCGGCCGGATCGGCGCGCTCGTCGCAGAGGAATGCATTCAGTTGCACGGCGGAATCGGCATGACGTGGGAACTGCCGCTTGCTCATTATGCAAAGCGGCTCGTGATGATCGATCATCAGTTGGGCGATGAGGATCATCACCTTGAGCGGTTCGTGCAGTTGGGGCGCGAGCGAGACTAGTCGCGCAGACCGCAAGCGCGACGGCGTTGCTGAGATCCCCAGCGCGAGTCGTATGAAAAGGTCAGTGCGACGCCGCAAAATCGTCGATCTTCGCGGCGGGCGAAAGCGCAAACGAAGCACGCATATCGCGCGTGTCTTCGGCGGGCGTGCGGCCAAAAAAACCGCTTGAATTCGCGGCTGAACTGCGATGGGCTCGTCACGAGTGCAACGTGAAGGTCGGCACGAAATGGAAGCGGTCGCATGGGAGACCGGCTGCTCGTGTGCAATGTTCAGGACGCGCGCGGCAAGGCGGCTTCAATGAACACCGCACACAACGCTTCCATGCCCTTTGCGTCCTCTTCGTCGAAGCGCGCGAGAACCGGGCTGTCGACGTCCCACACGCCGATCAGTGTGCCGTCCGGCGCTACGAGCGGCACGACGATTTCCGACTGCGAGGCGGAATCGCATGCGATATGGCCGGGAAACGCGTGGACGTCGCGCACGATCTGCGTCTGGCGCGTTTGCGCGGCGGTGCCGCACACGCCTTTGCCGAGCGCAATGCGCACGCACGCAGGCTTGCCCTGGAAAGGTCCGACCACCAGTTCACGGCCATCGTGAAAGTAGAAGCCCGCCCAGTTCAGATCGGTCAGCGAATGAAAGACGAACGACGAGAAATTCGCGGCGTTGGCGATCCAGTCGGTTTCGTCGGCGAGGAGCGCGCGCGCCTGCGCGACGAGTTCTTCGTAATGCGCGGCCTTGGGCAGATGCGAGGCGGAGGAGACTTCGAACATAGCGGGTCCGTATGAAAAACGATGAACGATGCAAACAGCCTGTCGAGTGTAAAGCAGGCAGCCTTGTCAATCTCTGGAATGCGGCAGTTACGACTCCACCCCCACGATCACGCTCGATGCCTTGAACATCGCGCTCGCCGCTTTGCCCGGCGCGAGGCCGAGCCGCTCGACGCTCTCGTTCGTCACGATCGCGGCGATCGCCGTTCTCCCCGCGCTGATGGTCACTTCGGAATTCACCGCGCCTTTCGTCACAGCGCTCACCGTGCCCGCGATGCAGTTGCGCGCCGACACCTGATTGCCCGCGACGTCCACCATCACGATGATCGAGGACGCCTTCACCAGCGCGAAGGCACGCTTGCCCGCGGCGAGCCCGAGCGCGCTCGCGCTGCCGTGCGTGATGACGGCGACGATCTCGAGACCCTCCGCCGTGCGCAGTGTGACTTCGTCGTTCACCGCGCCGTGCGTGAGCTGAATGACTTCACCGGCAAACTGGTTGCGTGCGCTCGTTTGCATGTCGTGCTCCTGGGGTTGGCAAAGCATGGGAGGCGCGGTGCGCCTCGCCATCGAGCGTTCAAGTGTAATGGAAGGGGCAACGCACGTATCATCGTGCCCTTGGACTCTCTTTTGCCGAACTCATGCCTTCAGCGTTTCTTTGCCGCGTGTTGCGCGGTTTTTATCCGGCGGGTGTTGCCTCGCTGACTCGCGTTGACCGCATTGAGCGGGTTAAACGCGTTGCCGGCGCTATGTCAGCCGTGTCGGATGGCTCCGCCGTGTCAGGTGCGTCCGGCGTGTCAGCTGGCTCAACTGGCTCAGCTGCCTTAGCAGCCTCAGCCGCCTCAGCCGTGTCAGTTGCCTCCGCTGCCTCACTTGCCTGCGCCGTAGCGCCTCGCCCGGTCGGCCGTGACGCTCGGGCGCTGCGCGGCATATGGCGAGGCGTCGCCTCCTCCGTGGCACTGACGTGGCTCGCGGCTCTGAGCGCGTGCAGCAATCCATCGCCGACGCATGACGCACGCGTTCCGGTCGACACCATCTCGCTGTTCCCGCTCGGCGCTTACGACCAGGACGTCGACCATTGGCTCGAGCCCGACAGTCCCGACTACGACAGGCCGTTTCTGAGCCCCGCCGAGCAAGAGGCGCATTTCCAGGCGCTCTACGCTCGCTACTTCGGCACAGGAACGAACGCGCCGTCGCCGTGGAACGCCGCGTACGTGACGACGCGTGTGTATCGTCAGCAGGGCGCGGATATCGCCGCGTTGCAGCAGCGCCGCATTGCCCGCTTCGACAACACCGGCAAGCGCGGCGCAGCCATTGGCTATGGCGAAAACTTCCGCGCGCACGACAAGGCGTGGATCGACGCCATCGCGCGAAACATGAACGTCGGGCAATTCACCGAGACGCCGGTCTATCAGCCGGCGCGGCGCGCAATCGCAACGACCAACCTGATGGTGCGCGAACTGCCGACCACCGATCCCTCGTTCTATGACCACCGCATCGCCGGCGAGGGCTATCCGTTTGACAATCTGCAAGTTTCCGCCGTGCGACCGGGCACGCCGCTGTACGTGCTGGGCACCAGCGTCGACGGCGCGTGGCATTACGTGCAGACACCCGATGTGCAGGGCTGGGTGCGCAGCGACGGCGTCGGTATGGCCAACGAGCGCTTCGTCGCCACGTGGCGCGCCGCCAGCGCGAAATCGCTCGGCGCGGTGATCGGCGCGTTCATACCTGTGCGCGACAGCCGCGGAGTGTTCCGCTTCCAGGCGCCCGCTGGCACGCTGCTGCCTCTGGTGGCGGGGTCGCCGGGCAATGCGGCGCGGGGCGTGGAGGCGCTGATTGCGCCGAGGGCTATGCGCTCGACCGGGCGTTCGCCTTCGCAGGGGTCTTCGCGGGGGGCGTCGTCGGGGTCTTCGTCGGGGTCTGTGGCGGAATCTTTGCCGGCGCCCTCACCTATGCCTTTGGCCAAGCCGGCACCCTCGCCTCTGCCCGTGCCGCAGCCGGTGCCCGCCGCCACTGCAGGCGGCAATGACACACGCATCGACGCGGCCGATGCACCCACCGCAGCGCCGGCACCGCCCGCCCTGCGCACCGTTCTCGTCCCGGCGCGCGACGCGGAAGGAGAGGCGCTGATCCGCACCGCCGAACTCGACGACACGCAGATTGCGCCCATGCCGTTTGCCGCCACGCCCCGGCATCTGGCGTCGCTGATGAAAGCGCTGATCGGTCGCCCTTACGGCTGGGGCAACGGCGGCCTCTATAACGACTGCTCGTCCGAACTGCAAAGCATCTTCGCGGCATTCGGCGTGTGGCTGCCGCGCCATTCGTCCACACAGATGAGCGCCGGGCGCATGATCGACCTGTCGGCGTCGACGCCGGCACAACGGCTCGACTACCTGGCGCAACATGGCGCGCCGCTGCGCACGCTGATCTATATCGGCGGACACGTGATGCTTTACATCGGCAACACGACTCGCAACGGCGTTGCGGTGCCGGTGGTGTATCAGGACGTCTGGGGACTGCGCCCGGCCGACAACAGCCGGCGCGCGGTGATCGGCGGCTCGGTGATTCTGCCTCTGCTCGTTCGCATTCCCGAGGACGCGACGCTGCAATCGCTCGCCGGCACACCGACGTTCCAGATCAGCATACTCGGCGCGCCGACCGGCGCGGCGGCGCCTGCGCCGGGTCCAGCACCGGCGCCCGCCGCGCCGGCCGACGAGGATAGTCCGGCGGGGTAACGGCGCGGAGAACCGGCTCGGAACCGCTGGGAACGGCGCAGGAACGGCACGCGAACGGCACGGGAACGGCACAGGAACGGCGGGATAATGGCGCCGGAACCGCGCGGTAACAGCAGACAACTGCGAGGTAACAGCGAAGTCAAAGCAAGGCCAAAAGCAAGTCCAAAGCAAGTCCAAAGCAAGTCCAAAGCGGGGCCAAACCGAGGCCAAACCAAGGCCATAGCGAGCTCAAAGCAAGGACGTCCCTTGCACGCACGCATACTCGTGCGCGGCAGCCCACGCGCACGTGCGTGCTCGAAATATTTTTTACGGAGTGTCGATCCCCGGCCGACTTGCTCGTCGTAACGTTGAAGTCCTGGCTGAACCAGTCGGGCTTTCAATCACGAACCTGTTACTTCAAGGAGCCGCCGTCATGACCAGCCCTGCTGTCAAACCGATCCCGGAAGGGATGCACTCGCTCACGCCGTATCTGATCTGCGCGGACGCCGCGCAAGCCATCGAGTTCTATACGAAAGCCTTCAACGCGGTCGAACAGTTCCGCCTGCCGGGGCCGGACGGCAAGGTGATGCACGCGTGCCTGAAAATCGGCGATTCGATGCTGATGCTCACCGACGAATGGCCAGAGCACCAGTGTTTCGGGCCGAATCATCTGCAAGGCACGCCGGTCACGATTCACCACTACGTGGAAGATGTCGACGCGAGTTTCCAGCAGGCGGTGGAAGCCGGCGCGACCGTCAAGCTGCCGGTCTCCGACATGTTCTGGGGCGACCGCTACGGCCAGTTGAAAGACCCGTTTGGGCATAGCTGGTCGCTGGCCACCCACAAGCGCGATCTGAGCAAGGAAGAGATCGAGCAGGCCATGGCGGCGATGAAGTAGCCGGCCTCGCGTTTCGCGAAGACGGCCGCTTCAGCTTGTTCGCGGCGGGGCCGGGGCGTGGCGGCGAGCGAGTCGGGGTGCGAAGTTACTCACAGAATCTGTTCGCAAATCTGTGGACAACTACCCCGCAATCGCCGCAACCCATTGACGCGCTGGCCGTTTTCGCAGAGAAGCGGAACTTGGGCAGCGAACCCGCCCGCCCCTTTGCTTCACACGGCCGTCGGCGGAACCGTCTTCTTCAGGCCGCCGCCTGCAGCATTCCCTCGCCCTGCTCGCCGCCCAGCGCATCGAGCAGATCGCCGAGCATGCCGTCGAGTTCTGCGGTCATCAGCGTGACGTCCGAATCGAACCGTTCGTCGTCGTTCTGCGCGGTCGGGTCGCCCGCTTCCTTCAGCACGTCGAGCGGGGCAATGCGCTTGATCGTCAGCGAAGGCGTCAGCACGAACGACACGCGGTCCTTCCACGTCATCGCGAGGCGCATGCATTGCTTGCCGGCCTCGATATGGCGGCGCATATCTTCGGCATCCAACGTATGTCCGACGTAACGGACCGTCGCGTTGCCTTCCGTTGGCGAGCGCAGTTCCGTGTCCTGATCGACGGTGAATCCGGCCGGACCCTCGCCGGAAAGCAACCACTCGGTCATCGCCGCAACCGGCGACTGCGCGACGCGCACCGTGCCTAGCGGCAACTGATCGATCGACTTGACGAGCAAGCCGCGCACTTCGTCGGCAACCGCTTGCGACGCCGCGTCAATCACGAGCCAGCCATTGCGGCAATCGATCCACACGCGTGTGTCGCGGCGAATACTGAAGGCGCGCGGCAGCAGTTCGTCGGTGACCTGCTCCTTGAGCTCGCGCATCTGTTTGCGGCCGGGCTTGAAACCCTGCTGCTCCTCGAGTTCGGCCGCACGGGCCTTGGTCACCTGCGTGACGACTGACGCCGGCAGCAGCTTCTTTTCGGCGCGAAACGTGAGCAGCATCTGGCCGTTGAGCGCGTACACGAGCGAGTCGTTATCGCGCGGCGACGCCCAGCCGTGGCTTTGCATCTCGACGCTGTTGCCGGGCGCGAATGCGTGCGGCGCAAGCCACTTTTCCATTTGTTCCGGCGTGACGGACCACGGCGCGGGAAGGCGGTGAAGCTGGAGGTTTTTGAACCACATAGGCGAGGTGTCTGACGGGCAAAGCGCGTCATTCTATATGACGGCGTGCGTCGGGCGAGTGCAGTGGCCGATTGGCCGATGTGCGCTCGGGTTCGAGAAAAGCCGCACTGGCCGCGAGCCACGCTGCAACGCGGCGTGGCGCAACCGCTGTGGTTTTGTGGACGTATGAACAGGCGCGCTTCGCGACGAAATCGCCTAGACTTTTTGATACGCGCGATGAAGACGGAGGCGGCTATGGCCGACGCAACCGCAGCCTGGCAAATGGTCGAGTACGAGGGTTTCGAGATTCACGCGGCGCCGATGCCCAAAAATGCGCCGGACAAAGCCGGCAAATCCGACGCGCCGCCGGCCACGGCGAGCAACCACTACACGTATGTTGGCTATGTGTGTCATCCGGGTGCCGATCCGTCGATTCCGGGACACGCTGTGGCCTTCCACGCGGACGGCGAAGAAAGCTTCGCCAGCGAGGACGATGCGCTATACGAGGCCGTGCACGTGGGGCGCAGCATCGTCGACGGGACGCATCCGGACCTGACTGTGCTGCCGCTCGTCACCGGCGGAGTGTGACTCGCATAGTCGCATCGCCGCCCGGCGCGTCGGCGCACGGCCGCCCGCCGTGTCGCCGTGTCGCACGCCATCGTTCAAAACAATCAGCCGAGCGCGCGCTTGATCCGCGACTTCAGCAGCGCGCGCCGCAACGCTCCCGTCTGCTCGGGCTCGCTCACCGCCGGCCCACCCACGGCAGCAGTGCCGCGCCGCAAGTAGAAGCGGTCGAACGTGGCCTGGGTCATGCCCCACTTGTTCAGGAACTGGCGGCGGCCGTCGTTCTTGACGATCTTGCCGGTGCTCTTCTGCTGGAAGTGATAAACCAGACTGTCGCCGACGCCGAGGAACACGCGGCAACCGGCATCCCACAGCTTCATCGAAAAATCGTTGTCGCTGCTCATGCCGGGGCTCAGTTCACTGCTGTACCCGCCCAGCTTGTGCCACCAGTCCCGATGCACGAGCGTGGGCGGCCAGGTCGCGCCGCGCCAGTCGGCACGCACGAGCCGCGGCGTCGCGGCGACCAGTTCGTCGGAGCGGAACGTCTCGGCGTCGCGGCCGAAGTTCTGCACGACCACACACGGATTGCCCGAATCGACCGGTTCAATCATGGTGCCCGACAGCATGAACAGGTTGTCGGCGGGCATTTGCGGCAGGCGCTTGACCAGCGCTTCGTCCCAGCCGGGGCAGCAGTACATGTCGTCGTTCATATAGACGATGTAGTCGCGCGAGGCGCGCGCCGCTGCAATATTCACTGCGTGACAGATACCGATATTTCCCGGCGACGCGGTGTGCTCGATTCCCTCGTCTCGCACCCAGGCGAGCGTGCCGTCGGAGCCGTCGTTGACGTGCACGATGATCTGGTGCTCGTGCGTCGAATGGCGCCGCAGGCTCTCAATCACAAGGCGCAGGTACGGCAGGTTATTCCACGTTGGGATGATGATCGAGAACATCGGTTGTGTCCGTTGTGCGGGCCGCGCGCAGTTGCGACTGCATATCGGCCATTTGTCTGGCCAGGATTGTACCGCTCGCGCGCGACATCGGCAGGCTACTCGCCGCGGCACCGCTTTCCCCGCATTCGCGCGACGTCGCGCGGCGGATCGGCGCACGCTCTCGCGCAAGCTTTTTGCAAGGCGGGGCACGGTTATAATCGCTATCGCCCTACCGTCTTAAAAATACCCAACGATGGATCCGGCCCTTCGCAGTTCCATCCGGAACGGTAGTGTCAATACAAAACGTCACCCTATGATTTTTGCACCCAGTCTGGTCTGGCTGACCGCCGCCCTGCTGTTTCTCGCGCCCGCGGTCAATCTCGTATGGCGCGGCGGTACCGGCTACTGCTTTTTCGCAATTCTGGCGCTGGCGTTAGGCGCCGCCGTCGTCAATCGCCGCACGCCCGGCTATTTTTCAGGCTTGCGCACTTACCGTTGGTTCACGATCGGTATGCTCGCGTTCGTAGTCGCCATCGGCGTTCAACAACTGCTGCTCGGCTACTGGCTACCAAGACAATTCGACGCATTGTCGCGCTTCATGCTGGCGCTGCCGGTGTTTCTACTGCTGCGGCAATTGCCTTCGCGGCACCTGCGGATGATCGGCTGGGGCTGTGCGGCGGGGGCGCTCGCCGTGGGCCTGTGGGCAATCGTCGATCAGCCGGCCGGCGGCTGGACCGATGCGAATCGTCTGAACAACTCTTACACCAACGCGATTCCGTTCGGCGATACGGCGCTGTTGCTGGCCTTCCTGTCGGCCTTCACACTCGGGTGGGACGGTCCGCGCGACTGGCGTATTGCCGGCGTGCGCCTTCTGGCTCTTGCTGCGGGCGGCTACGCGTCCTATCTGTCGGGCACACGCGGGGGCTGGCTGGCTGTGCCGGTGTTCATCGTGCTGCTCGGCATGCAGTATCAGTGGTTCGCGCACAAGAAGCGCCTGCTGGTGGCGAGCGTCGCAATCGTGATTGCGGCCGCCTCGCTGCTTTCGACAGAGCGCATCCAGAAACGTCTGAGCGAAGCCACCACGGACTTCTCGATGCTGCATCAAGGCGAGGACTACACCTCGGTGGGTCTGCGCCTGCAGTTGTGGCACGCGTCGCAAATGATCTTTTCGCACCACCCGGTCTATGGCATCGGCAAGGGTCACCTGATGAGCGAGCTCGGCACCATGGCGAGGCGCGGTGAGGTGAAGCGCGACATCGTCAACGAGCGCGCGCATAGCGACTTTTTCTCGACGCTCGCCGAAATGGGCACCGTGGGGGTGGCGTGTCTGCTGCTCTTCTACTATGGAATCTCGGTCTATTTCTGGCGTCACCGCAACTCGACCGACGCGGCCATCCGCGCCGCTTCCTACTCAGGCCTGGCGGTCGCGACGAGCACGGTGATCTTCGGCCTGACCATCGACGTACTCGTGCCGATCATGGTGACGGCGCTGCTGGCGCTGCTGGTGGCAACGTTCCTCGCCGTGATCGATTCGCGCCAACGCGAGCTGCGCGAACGGCGCGAATCGAACGGATTGTAAAGATCAAACGCTTCGAGCGGACTGCGCTGATTGAAGGTTGCAGCGAAGCCAGCGCGCGCTGGCAACGCGCCCGCTCCTCGACGCCCCCCAGCCGAGCCGGCTACTCTCAACGGGTGAACAGCTTATACAAGGCGGCGACGTGCGCGTCGACGTCCGGGTTGTAGACGAGGCTCGCGAGCGGATCCGCGATTCTCGCCTTGCCTTGCTGCACGCGTTCGAGCGCCGCGTGAATCGCTCGCTCGAAACTGCCCGCCGTGCGCCGCGAAAATTCGATTTTTGCGTCACCCTTCACGGTTTCCGCCGCGCCGACGTTGTCGGCGATCACGAGCGGCGTGCCGCACATGACCGATTCCACGCCCACAAGCCCGAACGGCTCATACTCGGACGCGACCGCAGTGAAGTCGCCCGCGCCGAACAGTTTCTCGATTTCGTTGCAGTAGCCGACGTAACGAATCGTCTCGCTGGTTCGCCGCACCGGCCGGCCGGCCACAGCGAGACAAACCGGCAGCGTGGTCTGCGAAAAAAACGCCTCAAGCAGCGGATAACCTTTGCGCTCGTGGCTCGTCGACGAAAACACGAAGATCACGCGGTCTTCCGGCAAATGAAAATGGCGGCGCACGGCGGCGCGTGCCTCTTCCGTGAGCGGCCGGAAGCGCTGCGTATCCACCGGCGGGTAAATCACTTCGATCCGTTCGGCAGGTACGCCGTAATAGCGCTGCAACTCGCGGCTCATCAACTGCGAATGCGCGACCACCGAACGCGCCTGCGTATAGACGCGCCGCTCGAGTTCGAACTGCCACTGGTCGCTGCGGCGCACCGCACGGCCCGACGCTTCCAGCGAACCGGGATGCGTGCCGCCGCAAGCCACGACGTCCGCCTGCGTCGAATGGTTGATTGAAAACACGCAGGCCGGGCGGCGCTGCTTCAGGCGCTGCTTGAGGCGCCAGTCAAACGCGAGGTTGCGCAGTTTGCGCGGCGCCCAGCGCACGTTCAGCCGTTTCGCGTCGACCCATGCGGCCTCGGGAAGCGAGCGGTCGATTTCCCGAGCGTAAAGTGTAGGCCGCACGCCCATTCGGTGGAGGCCGGCGATCACATCGCGCGTGTAGCGCTCGGCGCCGCCGCTGTTTTTCAGCGCCTGCGCGGTCAGCGCGATGTCGGTGAGGGATGGGCGGGTGGGCTCGGACAAAAATTGGATCTCGCTTGTGTGAAGACGCGCCGGCGGCAGATGCGCCGCGCACAGAGTTTGCGGCAAGCGCAATTGTAAATGATGACTAACGGCGCCCGGCATCGCGCAACTGCCGCCACCCATTAGAATCGACCCTAATCGTACTTTTACCGACTTTATGACCGATAGCCTGCCGCGCCCCTCATCCACCGCTGCACAACGCCCTTTGGTGTCCATGCTGCTCGTTACCTATAACCAGCAACGGCAGATCGGCGACGCCATTAAAGGAGCGCTCGCGCAAACTTACGAGCCGCTCGAAATCATCATTTCCGACGACGCCTCGAGCGACGCCACGTTCGCCGCCATTCAGGCAGCCGTGGCCGGTTACGCGGGACCGCATCACGTGGTGGTGCGCCGCAACGCGGCCAACCAGGGCATCAGCGCACACCTGTCGCAACTCGCGCAAATGGCCCGCGGTGAGTTGCTGTTCGTTGCCGCCGGCGACGACATTTCTGCGCCCAATCGCTGCGAGCGGGTCGTCGACTTCTGGCTTGCCCACGACCGGCGCCCCGATCTGATCGCCACCGATCTCGCCGACATGGACGAAGCGGGCAATGTCCACGAGCGCATGAGTCCCACGGAACTGGACCGCTATCGCAGCTTCGACGACTGGCTGCGCGAGCGTCCGTGGCTCGTCGGCGCGGCGCATACGTGGTCGCGGCGGCTCTTCGAGCGCTTTGGGCCAATGTTGCCGGGCACAATGGCGGAAGACCAGATCATGGTGCTGCGCGCGATTCTGTCCGGCGGCGCGCTGAGTCTGCGCGAGCCGCTCGTGCGTTATCGGCGCGGAGGGTTGTCGGGCAAGCGCCGCTATAAATCGGTAGCCGAACTGGTCGGGCGCATGCGGCAAAGCAATCTGTATGGGCTGGGAGAGCTCGCGCAATTGCAGCGCGATGCGGAAGTGGCAGGCGTCGGTGAACAGATGCGCATGGCGATGGCGCCCAAGCTCGCCCGCGAGCAATTCATTCGCGCGATGTTCGAGGCTGGCAGTCTCGCTGAGCGCGTCGAACTGGTCACGCGCAGTGCGGGCGTGAAGCTCGGCTTGCGCATCCGGATGTTCCTGTATGTGAGCTGTCCGGCGGTGTATGCACCTGGTCTGTGGGTGAAGCGGACGTTGCGAGAAAGGCGGGGCTGAGGCACTGCGCGAAGCGTATCCGCATGGGCGGACCGGCGGGCGCGTGTTGCTATGTCCGCCGACCGCAGCGCGGCAGTGCGCGTTGTGCGTTGTGGAATCGCCCCGAAACCGCTCTGCAAAAGCGCCCCCGCCGCTTCAGGTCAGCAGCGCCTGAGCGCGTCCTCGGCAGACACTGCCCGGCGCCCCTGCTCAGGCTCACGCCGCGTTCTGCTGAAACTGGATCCGATGCAGATGCGCGTAGAGCCCGTTCTGCGCGAGCAACTCGCGGTGGCTGCCGCTCTCGACGATATGCCCCGCCTCCATAACGAGGATGCGGTTCGCGCGCTCGATGGTCGACAACCGGTGAGCGATGACGAGCGTCGTGCGGCCCTTCATCAGCGTTTCGAGCGCGGCCTGCACGTGGCGCTCGGACTCGGAATCAAGCGCCGACGTGGCTTCGTCGAGGATCAGGATGGGCGCGTCCTTGTAGATGGCGCGCGCAATCGCAAGACGCTGGCGCTGGCCGCCCGAGAGCATCATGCCGTTGTCGCCGACCAACGTGTCGATGCCGTTAGGCATGGCGTCCACCGTCTCCCACAGGTTCGCCGCGCGCAGCGCCGCCTTGACCTTGTCGCGGTCGGCGATCTGGCCATAAGCGACGTTGTTGGCCACCGTGTCGTTAAAGAGCACGACGTCCTGGCTCACCATCGCAATCTGACTGCGCAGCGCGTGCAGGTCATATTCGGGAAGCGCGACGCCGTCGACTAGAATTTCGCCGCCGGTCGGATCGAAAAAGCGCGGCAGCAGATTGACCAGTGTGGTCTTGCCGCTGCCCGACGGACCGGCAAGCGCGACCATTTCACCGGGCGCCACACTGAACGACACTTGGTCCAGCGTGTGGCGATTGTGCGTGGCGTTGGTGCTGTACGTGAACGAGACGTTGCGGAACTCCACTTCGCCGCGCGCACGCTCGAGCGGCCTGCCGCCGCCCGCCGGCTCGGCCGGTTCGTCGATCAGGCCGAAGATCAGCTCCGCCGCCGTCATGCCCCGCTGCAGCGGCTGGTTCACGTCCATCAGATGCTTGAGCGGCGAAATGATCAGCAGCATCGACGTGACGAACGCGACGAAGCCACCCACCGTGGTCTGATCGGACGACGACTGCACGACCGCGATGGTGATCACGACTGCAAGCGCGATTGACGCAAGGAACTGCGTCAACGGTTGAGCCAGACCGCCGGAGACCGTCATGCGCATCGCATAGCCGCGCAGACGCTTGCTCATCGACGAAAAGCGGTCCATTTCGTACTTTTCGCCGTTATGGACCTTGACCACCTTGTAGCCGCCCACCGTCTCTTCGACGATATAGGACAACTCGTTGGTCAGCATCTGATGCTCGCGGTTGAGCCGCCGCAGCCGGCGATTGATCTTGCCGACCAGCCAGCCAATGCCCGGCAGCAGCACCGCGACGATCAGCGTGAGCCGCCAGTTCAGATAGAACAGATAGCCGAGCAGGAAGATCACGGTAAGCGAGTCGCGCACCAGCGTGACCATCACGCTCAGCAGCACGTTGAGGATCTGGTTGACCTCGAAGACGATTGCGTTGATCACCGTGCTCGCGGTCTCGCGCTGGAAAAACGCGACGCTCGTGTGAATCATGCGGTCGAACATGCGCAGCCGCAGCTCGAGCAGAATCTTGTTGGAGACGTAGGCGAGCAGATAGCCGGACGCGTATTGCGACACGCCGCGGATCAGCGCGAGGCCGATCACGGCGACCGGCACGAACCATTTCGCGTTGTCGCTGGCATGGGCGCCGAAACCCTTGTCGAGCAACGGCTTGAGCAGCGCGGGAATCGCCGCGTCGGTGCCCGCGCTTGCGGCCATCGCGAGAATGGCGCCGACGATCACCCACATGAGCGGCTTGATGAACGGCCACAAGCGCCGGAAAACGACGGCGGGCGACGACCCCTCACCTGTACCGATGGGTTTGCTTAACGTTGGCTTCGCGCTCAAGGAATCCTCTGGGAATGCGGTACGAGCTTCGCGGCGGCGGCCGGCTGCCCGGGTGCGAAGATCGAAAAGGAGCATTGTAAACGGTTGAGGTTGACGCACGGCTGACGTTTTGACCGCCACCGCCATGCGGCGGCGTGCGCTGCGACGGCCGGGCGAATGCGTGCAGCAGGCATAGGGGTCGATGCGCAGTTCAGAGCGCGTGTCGGCGTACGCGTGAAAAGCGATCGTGCCGCATCGGCCGCGTAAATACCGGCGTGTGTATACTTGCGCGGCCCGCGCGCTTTGGCGGGCGATCCATTGCGTCGTTCTACTCAGACCACTCGCGATTCAGCACGTCAGGTATGCAAGAAAATACTCTCGGTGTCGCCATCATCACAAAAAACGCCGCGGCGCGACTGGACGAATGTTTGCGCTCCGTGGCCTTTGCCGACGAGATAGTCGTGATCGACGGCGGCAGCACCGACGGCACCGCCGAGATTGCGCGCGCGCACGACGCGCGGGTGATCGAGCAGACCGACTGGCCGGGCTTTGGCCCGCAGAAGAACCGCGCGGTGGACGCACTCACCACCACTTGGGTCTTGTCGCTCGACGCCGATGAGATCGTCTCGCCGGAACTTGCCGCCGCAATTCGCGCGGCGCTCGCGTCGCCAGCCGCCGACGTTTATGCGGTGGACCGCCTGTCGAGTTTTTGCGGACACTGGATTTATCACAGCGGGTGGTACCCGGACTGGATTCCGCGCCTGTTCAAACGCGGCGCGGCCCGTTTTTCCGACGACCTCGTGCACGAGCGCCTTGTGTTCGACACGCCCGCGCAACGCTTGAACGGCAAGCTGATGCACTACTCGTACGAGAACTTCGAGACAGTGGTGCGCAAGCTCGACGCATATTCGAGCGCCGGCGCACTGCAGCGCCACGCGGCGGGTCAACACGGCAGCTTCGGCAAGGCGCTTGCCCGCGGCGCCTGGGCGTTCGTGCGCACCTATGTGCTGCGGGGAGGTTTTCTCGACGGCCGCGCCGGCTTCATGATTGCAGTGTTCAACGCGGAAACGGTGTACTACCGGTTCCTCAAGCTCGCGCGGCTCGCCGAAGAGCCGCGCTCGCAGTTGCGTTAAGCGGGGCGCTCGTCCCTCAATAGACAATCTCGATAGCGCTGCCGGCGAATTGGCCGCGCAGGTCGGCAAGCAGTTCGTCGGTCGGCTTCACGCGCCATGCGTCGCCAAGACGCATTTCGCCCTCGGCATTCTCGCTGCGGTACACGATCTGCACGGCGAGTCCGTTTGGAATCTGCACCGGCTGACGCTGACGGCCATTGTCGCCGTAGCCGCCGCCCTGGCTGCCGTTGCGACCGCCGCCATTACCGCCGTTGCTGCCATTACCGCCGCGGGCGGCAGCCGCCGGCGCCGCCGCGGCTTGCGGCTCGTCCTTCGCTGCGCTGTGAGCCTCGAGAACGCGCCTTAACGCCAGTGCGTCCGCGTTGCCGTTCATCTTCACTTTGACGGCCTCGGCGTAGCGGCAGCGCGCGCGGCCGAGATCCATGACCGTATCCACAGTGAAGCGAATGCCGCCGGTGAACGCGTCGTTGCGCGCCTGGCCTTGCACGACGAGCAGCTCGTCTTCCCTGAACAACTGCTTGTTCGCTTCGTACGTTTCGTTGAACACGGTCACTTCGCATTGGCCGGTGCCGTCGTCGAGCAGCGCGATCATCATCTTGCCGCGCTGGGTCATCTGCGTGCGCAGCGATGCGACGATACCCGCGACGAGCTTGTCGCGCCCCTCCTTGAGCTCGCCGATCTTCTGGCGCACGAAGCGGCGCACTTCGTCCCTGTATGCGTCGAACAGGTGGCCCGACAGGTAGAAGCCGAGCGCGGCCTTCTCTTCCTGCAGCTTCTTCTTTTCGGGCCACTCCGGCTCGTCGACCAGTTCGTGCCCTTGCGAAGGCGCGTCGCCCATATCGAAAAGGCCCGCCTGCAAGGCATTCGCGCTGGCCTGCTCGGCAGCTTCCATGGCGAGCGACACCGATGCGATGAGTTGCGCGCGGTTGGTGTGCAGGCTGTCGAACGCGCCCGCGCGAATCAGGGCCTCAACCGTGCGGCGATTGACGACACGGCGGTCGATCCGGTTGCAGAAGTCGAAAATGTCGATGAACGGACCGTCTTCGCGCGCCCGCAGGATTTCCTCGATCGCATTCTGGCCGCTGCCCTTGATCGCACCGAGTCCATAGCGGATGGTTCGGGAGCGCTTGCCGTCCGCTTCCGCGACGGGCTCGAAGCGATACGCCGACAGATTGATGTCCGGCGGCAGCACCGTCATCTTGTTGGCGATGCAGTCTTCGAACAGAATCTTGACCTTCTCGGTGTCGTCCATGGCAAGCGACATATTCGCCGCCATGAATTCCGCCGGATGGTGCGCTTTCAGCCACGCGGTGTAGTACGCGAGCAGCGCGTAAGCCGCCGCGTGCGACTTGTTGAAGCCGTAGCCCGCGAACTTCTCCATCAAGTCGAAAATTTCGTCGGACTTCTCGCGCGTGAGGCCGTTCTTTGCCGCGCCTTCCGCGAAAAGCTCGCGGTGCTGCGCCATTTCTTCGGGCTTCTTCTTGCCCATCGCGCGGCGCAGCAAGTCGGCGCCGCCCAGCGAATAGCCGCCGATGATCTGCGCCATCTGCATCACCTGCTCCTGGTAGACCATGATGCCGTAGGTCTCTTTCAGAACAGGTTCGACGCGTGGATCCGGATACTCGACCACCTCGCGGCCGTGCTTACGCGCGCAGAAGCTTGGAATCAGGTCCATCGGGCCCGGACGATACAACGCGACGAGCGCGATGATGTCCTCGAAACGGTCGGGCTGCGCGTCCTTCAGCATGCCTTGCATGCCGCGGCTTTCCAGCTGGAACACGGCGACCGTATTCGCTTTCTTGAGGATCGAGAACGACGCCGGATCGTCGAGCGGCACTTGCGCAAGCGACCAGTCTTTCTTCGACGGATCGAGGCGGCGGATATAGCGTTCGGCCCAGTCGAGAATGGTGAGCGTAGTCAGACCGAGAAAGTCGAACTTGACGAGGCCGACGGCTTCCACATCGTCCTTGTCGTACTGGCTCACAACGCCGCTCTCGTCGCCCTGCGTATAGAGCGGACAAAAATCGGTCAGCTTGCCGGGCGCGATCAGCACGCCGCCCGCGTGCATGCCGACGTTACGCGTGATGCCCTCCACGCGCTGCGCGAGCTCGAGCAGCTGGTGCACTTCGTCTTCGTTGTCGAAGCGCTCCTGTAAGAGCGGCTCTTCCTTCATCGCGTCGGCAATGGTGACGTGCTTGCCGGGCTTGAACGGAATCAGCTTCGCGATGCCGTCCGTGAACATGTAGCCGAGATCGAGCACGCGGCCGATGTCGCGCACCGCCGCCTTTGCCGCCATCGTGCCGAACGTGGCGATTTGCGATACGGCGTCGGCGCCGTATTTCTCCTTCACATACTGGATCACGCGGTCGCGGCCGTGCTGGCAGAAGTCGATGTCGAAGTCGGGCATCGACACGCGTTCCGGATTCAGAAAACGCTCGAACAGCAGGTTGTAGCGCAGCGGATCGAGGTCCGTCACGCCGAGCGCATACGCGACGAGCGAGCCCGCGCCCGAGCCCCGGCCGGGACCCACCGGCACGCCGTTGTTCTTCGCCCAGTTGATGAAGTCCGCGACGATCAGGAAGTAGCCCGGAAAGCCCATCTTGATGATCGTGCCGCACTCGAATTCGAGCCGCTGGTAGTACGTCTCGCGCTGGGCGGCGCGCTCGGCTTCGTCGGGATACAACTGCGCGAGACGCGTTTCGAGGCCCTGTTTCGACAGATGCACGAGGTAGTCGTCGAGCGACATGCCGTCGGGCGTCGGAAAGAGCGGCAGCTTCGGCTTGCCGAGTTCGAGCGTGAGGTTGCAGCGCTTGGCGATTTCGACCGAATTGGCGAGCGCCGACGGAATGTCCGCGAAGAGCGCGACCATTTCGTCTTGCGTGCGGAAATACTGCTCCGGCGTAAAACGCTTCTGACGCCGCGGATTGGCGAGAATGTCGCCTTCGGAAATGCACACGCGCGCTTCGTGCGCCGTGAAGTCGTCGGGCGTCATGAACTGCATCGGGTGCGTCGCGACCACCGGCAGTTTGAGCGACGCCGCGAGCGCGACCGCCTGCTGCACGTACTGCTCGCCGCCCGGCTGGCCGCAACGCTGCAGCTCGATGTAAAAGCCGCCCGGGAACACCTTCGCCCAATGCAGCGCGTTGCGCTTCGCCGCCTCCTGATTGCCCGCGGCAAGCGCGAGGCCAATGTCGCCCTGCTGCCCGCCCGATAATGCGAGCAGACCCTCGCCAAGGCCGGACTCGAGCCAGCTGGCCTCGACTTCCGCGCGGCCGCGATACTGGTTGGTGAGCGAGGCCTTGCTCAGCAACTCGCACAGATTCAGATAACCGCGCCGGTCTTTCACCAGCAGCAACAGTCGCGAAGGTTTGTCGCGATCGTCCGGATTGGTTATCCAGACGTCGCAGCCGGCAATGGGTTTGACCCCTTTGCCGCGTGCTTCCTTGTAGAACCGGACGAGCCCGAACGCGTTGCCGAGATCGGTCAGGGCGAGCGCCCCCTGACCGTCTTTGGCGGCCGCCTTGACGACGTCGTCAAGACGCACGATGCCGTCGGCGATCGAAAATTCGGAGTGGAGGCGGAGATGGACGAAGCGGGGATCTGACATGGGCGACATTGTAACTCCACCCTTCCGCAGATTTCAGCGCAAAACCGCGCGCTGGCCATTCGGGTTAGGACGCCGTCGGCTCTGGCTGATCGGCCACGATTTTTTGTCAGCTACCACGGCCGCGTGCGCAAACCATGCGCGCCAGTTCGCCCGGCGTTTGCGCTAGCGCAAAGCATCGTCCATTCAGCTAGCTCGGGAAAAATGCCGGGTTGAGGGATAATATGGGTTTCGCCCAATTCGACGTGGCTGCCGTACGGGGCCGTGAGGGCCATTCGGGGCATTCCAGGGCGCTTCGCGCAAATGACCCGGCGCGCGGGCATGGTGGGCGCTTCGCGGCTGCTTTTACAGACCTTTGCCGCGCTTTGCCGCCGTGGGCCTGTGTGCTGGGACCGCATGCCAACCGCTTGCTCTGGCTTGTTCCCCGGCTGCCTCGTGCTTGTCGCCTGCCTGTTGCGTGGTCGTGGCCTGCCTGTGGCGTGGTTGCCGGCCGACCGTATTCGCGCCGCCACCAGGCCCGGCCTGCCCATCGCCACTTATTACCGCTGAACACCCATGAGTATCGTCAACCTCGCCGCGTATCATTTCGTCACAATCGAAGACACCGCCGCCTGGCGGCCGCAGGTTACGGAGCGCTGCAATGCGCTAGGCCTGCGCGGCACCATCCTGCTCGCGCCGGAAGGCATCAACCTGTTCGTCGCGGGCACGCGCGAGAACACCGACGCCTTCATCGACTACATTCGCCGTGACGCGCTGTTCGAAGGCAAATTCGCGAACCTGCAATTCAAGGAAAGCCTTTCGGAGAAGCAGCCGTTCACGCGCATGCTGGTCAAGCTCAAGCGCGAAATCATCACAATGAAGAAGCCGGCCATTCGTCCGGAACTGGGCCGCGCGCCGTTTGTGGACGCCGCCACGCTGAAAACCTGGCTCGACCGCGGTCACGACGACGAAGGCCGCCCGGTCGTCATGCTCGACACCCGTAACGCATTCGAAGTGGACGTCGGCACGTTCGACAATGCGCTCGACTATCGCATCACGAAATTCAGCGAGTTTCCCGAAGTGATCGAAGAGCACCGCGCCGACCTCGAAGGCAAGACCGTCGTGTCGTTCTGCACGGGCGGCATTCGCTGCGAGAAGGCTGCGATCCATATGAAAGACGTCGGCATCGAGCACGTTTATCAGCTAGAAGGCGGCATTCTCAAGTATTTCGAGGAAGTGGGCGGCGCCCATTATCACGGCGACTGCTTCGTGTTCGATTACCGCACCGCGCTCAATCCGCAGCTTCAGCCTACTTCGACCGTGCAGTGCTTCGGCTGCCGCGCGGTCGTAACGCCCGAACAGCAGAAGTCGCCGATGTACGTGGCCGGCAAGACCTGCCCGCAATGCCATCCGGACAGCAAGGCGGCTCGCGCGGCTTGAGCGCCGCGGCGCTTTCCGGCCGTCGGGCGCTCGTTGCGGCTCGACGGCAATTGAACCTCCCGCGCATCGACTCATGAACTACCGCGGACGCTTCGCGCCCTCGCCTACCGGCCCGCTGCATTTCGGCTCGCTGGTGAGCGCGCTCGCCAGCTGGCTGGACGCGCGCGCGCATCGCGGCACATGGCTCGTTCGCATTGAAGATATCGACGGTCCGCGCACGGTGCCGGGCGCTGCGCAAGACATTCTCGCCACGCTGGAGCGCTTCGGCATGCGCGCCGACGAGCCGCCCGTCTGGCAGAGCACGCGCACCGCGCGTTATGCACGGGCGCTGGACCAGTTGATAGCGGCCGGCTTCGTCTATCCATGCGGCTGTACGCGCAAGGAAATCGCCGATTCGCTGCTGCATGCGCATGCGCGCAACACCACGCTCGCCTATCCGGGCACATGCCGCAACGGCCTGCACGGCAAGCCCGCGCGCGCGTGGCGGCTACGCGTGCCGGACGGCGCCGCGGCTGTCGTTACATTCGAAGATCGTTGGCAAGGTGAACAGACGCAGAATCTCGCCACCGAAGTGGGCGATTTCGTGCTCAGGCGCGCGGACGATCAGTGGGCCTATCAACTCGCCGTCGTGGTGGACGACGCCGACGCCGGCATCACGCACATCGTGCGGGGCGCGGATCTGATGGATTCGACTGCGAGGCAGATCTACCTGCAACAGTGTCTCGGCGTGCCGACGCCGCGCTACCTGCACGTGCCGGTGGTGACGAACGAGCACGGTGAAAAGCTCAGCAAGCAGACAGGTGCAACCGCGCTGGACTGCAACGAGCCGCTGCAAGCGCTGAACGCCGCTGCGCGGCACCTGGGATTGAACCTTGAGAATGGCGGCGCGAGCGGCTCAACGCAGCGCACGCTGGACGATTTCTATGCCGCGGCGATTGCGGCGTGGTCGAGGAAAATGCGCTCGAGCGCTTGAATAGTTGCCCGGCGCTGCCTGCAAACCCAGCGCCTGAGTGTACGCAGAGCGGTTGGAAGGCCGGAAGCGCTTTGCGCCCGGTCATCAGGTCAGTTGCACAACCGCCGCGCCCCCAGAACAAACCAGCAACGGCGCACCCGGGCACCCGGGCACCAACCAGCCAACTTTACGACGACGACTTGCGCGGCATGCCGAACCCGCCGAGCAACGCAGCGAGCGGCTGTTTGGAGGTGGGCTTTTGCGGCGCGGACCGCGCAGCCTCCGCCTCTTCCACCTTGCGAACCGAAGCAGGCGACGGCTCGTAGGGCTTGAGGAAAAAATCGTCCACGGGCTGCGCGCGGTGATGGTGCGATCGGTCGAACGAACCGGAGGGCGCGCCCGCACGGCGGCGTGCACCGCGCTCGTCGCGGCCCTCGCCGCGCTCGCGCCGCGGGCCGCGATCTTCGTGATGATGACGCACCGGCGTATCTACGGTCAGACGCTGCACGTCGAGCGGACGCTTGATCAGCTTCTCGATATCCGCCAGTTGCTTACGCTCGTTCGGGCTGCATAGCGACAACGCGTCGCCGGAAGCGCCGGCACGGCCCGTACGGCCGATGCGGTGCACGTAGTCTTCTGCATTGAACGGCAGGTCGAAGTTGATCACAGCCGGCAACTCGGCAATGTCGAGACCACGCGCGGCGACGTCGGTGGCGACCAGCGCCTCGATCTCGCCGCGCTTGAATGCGTCGAGCGCCTGCATGCGCTCGTTCTGCGAGCGGTCGCCGTGAATCGCGGTCGCGACCACGCCGTCGCGTTCCAGACTGCGCGCGAGACGGCTCGCGCCGATCTTGCTGTTGCAGAACACGATCACCTGCTTCAGGCTGCGCTCGCGAATCAACTTGACGACGGCGCCGGTCTTGTCGCCCTCGGCCACTTCGTAGACGATCTGCGTGACATTGGTTGCCGTCGAGTTGCTGCGCGCGACTTCAATGGTTTGCGGATTGCGCAGGTAAGTGGCAGCGAGCTTCTTGATTTCGCCTGAGAACGTAGCCGAAAACAGCAGCGTTTGCCGCTCTTTCGGCAGCAGATTCAGAATGCGCTGCAGGTCCGGCAGAAAGCCCATGTCGAGCATCCGGTCCGCCTCGTCGAGCACGAGAATCTGCACCTGGCCGAGGTTGGCGGTTTTCTGTTGCACGTGGTCGAGCAGGCGGCCCGGCGTGGCGATCAGAATCTCGACACCGCGGCGCAACTGCTCCGACTGCGGATTCATGTCCACGCCGCCGAACACCACGGCGCTGCGCAGCGCGGTGTGCTTGGCATACGACTGGACGTTCGCGGCAACCTGGTCGGCCAGTTCGCGAGTGGGCGTGAGGATCAGCGCACGTACGGGGTGGCGCGCGGGCGAAGCGCTCGTGCTGGCCTGCGGCAGCAGCCGCTGGATGATCGGCAGCGAGAAGCTCGCGGTCTTGCCGGTGCCGGTCTGCGCGGCGCCCATGACGTCGCGGCCTGCCAGCACGACAGGAATGGCCTGCGCCTGGATCGGCGTGGGCGTGGTGTAGCCCGATTCCTTGACTGCTTTCAGGATGTCGGGCGCGAGGCCGAATTGATCAAAAGTCGCAGTAGTGGGCGTGACGGCTGTGTCGGACATGGTGGCTTTCGCTAAAAATGCGTCTGCGCGTTGCGCTTGGCGTGCGCGCGGCAGCGGTCGGAACCGCAGAAGGCATCAGGATGAAGGCGGAGCCACGGCGTTCGGCACGGGACCCGTCACTATTGCGGGAAAGAATGCGGCCGGCTCCGGCCGGCGGAAAAGTCCCGCCGGAAAGGCCGGTATTGTAGCACTTCAGCAAAAACACTCATGGCGCATGGGGCGGCTTTCTGCTTGCGCGATGAAAGCACGGCGCCGGTCGCGCTGGCGTTCGCGTGTGACCGGGCACCGGCCTCGCCTCGTTGGCGAGCGCAGTGCGTCACGGCGACAGTTGCATGACAAGGTGCGCGCGCCGCTCCTGCTGGCTGCTGCCGCTCTTGCGGATTGCGCGCCGCTCTTACGCCCCCGTCGCCTCGGCCGCCGCCGCTGACTCACCAGGTTTCGCGCATCACCATCAGCCGCAGCTCGGTCATGTCCTCGATTGCGTAGCGCACGCCCTCGCGCCCGAGCCCCGATTCCTTCACACCGCCGTACGGCATATTGTCGACGCGAAACGACGGCACGTCGTTGATCACCACGCCGCCCACTTCCAGCTCGTCCCACGCGCGATGCGCATGCGCGAGCGAATCGGTGAACACGCCCGCCTGCAAGCCGAAGTCGCTGTCGTTGACGGCCGCCAGCGCCGCGTCGAAATCGTCGAAACGCTCCAGAATGGCGACCGGCCCGAACGCTTCCTTGCGATACAGGTCGGTGTCGCGCTTCACGTCTTCGAGCAGCGTCGCTTCGAACATCGCGCCCTCGACCTTGCCGCCCGCGACGATTTTCGCGCCCGCCTGCACGGCGCTTTCCATCCAGCCGGCTAGGCGTCGCGATTCCGATTCGGAGATCATCGGCCCGACGAAGGTTTTTTCGTCCTTCGGATCGCCCATCACGAGCGACTTGGTCTTCGCGATCAGCTTCTCGCGCAGCGCGTCATAAAGGCTCGCGTGCACGAGAACGCGCTGCACGCCGATACAGCTTTGCCCCGACTGATAAAACGCGCCGAACGCGAGCCGCTCGACCACGTAGTCGAGCTTGCCGCCCTGATCGCTGTCGACGATCGCCGCCGCGTTGCCGCCCAGCTCCAAGATCACCTTCTTCTTGCCCGCTTTCTTCTTCAAATCCCAGCCCACTGCCGGGGAGCCTGTGAACGAGAGCAGCTTGAAGCGCTCGTCGGTGGTGAAGAGATCCGCGCCGTCGCGATGCGCGGGCAGAATCGAAAACGCGCCCTTGGGCAGATCCGTTTCCGCCAGAATCTCGCCCATGATCAGCGCGCCGACCGGCGTGCGGCTCGCCGGCTTCAGCACGAACGGCACGCCCGCCGCGATGGCCGGCGCGACCTTGTGCGCGGTCAGATTCAACGGAAAATTGAACGGCGAGATGAACGAGCACGGTCCGATCGGCACCCGCTTCACATAGCCGTGATAGCCCTTGGCGCGCGGCGAGATTTCCAGATTGACAATCTCGCCGTCGATCCGCACCGCTTCCTCCGCCGCAACCTTGAACGTGTCGATCAGGCGCGTAACTTCGCCCTTCGAGTCGTTGATCGGCTTGCCCGCCTCGATGCACAGCGCGAGCGCCAGTTCGTCGTAACGTTCGCGAAAGCGCTTCACGCAATGTTCGAGCACCGCCTGGCGCTTGAACGGGGGAAACGCACGCAGCGCGGGCAGCGCGTCCACGGCGAAGCCGATTGCCTTGTCAATGGCCGCGGCATCGGCCATCGCGACGCGCGTGGCGACTTCGCCGCTGAACTTGTCGGTGACTTCGAGATCCGTGTTTGCCGCCACTGCTTCGTTCGCCAGGTAGTACGGGTAAGTCTTGTTCAGCATGACGCGTTCTCCTTCTGATAGATGCCAGCGGCAGTGCGGGCCCGCACGCGAGCCCGCACTGTTCACAGTTGCGCGGAGAGCCGCTTGATCTCGCGGTTCAGCACGCGCTCGTTATCCGAATAGTCGATGGGCACGTCAATCACGTGTACGCCCGGCGTGGCAAAACACTCGCGCAGCAGCGGCGCGAACTCCGCTGCCGCTCCAACGCGATGCCCCTTCGCGCCATAGCTCTGCGCATAGGCGACGAAATCTGGGTTGGCGAGCGTCATGCCGTAATCGGGGAAGTTCATGTTCTCCTGCTTCCAGCGGATCATGCCGAACGCGTCGTCGCGCAAGATCAGGATCACCAGATCGAGCTTCAGACGCACCGCCGTTTCGAGTTCCTGCGAATTCATCATGAAGCCGCCGTCGCCGCAAACGGCCATCACCTTGCGGTCCGGGTGCACGATCTTGGTCGCGATCGCCGACGGCAAGCCGGCGCCCATCGAAGCCAGCGCATTGTCGAGCAGCAGCGAATTCGGCTCATGCGCGCGGTAGTAGCGGGCGAACCAGATCTTGTACATGCCGTTGTCCAGACACACGATGCCGTCCACCGGCGTGGTCTCGTACACGTCGTTGACGAGCCGCACCGGGTACATCGGAAAGCGGTCGTCATGCTGGCCCTTCACCAGATGCGCCTCGAAATGCTCCTTGATCTCCTTGAAGCGCGTGAAGTCCCAGTGCTCCTGGCGCTCCTTGAGACTTTCCTTCAGTTGCCACACCGCGTTGGCGATGTCGCCGACCACCTCGATCTGCGGAAAATAGACGGTGTCGACCTCCGCACCGAGGAAGTTGACGTGAATGACCGTTTTCTCGGCGTCGCCGCTGCGCATGAAAAACGGCGGCTTCTCGATCACGTCGTGGCCGACATTGATGATGCAGTCGGCGTGGTCGATCGCGCGGTGCACGAAGTCGCCGTCCGACAGCGTCGCGTTGCCGAGCCACATAGGATGCGATTCGTCGATCACGCCCTTGCCCATCTGCGTCGTGAAAAACGGAATGCCGATCTGGTCGACGAACTCGCGCAGCATCTTCGTCGTAGTCTTGCGATTGCCGCCCGCGCCGATCATCAGCAACGGGTGCTTTGCCTTGGTGATCGCCTCGACCGCGCGCGCAACCGCCTTCTCTTCCGCGACAGGGCGCCGGCTGTAGCTTTTTGGAATCGGCTTGCCGTCGCCTTCTTCGTGGGCCACGTCTTCGGGCAGCTCCAGATGCGTGGCGCCGGGGCGCTCTTCTTCCGCCTGCCGCACCGCCTCGCGCACGGCGGCCGGAATATTGGCGATCGACACGATCTGGCGCGTGTACTTGGTGAGCGGCTCCATCATCCGCACCACGTCGACAATCTGGAAATGACCCTGCTTGCTCGACTTGATCGGCTTCTGGCCGGTCACCATCAGCATCGGCATGCCGCCCAGTTGCGCGTAGGCGGCCGCCGTCACGAAGTTGGTGGCGCCCGGGCCGAGCGTCGCGAGGCACACGCCGGTGCGGCCCGTCAGGCGTCCGTAGGTGGCGGCCATGAAGCCGGCCGCCTGCTCGTGACGGGTCAGGATCAGACGGATTTTCGAGCGGCGCAGCGATTCGAGAAGATCGAGATTTTCTTCGCCGGGAATGCCGAACACGTACTCGACACCTTCGGCTTCCAGCGATTTGACGAACAGGTCCGATGCTTTCATGGAGGATCTCGTTTGAAGGGACGCACGCGAGCGCAAAGCCTCGCAATGGGTGAGCGGAACAGACAGCCGGAACACGCAGGCAGACAACCGGGACGGCAGCAGCGACCATCACGGCGACATGCCGCAAGCCGCTGCGGACAGCTTACTACTCGGCTGGAAATGATGCGCGCAGATTGACCATGCTGCGCGGCGGGAAGGGAAAAGCAGGCGGCAGCTTTGCGAAGCTGCCGCGCGGGGCTCAGCGATTGAGCGTTATACAGTCGAACAAAAGCGGCGGCGCATCTTCGCCTGCCGTGGCGTCGTACAGGTCCGCGCGCGGGCCCTTGGTCCACCACGTGTAGCTGCCGGCCTGGTACTTCGCGCCGGACGCCGCCATGGTGTTGACGAACAGCAGTTGCTTGCCCTTTACCGGCACGAGCGCGAAGCTCTGCCCGTTGGCCGTGTTCCAGTAGGTGACATGCAGAATCCGGCCGGTCGCGCAGGTGTACTTGCGCGTTTGACGGCTTTTGGCCTGAACGTCTTCGAGATGCAGAGGTGAGGCGAACGCACAGCCACAGATTGCCGCGAGACTCGCTGCAAGCAGCCATTTCTTCATGGGATGCCCCGGTCGTTGCAGATCAAGGGTCGATGACTTCGGCGCAGGCATCGGTCGGCGCGGCGGCCACGTGACCGACCACCGGCACGATCTTCAGGCCCGCCGACGCAATACGGCACGGCGCGGCCGCAAGGCCGCAGCCCGTGAGTCCTGCAGAGAGCGCGAACAACACGCTCAAGGCGCCGAGCTTGCGCAGACGGCCGGCGGTGGCACGCCGCGTTGGGGCGCGCGGCGCTTCGTTACGGGATTCCTGCGACATACTGACCTCGACTTCAGTGAGCCCGCGATTTCGTTCGACGGGCCCGGATCTTCCAAACTGCGTGTGTGTCCGGCTGCCGTGTACTGCCGTGCCTGCTCCGATTGCCGTGCTTGGCGCCACCCGCGCGGCAGGCATTACCCCGCCAGCTTTCCCGACACCGGATGCACCGCCGCCGCGGCCTCTTTTGCGCGCAAGCGTGCTTCGTCGATGTGCTCGCCGGTGGCGAGCGCCACGCCCATGCGCCGCTTGGCGAAGCTCTCCGGCTTGCCGAACAGTCGCAAATCCGCGTTCGGCACCGCAAGCGCCGCGGCAACGCCTTCGAACGCAATACCGGCCTCGTCGAGCCCGCCGTAGATCACCGCCGACGCACCCGGCGCGCGCAACGACGTATCGACCGGCAAACCGAGAATCGCGCGCGCGTGCAGTTCGAACTCCGAGAAGCGTTGCGAGCACAGCGTGACTAGACCCGTGTCATGCGGACGCGGGCTCACTTCCGAGAACCATACGTCATCGCCGCGCACGAAAAGTTCCACGCCGAAGAGCCCGCGTCCGCCAAGCGCGGCCGTCACCTTGTGGGCGACTTCGCGCGAACGTTCGAGCGCGAGCGGGCTCATTGGCTGCGGCTGCCACGATTCGACATAGTCGCCCGCCACCTGCACGTGGCCGATCGGATCGCAGAAATACGTGGCGACCTCGCCGCTCGACGGATCGACAGCGCGCACCGTCAACTGCGTGATCTCGTAGTCAAAGTCGATAAAACCCTCGACGATCACGCGGCCATGATTCACGCGGCCGCCGGCCATCGCATACTGCCAGGCCGGTTCGACGTCGGCGTCGCTGCGCAGCACCGACTGGCCCTTGCCCGAGGACGACATGACCGGCTTCACCACGCACGGATAGCCGACCTTGGCGATGCCTGCGCGCAGTTCTTCAAGCGAATCGGCGAATGCATACGGCGAGGTAGGCAAGCCCAGCTCTTCCGCAGCGAGGCGCCGGATGCCCTCGCGGTTCATCGTGAGCTGCGTGGCGCGCGCGGTCGGAATGACTTCGGCAATGCCGTCGCTTTCGATGGCCGCCAGCGCGTCGGTGGCGATTGCCTCGATTTCGGGGACGATCAGATGCGGACGCTCCGCTTCGACGAGCGCGCGCAGCGCCGCGCGGTCGGTCATGTCGATCACATGCGAGCGGTGCGCGACCTGGTGCCCCGGCGCATTCGCATAACGGTCGACGGCGATCACCTCCACGCCCAGCCGCTGCAGCGCGATGATCACTTCCTTGCCGAGCTCGCCGGCGCCGAGCAGCATCACGCGCGTCGCGGATTCAGAAAGGGGCGTGCCGATCCGTTGGCCGATCTGCATGGGGTCTCCAGATAAAAGTCGGATGAGGGTGTGATTGGACAGAGCACGATGTTAACATGCGGGCCCCTCGCCGCGCCTTGTCCGCGCGGCGTGCCGAGTGCGTTACCCTTACGCCTTTGCCAGTTTGAAGAGGAACGACGCCATGCAACCACGCCTGTCCCCGCGACGTCTCGCGCGCATCGCTCCCCACGCGCGCACGGCTCTGGCCGCGCTGAGCGTTGCGGCGCTGCTCGGCGCCTGCGCGATTCCGAAACATCCGGATGCGGAAGCACCCGCGCCCGACCCGTTCAACCCCGCCGCCACGCAGTTGCTCGACGACACCAGCTGGACCCTCAGCGCATGGAAGGATGCTAACGGCAAAGCGCGCGCGGTCCCGTCCGCGGATGGGGCCAAGCCGATCACCCTCACGCTGTCGACAGCCGCAGGCCAGCGCCACGCGAGCGGCTTTTCAGGCTGCAACCGCTATATGGGCTCGTACACGCTGAAGGACGGCAAGCTCTCGTTCGGCACGCTGGGCGGCACGCGCATGGCTTGCGCGACGCCGGGCGGACAGATCGAGAGCGCGTATCTGAACGCGCTCACGCATATCCAGCGAACCGGCGTGCAGATGCGCGCACCGCAGCAGATGCAGCTCGTGCTCGATAACGGCGAGACGCTGGTGTTCGAGCGCAGCGGCGAGGCTGGCAAGTGAATGGTCAGTAAGCAGCAAGCGACCTGCCAATGAGCGGTCAACAAGCGGCGGAGCGCAACGGCGCGCGAGCTGTCCAGCGCGCCCGGTCCGCTTCGCACGACGACGCAGGCATACTTGCGTCCGCCTGCGAAGCGTTTGGCTTCGCCGGTTTAAACTCGACGGATTGCGTTTTCGCCAATCCGTCATTCGTCGATGTCTAGTATGCACACGGTAGTTTTCGGCTGGTTCGGCGGGTCGGCCGTCTGGTTCATCCCTCTCATCTGGCGGCTCATCAAGTCGATGCTGCCTGGCGGCGCGGGTCTGCGCGGTCCGGGCACGATCCGGCTGTGGCTTGGCTTCGTCTGCACGATGCTGGCGAGTTGCACGCTCGAGGCGTCGGTTATCGGCGCGGCCGGCACGAATGCGATCGGCCATGCGCTCGCGACGGGCCTCGCTCATCTGCTCGGGCATATCGGCACACCGCTCGCGGCGCTCGGCGTTTTCCTCGTCAGCCTGCCGTGGCTGATCGGTTTTCACTGGCGCGAGTTTCTTCTCTGGGCCGATGGTGCGTTCGGCCTCGGGCTCGCCTCGCGCGGTCTGGCGAGGCGCGACGACGAGGCGCGCCGCCATCGCAGCCTGGATGATGGCGCGGCGCCGCCCCTCTCCAGCTCGATCAACACGATGGCGCCGAGGAGCAAAGGGCGCTACGCGCGGCCGACCGTGTGGCGGCCGCCTGTGAAGGGCCGCACGGCGAGCGGTGCCGCGGCCGGCGGCGCCTATTCCGGCGCGGCGGGTTCGAGCGCTGTGCGGGAAACGGCAAGCCGGGCAGCGGCCGATGGTTGGCGCGCTGGGCGCGGCACGGCACGCGGCCAGGTTGCGCCGGTCGAGCCGGTTTTGCGCACGGGCAACGCGACGTCGGCGCGGCCGGCAGCGACGCGGCCCGCGACGCAGGCGCCCGGCGGCGGAAGAGTGTCGTCGATACTGGCTGAGCCGGTCGCACCGGCTGGGTGGTTGCGTGAGAGCGGTCAGCGAACGGACGCGTCTGCGCGGAACGCGGGGGAAACGGCCGGTGTTGGCGGTGTTGGCGGTGTTGCAGCGCCCATCACCGCCCGCTCGGCTTATGAGCTGCGAAACGGTGGCTCGATAGCGATGGGTGTAGGCGCCGCAGCAGCGGCGCGCGCGGCCGGTGCGACGGGAATCGCGGCAGCGGGCTCGGCCTCTCCCGCAAGTGGCGCTCCCCGAACCGGCGCGCAGATGGCCCACGGCGCATCAAGCGTCGCCGGGAGTGCTGGTGCAACGCCGGGCGCGCTGTCCGCGCAGGCGTCCTCTGCTGGCCGCGCGGCAGCCAGTCCTGCTGCCGCTTCTCTCACGCCTTCGTTATCGCGCGCACAGCCAGCGCCGTCCGCCCTACGCGCGAGCGACGCCGCCGCCATTTCGAACACGAGTCGTTCGCCCTCGCCGGCGCCAAGCTACACGCGGCCCATGGCTCCGAGTGAGAAAGTCACGCCGCCCGCCAGCGTTCAGGAAACGCTGCGCAGCATCGCGGAAAATGCCGCGCGTTGGACGGATATCGCCGGCGTCAGCCTTGCACGCAGTACGACCGCCGAAGGCGCGAAGATTGCGGGCGCGAGCGTCGTGCCGCCGGCTGTTGGCGGCGCTGCTCATGCCTCGGGTTCGGCAGGCCACGCCTCCGGGGCGCCGTCATCTTCTACGCACGCGTCGTCTGGCGACATCGCGGATTGGCAAGATCGCGGTGTGTCGACGCAGCCGTACGTCGGCCATGACCCCAGTGCTTCGATTCCGGCGACCACGCAAACCACGGTTGCAGCGTCGGCTGATGCACCCGTCAAGGCGTCGATTGACGCGACGGTTGATGCGTCGATCCAAGCCTCGGTTGACACATCGGTCCAGGCGCCGATTGACGCGCCGCCCGCAGCGGCCGACTACGCCACTGCATCCGAGCCGGCATCCGTTTCTCCGTCGACAGTTGCCCTGGCCCCGCACGATGCTCCGCCGACGCTTCCCCGCACGCCGTTCGGAATCTTCGCGAGCCGTTTTGAGCAAGCCGACGCGTCGCCTCAGACACCGCCGTGGGAAGAAGAGGAGCCAACGACAGCGGACGAATCGCAGGAACAAGTAGAGAGCGCCCCGGGCGCGCCCACCGCAGCGGGCCTTGGCGGTGATGCGCAACGCCATGTCGCCGCCACGCAGCTTTTGGACGAACGAACGCTAGTGGCTTCGGAGAACCATTCGCCGCTGCGGCCCACCATCAGCGCCGACGTCAGCGGCAACGCCGACGCGTACGCATCAGCATCAGCCGCCGCTGCACCACCCCCGGCGGATAGAGAAACGCTCTCGTCCCCTCCCCTCGCGGATTCCGGCTCGCCGCCAAACTTCGCGCCCGCCTCGCACACAGACGATGCCGCCGCCGCGCCCGCGCAAGCCTTCGCGCCGCCGGCTTCGTCGAATGTGGTGCGCTTTCCCGTTCCCGCGACCCAGGCGCAGGGTCAGGGTCAAGGCCAGGCGCAGGCGCCCACACATACCGGTCCTGACGAACAAGAACCGCCTTCCCTGGACGCCCCGGCGACGGCGTCCGCACAACAGTCGACGCCCATCGCGAACCCCGGCCTTCCGTCAGCGCCCATTCAGGCACCGGTTCAAGCACGCGTAGACCTCGAGCCCGCGCCTGAAAGCGTCGTGCAGCGCCCGCCTCCGCGCGGCCACGGTCCGGCCAACGGCTTCGAGTTTCACGCGCCGGCCGCGTCGATGGTGGAATTGCCTACGCTCGATCTGCTCGCGCCCGCGGACACCGACATCGAGCCGGTTTCCGAGGAAAAGCTGACGGAAACCGGCCTGCTGATCGAACAACGGCTGCAGGAGTTCAAGGTGCCCGTCACGGTGGTCGGCGCGTCGGCCGGTCCAGTGATCACCCGCTTCGAGGTGGAACCGGCGCTCGGCGTGCGCGGCAGCCAGATCGTCGGACTCATGAAAGATCTCTCGCGCGGCCTCGGACTCACGTCGATCCGCGTCGTCGAAACGATTCCGGGCAAGACCTGCATGGGCCTGGAATTGCCGAACGCCAAGCGCCAGACGATCCGCCTGTCCGAGATTCTCGAAGCAAGCGTCTACCAGAACTCGCATTCGCAACTGACGCTTGCCATGGGCAAGGACATTACCGGCCATCCGGTGGTCGCCGATCTCGCCAAAGCGCCGCACATGCTCGTCGCGGGCACGACCGGCTCCGGCAAGTCGGTGGCCATTAACGCGATGATCTGCTCGCTGCTCTTCAAGGCGACGCCCGAGGAAGTGCGCCTCATCATGATCGATCCGAAGATGCTGGAACTGTCGGTCTACGAAGGCATTCCGCATCTGCTCGCGCCCGTCGTTACCGACATGAAGCTCGCCGCCAATGCGCTTAACTGGTGTGTCGGGGAAATGGAAAAGCGCTACCGGTTGATGTCCGCAGTGGGTGTGAGAAATCTGGCGGGCTTCAATCAGAAAATTCGCGACACCGAAGCCAAAGGCAAGAAGCTCGGCAATCCGTTCTCACTGACGCCTGAAGCCCCGGAGCCGCTTGCGCCGCTGCCGCTGATCGTCGTCGTGATTGACGAACTCGCCGACCTGATGATGGTGGCCGGCAAGAAAATCGAGGAACTGATCGCGCGGCTCGCGCAGAAGGCACGCGCGGCCGGCATCCATCTGATTCTGGCGACACAGCGGCCCTCCGTGGATGTGATCACCGGGCTCATCAAGGCGAATATTCCGACGCGGGTCGCGTTTCAGGTGTCGTCAAAAATCGACTCGCGCACGATTCTCGACCAGATGGGCGCGGAGTCGCTGCTCGGCCAGGGCGACATGCTGTTCCTGCCGCCGGGCACCGGCTATCCGCAACGCGTGCACGGCGCGTTTGTCGCGGACGAAGAAGTGCATGCGATTGTCGAATATCTGAAGCAGTTCGGTGAGCCGCAATACGAGGAAGGCATTCTGGACGGCCCGGCCACCGAGGGCGGCGCGACGCAGGATCTGTTCGGCGACTCGCCGGATGCTGAAGCCGATCCGCTCTACGACGAAGCCGTCGCCTTTGTCGTGCGCACGCGGCGCGCTTCGATCTCGTCGGTGCAGCGGCAGTTGCGCATAGGCTATAACCGCGCGGCACGGCTCGTTGAACAGATGGAGACGGCGGGACTCGTGTCGGCAATGGGCATCAACGGCAGCCGCGAAGTGCTGGCGCCCGGCCCAGCGGAATAGCGTGGCGGCGGGGCCGCACAGGCCCCGCATTGCGCCGCCGGCATACGACCGCGGCGCAACACCAGCGAGCCGGTCAGTTCGACTACGCGACAATGCAACGCCGATTGCGCCGGTTACACCGACAACGCAACAACACGACAACACGACAACACGGCGCAAATCGCGCAGGCTGCGCCGGCCGCATAGACCGCATAACAACGCCACGTGAGCCACGCGGCTCATTCAAACCATGCAAAACGGGCCGCTAAAACGCGGCCCGTTTGTCATTCAACAGCTTGTCATTCAACACCCTCGCCTACGACGGCGACACCAGCTTGAAATCCACCGGCGAGCCGATCTCGATCCGCTTCGGGTTCGCTTCGAGCAGACCGCTTTCCTGATTGCGCCGGAACACGTAGACCGTGTCGCTGTTCTGATTGCCGACGATCAGCCACTTGCCGGTCGGATCGATTGCAAACTCGCGCGGCGCCTTGCCGAGGCTCGATTGATGACCGATCTTCTTCAGATGCCCGTTCGCGGGATCGACCGAAAAGATCACGATCTCGTTGGCATCGCCGCGATTGGTCGCATAGAGGAAGCGCCCGTCCGGCGACAGATGGATCGCCGCCGCGCCTACCGCGCCCTTGAAGCCCGGCTCCGTGAGCGGGACCGTCTGCACCTGCGTGAGCTTGCCGTCGTCGTAATTGAACGTGGTGACGGTCGCGGCGAGTTCGCTCGTCAGGTACGCGTGCCTGCCGTCGGCGCCGAATATCAGATGCCGCGGGCCGCTGCCCGGTTTTTGCGGCGTGTAGCGCCAGTCGGTCGGACCAAACAGGCCGCGGCTGCCGTCTGGCGTATAGCGGTACGAGTACAGCTTGTCCGCGCCGAGATCCTGCGCAAACAGATACTTCCCGTCCGCGGAGAACACCGTGGAGTGCACGTGCGAGTTGTCCTGGCGCCCCTTCACCGGACCGCCTCCTTCATGATGCACGGTCAGCACCGACGCGCCGAGCTGGCCGTCGGCCGCGACCGGAAACACCGCGAAGCTGCCGCCGGGATCGGCCGCCACCGAATAGTTGGCGGCAAGCAGATACTTGCCGTCGGGCGAAAGGCTCAGATAGCAGGGATCGTTGCCATCGGCCGAAACCTTGTTCAGGAAGGTCAACTGGCCGCTCGCGGCGTCGAAGCGAAACGCGCTGATGCCGCCGCGCTGGGTGGCCGGTCCGTTATCGCCGGGCAGTTCATTGACCGCGTACACGAAGCGGCGGTCTCGGCTCACCACCAGGTACGACGGGTTCACGGTCTGCGCGACCGACACGCGCGTCGCCTCGCCCGTGTTCGTATCGAAACGATAGACGTACAAACCTTCGCTCTTGCCGCCGGTATAGGTGCCGACGAGCAGGTCGTACACGCCGTCGGCGGCAACCGCGCCGGAACCGGCATTCTGCGCAAATGCGGACGAAGCGACAATCGAGACCATGAGCGCGAAACCTTTTATGATCGAGCGGGCGGCGCCCATTGCGGTCCGACCGCGGGCCCGCCGTGAAATGAAGTCACCCTCGTGATACGAAGAAGACAGCTCAAGCGCTCGCGCGGCATGCACGGCGGCCGGTGACGACCCAGCATACGACCTCCTCTACAGGGTTATTTGCGTAAAGCGGTTGTAATCGTGCCTCTGGTCTGCCGCGCGGCGCTCGAGCGTCGTTGTTATCGAGCAAGTATAAAAGCGTTGCAACGGATCATGCTGCCTGCGACCGGCGTTCCTGCGGCCGGCGTTCCTGCGCCGGCGATACCAGGCGTTGCGCTGCGAGGCGCTGCGTCGGGCGGCAATCCGTCGTGTCGGCGCTACGTCTTGCGGCATGGCGGCTGCATGAGTAGCAATCGTCCCGCCTGAACGGGATGTTCTTAATCGCGAATCACACCACTACGGAGTCTTCATGAACATCACCCTGAGCCTTGGCCCGCTGGTTTCGCTGATCGCCGGCATTCTGATTCTCGTCATGCCGCGGCTGCTGAACTACATCGTCGCGCTTTATCTGATCATCATCGGGATCATCGGCATTTTTGGCGTGGGTTCGTCGCACTTCTAGGCAAGGCAGCCGGGCGCAAGCCGGCCCGGCTCGTGTTCTCGAGCACAAGGCGTGATTGCAGCGGATCAGGTCGCCGAAGACGCGTTCGGGCGTGCGGGCGCGCACACGCATGCCTGGGAGGTATGCAGGCGAGCGTGGATACAGGTGTAGGAAAAGCTCAGGTAGAAACGTGTGAGACGGAACGCCGGCATACCAGTGCCGGTCATTGGCGCGCGCGTGCAATAGATGCCTCGCGTTCAGGCAGCGCAGCGCATGCGGGCACAACCCGGACCGGGCGCCCGCGCGGCAACGCCGGGCTCAGCCGTTCGAAAGCTGTTCGAGGCGCAAGCGCCCCTGCAACGATAGCGCGCCGACGGCATAATGACCGTCACCTTCCTGATAGCGCCGGAAGCAGGCCCGTTCGATCAGAAAGCTCGCGGCGGTCCGCATGCCGTTGCGGCTCAGACCCAGGCGGCCATGATCGAGTGGGAGCATTGAATCGTCCGCGAGCTGGCTCGCGGCGGAGAGAATCGTGATGCAGTCGGATTTTGACGGATTCAGCATGGCTTTCGTCCTCCAAACGGCGTGTGCATGCGCGATGGGTAAGCCGGCTTCGCAAACCGGGAAGTTCGGCTGTCGGCTGGATTACTGATTGTAGGCATCAATTTGACAATTACAACCCGCATTTTGCCGCATGGTGCGGTGGCGTACCAAACGGCAACTCGGGTTGAACACGAACGACGAACCAGGCGCAGCCAAGCTTGCCGCGCCAGTTACTGAAACGCACTGAAGGCATTGATACGGACGCCCATGCCCGCACTCATCGAAGACTATGCGCTCATCGGCGACGGCCACACGGCCGCGCTCGTTTCCCGCGAGGGTTCCGTCGACTGGCTGTGCTGGCCGCGCTTCGACTCCGGCGCCTGCTTTGCGGCGCTGCTCGGCACGCCGGACAACGGCCGTTGGCTGATCTGCCCCGACACGGACACGCCGCCCACCATTACGCGCCGGTATCGCGACGAAACGCTGATCCTCGAAACGCACTTCGAAACGCCCGAGGGCGCGGTCACGCTGGTGGACTTCATGCCGCCCGGCAACGGCTGGTCGGAAATGGTGCGCATCGTGGTCGGCAAGCGCGGCACCGTACGTATGAAAATGGAGCTCGTGCTGCGTTTTGACTACGGCTTCTCGATTCCGTGGGTCGACCGTCTTAAGCACGAAAGCGGCATTCGCGCACTCGTTGGTCCGGATAACGCGGTGCTGCGCACGCCAGTGGATCTGCGCGGCGAGAACATGAAAACGGTGGCCGAGTTCACCGTCACGGAAGGCGAGCGTGTGCCCTTCTCGCTCGCCTATTCGGCCTCGCATCTGCGGCTTCCGCCCGCGCGCGATCCGCACACAGCGCTCGCGCGTACCGAGAATCACTGGCTCGAGTGGGCGGCGCGCGGCAGCATAGAAGGAAGATGGGCCGAGCCGATCCGCCGCTCGCTCATCACACTGCGGGCGCTCGCCTACGAACCGACCGGCGGCATCGTCGCCGCGCCCACTACGTCGCTGCCGGAACAGCTGGGCGGCACCCGCAACTGGGACTACCGCTATTGCTGGCTGCGCGACGCCACCATTACGCTGCTCGCGCTGATGCGCGGCGGCTACTACGACGAGGCGCGTGCGTGGCGCAGCTGGCTCGGCCGGGTGATGGCCGGCGCGCCCGACCAGTTGCAGATCATGTACGGTCTCGCCGGCGAACGGCGCCTGCCGGAGTTCGAGATCGACTGGCTGCCCGGCTACCAGGGCGCGAAGCCGGTGCGCATCGGCAATAACGCGGTCGGGCAACTACAGCTCGACGTGTACGGCGAAGTGATGAACGCGCTGCATCTTGCGCGAGTGGGCGGCCTGCAGGCGGACGACACCTCGTGGAACGTGCAATGCGCGCTGCTGCGCCACCTCGGTACGATCTGGCAACAGCCCGACGAAGGCATCTGGGAAACGCGTGGCGGGCGTCAGCATTTCACGTTCTCCAAGGTGATGGCGTGGGTCGCGTTCGACCGTGCGCTCGCCTCGGCGGAAATGTTCGATCTGCAAGGCCCGCTCGACGAATGGCGCGCCACCCGTGCGCAGATTCACGCAGAGGTGTGCGAGAAGGCCTGGAATCCCTCACTCAATGCGTTCTCGCAAACCTACGGCAGCGATCGGCTGGACGCGAGCCTGCTGTTACTGCCGCTGGTGGGCTTTTTGTCGCCGCACGATCCGCGCGTGAAGGGCACCGTGGAGGCAATCGAGCGCGACCTGATGCACGACGGCTTCGTGATGCGCTACCGGACCACCGAGTTCGACGACGGCCTGCCGCCCGGGGAAGGCACGTTTCTGGCTTGTTCGTTCTGGATGGTGGACAACCTGGCGTTGCAGGGCCGCCTCGACGAAGCCATTGTGATGTACGAACGGCTGCTCGGCTTGTGCAACGACGTGGGGCTGCTCGCGGAAGAATACGACCCGGCGCAAAAGCGTCTTGTCGGCAATTTCCCCCAGGCGTTCTCGCACGTGGCGCTGGTCAACACCGGTCTGAACCTGATGAAGCACGAACAGGCGATGGCGCAGGCGACGGGTCAGCCGTCCCATAACGGCACGCACCAGACAGAACTTAAGGCTGCTGCAAGCCCGAATAGCGGCACGGCAGGATCGCCAGTAGCATGATTCAATGACACTTTTGGGGATCGGCATCACCGAATTGCTGCATTGCACAAGTACCGTGGTTTGTATATGATCGAACCGTCTGTCGGCCGAATAACAATGTGCCAACAACCAATATGGCCCGCCGCAACGCCACACGCGTGTTTGCGAAGCCCCATGCGAACCGCTTAAAACGGAGCGCCCATGCTCTATCAATTGCACGAATTCCAGCGGGCTATGCTGAGCCCGCTTACCGCCTGGGCTCAGGCCGCGTCGAAATCGTTCGCGAACCCTGCCAGCCCGCTCGCCTATGTGCCGGGCGCCACGCGCCTTTCCGCCGGCTACGAACTGCTCTACCGGCTCGGTAAAGACTACGAGAAGCCGGAATTCAATTTGCACCAGATCGTCAAGGACGGCCACAACATCCCGATCATCGAGCAGACGATCATAGAGAAGCCGTTCTGCCGCCTGATGCGCTTCAAGCGTTTCGCGGACGACAGCGAGGCCGTCATTCAACTGAAAGACGAGCCGGTCGTGCTGGTGTGCGCGCCTTTGTCGGGGCACCATGCCACGCTGCTGCGTGACACAGTGCGCACGTTGTTGCAGGACCACAAGGTTTATCTGACCGACTGGATCGACGCGCGCATGGTGCCGCTCGAAGACGGCGAGTTTCATCTGGACGACTACATTGCGTACATTCAGGAATTCATCCGCCACATCGGCGCGAAGAACCTGCACGTGATTTCCGTGTGCCAGCCGACCGTGCCGGTGCTCGCCGCCATTTCGCTGATGGCGAGCCGCGGCGAAGACACGCCGCGCACCATGACGATGATGGGCGGCCCCATCGACGCGCGCAAGAGTCCGACTTCAGTGAATTCGCTCGCCACGCAGCACTCGTACGAGTGGTTCGAAAACAACGTGATCTTCACGGTGCCGCCGAATTATCCGGGCGTCGGCCGCAAGGTGTACCCGGGCTTTCTGCAGCACACCGGTTTCGTCGCGATGAATCCGGAGCGTCACGCGGCGTCGCATTGGGACTTCTACCAGAGCCTGCTGCGCGGCGACGAAGACGACGCCGAAGCGCATCGCCGCTTCTACGACGAGTACAACGCGGTGCTCGACATGGACGCCGATTACTACCTCGACACGATCCGCGTGGTGTTCCAGGAGTTCCGTCTCGCGGAGGGCACGTGGGACGTGGCCGGCGAACGCGTGCGGCCGCAGGACATCACGAAAACGGCGCTCTTCACGATAGAAGGCGAGCTGGACGACATTTCCGGCGACGGCCAGACCTTTGCCGCACACGAGCTGTGCACCGGCATTCCGGAGAAGAACAGGCGCCACTTCACGGCGGAAAAGTGCGGCCACTACGGCATCTTTTCAGGCCGCCGCTGGCGCACGATCATCTATCCGCAGTTGCGCGACTTCATCCTCGAGCACAACAAGGCGCCGAAGGTGGTGAAGGAAAAAGCCGAGGTGTGAGCGGCGCGCCCGCCTGCGAACACGGGCAGCAGCATGAAAATGGCCTCCTGACGGGAGGCCGTTTTTTTGCTTCTCTATCCTGGAGCCAGAGTCCTGGAGCCAGAGCGCACCGCGTCACGCCTAACAGCACGGCCACTTTCATGGCGTGCGCGAGGCGCTCTGCTACTTGCGCAGCAGATAGGCGAGCAGCAGTTCGGTGTTCATCTGGATCACTTCACTGCGTTCACCCGGACTGCTGAAATCGCGGCCGAGCGTTGCTTCGAGCGTGAAGCGGTTGGACACGATGTAATAGCCCATGCCCGAGAGCGTGACGTAAAAGCGCAGCGGGTCGACATTGGTACGAAACAGGCCCGCGCGCTGGCCACGCTCGAGAATGCTGCCCAGCGTGGCGACAATCGGCGAAATCATTTCGCGGATGCGCGTGGACTTCTGCATGTAGCGCGCCTCATGCAGATTTTCGTTATTCACGAGGCGCAGCAGTTCGGGATGATCACGATAGTAGTCCCACACAAAATGCGCAAGACGCGTGACGGCCTCCACCGGTGCAATGCCGTTCAGTTCCAGCGTGCGTTCGGCTTCGTTGAGCGCGCTGAAGGCGTGCTCGAGTACTGCTGTGAAAAGCTGCTCCTTGCTACCGAAGTAGTAGTAGAGCATGCGTTCATTCGTCTCAGCGCGGCGGGCAATCTGATCGACGCGCGCGCCGAATAGCCCACCATTTGCAAACTCTTCGGCAGCCGCGAGCAGAATGCGGCGCCGGGTGCCTTCAGGATCTCTTTTGATTTTCGGCTGATTCATGGTGGCATTGTCTTCGTGAGCCGCGTTATCCGGATCGCACCGCCGGCCTCTCCTCGGGCCTTGCACCGACAGCACTGGACGGGCTGGTTGGGGGAAAACCCTTCTGCGGTCTTTCGAAATAAGCGCTTCGATTATGGCACATGGATTGCGGATGGCAATTGGGGAAATCGGCGATAATGTGCTATTTAGTTCAAGCTGTGCGGCTGCCCGCCGAGCCCCGCTTGGCCACACATCGTGACCGTGACAGAGATCGAGACACTCGCAGATCGCATTGAAGATCTGCTTCCCCAGACGCAATGCACCAAGTGCGGTTATCCCGCCTGTCGTCCATACGCGGAGGCCGTCGCGCGCGGCGAAGCCGGCTACAACCAGTGCCCGCCGGGCGGCGCAGAAGGCGTCGCGCGGCTTGCCGCCCTGCTCGGCAAGCCCGTCATTGCGCTCAATCCCGCCAATGGCGTCGAACGGCCGCGTCCGCTGGCGGTGATCGACGAACAGGTCTGCATCGGCTGCACGCTGTGCATGCAGGCGTGCCCCGTCGACGCAATAGTTGGGGCACCGAAACACATGCACACGGTCGTTGCCGAGTTGTGCACGGGTTGCGACCTGTGCGTGCCGCCCTGTCCGGTCGATTGCATTTCCATGCCGCCCGTGACCGGCGAGGCCACCGGCTGGGACGCATGGAGCCAGCCACAGGCCGACGCGGCACGCGAGCGGCATAACCGGCGCGAAGCGCGTCTCGCGCGCGAGCGCGAAGCCGCCGAAGCACGTGTTGCGGCGCGGCGAAGCGGCGCGGTGGCCGCAGGTATGGGTTCGGGTGCGGGCTCAGGTGTGGGCTCAGATGCGGGTGCAACCCCCGCTTCTGGCGCGACCGCCGGCGCTGCCACCGGCGCGGCTGCCAGCACACCTGCGGGCCTTGCCGCCGCGCCGGACAACGCACCCGCCTCCGCACCCGCCTCCGCCACCGACGACGCCGAAGCGAAGAAACGCGCGATCATTCAAGCCGCACTCGAGCGAGCGCGCAAGAAGAAGGAAGAACTCGCGGCCAAAGGCCATGGACCATTGAACACGGAACATGTCAGCGCGGAGGTGCAGGCGCAGATCGACGCCGCGGAAGCACGCCGCCGCCGTCTGGGACTTGCCGACCAACCCGCGACCGGCACCACCAGCACCGCCGACGCCACCGGCACCGCCAACGCCACTCGCACCGCAAACACTGCCGGCCCGGACACGCCCCCGGCACCGCCCCGCGCACGCACCCCGCGCTAACCGCCACCGCCTCTGCCCGCTCAGCATGAATGCGAACAAACGCCGCGCCATCTACGAAACGCTTCAGAGCATCAATCCGCATCCCACTACCGAGCTCGAGTACACGACACCGTTCGAACTGCTGATCGCAGTGCTGCTGTCCGCGCAGGCCACGGACGTGTCGGTCAACAAGGCGATGCGCAAGATGTTTCCAGTCGCCAACACGCCGCAGGCCGTGCTCGAACTCGGCGAGGAAGGCGTCGCGAACTACATCAAGACGATCGGCTTGTATCGCAATAAGGCAAAGAACGTGATCGCGACTTGCCGGATTCTGCTCGACCAGTACGGCGGCGAGGTGCCTGAAAACCGCGAGGCGCTCGAAAGCCTGCCGGGCGTCGGACGCAAGACGGCCAACGTGATTCTGAACACAGCGTTCGGTCATCCGACCATCGCGGTGGACACGCACATCTTTCGGGTTGCCAATCGAACCGGGCTTGCACCCGGCAAGGACGTGCGTGCAGTCGAAGCGGCGCTCGAAAAGTTCACGCCCGCCGAGTTCAAGCAGGACGCGCATCACTGGCTGATCCTGCACGGCCGCTATGTCTGCAAGGCGCGCCGGCCGGAATGCTGGCATTGCGCGATCGAGCCGCTCTGCGAATTCCGGCCGAAGACGCCGCCGCCCGATCTGTGAGCCGGCCCGCGCTCAGCGGGCCGCGGCGGCCGCGCGTAGAATGAGGGCCAGCGCTCGCAGCCGCATCATGCTTGTTGCCGCGTCACCTTTGCAGCCGTACCACGCTTGTAGCCGCATCAGGGCATTACGCCTGCGGCGGTAGGCATTGCGACATACAGTGCGACAGAAGGCGAGCCCGAACCGCGCGTCGATGCGCCACCTCGTTGCCGCTTGAATGCGCCGCATTTTTCTCACAGCCCCACTCAATACACCGGTCCCACGATGTTCAATCCCAGCCGCGACGAAGTCCGTCAATTCTTCACCGAGACGTGGCGCAAGCAGCGCCATGGCGAAATCCTCACGCCACTCGAAGCGATGGCCGCCGACTGGATCAGCGAGCACCCCGAGTATCACGCGGACCTGACCGATGCCGATGCCGCCCAGGCGCAGGACTACTCGCCCGAGCGCGGGCAGACCAATCCGTTTTTGCATCTGTCGATGCATCTGGCCATTAGCGAGCAGTTGTCGATCGATCAGCCGCCGGGCATTCGCGCCGCGCACGAGCGTCTCGCCGCCCGGCTCGGTTCGACACACGACGCTCAGCACGCGATCATGGAATGCCTGGGCGAAACGATCTGGGAAGCGCAGCGCAGCGGCATGCCGCCGGACACGGACGCATACTTGCAGCGGATTGAACGCCGCGCGACGCGGGACTGACTGGAGCGTGCACGCACGAAAGCCACGGCTCAAAACAAAACACCCCGCAAAAGCGGGGTGCTGAAGGCGACCTTGAATTAAAACCGGGCGCTAAGACAGAGCATTCAAGCAAAGCATTCAAGCCACGCATTCAAGCAAAGCATTAAAGCAAGGTTCTCAAGCCAGCCACTCAAGCGAGGTGTTGCGGCGGCGTATTACAGCATGACGTTTGCCACTGCCCAAGGCGCCGCCCGTTGCGGCGCCGCGCGCTTACTTCTTTTGCACCAGATCGCCCTTCAGCGATTCGATATAAGCCGCGATGTCCTTCATGTCGCTCTGCGACAGGCTTTGCACCTGCGCCTGCATGATCGCGTTATTGCGGCCCATGTGCGGATTGCCGTTGCCCATCTGATACTGACGCAGCGCCCAGTACACGTAGTCTGAGTGCTGACCCGCGAGCTTCGGATATTCCGGGCTCACCGGCTTGTTCAGGTTCGGACCGTGACATGCCGCGCAGTTGTGGCTGTCGGACAGCACCTTGCCGTTGCCGGCGTCGGCCGCATGGGCGACGCTCGCTGCAAGCAGACCGATCACTGCCGCCGACGCGCATGCAGCCTTGAACACCGTGTGGAGTGCCTGTTGGGGCTTATTCATGAATTCTCCTATCCCGCGAATTTAATAGCCGTGTGACTGGTTGGAATGAGCGCAGCCAGCCACCTGTCACTTGTCGGGATTGCTCTTCGATGAGGAATTTTGCGCTGCGTAGTAAGCAGCGATGTCGGCGATGTCCTGATCCGATAGCGATGCGGTGATCGCATGCATCGTTTCAAAGTGGCGGTCGCCCTTCTTGTAGCCGCGCAGCGCGTTTTCGAGGTACGCCTGATTCTGGCCGCCCAGCATGGGCACACGGTACACCTCAGGGTAAGCCGTGCGATATTCAGGGATGCCGTGGCAGCCAATACACATCGCGACCTTGCCTTGGCCCGCTTTTGCGTTGCCGACGACATCCGCTGCCTGCGCACTGGCCGCATAGCCCGCGA
>Ga0209796_10000163_pt1 | contig 72493 bp, 70 predicted proteins | sample AgamicOrSfrz_FD_187167 | JGI IMG/M metagenome (GOLD analysis project Ga0209796, IMG submission 187167) | Agave microbial communities from Guanajuato, Mexico - Or.Sf.rz (SPAdes) (version 2) | ecosystem: Host-associated > Plants > Phyllosphere > Phylloplane/Leaf | place: Guanajuato, Mexico...
CTCCCAGCGGTCGCGCGTCTGTCCGCGCGCCTCCGGGGGTCGCTGCGTCCAGCCCATGCCCGCGAGCGTGGCGTGGACGGTCTCGAGGAGGTCGCCGTTGTCGGAGCGCGCAGCGCCTCGCAGCCGGGTCACCGCCTCCCGGACCTCGGGCCGATCGAAGAAGCGCGCGGCGCCACGGACGACGTAGGGGATGCCACGGGCGGTCAGCGCCTCCTCGAAGGTCTCGGACTGGGCATTGATCCGGAACAGGACGGCGACCTGCGACCACGTCCTGCCGCCGGCGTGCAGCTGCTCGATCTCGGCTGCCACCGCGGCCGCCTCGGCGACCTCGTCGGGCTGCTGCCGGTAGGTCACGGCGGGTCCCGCCGGCTGCTGGGCACGCAGGAGCACGCCCTGACTCGGCGAGCCGTCGAGCAGCGTGTTGGCCACCTCGACCACCTGCGGAGTGGAGCGGTAGTTGCGCACCAGCTCCACCGAGGTCGTACCGGGGAACTTGCGGGCGAACTCGCGCAGGTAGCGGGCATCGGCGCCGGCGAAGGAGTAGATGGTCTGTGCCGGGTCGCCGACCACGCAGATCTCGTTGCGGCCACCGAGCCAGAGGTCCAGGAGACTGGACTGCAGCGGCGAGACGTCTTGGAACTCGTCGACGACGAACCATTTGTACTGCCGACGCACCTGCGCCGCGACCCGCTCGTCGTCGGCCAGCATCCCCGCGGTCAGCAGCAGCACGTCCTCCATGTCCATCCGGCCCTGGCTGCGCTTGACCTCCTCGTAGCTGCCGAACACCCGCCCGACCGTGGCGGCGTCGAGGTTCGTCACCTCGCGGCCCTTGCGCGGGGCGACGCGGGCGTAGTCATCGGGATGGACGTTGCTGACCTTGGCCCATTCAACCTCGGCGGCGAGATCACGCAGCAGCGCCTGGTCGGCCTGGACCCGGTGTCGGCGGGCAGCAGTGGCGAGCAGGCCGATCTTCGACTCGATGAGCTGCGGCAGCTCGGTGCCGTGCACGTGCGGCCAGAAGTAGCGCAACTGACGCAGCGCCGCGGAGTGGAACGTGCGTGCCTGGACGCTGGCGGCCCCCATCGTGCGCAGGCGCTGGCGCATCTCGCCCGCCGCGCGGGTGGTGAAGGTGACCGCGAGGATCTCGCTCGGCGCGTAGACGCCGGCTGCTACCCCGTAGGCGATCCGGTGGGTGATCGCCCGGGTCTTGCCCGTGCCGGCACCGGCGAGGACCCGCACCGGTCCGCGCAGCGCCTCGGCGACCTGGCGCTGCTCCGGGTCGAGGGCGGCGAGCAGGTCCGCGGGCGAGGACATCGGGCGAGCAACTCCTGTGCTGGGAACGTCGGCTGGGGCGGGTCACCACCCTAGATGGCGCCGGCGACAGTTCCGGCCCGGGCAGAGCAGGGGCGCCCGGGTGCCCGCCAGGGGGCCCGCGATGCCTCGGCTTGGAACAACCGGCGGTCCCGCTAGGTTGGAGCAGACACAGGGATCCACCCAGATGAAGCGAGACCTACCGATGGCTGCCGAGACGTTCACGATGTACACCACGCCCTGGTGCGGCTACTGCCAGCGGCTCAAGGGCCAGCTGGACCGCGAGGGCATCACCTACGAGATCGTCGACATCGAGCAGGTGCCCGAGGCGGCTGAGATCGTCGAGTCGGTCAACAACGGCAACCAGACCGTCCCGACGCTCGTGTACGCCGACGGCACGTCCATGACGAACCCGTCGGTCGCCCAGGTCAAGGAGAAGCTCGCCTCCCTGGCAAGCTGACGGCCGGTCGACCGGCGGGCGACCGACGGGCTGCCGGCGGGCTGGGTCACCAGCTGCCCGGCAGCGGGCCGCCGTACCACGCCTCGATCAGCGACCGGCTGATCGAGACGCCACCGGGCAGGACCAGCCTGCCGGCCTCCGCCTCGGCGCGCAGCTCCTCGCGCGTGAACCACCGCGCCTCCTCGATCTCGGCCAGATCGCACTCGACGATGGTCGAGGTGGCGCGGCCGAAGAAGCCGAGCATCAGGCTCGCCGGCAGCGGCCAGGGCTGGTTGCTGAAGTAGGTGACCTCGCCGACGACGACGCCGGTCTCCTCCGCCACCTCCCGGCGTACGGCGTCCTCCAGCGACTCCCCTGGCTCGCAGAAGCCCGCCAGCGTGCTGAACCGACCCTGCGGCCACGCCGCCTGCCGCCCGAGCAGGCAGCGCTCGTCGGGCGAGCCGGGGTGGCCGTCGGTGATCAGCATGATCACCGCCGGATCGGTGCGCGGGAACGTGGTGTGGCCGTGGGCACAGACCAGCTCGTGCGCCTGCTTGACCGGCTCGAGCGGCTCACCGCACCGGGCACAGAAGCGGGTGGCCCGCAGCCACTCGGCCATCCCGATCGCGTGGAGCACCAGCGGCGCGTCCGCCTCGCTCATCTGCCCGAACGCGCCGCGCAGCGTCACCCAGCCTGTGCCGGTCGGCTCGGAGGTGATCACGGCGAAGTGCGTCACGCCGTCACGCTCACCCAGCAGGACCCGCAAGCCGTCCGGCGCGTGCACGGGCGATTGCCACTCCAGCCCGCTCTCCGCGACCCGCAACCGATTGTCCGCGACCACGAGGACGCGTGAGGCCGGGTCGGCCCAGCGCTCCTCCAGCCACGTCTCGTCGGTACGCCGGGCAGCGCGGCGGTCATAGCGGGCGCTGGTCAGGCGCTCGTGCACATGGGTCACGACGTCCACGCTAGTCCGGCGCGGCCCGACCCTCGTCCTGGGCGCCGAGCAACCGCTCGAGCGCCGCACGCCCGGGCAGGTCCGGCGGCTCCACGATCTCGCCGCTGCGCACGTAGTAGAACGCCGCTCGGACCCTCTCCAGGGCCACGTCGTTCAGCTCCGCCCAGGCCAGCCGGTAGAGGGCGAGCTGGAGCGGGTCGGCGGTCGCGGCCCGGTTGGTCTTCCAGTCGACCACCAGATAGCCGTCGGGCTCGTCGTACACCGCGTCGATCCGGCCGCGGACGACCTGCCCGGCCAGCACCAGCGCGAAGGGTGCCTCGACGCGCACCGGCGGGCGGGCGCCGAACGGGCCCTGCTCGAAGGCGGCGATCACGTCCTTGAGGTCGGCGTCGTCCTCGATGCCGGCATCCCCGCGGCCCGGGAGGTCGTCGGGATCGAACAGCTCCTGCTGGCCGAACCGCGCCTCCACCCAGGCATGGAAGCGGGTGCCGAACCGCGCCGCCGAGGAGGGCCGGCGCGGCGTCGGGCGGGCGAGCTCGGCCGCGAACGCGGCCGGATCGTCGCGCAGGCGGGCGATCGCGGTGGCGGAGAGGCTGCTCGGCAGCGGCACCCGCAGCTCGGGGCTGCGCTCGCGGGCAGCCTCCTCGAGCAGCTGTCCGATCTCCTCGTCCCACTGCCGGACCTGGTCGAGCAGCAGCATGTCGTCGAGCTCCGGCTCCTGAGCGGTGGCCACGAGCTGCGCCGCGGCACGGCGCCGCTCCACCTCGCTGGTCTGGTGCGACATCGGCCACGGCAGGTCCACGACCCGCTCGGCATAGGGGTTGGGCTCCTCGCCGCGCACGACGGCGTCGGCCCAGCGGTCCGGCGTGCCACCCCACGACGCCATGGCCTCGCGGGTCGCCTCGACGTACGCCGACGGGCCGAGGCCGTTCTTCAGGTGGGGCGCCCAGCGCCAGCAGGAGACGGCGAGATGGTGCCGCGGACGCGTCCAGGCCACGTAGGCCAGTCGCAGCTCCTCGACCCGCTCGTGCTCCTTGCGCCGCGCCTTGAGGTCCTCGATCGCCTCGCAGTCGTGCCCGAGGAGCTGAGGAAGGTCCCGGGCGTCGCCGCGCAGTGCCGCCGGCATGACCTCGGCGCTCTTGAGCCAGGTGGTGCGGCTGCGGTTGGTCGGGAACTTCTCCTTCACCACCCCGACCAGGAAGACGAGGTCCCACTCCAGCCCCTTGGACCGGTGCACCGTCAAGAGCTTGACCGAGTCGGCCTCCGATGGCGTGGCGATGTCCAGGCCCTGGCCGAACTCGTCCTCGGCGTCCAGCCATGCCAGCAGCGCCGGCAACGTCACCTGGCCGTCGACGGCCTGGAAGTCGGCCACCGCCTGGACGAACAGGTCGAGGTTCTCCCGGCGTGCGGCGGCCGCCGGGGAGACCGAGGAGGCCAGCTCCACGTCGATGCCCGTCACGTCGATGATCCGGCGGACGAGGTCGAGGATCGGCTCGCCTGCCGCTCGGCGCAGATGCCGCAGCTCGCCGGCGAGCATCGCGAACCGCTCCAGGGCCTCGGATGAGTAGTCGAGCTCGCCAGGATCCTCCAGGGCGTCGCACAGGCAGGCGATCTCGATCGGGTCAGCGCCCTCCACCGCCGCGGCGAGCTGATCCTCCAGCGTGTCGAAGGAGCGCTGGCCCTGGGTCTGGGCGAGCTCGCGGCTGCGGGCGCCGAGCAGCGCGAGGTCCCGCGGCCCGACCTGCCAGCGCGGCCCCGCCAGGAGGGTCAGCAGCGCCGGGTTCGCGGTGACGTCCTGGACCAGCTCCAGCGTCGCGACGACCTCCGCGACCTCGGGAAGGCGGAGGAGACCCTTCAGCCCGACGATCTCGACAGGGACCTCGGCCGCGGTGAGCGCGTCGAAGACGAGCGCCGCCGAGGCGTTGTCGCGGGTGAGGACGCCGATCTCCTTCCACGCGACCCCGCGGGCGTGGGCGGCGTGCACCTCGGTGGCGAGCCACGCGAGCTCGTCGTCCGCGGTCTCGTGCACCATCACCCGGACCTCGCCGTCGGCGGCATCGTCCTCGGCGCGCAGCCGCTCGTGCTCGCGGCCGGCGTAGAGCGCGGCGGCGAGGTGGTTGGCGGTGGCGAGGATGCGCCGATCGGAGCGCCGGTTGACGGTCAGTGAGTACGCCGGTCGCCGCCCGTCGCGTGTCGGGAAGTCCGCTCCGAAGTCGAGGATGTTGGAGACCGACGCGCCGCGCCAACCGTAGATCGCCTGGTTGGGGTCCCCGACGGCCGTCACCGGGTGACCGCCGCCGAAGATGCGCGAGAGCATGATCGCCTGCGCCACCGAGGTGTCCTGATACTCGTCGAGCAGCACCACCTTGAACTTCGCACGCTCGATCTCGCCGACCTCCGGGCACTCCTGTGCGAGCCGGGCGGCGAGGGCGATCTGGTCGGAGAAGTCCATGAGGCCGAGCCGGGCCTTGAGGTCGCGATAGCTCTCCACCAGACCGAGCAGCTCGGCCCGCTTGTCGATGGCGGCGATCGCGTCCCGGACCGTGTCGCACTTGGTCTTGACGCGCTTGCCCTGCGCGAGCTGCTCCAGCAGGGCCTCGAGCTCTGCGCTGAAGCGCACCCGCTCGGCGGCGTCGTACGCGCGCACCCGGGCGGGGGCGACCAGGTGCTCGGCCATCTCCGAGTCGAGCGCCAGGAGGTACTTCACCGCATGTGTCGGGCTGTCGGTCAGCAGGCCGATCGGCTCGCGGTGACGCTGCACCGCCCGCGCGGCGAGCTGGTAGCGGGACGCGTCGGCGATCAGGCGGGTGTCGGGCTCGTGCCCGATCCGCAGGCCGTGCTCGGAGAGCAGGGCCGCGGCGTACGCGTGGTAGGTCGCGACCGTCGGCTCCTCGGTCTCGTCCTCCTCGTCCGCGGTCGGGCGGGGTCCTCGGGCGGGCAGCAGGCCGGCGCGGAGCAGGCTCTCGCGGATGCGCGTCTGCAGCTCGGCGGTCGCCTTGGTGGTGAATGTCAGGCCGAGGATCTCGCCGGCCGCGACCCTGCCGGTCGCGACCAGCCACACCACGCGGGCGGCCATCACCGCGGTCTTGCCCGAGCCGGCGCCGGCGATGACGACGGCCGGCTCGAGCGGGGCGGTGATGGCACGGAACTGCTCGTCGCTGTAGAGCCAGTCGTGGCCCATCAGAGCCGCAAGCTGCTCGGGGGTGTCGATGAGGACGGCTTCGCTCACGAGAGCACCGATCCTGAGGCGTGGCCGGGGCACAGCGGCGTGAACGCGCATCTGTCGCAGTGGCTGCCCGGGCGGGCCACGAACGCCTCCGCGCGTACGGCGGCGACCGCCTGCTGCAGCTGCTGCTCGATCTGGGGCGGCGATGACGGCTGGCGTTGCACCTTGGGCTGGGTGTCACCGTGCCGGAGCTGGACCAGCTCGGCGCCACCTGCCTTGGCCGGGCGGCCGACCAGCTCGTCGGCGGCGCCATGATCGACGGCGAGCTGGTAGAGACCGAGCTGGGCGTTCTCCGGAAGCGACCTGTCCGAGGGCGGATACTTGCCGGTCTTCAGGTCCACGACGATCACCTCGCCGGCCTCGTCCAGCTCGAGCCGGTCGGCGAACCCGTTGAGCATCACCACCTGACCGTCGGGCAGCGTGACGTCCGCGCGCAGGCGGGGCTCCAGGGCGATCACGGCACGCGCCCCGGGACGGCGGTGCCAGGCGAGGAAGCGTGCGAGAACCTGCTCGACCGCCTGCCGCTCCCGCTCGCGCGACCACGGCGTGCGGAACTCCATCCGCTGCCAGACCTCGTCGACATGCGGCATCAGATCCTCGACGTTCGTCGCCTCGAGCGTGCCGTCGGCGATGCGCTCGGCGAGCGCGTGCACGACCTTGCCGAAGCCCTGGCTCGCGGTGGAGACGACGTCGCCGCCGGCCTCGCGGCGCAGGAACCACTGGGCCGGACAGGTCAGCAGGCCCTCCAGCGCGCTCGCCGACAGCGCGACCGGCTCGTCCTCGGGTCGCACGGCCTGCACCGAGCGGCTCGGGCTGCGCATCCCCCACCATGTCGACGGGTCGGCGGACGGGGCCACGGGGCGCCCGTGGACCTCGGTGCTCGCCAGCGCTCGAAGCCGCACGGCCGCCGCCTCCCGCAACGGCTGGGGCTGTGCGGGATCGGCTGCGGTACGCCGCAGCTCCGCCACCAGTCCCTGCATGGACAACGGCCGCCGTGGGCGGCCCACGCGGTGCACCGGATCGCGCCCCAGCTCGGTGATGAACCGCGACGGTTGCTCGCCCTCGTCGTCGGGCGACCTGACGGCGGTGACCACCAGTCGCTGGCGGGGGCGGGTGACAGCGACGTAGAACAGGCGCCGCTCCTCGGCGAGCATCGCGGCGCGCGTCAGCGGCGGCAGCAGGCCCTGGTCGCGTCCACCGATCCGGTCCGCGCCGAGCAGGGAGTCACGCCGCCGCAGGTCGGGCCAGGTGCCCTCCTGGACGTGCGCCACGACCACGAGGCGCCACTCCAGGCCCTTGGACCGGTGGGCGGTCAGGAGGCGGACCGCCTCACCCCGCACGCCGCGGTCGGCAAGGGTGTCGGCGGGGATCTCCTGTGCCCGCAGGGTGGCCACGAACGTCGCGACGCTGGTGTGGTCGCGCTGCTCCTCGACCTTGGCCGCCATCTCGAACAGGGCACACAGGGCGTCCAGGTCGCGATGCGCGAACCGGGCTGCCTGTCCCCCGCCCTGGCTGGCGGCACGCAGCCGCTCACCCCATGAGGTGCCGCTCCACAGCGTCCACAGCACCTCCTCGGCGGTGGCCCCCTCCGCGAGGTCGGTGCGCGCCTTCGCCAGCAGCAGCGCCAAGGCCCGGGCTCGCGCGGCAGGGTGGCCCTCGACGCCGTCGAGCAGCGTCGGGTCCAGCACCGCGCGTCGCACCAGCTCGCGGGGCGACACCTCAGGATGGACGGCACGCAGCCCACGCGTCAGGGCGCGGACGTCGGTGGCGTCCAGGCCGCCCAGCGGCGAGATGAGCAGCTCCTCGATCCGATCGCGCGGCACCTCGTCCTGCTCGACGAGGAGCTCGAGGGCATCCAACAGGACCGCCACGGCCGGCTCACGGACCAGCGGCGTCTCGTCGGCGGCGACCTCGACCGGCACGCCTGCGGCGGCGAGCGCGCGCCGCAGCGACGGGATCGAACTGCGTCCCGACCGCACCAGGACGGCCATCTCGGACCATCCGATCCCGTCCTCGAGGTGCGCGCGACGCAGCAGGTCGGCGATGTGCTCGACCTCCGCTCGGGCGGTGTCGAAGGTCAGGACCTCGACCGAGCCGGGGCCCAGGTCGTGCGCGGCAGCCTCGGGCTGCCGGAAGCGGTCGTAGGCATCGGTCGGGATGGAGCCGCGGACGGTGATGCCGGCGGCGACGTTGCGTGAGGCGCGCAGGAGCCGCGAGCCGAAGCGGCGGGTGGTGCCGAGCGCGATGACGGGGGCCGGAGCGCCGGTCGCGGTCGGGAAGGTGGACGGGAAGTCGAGGATGCCCCGCACGTCGGCGCCGCGGAAGCCGTAGATGGACTGGTCGGGGTCACCCACGACGACCAGGTCGCGACCGTCCCCGGCGAGCGCCCGCAACAGGGCGACCTGGCTCGGGTCGGTGTCCTGATACTCGTCGACGAAGACGCAGGAGTAGGCCGCGCGCAGCTCGTCTCGGTGCCGCTCGGCCTCGATCACGCCGCGCGCGATCAGGTCGGGGTAGTCGATGGCGGACTGGTCGCCGAGCACGTCGAGATATTGGGCCAGGAAGAGTCCGGCGGCCTCGAACTCGGGCACCCGCTCGGCACGTCCGAGCGCGACCAAATCCTCCGGGTCGAGGCCGCGCTCACGAGCCCGCGCGATCACGGCATGCACCTCGCGCGCGAATCCGCGGGTGCCCACGGCGGCCCGCAGGGCATCGGGCCAGCGCACTGACTCCGGATGGTCGGACAGCAGCTCCTGCAACACGACGTCCTGCTCGGGGGCCGAGAGCAGCCGCAGCGGCGCTGCGTAGAGCTCGGCGGGGGCGTAACGCCGCACCAGCGCATAGGCGAAGGAATGGAACGTCGAGGAGAGCCCGCTCGACATGGTGCGACCCAGGCGGGCCGTCACCCGGTCGCGGAGCTGTTCGGCCGCCTTGCGGGAGAACGTGAGCGCGAGGACCGCGTCGGCCCGGTCGCCCCGCCGCTCGACCCGGTCCACGATGGCCTCGACCAGCGTGGTGGTCTTGCCGGTCCCGGGCCCGGCGAGGACGAGCAGCGGACCGCCCGGATGCTCCACGACCTGCCGCTGGTGGTCGTCGAGCACCGGCACGTCGAGGGCCACGTGGGGGCGCGCGAGGCGGTAGGTCGTGCTCATGGGTGAACACCATCATGGCCCACTGACAGTCGCGATGCGGCACGATGGCGCCATGACGAAGCGGACGGTCGCCATCCTGGCCTTCGACGACATGGAGGTCCTCGACTACGCGGGGCCCTACGAGGTCTTCAACGTCGCCGGCGAGCTCACCGGCGGCTTCGAGGTGGTCTCGGTGGGCGTGACCGCTCAGCCGCGCGGCCGGGGCGGGTTCGCGGTGGTGCCGACGTACACGATCCAGGAGGCTGTCGCCCACGACATCCTGATCGTGCCGGGGGGTCGCGGGACGCGGCCGCTGACGCGCGATCAGGCCGTGCTCGACGTCGTCGGCGCCTCGCAGGCCGAGCTCCTCCTCACGGTGTGCACCGGCGCGCTGGTGGTCGCCGCGGCTGGCCTGCTCGACGGGCTCGAGGCCACCACCCACCACGACGCGTACGACGAGCTCGCCGCGATCTCACCGAGCACCACGGTGATCAGGGACGTGCGACACGTGCGCAGCTCGGAGCGGATCCGCACCTCCGGCGGCATCAGCGCCGGCATCGACCTGTCGCTGGCCGTCGTGGAGGAGCTCGCCGGTCCTGACGCCCGGCGGGCGGTCGAGAGCGAGATGGAGTGGGGCTGGCACGCCCAGCAGCGCTAGCCGTCCTTCTCCTCGAAGCGCGGGTCGGCCAACAGATACTGCCCGATCAGCCCGGGCGCCTTGCGGGCCCGCCGCGGCCGCTCCGGCACGTAGCGACCCTCGACCGCGTCCCAGAAGCCGTCGGCCAGCCGCATCGCCCGCCGCGCGAGGCGGCCCGCGAGGCCGCGGTGTGGGACGTAGGGGTGCGGCCGGGTCGGCTCACGGGGCTCGGCCTGCGCCATCCGGGTGGCCAACCGATCGAGCTCCTCGTCCGGCAGCGACTCGGTGAGGAGGTCCACGAGCCGCCCCTCGGCCTCCTGCTGGGCGCGCATCGCCTCGGCCACGTCGTCCCAGATGCGGGGCCAGGGGAACGACTGCTCGTAGGTCGAGCCGAACTCGTGTGCCTTGACGTGGGCGAGCTCGACCTCCAGCCGGTGGGCGGCCACCTGCTCGGCATGCACCTCAGGGCGCGGCGCGCGTGGCAGCAGCACCTCGTCGACGGCATGCAGGTGCTGACTCACCCCGCAACAGAACAGGTCGATCGGGGGGCAGCCGCGCCGCGACGACTCGTGGCAGGAACACATCTGGCGCGCGTTCTCCAGGCGCACCGCCAACCCGTCGTAGGTGTGCTGGACCGAATCCTTCAACCGGGTGCTGGCGCCCATGGGCCTCACCTCACTGATGTGCCTGCTTCCATCGTGCGTCGCCGCGAGGCGCTTCACAAGGGCTCAAGCGGCCGGTGCGGGCGATCAGGCGTCGGGTGCCCGGTCGTTGTAGACCCCGGCGCTCTCCTGCCCGCTCAGCGTCTGGATCGCCGCCATGATCTCGTCGGTCAGCTCGCGCCTGGCCTTGCCCAGCGGCATCCCCTCGAACCGGCCCTCCACCGGGATCGGCTCGCCGAAGGTGACCTCGACGCGCACCAGGCGCGGGAGGTTCGACCCGACCGGCTGGAGTCGTTCGGTGCCCCGCAGCCCGACCGGTACGACGGGGACCCCCGCCGTCAGCGCCAGGTGGGCCACGCCGGTGCGACCGCGGTAGAGCCGGCCGTCGCGTGAGCGCGTCCCCTCCGGGTAGACCCCGAAGGCCTCCCCACGGCGCAGCACCTCCAGGGCGGTGTCGAGCGAGGACAGCGCCGACTGCGGATCGTCGCGGTCCACCGGCAGCATGCCCAGGCCCTCGAAGAACGCTCGCATGAGCCGGCCGCGCAGACCGGTGCCGGTGAAGTAGTCGGACTTGGCCAGGAAGCGCACCGGCCGCGGCGCCACGCTCGGGATGACCACCGAGTCCACGAAGCTGAGATGGTTGCTCGCGAGCAGCACTCCCCCGGTCGTCGGCACCCGCTCGCGGCCGGTCACCCGCGGGCGCCAGATGGTGCGCAGCAGCGGCGGGATGATCGCGTGGAGCAGTCGGTAGAGCACGTTGCGATCATCGGGGTGACCGGTGAGTAACGCGAACGCGGGTCAGCGCACGACGGAGTAGCGATGCTCGGGGCGTCCGGTGGCGCCGTACTTCAACTCGAGTCGGACCACCCCGTGCTCGGCCAGGTAGGCGAGGTAGCGCTGCGCTGTCGGCCGGCTGATGCCGACCTGGTCGGCCACCTGGGCCGCGGACATCGGCTCGGTCGCGGCCCGCACCGCCGAGCGGACGAGCTCCAGGGTGGGCGCGGAGTGACCCTTGCGCGGCTGGGCGGGGAGCGCCGCCGGGCCGTGGAAGAGGCCGAAGAGGGCATCGACCTCGGCCTGGTCCGCCTCGGAGGGCAGTTGGTCGAGCCGCGCACGCAGGTCGCTGTAGCCGCGCAACCGGTCGGCGAGGGTGTCGAAGGCGAACGGCTTGACCAGATAGTGCACCGCACCCAGCTGCATGGCGGTCCGCACCGTCTCGACGTCGCGGGCGGCCGTGATCGCGATGCAGTCCGGGCGGCCCTCGCACGGCTCGAGCTCACGGATCAGGTCCAGGCCGCTGCCGTCGGGGAGATAGACGTCGAGCAGGACGAGGTCGGGCGCGGTCTCCTCGACCAGCCGCCGGGCCTCCTGCAACGTGTGCGCCTGCCCGACCACCTCGAAGCCCGGGACCCGGGCGACGTAGGCGGCGTGGATCCGCGAGACGCGGAAGTCGTCGTCGACGATGAGCGTGCGGATCATGCGGCCTCCCGGGGCAGCAGCACGGTGAAGACCGCACCGGGGCCCTCCGATGCGCTGATGGTCCCGCCGAGGCGCTGCACGATGCGGTGCACGAGCGCGAGGCCGAGGCCGCGGCGCAGCGCCCCCCGGGCCGGCTTGGTGGTGTAGCCGTCGACGAAGACCTCGCCGGAGCGGCCCGGCGGGATGCCCGGCCCGTTGTCCGCCACCCGCAGGTGTACGCCGTCGTCCTCCTCCACGATCGACACCTCCACGCGCCCGGCGCGGCCGGGGACGAAGCCGTCCCCGGAGAGGGCGTCGAAGGCGTTGTCGAGCAGGTTGCCCAAGATGGTCGTGACCGCCTGCTCACGGGTCGGCACCTCGCCCAGCCAACTGTCCTCCGAAAGCGTCATCTCGATGCCCCGCTCGGCGGCGATGGTCGCCTTGGCCAGGATGAGCCCGACGACGTACGGGCTCGCGATCCGGGCGCGGAGCTCCTCGGCGAACCCGGCCTCGGTGGTGCGCAGGTCGCTGAGGAACGTCATCGCCTCCTCGACCTCGCCCAGCTCCAGCAGCCCCGCGAGCGCGTGCATCCGGTTGGAGAACTCGTGCTGCTGGGCCCGCAACGCGTCGGTCAGGCCGTGCGAGGTGTCGAGCTCACGGAGCAGGCCGGCGAGCTCGGTGCGGTCGCGCAGCGTCACCACGGCGCCGTGCGCGCGGCCGGCGAGGCGCACCGGCATCCGGTTCACGGTCAGGCAGAAGTCGTCGGTGAGGACGACCTCGTCCTTGCCGTGCACGGCACCAGCGAGTACGTCGCGCAGCCGCCCGGGCGGGACCATGGCGTCCAGACGGCCGCCGATGCTCGCCGTACCGAGGCCGAGCAGGCGACGGGCCTCGTCGTTGACCAGGGTGACGCGACCGTCCTCGTCGAAGGCGATCACACCCTCGCGGATCCCATGCAGCACGGCCTCGCGCTCGCGCAGCAGGTGTGCGATCTCGTCGAGCTCGAGCCCGAACGTGCGCCGCTTCAGGCGCTGCGCGAGCACCAGCGAGGCGACGACGCCGACGGCCAGCGCGATGCCGAACCACAGCGCGTAGACCGGCAGCTCACCGACCAGGGCCGCGGTGACCGAGCTCTCCCGCAGGCCGACCGAGACCTCGCCCGCCATGGTGCCGTCGGGGGCGTAGAGCGGCGCCTTGCCGTTGGCCGAGCGGCCCGTCCGGCCCGAGTCGATCGTCGTATGGGTGCGTCCGTCGAGGGTCGCGATGGGCTCGGCGATCCGCTTGCCGATCAGCTCGGGGAAGGGGTGCGAGTGCCGCACCCGACCCATGTCGACCACCACGACGTAGGAGGCACCGGTGCTCTTCATGATGCCGGTGGCGATCTGCTGCACGACATCGCCACAGGCCGCTCCCGGCACCACACAGCGACGGATGTCGGGCACCTGCGCCGCCGTCGCGGCGATGGCCGCCGCGCGCCGCTCGTAGACCGAGTCGAGGTGGCTGCGCTCGCCGCGCACGAACAGACCGAAGCCGACCAGGACGGTGATCGCGAGGATCAGCGTCTGGCTGACGAGGATCTGGCTGGAGAGCTTGCGCATGACAGGGAAATCGTACGGTCGAGGTGGCGTCCGTCACACGTGAGCAGAACGCTCATAACCGTGATCTACGCGCGAAACGCGATCATCCGAGCACAACAGTGACCCCCGTCACACAGACTCCTAACGTCCTCGGCATGTCCGCTGAACACCAAGCCCGTATCGAGCTCTCGGGCGTGACGAAACGCTTCCTCACGCCTCGGGGTGACATCTTCACCGCCATCAAGGACGTGTCCTTCACCGTCGAGCCCGGCCAGTTCTGTGCCATCGTCGGCCCGACCGGCTGCGGCAAGTCCACCACGCTCAGCCTCGTCTCCGGACTCGAGAAGCCCTCCGAGGGCACGATCAGCATCGGCGGCAAGCCGGTCGACGGGATCGCCGACGGGGTCAGCTTCATGTTCCAGGCCGACGCCCTGCTGCCGTGGAAGTCCGTCCTGGGCAACGTCGCCATGGGCCCGGTCTTCCGTCACGTGCCCAAGAAGGAGGCCGAGGCGTCGGCGCGCGACTGGCTGCGCCGGGTCGGCCTGGCCGGCTTCGAGGACCGCTACCCGCACCAGTTGTCGGGCGGCATGCGCAAGCGCGTCGCCATGGCGGCCGCCCTGATCAACGAGCCGCGGATCCTGATCATGGACGAGCCGTTCGGAGCCCTCGACGTACAGACGAAGGCGATCATGTCCAACGAGCTGCTCGACCTGTGGGAGCAGCTGCGACCGTCGGTCATCTTCATCACCCACGACCTGGACGAGGCCGTCGCGCTCGCTGACCGCGTCGTGGTGATGACGTCCTCCCCCGGGACCGTCAAGGCCGTCTACGACATCGACCTGCCGCGCCCGCGCGGCTCGGTCCAGGAGATCCGCTTCCAGCCGCGCTTCCGCGAGCTGCAGCAGCAGATCTGGTCGTCCCTGCGCGAAGAGGTCGAGCGCGCCTACGCCGCCAGCGCCGGGGTGCCGGCATGACGACCACGACCCACCCCGACCGGGAGGAATCCATGTCCGTGCCCACCATCGACACCACCACCACCACCGCCGCGGCCCCCACGCGTCGCGGCCCCAACCTCGCCGCCCGTGCGCGCTGGCGCCGGCGCGGGAAGGTCTGGGTCGGCCAGGCCGTGCTCCTGGTCGTGATCCTCGGCGGCTGGCAGCTGTGCACCGCCGGCTCGCACCCCCTCGTCGACCCGTTCTTCTACGGCCGTCCCACCGGCGTCTGGCACCGTCTCATCAGCTTCTTCCAGGACGGCACCGAGTTCGGCTCCTACTGGTCTCAGATCGCGGTGACGCTGAAGGAGGCGGTGTTCGGCTTCCTCATCGGTACGGCGACCGGCGTCGTCGCCGGCGTCACGCTGGGCACGAGCCGCTACCTCTCGGACGTCTTCGGGCCCTACATCAAGGTCGTCAACGCGATCCCCCGCATCGTCCTGGGCTCGATCTTCGTCGTCGCCTTCGGCATCGGCATCCTGCCCAAGGTCCTGCTGGCCGCCGTCCTGGTGTTCTTCGTGGTCTTCTTCAACGCCTTCCAGGGCGTTCGCGAGGTGGACCGCAACATCATCGCCAACGCTCGCGTCCTCGGCGCCCGGCCGCTCGCGATCGTCCGGCACGTGACGGTGCCCTCGGCGATGACCTGGATCATCGCGTCGCTGCACAGCGCGTTCGGCTTCGCGATCGTCGGCGCCCTGGTCGCCGAGGTGCTCGGCGCTCAGAAGGGGCTCGGCCTGGTGATCAAGACCGCTTCGGGCAACTTCGACCCCGACGGCGTCTTCGCCGTGATGGCGACCGTCGCGGTGATCACCCTCGTCGCGGAGTTCCTCATCGCCCACCTCGAGCACCGCCTCCTGTCGTGGCGGCCGCCGACGCCGACCGACACGCCCACCATCTGATCCCACCTTCTGGGCCCCACACCTTCTGGGGCCCGCCAAAAGACCCGCCAAGAGATAGAGAGAACCGTCATGATCCGTCGCGCCGCGACACTGGCCGCCGCCAGCGCCCTCATCCTCACCCCCATCCTCAGCGCCTGTGGGTCGCAGTCCTCCTCGGCCAGCGGCAGCAGCATGCCGACCGTCAAGCTGATGGTCGGTGGCATCGACAAGCAGATCTACCTGCCCTACAAGCTCGCCGACCAGCTCGGCTTCTACAAGAAGTACGGCGTCCACGTCGAGCTCTCCACCGAGCAGGACGGCGGCGTCGGCGCCGAGGAGGCCATGGTCTCCGGCCAGGTCGACATGGCCGGCGCCTGGTACAACCACACGATCGAGTTCCAGGCCCAGGGCAAGCCGGTCGAGGACATCATCCAGCTCTCCGGTGCCCCCGGTGAGCGCGAGATGTGCGCCACCAAGAGCGGCGTCCACACCGGTGCCGACTTCAAGGGCAAGACCCTCGGCGTGACCGACCTGGGCTCGGGCACCGACACCCTCACCAAGTTCATCGCCGAGAAGGCGGGTGTGAAGCCCACCGACCTGCACCGCATCGCGGTCGGCGCCGGCTCCACGGCGGTGGCGGCGATCCAGAACCACTCGGCCGACTGCGTGATGACCACCCAGCCGACCGTCCAGGCGCTGGAGAACAAGGGTCTGGCCTACTCGGCCGTCGACCTCGCCACCGTCGACGGGGCGAAGGCCGCCTTCGGCTCGGAGTGGCCGGCCGCGAGCGTGCTCGCCCGCACCGACTGGGTCAACTCGCACAAGGACGCCGCCCAGCGGGTCGTGGACGCGCTGGTCGCCACGATGCACTGGATCTCCACCCACTCCGCCCAGGACATCGCCAACGCGCTGCCGCAGAGCTACGTCAACAACCCGCTCGTCACCAAGGCCGACTACGTCAAGGCGCTGACCCAGGACAAGGGCCAGTTCCTCCCCGACGGCCTGATGCCGAAGGGCGGCCCGGAGACGTCGCTGGAGACCGAGAAGATCACCGGCGTCGACACCTCGAAGGTCGACCTGTCCAAGACGTTCACCAACGAGTTCGTCAACAACGCGCTGAAGAAGGAGGGCATCACGCCCACCACCACCCCGGAGGGCTGATCGCCCTCGATCTGACGAGCAGCGGGGCGTGGACCGGACCGGTCCGCGCCCCGCTGCGCATGCGGGGCCGCTGGCTCACGGCAGCCACAGGGCGCTCGCGACGTCGACCGCACCGCCGGGTCGCAGCGGCGTTCCCTCGGCCAGGTAGGCCTGCCGGGCCTCATCGGCCAGCCGGTCGGGCAGGGTGCCGTCGGCCCGCACCACCCGCCACCAGGTGACGGCGGACCCGTGCCGTGCCATCACGGCCGCCGCCTGGCGCGGACCTCCGCCGTACTCCTCGTTGAGAGCGTCGGCGAGGGCGCCATAGGTCGTGACCCGGCCGCGCGGCACCTTGTCCACCAACGACAGGACCGCCTCGACGTAGTCGTCGAGGCGGTCCTGCGGCGTTCGCAATGTCTGCTCAGGTCAGTACGACGGCTGCGACGGGTCGATCTGGTTGACCCAGGCGACCACGCCGCCACCGACGTGGACGGCGTCGCCGTAGCCGGCGCCCTTCGCGATCGCGAGGCACTCGGCGGAGCGCACCCCGCTCTTGCAGTGCAGCACCAGCGGCTTGGCGCCGTTGTCGGTCAGCGTGCCGAGCTCGTCGAAGGCACTGCCGTTGAGGAACTCGCCCTTGGGGATGAGGACCGAGCCCGGGATCTTGTTGATCTCGTACTCGTTGGGCTCGCGCACGTCCACCAGGACGAAGTCACGGCTGCCCTCCGCGCGCTCCTTGAGCATGTGCTCGAGCTGGGTCACCGAGATGGTGGACCCGGCGGCGGCGTCGGCGGCCTCCTCCGACACGTTCCCGCAGAAGTAGTCGTAGTCGATGAGCTCGGTCACCGTCGGGTTCTCCCCGCACAGCCGGCAGTGGGGGTCCTTGCGGACCTTCAGCTTGCGGTACTCCATCTCCAGGGCGTCGTAGACCATCAGCTTGCCGATGAGCGGCTCACCGATGCCGGCGAGGAGCTTGATGGCCTCGTTGACCTGGATGGAGCCGATGCTCGCGCACAGCACTCCCAGCACGCCGCCCTCGGCGCAGGAGGGCACCATGCCCGGCGGCGGCGGCTCGGGGTAGAGGCAGCGGTAGCAGGGCGCGTCGTCGACGAGGGTGGGCGCGAAGACCGACGCCTGGCCGTCGAAGCGGTAGATCGAGCCCCACACGTACGGGATGCCCAGGAAGTACGCGGCGTCGTTGACCAGGTAGCGCGTGGCGAAGTTGTCGGTGCCGTCGACGATGAGGTCGTAGCCCTTGAAGATCTCGAAGACGTTGTCGTTGTCGAGGCGCTCCTCGTGGAGCACGACGTCGACGTAGGGGTTGACCTCGTTGACCGCCGCCTTGGCCGAGCGCGCCTTCGGCTGGCCGATCGTCGACTGCTTGTGGATGATCTGGCGCTGCAGGTTGGACTCGTCGACCTCGTCGAACTCCACGATGCCGAGCGTGCCCACGCCCGCGGCGGCCAGGTAGAGCAACGCCGGACTGCCGAGCCCGCCGGCCCCGATCACGAGCACCCTGGCGTTCTTGAGCCGCTTCTGGCCGCCCATGCCGACATCGGGGATGATCAGGTGGCGGCTGTAGCGACGTACCTCGTCGATGCTGAGCTCGTCAGCGGGCTCCACGAGCGGTGCGAACGGCACGGCGGTGCTCCTCTTGTCGGGGTGTGGCAGGGCACCGGGGCAACACCGGGCCGCGCCTCCATGTTCCCCCACGGCTCAACGCGCGCCGCGCCGGTCCCGCCATCCGATATCGGGCTACCGCAGAGTAGGCTCGCGGCCTGACCATGTAGGTCCGGGGATGTGAGCCCGATCACCATCCGGGGAGACGAGTGGAGCAGGACGGCGTGACCACCGATCAGTACGACATCGACGAGGCCCGACCGCGCGGGGCGCGCATGCCGCGCTCGGAGCGCCGCGCCCAGCTGCTTCAGGCCGCCCTCGAGGTCTTCGTGGCGCAGGGCTACCACGCGGCCGCGATGGACGACATCGCCGACCGCGCCGGCGTCTCCAAGCCGGTGCTCTACCAGCACTTTCCCGGCAAGCTCGAGCTCTACCTCGCGCTGCTGGAGGAGTCGTGCGACGCCGTCATCGGCAAGGTGCGCGAGGCCCTCGACTCCACCCAGGACAACAAGGAGCGCGTCGAGCGCACCGTGCACGCGCTCTACGACTACGTCGCGAGCGAGTCCGGTGCCTACCGCCTGGTGTTCGAGTCGGACCTGACGAACGAGCCCGCGGTGCGTGCCCTGGTCGATCGGGTCACCAACGAGTGCTCGGGGGCGATCGCCGAGGTGATCGCCGCCGACACCAAGCTGCCCGAGCCCGCCGCCCTGCTGCTGGCGGTCAGCCTGGTGGGAATGGCCGAGGTCTCCTCCCGGTTCTGGCTCGACAGCCAGCGCCGGATGAACAAGGACGAGGCTGCCGCGTTCGTCGGCGGGCTGGCGTGGGGCGGCATCCGCGGGTACCCCAAGGCCGACGAGCACTGACGAGCAAGACGAAGGAGACGGACGTGGAGATCAAGATCGGCGTGCAGTACGCCGCCCGTGAGCTGGTCGTGGAGACCGAGGAGAGCCTGGAGTCGGTGGAGAAGCTGGTCTCCGACGCCGTCGCCGACGGCGGTGTCCTCACCCTGCGCGACCGCAAGGGCAAGCACGTGATCGTGCCGGCCGCGAAGATCGCCTACGTCGAGATCGGCACCAACACCATCGGGGCCGTCGGCTTCCGCAGCTGAGGCGGCGACACGGCTGCCGCGCGCCGAGGCGCGGTGCGATTGCGTCCAGGTAGGTGCAAGATCGCGAGCACGCGGGTACCAACCCCTTGCCTGCCCACACCTGGAAAGGGAAGCGTCATGCTCAGCACGATCATCGTCACCCTCGTCGGAGGCGTCATCATCGGGCTCCTCGGGAAGTTCGTGGCTCCCGGCGACCGGGACAACATCCCGTTCTGGCTCACCGTCGTATGCGGCATCGTCGGCATGCTCGTGGGCAGCCTTGTCTACTGGTGGCTGTTCGGGCACGACAACGCCTCGTTCGACGGCCACAAGCCGACCTGGGACAACGCGACCAACGGCGTGGACTGGTGGCGCCACATCTGGCAGGTCGTCGTCGCGGCCGTGGCCGTCGCCGTGGCTGCCACAGCGACGGGACGCCGCCGGGCCTGACCATCCCAGTACGACGGACGCCGGGCCCCTCGTGTGAGGGGCCCGGCGTCCGTCGTCCCAGGGCTGCGGGTCAGAGCTCCGGGTCAGTGCTCCAGCCCGAGCGCTCCCATCCGCTCGATGTGGCGCTGGGTGAGGCGCTGGAACATCTCGGCGATGGTCGCCAGGTCCAACGTGCCGATGACATCGCCGGCGAGCACGTCGGAGAGCGACTCGCGCTCGGCGGCGACGTGCTGGGTCTGGGTCAGGGCCTCGCCCATGATCCGCCGCCCCCACAGGGCGAGCCGGCCGGCGATCAGGTGGTCGGCCGCGATGCCGGCTCGCACCCGAGCGACGACGAAGCCGCTGCGGTCCTCCTCCAGGGTGGCGCGGATGATGCCGCAGGTGTCCTCGTCCAGGTGGGCGGAGAACTCGCGATAGAAGTCCCGCACCAGGTTGTCGCCCACGTACGCCTTCACCAGGGACTCCCACCAGTCGGCGGGTGCGGTGTGGGCGTGGAAGGCGTCGATCGGCTCGCGGAACGGCTCCATCGCGTCGTAGGGGTCGACACCGAGCTCCCGGACCCGCTCGAGGATCGGCCCCACCTTGGCGAACTGGGCGTTCGCGAGCTGCAGCAGCTGCAGCTTGTCGGCCAGCGAGGGGGCACGACCGGCGTCCTCGGTGAGGCGCTCGCACGCGGAGATCTCGCCGTACCCGATCGCGCCGAGGAGATCCACGATCGCGGCACGATAGCGCGGGTCGGTCAGGTCGGGAGCCACGGATGCAACCACGGGAGCACCCTACCGATATGCTGGCGACCAGAGCGGTCCGCGCGACGAAGCTGGACCGCCGGCATCTGTATGTGCGCGGCGCTGCGCTTTCCCACCGGTTGAAGAGCCCACGCCGCTCCGAGGAAAGCGACAGCTGAACACATGACCACCTTCCGTGAGCTCGGAGTCCACCCCGAGATCTGCGACGCGCTCGAGAGCAAGGGCATCACCGAGCCCTTCGCCATCCAGGAGATGACCCTCTCGGTCGCGCTACAGGGCACCGACCTGATCGGCCAGGCCCGCACCGGCACCGGCAAGACCCTCGCCTTCGGCATCCCCGTGGTGCAGCGCTCCGTCGCGCCGAAGGACCCCGACTACCCCGAGCTGCCGCAGGGCAAGCCGCAGGCCCTGATCGTGGCCCCCACGCGCGAGCTCGCGCTGCAGGTGTACGGCGACATCACCCTCGCCTGCTCGCTGCGCGGCCTGCGCACCGTCGCCGTCTACGGCGGCGTCGGCTACGAGCCGCAGATCGAGGCGCTCGAGACCGGCGTCGACATCGTGATCGGTACGCCGGGCCGCCTCATCGACCTGGCCAACCGCAAGGTCCTCGACCTCTCCCACGTCCACGCGCTCGTGCTCGACGAGGCCGACGAGATGCTCGACCTCGGGTTCCTGCCCGACGTGGAGAAGCTGCTCAAGCTCACCCCCGAGACCCGGCAGACGATGCTGTTCTCGGCCACCATGCCCGGTGCGATCGTGGCGCTGGCGCGCACGCACATGCGCACACCGATGAACATCCGCGCCGAGTCGTCGTACGACACCTCGATGGTGCCGGCGACCGCGCAGTACGTCTACCAGGCCCACGACCTGGACAAGCCCGAGATGATCGGCCGGATCCTGGTCGGCTCCCCCGACGTCGACAAGGTCGTCGTCTTCGCGCGCACCAAGCGTCAGGCGCAGCGGGTGGCCGACGACCTGACCGATCGCGGCTTCAACGCCGGCGCGCTGCACGGCGACATGGCGCAGGTCGCCCGCGAGAAGACCATGCAGCGCTTCCGCGACGGCAAGGTGCAGATCCTGGTGTGCACCGACGTCGCCGCCCGCGGCATCGACGTCACCGGTGTCTCGCACGTGATCAACTACACCACCCCCGACGATGAGAAGACCTACGTCCACCGCATCGGCCGCACCGGCCGCGCCGGGGCCTCGGGCATCGCCGTCACGCTGGTCGACTGGGCCGACCTGCACAAGTGGAAGATGATCAACAAGGCGCTCGACCTGCCCTTCGACGACCTGGTCGAGACGTACTCCTCCTCGGAGAACTTCCTGCACGACATGGGCATCGCCAAGGGCACCAAGGGCCGGATCAAGAAGGCCGAGCCGGTCGAGCGTCCCGCCCGCGAACGTGACCGTGCCTCGTCCGAGGTCGAGCGTGAGCGCGCCCCGCGCAACCGCTCGCGCAACCGGACCCGTTCGCGCGGTGGCGAGGCCCTCGAGGCCGGTACGCCGCAGGCTGACGCCGCCGCGACCGATGCTTCGGCTCCGGCTGCCGAGGCCGGCGAGTCGGCTGCCCCTGCCCGCAACCGTCGTCGTCGCCGCCGTCCTTCGGGTGCCTCGGGTGCCTCGGCCGGGGAGGCTCCTGCTTCGGCGGAGTGAGGGCGTCGGTTTCACCGGTCAGCCGGTGAAACCTGATGTTGTGGGGTGAAGCTTTGCCCCCCAAGTGCAGGTTTCACCGGCCAGCCGGTGAAACCTGCAGCTGCTCAGGCCACCACGACCACCGTCGTACCGACGCTGGCGAAGTCCCACATCGCGATGGCGTCGTCGGTCTTCTGCCGGATGCAGCCGTGCGAGAGCGGGGTGCCGAGCTGCGCCACGGTCTGCAGGGGCTTGCCGTCCTTGGTGGGGATCGTGTGGAAGCCGATGGAGGCGCCGTTGTCGTTGCCGTGGGCGAAGCGGACGAAGTACTGCATCACCCCGGAGTCGTCGATCCCGACCGCCCACCGCGACTTGCCGTACACGTGGTAGGTCCCCGGCCGCAGGTTGTCCTCGCTGCTGCCGGAGACCGGGTAGGTGCGCTCCACGGTGCCGTCGGCGTCGACGATCCAGACCCGCTGGGCACGCTGGTCGAAGACCGCGCGGCGGCCGCTGCCGGAGTTCGGCGGCAGAGCGGTCGCGTCGCCCGAGCGCACGGCCGACGCCGAGCCCGACGCCGAGCCCGAGGCGGACGCACCGGCGGAGACCGCCGCGGACACGGGCGGCACGGACGACGAGGCAGCAGCGCTCGGCGCCACGCCGCTCGACGCCCCTTCCTGGGGCGCTGACGCGGCGGCGGCAGGGTCGGCGGCCATCGGGTCGTCGCCAGGCCCGGAGAAGAGCCCGAGCCCGCCCAGCATCGCCACCAGCGTCACGAGCGCGGCAACCGACGCCAATCCGATCCGGCCCCAGCGGGGTCGGGTGTCGGCGCGGTGCCTGCTCACTTGCGGCGGCCCCGTGCCGCGCGTACGACGAGGTTCGCGGCGACCTCGCGGTAGGCCTGCGCACCCTTGCTGGAGCGGGAGGTGGCCAGGATCGAGCGGCCGGCCGCCGGCGCCTCGGCGAACTTGATCGTCTTGGGGATCGGCGGCTCGACGACGTCGAGGCCGTAGGTGTCCGAGATCGTCTCCAGGACGGTGCGGGAGTGGGTGGTGCGGCCGTCGAACAGCGTCGGCAGGACGCCCCAGACCTCCAGCCGCTTGTTGGTGAAGCGGCGTACGTCGTGCACCGTGTCGAGCAGCTGCCCCACCCCGCGGTGCGACAGCGTCTCGCACTGCAGCGGGACGAGCACGCCGTCGGCCGCCGTGAGTGCGGCCACGGTCAGCACCCCGAGCGAGGGCGGGCAGTCGAGCAGGACCCAGTCGTAGTCGCTGCCGTCGGCACCTGCGACGTCCTCGAGGATCGACTTCAGCACGTGTTCGCGGCCGGTGCGGGTGAGCAGGTCGGCCTCGGCGCGGGCGAGCTCGATGGTGGCGGGGAGCAGGTCGACGCCGTCCTCGGTCTGGAGGATGACCTCGGCCGGCTCGGTGCCCTTGGTGAGGACGTGGTGGACCGAGAGCTCCAGATCCTCGGGGTCGATGCCGAGGGAGAACGTGAGGCACGCCTGGGGGTCGAGGTCGACGAGGAGAACCGAGTGGCCGAGCTCGGCGAGGGCGGCGCCCAAGGATGCGACGGAGGTGGTCTTGGCGACGCCGCCCTTCTGGTTGGCGACCGCGAGCGTGGTGGTCATCGAGGACCATCATGCCCGAAGCGACGACAGGGCGATGACAGACTGGCCGCATGTCCGAGACCGCGCTCGTCACCGGTGCCACCGCAGGCATCGGTCTCTCCTTCGCCCACCAGCTCGCCGCCCGCGGCCACGCCCTGGTCCTGGTCGCCCGCGACAGCGCCCGCCTCGAGGAGGTGCGGGCCGAGCTCAGCGCCGCCCACGGCGTCGCGGTGGAGGTCCTGGCGGCCGACCTCACCGACCGTGCCCAACTGGCGGCTGTCGAGGCGCGGCTGGCCGAGGCCGACCGACCGATCGACCTGCTGGTGAACAACGCCGGCTTCGGGCTCAAGCACCGATTCCTGGACAACGACGTCGAACAGGAGCAGGCGATGCTCGACGTCCTGGTGGTGGCGGTGATGCGGCTGACCCACGCCGCCCTGCGCGCCATGACCCAGCGCGGCCATGGCGGCATCATCAACGTCTCGAGCGTCGCCGGCTACCAGCCCCGCGGCAGCTACAGCGCCGCCAAGGCGTGGGTGAACCGCTTCGGCGAATGGGCGGCACACGAGTACGCCGAACGAGGGGTGCGCGTCATGACGCTGTGTCCCGGCTTCACCAAGACCGAGTTCCACGGCCGGATGGACGTCGGACGCGACGCGGTTCCGTCGTACCTGTGGCTCGACGTCGACGACCTGGTCACCGAGGCGCTCGCCGACTTCGACGCGGGCAAGGCCCTCTCCGTGCCGAGTCGGCGGTACAAGGCCATCGTGGCGGTCAGCCGGCACCTGCCGACGGGGTTGCTGCAGCGGTTCCAGAGCCTCGGTCGGAAGTAGCCGGCCCGGTCGGGGGTCAGGCCGTCGTGGTGATGAACACCCGCACCGCGTCGGCGACCATCTGCACCGCGATCGCGGCCAGGAGCAGACCGGCGATGCGCGTCACCAGCGTGACGCCGCTCTCGCGGATCAGCCGCAGGATCGGCAGGGAGTTGCGCATCACCAGCCACAGCACGACGTGTACGCCGATGACGCCCAGGGCGACCGCGAAGAAGTCCGGGAGGCTGTGCACCTTGCGGGAGAACACCATGGTGGCGGCGATCGCGCCGGGGCCGGCCAGCAGCGGCGTCCCGAGCGGCACCAGCGCGATGTTGGTGTCCCCCGCCGGCGCGTGCTGGGACTCGTTCCCGGTGAGCAGCTCGAGTGCGACCAGGAGCAGCAGCAGGCCACCGGCACACTGCAGCGCGGCGACCGAGATGCCGAGGTAGTCCAGGATCGCCTGGCCGAAGAAGGCGAACACCGCGATCACGCAGAACGCCACGGTCACCGCCTGCCAGGCGGCCTTGCGCGCGGTGGCCGGCGACCTGCCGCTGGTCAGTGACAGGAAGATCGGCACGGTGCCGACAGGGTCCATGATCACGAAGAGCGTGACGAACGTGGAGGCGAGCAGCGAGCCGGTGATCACGGCGCGACCACCTCGGGTGTACGCCGCCCGGCCCGCGCGGCGGCGACCGCCGCCCGGTCCAGCAGCCGCTCGAGCTCGGCGGGGTCGGTGGTGTTCACGCCCAGAGCGTGCCCGGTCTTGCCGGTCCCGTGGTAATCGCTGGACCCGGTGACGACGAGTCCCAGGTTGCGGGCGATCGCGCGCAGCTCGTCGCGCTCGGCGGGACCGTGGTCCTGGTGGTCGACCTCGATCCCGGCGAGCCCGAGATCGACGAGGGCCGCCAGGGTGGCCTCGGACAGCTCGCGGCGCCGGCCGCGTCCCCATGGGTGCGCGATCACGCTCACCCCACCGGCGTCGGCGACCAGCCCGATCGCCTTCTCCAACGCGGTGGCGTATCGGTCGGCGAACGCCGGCCGGCCGGCGGCGAGATAGCGGTCGAAGGCCTCGTCACGGTTGCGGACGGCGCCCATCGCCACCAGCGCGTCGGCCACGTGCGGCCGCCCGGTGGCGGCGGCCTCCGTGGACTGGGCGAACACGTCGGCCTCGGTGATCGCGATGCCGAGTCGCTGCAGCCGCTCGACCATGCCGGGGACGCGACGGGAGCGGCCGGCGAGGATCCGCTCCAGCTCGGCCAGCAGACCGGGGTGGGTCGGGTCCGGCAGGTAGGCCAGGAGGTGGACGCTGTGGCCGTCGTGCTGGGTGCTGATCTCCATGCCGGGGACGAGGGTGATCCCCGAGGCACGAGCGGCCTGTGCGGCGGCCGCCCAGCCGGCCGAGGTGTCGTGGTCGGTCAGGGCGACCACGTCCAGCCCGGCGGCTGCCGCGGCCGCGACGAGCTCGGCCGGCGAATCGGTCCCGTCACTGACCCGCGAGTGGGTGTGGAGGTCGATGCGCACGCTCGGGAGCGTACTCACCAGGTGGCTCGCGGGCCGCCGAAGGGCACCTCGACCAGCGCCATCCCCAGGCCCGACACGTCACGCAGCTGCCAGCCGTCCTGCAGCAGCAGGATCGCCGACGCGGGCCGCAGCACCACCCACAGCCAGCGGCCGGCGGCCTCGCCGACCAGCACCGACCTGTCCCACTCCTCCGCGAGCACGTGCGGCTCGTCGTGAGCGACCTGCGCCTGGTCCCCCGGCCACACCGAGACCGGCCACATGGGCACCGGCTGGCTGCCGATCCGCACCCGGGCGGCCGCCGGACCGTCACCGACCTGGAGGCCGGGGTCGGTGCCCGGCGTACCGGCGCAGCGGGCGCCCAGTCCGACCCCGGCCTCCTCGGCCACGATCAGGGCGTCGACGGGGCCGTCGAGCTCGCTCGGGCCGGACACGCAGGTCAGCGTCGCCGTGGTGGCGCGATCGTCTCCGACCACGGCGAAGTCGGTCACCTCCCAGCCGGGGCTCAGCGGCCACGGCAGGTACGTCGGGAACCCGCCCGCCTGGTCGAGGTGGGCCACGAAGCCGTCGTAGGTGGCCTCGGCCGGCCGCCACAGCGGATGCACGGTGCCGTGGTCCGGGCACGACCAGGCGCCGGCCTCACCGACCCTCGCGACGGGGGTGGGACACCGTGGGCAGCCCGGAGCCAGCGGTGGCACGTCCCCACGGTGGCGCGGGAGACGCGCCGGGTCAAGGTCTCGACAAGCTCGACCCCCGGGGAGGCGGCTCGATCCCCGGGGAGGCGGCCCGACCCCCGGGAGCGCCGGAGCGGGGCTAGCGGCAGTTCCAGGTCAGGATGGCCGGCTGGCCGCGGTCGTCGCCGAGGACCGAGAGCGTGGCGGTGCCGAGGAAGAGGAACCGGCCCAGCGCCACCGGCTCACCGACCCACCGGGCGGCGAAGGCGCGCAGGCAGTGGCCGTGCGCGAAGACGAGCGTGTCGCCGTCGGCGCCGCGCACCCGCTCGATGAGCCGGTCGAGTCGCGCGGTGATCTCCTCGGCGGTCTCGCCGCCGGGCGTGACGCCGTCCCAGATCGACCAGGCCGGATCGTGCTCGCGGATCTCGGGGGTGGTGATGCCCTCGTACTCCCCGTAGTCCCACTCGACCAGGTCCTCGTCGACGACCGCGTGGGGGAAGCCGGCCAGCGCGGCGGTACGCCGGGCACGCTGCCGCGGCGAGGTCAGCACCTGCTCGAACGCGTGACCCGCGAGACGCTGCCCGAGCGCCCGCGCATCGGCCTCGCCCTCCGGCAGCAGCGGTACGTCGGTGACGCTGGTGTGCTTGCCGCTCTTGCTCCATTCGGTGGCGCCGTGGCGCACGAGGTACACACTCACGCCGCGAGTCTGTCAGGCCCGGCGCGGTGGTGCTGCGACCATCTCGCCATGACGTCGCTCGCCCGCTCCCGACGCGCCGCACAGGCGGCCTTCGCGACCCAGGGGCTCGTCTTCATCAGCCTGACCTCGCGGTTGCCGCGGTTCCAGGACCGCTGGGGCCTCTCCGACCTCGCGCTGTCGGGACTGCTGCTGATGATGGTGCTGCTGGCCGGCGCCGGGTCGGTCCTCGCCGAGACCCTCGCCAAGCGCCGGCCCAGCGACCTGCTGCTGCGCGGCGGGCTGCTCCTCATCGCGCTCGCGCTGCCGGTGGTCACCGCCGCCCCCGCCGGCGCGGTGTTCATCGCCGGGCTTGCCCTCTACGGCATCGGCCTGGGCGCCGTGGACGCCACCACCAACATGCAGGCGGTCGCGCTCGAGCATGCCTACGGCCGACCGATCCTGCCCTCCTTCCACGGCGCCTGGACGCTCGGCGGCGTGATCGGGTCCGTGATCGCCCTGGCGCTCGGCAGTGCGCCGCTGTGGTCGGCGGCGTTCCTCGTGGTCGTGCCGCTGGCGGTGTGCGCGGCCCCGCTGCTGCCGCGTGTGGGCGCCGTGGAGGACGTCGGCCTGGCCGGCGTCCCGTGGCGCCCGATCCTGCTGGTCGGCCTCGGGATGGTGCTCTTCTACATGGTCGACACCGCCGCCCAGACGTGGGGTCCGACGTACCTCGACCACGTCTTCGCCACGCCGCACCGACTGGTCGCGCTGGCGACGCTCCCCTACCTTCTCGCCTCACTGACGCTGCGGCTGGCCGGGGACGCGCTGGTGGCGCGCCACGGGGTCGTGACGGTCCTGCGGGTCGGCGCGGTGGTGGCGTGCGCGGCGCTGGCCGTGGTGGTCTTCGCCCCCGCCTGGCCCGTGGCCGTCGCGGGATTCACCGTGCTCGGTGCCGGGGTCGCGGTGATAGCGCCGCTGAGCTTCTCGGCTGCTGCGAGTCTCGCCGGCGGCAGCAGGGCCCGGGTCGACGCGGTGATCGCCCGGTTCAACCAGTTCAACTACCTGGGCGCCCTGCTGGGGGCCGTGCTCACCGGGGCCGTCGGGTCGGGCAGCCTGCGGGTCGGCTTCGCCGTACCGATGGTGCTCATCCTCGCGATGCTTCCGCTCGCGCGTGCGTTCGCCGCTCCCGCCGCCGATGGTGCAGGTGCATCGCAAGCCACCCCAGGGCGATGACGGCCACGAAGCCGGTGCCCGCCCAGCTGGCGACGTGGGCCAGGTGCTTCCAGGCGTGGCCGCCGAGGTAGCCGATCATCACGATCACCGGAGCCCAGACCAGGGCGCCCAGCACGTTCCACCCGGTGAAGGTCGTGCGCCGCATCCCCGACATCCCGGCGAGGCCCGGCACCAGCACCCGCAGCGCGACCGTGAACCGCCCCACCAGGACCGCCTTGCCGCCCATCCGGCCCAGCGCGTCCTGGGTGCGCTCGAGGTGCTCGTGCTTCACGAACCGGCCGACGCTGCCGTGCAGCAGCCGCCAGCCCCAGCGCCGGCCGACGAGGAAGCCGATCTGGTCGCCGAGGACCGCACCGACGACAGCGGCGAGGATGACCCAGCCGACCGCCAGGTGTCCGCCGGCCGCCACCACCCCGCCCACCAGCAGCGCCGTCTCGCCCGGGAAGACGAAGCCGACGAAGGCCGAGGCCTCCAGCGCCGGCAGCAGCGCCACGGCCGTGAGCACCAGCCAGGCCGGGAGCGAGAAGAGGAAGTGGGTCACGGCGTGAGCCTGTCTGCAGGGACCTGACCGCTACCTGGAGCCGGCGCCGGGGCCAGTACGTCGCATGATCTGCCGGTACCCCGGTCGGCCAGCGGCAGCGACCCAGGACCCGGACCGGGCTCAGACCTGGTAGCCCAGCTGCCGCGCCGTCTCCCGAGCGCCGTCCGTGGTCGGGACCGCCACCGCGGCGGTGCCGTAGGCGCAGATCTCGGTCCAGACGTCACCCATCTCGGAGGTGTCGAAGCGCATCGCGACGATCGCGTTGCCACCGCGGGTCCGCGCCTCCTCGATCATCCGGTTCATCACCTCGGTCCGGCTGTTGACGAGGTTGGCGGTCATGCCCTTGAGCTCACCGCCCACCAGCGACTTGAAGCCCGCACCGAGCTGCGAGAAGGCGTTGCGGGAGCGGACGGTGAGGCCCATGACCTGCCGCACACCCGCTGGATCTCCCACCCGGGGAGGTCGTTCGTGGTCACCACCAGCATGGCGGCCACGCTAGCGCGCCGGGCGACTCACCGCGGGAGGAACGCCCAGTAGTCGAGGTCGAGCAGCACGCCGGCGGCGTACTTGCCGTCCTCGCCGCGCAGCGTCATCGACTCGTCACGGCCCTTGGTGGCGACGAGCCGCAGTCGGATCGCCCCCACGCCGGGTGCCGAGGTCTCGGCCTTGTCGAGCACCTCGCTCCAGGCGTAGATCGTGTCGCCGGCGAAGGCCGGGGCGACGTGGGAGCCGGCGTTGATCGCACCGATGAGCTGGGCGTTCGCCAGGCCGTTGAAGGACAGCGCGCGGGCCAGGGAGATGACGTGGCCGCCGTACACCAGCCGGTTGCCGTCGGGCCGTGCCTGGGTGTTGAAGTGCACCTTGGCGGTGTTCTGCCACAGCCGGGTCGCCATCATGTGCTCGGCGTCGGTGAGCGTGACGCCGTCGACGTGGTCGATCCGCTCCCCGACCTCGTAGTCGTCGAACCGGTGCGGCTCCCCCGCCAGCGCGAAGTCGTAGGAGCTGAAGTCGAGCCCGGTCGGGATGACGAGGTCGGCCGCGTCGACGGCCTCGGCGAGCTCGGGCACCACCGTCTCGGGCGCAGGCGCGTCAGCGTCGCGCTTGTGCACCATCACCCAGCGGCACCATTCCAGGGCGACCTCGCCGCGCTGGTTGGTGGCGGTGGAGCGGACGTAGACCACGCCGCTCCTGCCGTTGGAGTTCTGCTTCAGGCCGATGACCTCGGACCTGGTGGCGAGGGTGTCGCCGGGCACGACCGGCTGGTGGAAGCGGCACTCGGCGTACCCGAGGTTCGCCACCGCGTTGAGGGAGATGTCGGGGACCGTCTTCCCGAAGGCGATGTGGAAGGCGATGAGGTCCTCCACGGGATGCGCGGCGAGGCCGACCGAGCGGGCGAACTCCGCCGAGGACGGTACGGCGAACCGGGTCGGGTAGATCGCGCCGTACAGCGCTCGGTCGCCCTCGGTGACGGTGCGTGGCGTGGCGTGCTCGATCACCTGCCCGACGAAGAAGTCCTCGAAGAAGTTGCCGGGGTTGGTCTTGCTCTTGGCCGCTGTGCTCACGAGGGGCCATCCTGCCGAAGATCACCGCACAGGTGAACGCGATCGACGGTGGCGGCCGTCACAGCCGACGCGCGCGGGCCGTCAGCTCCATGGCCGCAGGGCGGCGGCGAGGCTGACCGAGGCGTCGATCTCGGCGCGCCGGTTGGAGACGCTCTCGACGTTGAAGCCGTACGGCGTCCCGAGCCGCTCGCAGAACGCGGCGAGCTCATGCGCGGCGGCCAGGCACTGCTCGTAGGACGTGGCGAGCGGGTCCCCGGTGTGCTCGAGGTCGTTGCGCAGCCAGCGCGGCACCTGGACGCCGAGCCACTCCAGGAACTCCAGCGTCTTGAGCGAGCCGCAGACCGACAGGGTGAAGATCACCGGGCGTGGCTCGAGCCCACGCCGGGCACAGGCCAGGCGGTAGTCGGAGACCATGCTCTTGGCCGCCGAGACGTCGTAGACGACCTGGGTGACGAAGAACGCGCAGCCGGCCTCCTGCTTGCGCAGCATCCGCGCGGGCTCGGCCTCGCCCCGCTCCGGGATGGCGACGCCCCCCAACAGCAGGTCGGGCCGCAGCTGCGCGCGCAGCTCCTGCGCCTGCGCCAGGCTGGTGTGCATGTCCTTGCCACCCGAGGAGGCGCCGACGAAGACGCTGAGCACGTCGCGACCAGGTTGTCCTGCGAGCCACTCCCCCAGCTGGCTCCGGTCGTACTTGCCCACGCAGCGGTAGACGACGACCGGCCCCTGCCATGCCTGCAGATGCTCGGCGTGGAACCGCGCGGGGTCCATCGTCGGCAGGTAGGGGAAGGGCCGCTCGTCGGCGTTGCGGTCGCTCTCGTCGTCGATGTCGTAGAGCACCAGGCCGTCGAGGTCGAGGCCGTCGAGGCGGCGCAGGACCGCGTCGGCGATGCGCTGGGCGTCCTCGGCGGGGGTCGCCAGCCTCGGCGGCGTCATGCTGAAGAGGAGCAGGCCGCTGTCGCGCTCGGCGATCCGCTCGCTGAGGGTACGGCGGGCGGCGGGCGCGCTCACCCCGACTTGCGGCGGTGCATCTTCGGGCCGGCCCCGCCCACGACCTCCGAGCCGTGCGCCTTCTCCTTGGAGCCGGCGGACTCGGCCTGGCCGTGCTGGCCGGCCTTCTTCTTCTCCAGCGCCTCGCGCATCTTCGCCTTCAGGTCGTCGTTGGTCACGGTTTCCTCCGAACGTGCGTGGCCGGGATGCCAGGCCTCAACCTTCGCATCCCGGTCCACACGAGGTCGACCCGGCATCGGGTCCGTGTCGAGGGTCAGGCCTTGTAAGCCTTGAGCAGCTGGCGGCCGATGATCATCTTCTGGATGTCGCTGGTGCCCTCGCCGATGAGCATGAACTTGACCTCGCGCATGAGCCGCTCGATCTCGTACTCCTTGGAGTAGCCGTAGCCGCCGTGGATGCGGAAGGAGTCCTCGACGACCTCGTTGGCGTACTCGGAGGCGAGCATCTTGGCCATGCCGGCCTCGACGTCCATCCGCTTGCCGGTGTCCTTCAGCTTCGCCGCACGCACCATCATGTTGTGGATGGTCTCCACCTTGGTGGCCATCTCGGCGAGGCGGAACAACACGGCCTGGTGGTCGGCGATGACCTTGCCGAAGGTCTTGCGCTGCTGGGCGTAGGCGATGCCGAGCTCGAAGCCACGGATCGCCAGGCCGCAGGCGCGGGCCGCGACGTTGACGCGGCCGACCTCGACGCCGTCCATCATCTGGAAGAAGCCCTTGCCCGGCTCGCCGCCCAGGATCTGCTCGGCACCGATCTTGTGCCCCTCGAGGATGAGCTCGGTGGTCTCGACGCCCTTGTAGCCCATCTTGTCGAGCTTGCCGGGCACCGTCACGCCCTGGGCGGTCTCGCCGAAGCCGGGCTCCTTCTCGACCAGGAAGGTCGTCATGTTCTTGTAGACCGAGTCAGCGCCCTCGTCGGTCTTGGTCAGCAGCGCGACCAGCGTCGAGGTGGCGCCGTTGGTCAGCCACATTTTCTGGCCGGTGATGGAGTAGGAGCCGTCCTCCAGCCTGGTCGCCTTCGTCGAGACGGCTGACACGTCCGAGCCCAGCCCAGGCTCCGACATCGAGAAGGCGCCGCGCACCTCGCCGGTCGCCATCCGGGGCAGGTACTTCTGCTTCTGCTCCTCGGTGCCGTGCTGCATCAGCAGGTAGGCGACGATGAAGTGGGTGTTGATCACCCCCGAGACGCTCATCCAGCCGCGCGCGATCTCCTCCACGACCAGCGCATAGGTCAGCAGCGACTCCCCGAGGCCGCCGTACTCCTCCGGGATCGTCAGACCGAAGACGCCGAGCTCCTTCAGGCCGTCCACGATCTCCTGCGGGTAGGTGTCGGAGTGCTCGAGCTCCTGAGCAGCCGGGATGATCCGGTCCTCCACGAAGTCGTGGACCGTCTTGAGGATCTCCTCCTGGATGTCGGTGAGACCTTCGGTCTGAGCAAGGCGCCCCATCGAGCCCTTCCCTTCTAAGCAGTTCGGTGCCGGTACGGCGAGGACTACCAGCCGGTAATCACGTGCGCGGCTCAGTATGGCCGGGCGCGTTGCGATCGGATACCGAGTGTGATCCTTTTCGCGGTGGCGGTCCGGCCCGGTTAGCATCGCCGTCTTGGGACGACGACGAACGCGATCCACCGAGCTCGGAGGCGACACCGTGGGCACCCACGCCGGCAAGCGCAGAGCCGCGGGGCGAGGCCGACCCTCCAGGTCGCGTCTGCTGGCAACCGTCGCCGGCGTGACCGGGCTGGTGCTCATCCTCGGCATCGTGGCCGGGATCGTGGCCAGTGCCGGTGGGCCGGTGCGGGGCCTGTTCTCCACCTCCGCCGGCTCCGGCCCGACGAGGTCCGGCGCCGGGAGTGCCAGCGGGACTCATAGCGGGACCGCCAGCGCGACGTCGAGCGCGACCGCCAGCGGGAGCGCCACCGATTCCTCCGGCGTTGTCCCCGGCGCACATCTCCAGCGCCACCAGCCGACGGCCGCCGAGCTCGACGCTCGCTTCGCTGCGAAGGGGCTCGAGCGGGTCGGGCGCGGCGGGCGGCAGACGACGTCGTTCCGGGTGTCGTCGTTCAACGTGCTGGGGGCCATGCACACCAGCAGCAAGGGCAGCGCGCACCCGCGCTGGCCGGCCGGGCCCTCACGCATCGGCCGGGCGGTGGGCCTCCTGCGTGCCTACGACATCAGCGTGGTGGGCTTCCAGGAGTTCGAGGTGCCGCAGTACCGCGCGTTCCTGGGCGCGACCGGTGGGTCCTGGGGCGTCTATCCCGGTGACTCGCTGGGCAGCCAGCCGACCGACAACTCGATCGCGTGGCGTCGCTCCGACTGGACGCTGGTCGAGGCCGCGACCACCCCGATCCCCTACTACGGCCCGGCGATCCCGATGCCGCACGTGCTGCTGCGCAACGTGCACACCGGCCGCGAGGTGTGGTTCGCGAACTATCACAACGCCTCCAACGACTACGGCAACGCGCAGGGCAAGCGCGACGCGGCCGTCCGGATCGAGGCCGCGCTGGTCAGGCAGCTCGCCGCCGACGGCACCCCGGTGATCGAGACCGGCGACTACAACGACCGTCAGCGCGCCGCCTGCCCCATGATGAGCCTGGCGGGAATGCACGCCTCCGACGGGTCGACGTACTCCGGAGCGCGGTGCTCGGTGCCGATGCGGCCCTATCCGACCGTCGACTGGGTGTTCGGTACGCCGGCCGTCGCCTTCTCCGGGCATGTGGCGGACTGGAGCACGCGGGCGCGTGAGATCAGCGACCACGAGATGATCCGCACCAGCGCGAGCGTCGCGCCGCGCATCCAGGACCCCGGCTGCGTCTCGCGCCGGGTCGCGGGCAAGCGGCTGTGGTGGTGCCCGGCGGCCTCGCACAGCTGACCTCGCGCAGGTCGCCGATGCAGGTTTGCCGGTCAGGGCACCTCAGCGTGCCTCAGAGTGAGGCGTGGTAGCGCTCGATCAGCGCACGAGCGCCGTCGTGGTCGCCGGCGGCGAGCGGGACCAGCAGCTCGGTGACGAGGTCGGTCAGCTCCGCCACGCGCAGGTTCACATTGCGGCACTCCTGCACCTCGGCCTCCAGCTCCGCGAGGCGGCGCTCGAAGTCCTCGGTGCTCGGTCCGCGCCCGATGAGGCGGTCCATGATGCTCACCGGCGTCCCCGTTCGGAGCGGAGTGCGGCGAGCGCGGGCAGGGGGTGGTTCATCGGTCTCCTCCGGTGGTGGGCGCGGACCAGTCCGCGACCAGATGGCAGGTGATGGAGGCGCCCGGCTCGTCCGAGGCCGGGAGCAGGTCGCATCGCACGATGCGGGCCCCGGCCGTCTCGAGCGCGGCCGAGACCTCCGCGGGATCGACGGCCCGGGCGAGCCGGAGCTCCTCGGGGTAGCCGTCGTCGCCCCAGGTGCTGAGGAACTCCACGTGCAGGGTGCCGGCACCGCCAGCGAGCAGGGCGCGGGCCAGCTCGGCGAGCCGCGCCACCGGGTCGCCGTCCGCCTCGATCGCGTCGACCAGGTGCCGCGCTGTGACCAGCCGCGGCGCGGGCAGGGCGAGGCCGGCGTACGCCGCGACGGCGCCGTGGTGGCGGCGCTCGAGCAGGTTGAACGTCCAGAACCGGACCAGGTCGTTGTCGGCGTGCCGCTCGGCCTGCAGGCGCGGCGCCTTGGGGTGCACGTCCAGGCCCAGGCTCGGGACGCCGTACCACTGCTGCGCGGCGGAGACGTCGCGCCCGCGCCCGCACCCGACATCGATGTACGACGCGGGCGCGGTGCCCTCGCGCTCCACCGCGTCGTGCACGCGTCGCAGCATCGGCGAGGGCCCGCGGCCGCGGCCGAAGGTGCTCTGCGCGTACGCGCGGTCCCAGTCCTGGCGGCTGGTCCGGATGCCGCGGAACCAGCCCGAGAGCCGGCGCGTCGTCGAGCGCGGCGTCTCGAACTTGAACGCGGGGTCAGGGGTGCGCCAGCTCGGGCCGTAGGTGACCGAGAGGAGCCGGTCGGCGTCGGCGGGCACCGGCAGCGTGCGGCCCTCGAGGGTGGCGGTGGCGAGCGGGAAGATCCACGAGCGCTCGAACGGCGCCCGGATCTCGCCCATCAGGTGCAGGTGCCCCTCGCGCATGAACCCGCCGAACACGTCGAGGCCGCGGATGCTGCCGTCACTCTCGGGCACCAGGATCTTGAACGCCGCACCGGAGTAGCGACTGGTGCGGTAGCCCAAGGAGCCGAGGTCGCGCTGGATCCGGAACGACTCCAAGACGACGTCGGCCGGCTGAGAGTGGGCCGAGACGTAGCCCAGGTCGGCGTCCGAGTCGTGCCCGATCAGCCGGCCGCCGCGGACTGCTCCGAGGAGGGTGCCGTAGGCGAGGAAGCCCTCGACGCCGACCTTGCCGAGCGCCGCCAACACCTCCTCGATCGCGTCCATGAGGGGCCGGACATGGTCGGCGCTGCGGTTGTCGAAGGTCTTGACCCGACGGTTGTCCTTGTCCAGGGCCATCGGATTGCCCCGCTTGTCGACCACGGCGATCCGGCCCTCGCCGGCACCGAGGCTGATCTCCTCGTCGTACAGCGTCTGCTCGGTGCCGTGCTCGTGGAGGGTCAGCCGGGTGGTGCCGTGGAGGTAGTCGTGCAAGGACGCCGGCCAGTGCACCAGTCGCCCGCCGTCACGGGCCTCTCCGTCGCGCTCGAGCCAGAACGACCAGATCCTGCGGCCGTCGAAGCAGACGTCGAGGATCACCTCGCGAGCGGAGCGGGCGAAGACGCCCTCGTCGTCCACTCGGACGTCAGTGACCGGCATGGGTGAAGTCTAGGAGCGTCACTGCAGGGTGACGGTGGCGGAGTAGAACGGGTGGTCGGTGGCCACGCGCACCAGGTCGGAGTGGTCGATGACCGGGTCACTGAACGTCACGTCGGGGGTGCCGAAGATCCAGTCGATGGGGACCCCGTCGATGTCCGGCGGACGGCAGCCGCCGGCCGGGTCGTTGCTGCCGCCGTACGCCGAGTGCAGCGGCGCCTGCGAGGTGAGCAGGCAGAACGCCGGCTCCCGCTCGTTCAGGTCGCCGGTGAAGATCAGCGGGATGTGGGTGGAGTGGATCTCCTTGATCAGCTGCACCTCCCGCGCCATCGCCGCGGTCCGGTTGCCCTGCTGATGGTGGTACTTGTACGTGTCGGCGGCGTTGTGGACGTTGAAGTAGTAGAACTCCTTGCCGCTCGTGCGCTCACGCAGCAGCACGATCGGCATGTCGACCATGGCGCCGTCGAAGTAGGGCAGCTTCACCGTGCGCGCCTGCACCAGGTCGAAGACGTCGGGCCGCCAGGCGATGGCGTCGCGTGTGTCGCCGTCCAGACCCGGGTAGATCTGCCAGGCGCCGCCGCTTTGAGCCAGGAAGGTCCGGGCCTGGATCGTCTCGAACTCCTGGAGCCCGACCACCGACACCTGGTGCGCGGCCAGCACCTGGAGCGACCGGCGGATCCGCCAGGGCCCCGCGGGTCGCGCCGACTCATCGCCGCGCGCGCTGGTGTGGGAGGACCCGAGGACGTTGAGCGTCGCCACGCGGAAGACGGCCGGCTGGTGTGCGGCCAGGGACTGTGCCTGCTGGGCGAGCGACTGGGCAGCGCTGCCCGGCCCGGACGAGCCGCTCGGCCCCGGCGGCACGAGCGACGGCGAGATCTCGGGATAGGGGTTGCCGACCGAGGTCTGCAGATAGCTCGGCGTGGCGCTCGGGCGGCCGGGCTTGGCCGTGTCGTCACCGCCCAGGCTGAGCTGCGCGTACCCGACCGCGGCGATCAGGATGACGACGACGCCGATCAGGACGCCGTCCAGCGGCCGTGGTCGTCGCAGCTTCATCCCGGCCCTTCCCGCTCGTCCGTCGCCAACGTCCCCGGTGGCGGAGGCCATTGGATCATGTCTGGCCGACTCACAGCGACGTCACAGCGCTCCGGTGGGACATGGGGCAGCGGCGCACCGAGGCGACGACGTACCCTCGCGGACATGCGACTCGGAGCATCGATCCTGACCCGCCTCCTGCCCGGACTCGTGGCCGGGGCCACGGCGCTGACCGCCGCGATCGGCGCTGCCACTCCTGCGGCTGCCGCCGACTCCCCCGCGGTCGGGCCTGCGGCGGCGACGTCGTTGACGGCGCCGTCGGGCAGCACGACGTTCCGCATCGCGACGTTCAACGTGCTGGGCAACAGCCACACCACCGCCAGCGGCGATGAGCCCGATCGCCCCTCGGGCACCAAGCGGATGGCGTACGCCGTCCAGGCCCTCGCCGAGGCGAGCCCGTCGATCATCGGCTTCCAGGAGATGGAGAGCGTCCAGTACGAGGCGTTAAAGCAGCTCACCGGAGCGACCTACGGCACCTACCCGGGCCCTGATCCGGATCAGCTCGTGGTGGCCAACAACATCGCCTGGCGCAGCGACACCTGGCGGCTGCTGTCGGCGACGACGTTCAGCGCCCCCTACTTCTACGGCAAGTTCTCCCGGCGGCCGCTGGTGCTGCTGCAGAACATCCACACCGGCCAGCGGGTCTACGTGATGAACACCCACAACCCCGCCACGCTGGCCAGCCGCGGGGACGCCACCGCCTACCGCAACCAGGCGGTCCAGATCGAGGCCGCGCTGATCACGAGGCTGCGCTCCACCCATCCCGACATCCCGGTGCTGTTCACCGGCGACATGAACGACTGGTCGAACTTCTACTGCCCGATCACGGCGCAGGCGCCCGTGCACGCGGCGTACGGCGGCAGCCATGTGCTCGCGCCCGCGGACCAGTGCAACCCGCCGACGTTCAGCGCGACGAGCGCCACCGGCACCACGACGTACAAGCCGATCGACTGGATCGTCGGCTCGCCGGACGTGTCCTTCAGCGGCGCCACCCGGCTCAAGGACGATGCCGTGTCCACCGCGAGCGACCACCCGCTCTACTGGGCCGACGCGACCGTCGACACCGCACCCGCTCCCACGGGCGTGCGGCACGTCGTGGCGATCGACCTCGAGGGCCTCAGCAGCGCCGGCCTGGCCAAGAGCGGGGCGAGGTTCCTCGGGCGCCTTCGGGCCGGCGGCGCCTCCACACTCGACGCCAGGACCGAGCCGGACAGCACCCGGGTCCTGCCCAACGCGCTCGGCATGCTCAGTGGCCGCAAGGTACTCAAGGCCGGCGGCAACGGCCACGGCGTCAAGGGCTCGCACGACGACGGCAGGACGGTCGCCTCGCATGCGGGCGGCTACGTCGCTTCGGCGTACGACGTCGTCCACGACTTCGGGCACAGCACCGCGCTGTACTCCAGCGACCCCGACGCCCGCATGATCCAGCGCACGTGGGCCCGGCACGGCGCCCGTGACCGGGTGGGCGCCGCCAACGGCCGCAACAAGCTGAGCAAGGTGCGCCTGGCATCCTCCGACGAGGCCACCACCAAGGCGTTCGCCTCGGCCGCGGGGCACCTCAAGGCGTTCTCGCTGGTACAGCTGACCGGCGCGGTCCGGGCGGGCGAGCGCAGCGGATGGAGCAGCGCGGCCTACCGGAAGGCGGTCAAGGCGCTGGACCACCGCGTGAAGCGGATCGTGCATGCGATCCAGGCCCATCCGGCGACCGCCGCCAGCACGGTCGTGGTGATCACCGCGAGCGCGGGCGGCCACGGGCACAGCACGACAGGGTCCAGGCCGGCGAACTACCGAGTGCCGTTCATCGTCTGGGGCCACGGCGTCCCGGCCGGCACGGACCTCTACGCCCTCAACCCATCCCTGCTGGCGCCGGGCGCCGGCAACCCCGGCATCACCGTCGGGCAGCCGGTCCGCAACGCGATGGTGGGCAACCTGGCGACGTCGCTGCTGGGGCTGCCGGCGATCCGCGGAAGCATCTTCGACAGCGGCCAGGACCTCAACGTGCTGCACACTCCGCAGGCCGCGCTGGCGCCGGACCCGGCCAACCAGCCTTCCGCGCGCCGCTGAGCGGCCGCGGGCCGGTACCGTGTCGCCGTGAGCACCACCCCCGCCCGTGTCTACGTCGCCCGCCTGGTCGGTCTGCCGATCTTCGACCCGCAGGGCGAGCAGGTCGGCAAGGTCCGCGACCTGGTGGTGTCGATGCGTAGCGAGGGCACCCAACCGCGGGTGCTCGGGCTGGTGGCGGAGGTCTTCGGCCGGCGCCGGATCTTCGTGCCGATGACGCGCGTGACCACGATCGACAGCGGGCAGGTCTACACCACCGGGCTGCTGAACATGCGCCGCTTCCAGCAGCGGTCCACCGAGACGCTCGTGATCGGGCAGATGCTCGATCGGCAGGTCACGATCCTCTCCAGCGGCGTGACCGGCACCGTGTACGACGTCGCCATGGAACAGGCCCGCAACCGCGACTGGGTGCTCTCGCGGGTCGCGGTCCAGGAGCCCACCAAGAAGCTCGGCCCGGCGGCGTTGCGCCGACGCGGGCAGACGCACGTGGTGGAGTGGAACGATGTCGAGGGACTGGCCCACCGCTCCCCCACCCAGGGCGCGACCCACCTGCTCCAGGCGATCCAGGAGATGAAGGCTGCGGACGCGGCGGCGATGATCCACGAGCTGCCGCCCGAGCGTCGGCGCCAGGTCATCGCCGGCCTCGACGACGAGCGGCTCGCCGAGGTGCTCGAGGAGCTGCCCGAGGACGACCAGGTCGAGATCGTGGCGTTCCTCGACTCCGAGCGCGCCGCCGACGTGCTGGAGGAGATGTCGCCGGAGGACGCCGCCGACCTCATCGCGGACCTACCGCCCGAGACCGCCGCGACCCTGCTCGACCTGATGGAGCCCGAGGAGGCCGAGGACGTCCGCCGCCTGATGTCGTACGCCGAGAACACCGCGGGCGCGATGATGACACCCGAGCCGGTCATCCTCGGCCCCGACGCGACGGTGGCCGACGCCCTGGCACAGGTGCGCAACCCGGAGCTGACCACCGCGCAGGCGGCGGTGGTCTATGTCTGCCGCCCGCCGCTGGAGACGCCGACGGGCAAGTTCCTCGGCATCGCCCACTTCCAGCGGCTGCTGCGCGAGCCTCCCTCGACCCTGGTGGCCGGCGCCCTGGACGAGTCACTGGAGCCGCTGAAGCCGACCAGCACCCGCGACGAGGTCGCCGCGCTGATGGCGACGTACAACCTGGTGGCGGCGCCCGTGGTCGACGAGGGCGGCCACCTGGTCGGCGCCGTCACCGTCGACGACCTGCTGGACCATCTGCTGCCGGAGAACTGGCGCGAGCACGCGAAGGAGGGCCGCCGTGGCTGAGTCACGTCCCCGTGCCCGCCTCGACACGCCGCGCGAGGCCCGGAGTCCGCTGGTGCGCCGGCCGAGCCTGTCGCCGGACACGTTCGGCAGGTTCGCCGAGGACTTCGCCCACTTCATGGGCACCGCGCGGTTCCTGATCTGGATGACGGTGTTCGTCGTCGCGTGGATCCTGTGGAACGTCTTCGCGCCGCACCACCTGCGCTTCGACCCCTACGCCTTCATCTTCCTCACGCTCATGCTGTCGTTGCAGGCCTCCTACGCCGCCCCGCTGATCCTGCTCGCGCAGAACCGCCAGGAGGCCCGCGACCGGGTGATCGCCGAGCAGGACCGGCGGGTCAACGCCCAGGCGCAGGCCGACATGGAGTTCCTCGCCCGGGAGATCGCATCGCTGCGGATGGCGATGGGCGAGGTCGCCACCCGTGACTACCTGCGCTCCGAGCTGCGCTCGCTGCTCTCCGACATCGAGGAGCGGGCGGCCGAGCGGGAGGCCGAGCGGACCGCGTCCCAGGACGAGCCCAGTGAGAGCTGACCGGGGGTGCGCGACGTACCCTTGGACACCGTGAGCACCCTCCTCGACCAGGTCAACGTCGCACTGGCGACAGTGAACGACCCGGAGATCAAGCGACCCATCACCGAGCTGGGCATGGTGGAGTCGGTCAGCGTCTCGGACACCGGCGTGGTCGACGTCAAGGTGTTGCTCACCGTCGCGGGCTGCCCGCTGAAGGACACGATCGACCGCGACGTCAACGCGGCGCTGTCCCGGGTGCCCGGCGTGACCGGCGTCCACCTCGAGCTCGGCGTCATGACCGCGGAGCAGCGCGCCGAGATGCGCACCACGCTCACCGGTGGCGCGGCGCAACGCGAGATCTCCTTCGCCAAGCCGGGCTCGCTGACCAAGGTCTACGCGATCGCCTCCGGCAAGGGCGGCGTGGGCAAGTCGTCGGTGACGGTCAACCTCGCGATCGCGCTGGCCAAGCAGGGCCTCAAGGTGGGCATCGTCGACGCCGACATCTACGGCCACTCCGTGCCGGCGATGCTCGGCGTGGCTGACGCCCGGCCCACCCAGGTGGACGACCTGATCATGCCGGTCCCCACCGCCTCCGGGGTCTCGGTGATCTCGATCGGCATGCTCAAGCCGCGGCGCGACCAGGTGGTGGCGTGGCGTGGCCCGATGCTCGACCGCGCGCTCGTGCAGATGCTCGCGGATGTCTACTGGGGCGACCTGGACGCGCTGATCCTCGACCTGCCGCCCGGCACCGGCGACATCGCCATCTCGCTGGGACAGCACCTGCCCAACGCCGAGATCGTCGTGGTCACCACTCCGCAGGAGGCCGCCGCCGAGGTGGCCGAGCGGGCCGGCACGATGGCCGAGATGATGCACCAGCGGGTGGTGGGCGTCGTGGAGAACATGAGCTACCTGCCCTGCCCCCACTGCGGAGACGAGCACCGTCTCGAGATCTTCGGCTCCGGCGGTGGTCAGCGGGTCGCGGACACGCTCTCCCAGCGCTTCGGCACCACCGTGCCGCTGCTCGGCCAGATCCCCCTCGACACCTCGCTGCGCGAGGGCGGCGACGTCGGCAAGCCCATCGTCGAGGCCGATCCGACCGCTCCGGCGGCCGCCGTCCTCACCGACATCGCGACCCGGTTGGCCGGTCGCGGTCGGGGCCTGGCCGGGCTGCAGCTCGGCCTGACACCCTCGAACAAGTTCTGAGCCTGTGTTCGGGATCGGCTTCCCCGAGCTGCTCGTCATCGCCTTCGTGGCGGTCCTGGTCTTCGGCCCGGACAAGCTGCCCGAGCTCGCCCGCCAGGCCGCCGGCCTCGTCCGCCGCGGCCGCGAGGTCGCTCGCAGCGTGCGCGACGAGCTGCGCACCGAGCTCGGCCCGGAGTACGCCGACCTCGAGCTGACCGATCTCGACCCCCGGCGCTTCGTCGCCCGCCAGGTCCGTGAGGCGATGCTCGCCGCCGATGCCGAGGAGGCGGCGACAGCGCCTCCCCGCCCGCTCGAAGCCGGCGAGCTGCCGCCGTACGACCTCGACGCCACCTGACGAGTCGGGGATGGCGACGCTAGTCGCGGCTCTGCACCGCCGCGAGCGCCGAGAACGCCACCAGCGTGAGCCGGCCGGCGTCGTACACCTCGACGAAGTCCGCCCCCACCCGCCGCAGGTCGCCCTCAAGCCTCGACCCGTCGCGCAGATGCACCAGGCAGCGCTCCCCCGACTCGGCCAGCCGCCGCAGTGCGCTGCCGATCCCGAGGCGAGCCACGGCCTCCCACGCGACGGGCGGTACGGCGCGCTCCGAAGCGCCCTGCAGCGTCCCGACCGCACCCTCCGGCACGATCCAGTCCTGCTCACCGGCTCGCAGCAGCAGCCACCCTGTTGCCACCCGGTCGAGCGTGCCGCGCAGCAGGCCCACACCCGCGACGGAGAGCGCCACCTCGTGCCCGACGCTGGCCATCAGCCGTTCCGCGAGCGTGACGTGCTGGTACTCGGCTCGACTCCGGTCGGCCAGCTCGGCCTCCCGCTCCGCGGCGAATCCGGCCGACGCCTGGGACTCGAGGTCGTCCAGCAGCGCGAAGAGCTCCTCTTCCCAGGCCATGTGCGCCAGCCTAGAGCGAGCACACCCCGCCCGGTTGGCATGCTAGGGGCGTGAACCTCGACCTGCGCCTGATGGAGTGGGTCGCGCATCACCGCAGCAGCGCGGCGACCGATGTCGCCTGGGTGCTGATGGCTTGCAGCAGTCACCGCGTCCTCGGCCTGACGATGGTCGCGGTGTTCCTCATCGGGATCGCGGTGGGGCAGAACGGCGCGATCTGGGTCTCGATCGCGGCCGGTGGCACGGGCAGCGTGGTGGCGACAGCGCTCAAGACGCTCGTCGATCGCCCGCGCCCGCCCGCGGATCTCTCCCTGGTCGTCACCGGCACCTCGTCGATGCCCTCGACGGTGGCGGCCCTGACGGCGGGCACCGCGGTGGCGCTCCTGATCGCGCCGCACTGGCCCTCGCCGGCAGTACGCCGAGCCGCCGCCGTGGTCCTGACCTTCATCGTCCTGCTGGTCGGCTGGGCCCTGGTCTACCTCGGCGCGCACTGGCCCAGCGACGTCCTCGCCGGCTGGGCGCTGGGTGCGGGCTTCGGCCTCGCCTTCGCGACCGCGTACGCGCGGTGGACCACGCGCTGAACCGTCTTCTCCGCGCACCGGCGTCGGTCAGCACGCGCCAACCGCACGTCCGCCGTGTCTCCACAGCACGCTCCTCGCCCATTGACATCGCGAGCATCCTGGCGTTCTGATAAGCAAACGAACGCAAATGCAAGGAATCTCGGGATGAACCGTTCAAAGCAGACCATCACCCTTCGCGCCACCGGCCTCTGGCTCCTCACCACGGCAGCCGCAGCCGCCCTGGCCCTTCCGCTCCTGCACACCGTGCGTGGCGGCACACCGGGCGCCACCGCCGACGCCACGACACGGTTCTCCGACCTGCTCGCGCAGGCCTGCGCCGTCGCGCTGGTCGGCTGTCTGGCGTGGGCCTGGCTCATCACCACGGTCGTGCTGGCCGAGGCGGTCACCACACCGGTCGGGCCCGCTCGTCCCCGGCGGCGCGGGCTGCCCGCGGCGTACCGCCGCCTCATCCTGAGCGCCTGTGGCGTCGCCCTCGCCGCCGGCTCCGCGGCACCGGCGCTCGCCACCCCAGGCCCGGTTCCGGTGCCGGCCGTCACACACGCCGCTGCGGCAACGGGCGCGCCGGCGACACCTTCGGTCGCCGGGCCCGCTCCCATGCGAGCTCCCCTGCGCCTGCCCGAGCAGGCGGCGCGGCCCATCACCGTCGCGCCCGGCGACTCGCTTTGGCGCATCGCCGAGGACCGGTTGCCGCCAGGCGCGCCGGTCGGGACCATCGACCACACGTGGCGACGGCTCTATGAGGCCAATGCGGCAGTGATCGGCGCCGACCCCGACCACATCGAGCCCGGCCAGCGGCTGCTGCCGCCGAAGGCGTGGTGACCACGATGGACAGCGAGAAGGTCATCCCGCTCCCCGGACGCGTGCCGGTCGCGGAGGTCCAGGGCACGCTGGCACTCGAGCTCCAGCCGCGCCACGAGCCGCCAGCGACGCTGCCCTCGCCGCGCGGGGCGAACCGTCCCGAGGACGCCGACGTCGTGCCGATCGATCGGGCGCAGCGCCGGCAGGTGGACGGCTGGGTGAGCCGGTTCGGCCAGGCGGCGGTCGAGATCGTCGGGGGCGACCGACCCGCGTCGCAACTGCTGCGCTGGAGCAGCGCCGAGGTGTACGCCGAGCTGGAGCGCCGCGCACAGGTCGTGGGCAGGGCCGGTCACCATCGGCCGGGCTACGCGCGAGTGCAGCCGGTGCGGCCCAAGGTCGTCAGCGTGCACTCGTTCTTCGTCAACCCGCTCGTCGTGGAGGCCAGCCTGCATGTGCGCTACGGCGCGCGGTCCCGGGCCCTTGCGGCCCGCTTCGAGGCGCGGGGCGATCGGTGGATCTGCACCGCGCTGCAGTGGGCGTGAGGGCGTCCCGAGGAAGCGCAACGGCCGCTCGGGCGATCGCCCGAGCGGCCGTGGGCCGCACCTGAGAGGACCTCAGCGGTTGACGGCCCCGTGGCACTGCTTGAACTTCTTGCCCGAGCCGCACGGGCACGGCTGGTTGCGGCCGACGCCGGCGTAGGGGTCGTCGGCGTTGCTCGCAGAGGCGGGCGCGAGCACCCGCGCCTCCCCGTCCTCGGCGGGCGCGGTGTAGCTCAGGTGCTGCGGCGTGCTGGGGCGACCCAGGCCCTTGGCCCGGATCTGCGGCGTGGCACCGCGCTCCTCCACCGCCGTCTGATGCACGTTGGCCTGATTCTGGTCGGTCAGATCGTCCGCCAGATCCTCGTCGAGGTCGTCGTCCTCCTCCACCCCGTCGGCGGGCATGCCGGAGATGGTCAGGTGGCTGTGGTCGCCGTGCTCCTCGACCTCGACCTCGAGGTTGAACAGGAAGCCGACGGCCTCCTCCTTGATGCCGTCCATCATCGTGGCGAACATCTCGAAGCCCTCCTTCTGGTACTCGACCAGAGGGTCACGCTGGCTGTAGGCGCGCAGGTAGATGCCCTCGCGCAGGTAGTCCATCTCGTAGAGGTGCTCGCGCCACTTGCGGTCGAGGACCGAGAGCAGCACCTGCCGCTCGAGCTCGCGCATGACCTCCTCGCCGACCTCCTCCTCGCGCCGGTCGTAGGCGGCCTGGGCGTCCTCCTTGAGCGCCTCGATGATGTCCTCGCGCTCCAGGTTCGCCTTCTCGCCGGCCTCGGCGAGGAAACGCTCCGGCCCGAAGGAGACCGGCCAGGTCTGGCGCAGGTCGGTCCAGAGCTGGTCCAGGTCCCACTCCTCGGCGAAGTCCTGGGTCGCACCCGTCACAACGCCGGTGACCACGTCGTCGATGAAGCCGCGGACCTGCTCCTGGATGTCACGACCGGCGAGGACCTCGCGCCGCTCGGCATAGATGACCTTGCGCTGGCGGTCCATGACGTCGTCGTACTTGAGGACGTTCTTGCGGGACTCGAAGTTCTGCGACTCGACCTGCGCCTGCGCCGAGGCGATGGCGTTGGTGACCCGCTTGTTCTCGATCGGTACGTCGTCGGGGATCTTCAGCATGGTCAGGATCCGGTCGACCCAGTCGGCCTTGAAGAGCCGCATCAGCTCGTCCTGCAACGAGAGGTAGAAGCGCGACTCGCCCGGGTCGCCCTGGCGGCCGGAGCGTCCACGCAGCTGGTTGTCGATGCGCCGCGACTCGTGCCGCTCGGTGCCGATGACGTAGAGGCCGCCGACGGACTTGACCTCGTCGTGCTCGGCGGCGACCTGGGTCTTGATCCGCTCGACGGTCGCCGGCCAGGCGGCGTCGTACTCCTCCGCGGTGTCGCCGGCGGGCTCCAGGCCCTGCTTGCGCAGCTCCTGGTCGGCGAGGAACTCCACCGAGCCGCCGAGCATGATGTCGGTGCCTCGACCGGCCATGTTGGTGGCGACCGTGACGGCACCCTTGTGCCCGGCCAGGGCGACGATCTTGGCCTCGTCGGCGTGGAACTTGGCGTTGAGGACCGTGTGCGGGACGCCGCGCTGCTTGAGCTTGCGCCCGAGGTACTCCGACTTCTCCACCGACACGGTGCCGACCAGCACCGGCTGACCCTTGGCGTGCCGCTCGACGATGTCCTCGACGACGGCGTCGTACTTGGCCTCCTCGGTGCGGTAGACCAGGTCGGCCTGGTCGAGGCGGGCCATCGGCATGTTCGTCGGGATCGGCACGACGCCCAGGCCGTAGATCTTGTCGAACTCGCTGGCCTCGGTCATGGCCGTGCCGGTCATGCCCGAGAGCTTGTCGTACATGCGGAAGTAGTTCTGCAGGGTGATCGTGGCCAGCGTCTGGTACTCCTCGCGGACCTGCACGCCCTCCTTGGCCTCGATCGCCTGGTGGAGGCCGTCGTTGTAGCGGCGGCCCGACAGGATGCGGCCGGTGTGCTCGTCGACGATGAGCACCTCGCCGTCCTGGACGACGTACTCCTTGTCGCGGCGGAACAGCTCCTTGGCCTTGATCGCGTTGTTCATGAACGAGATCAGCGGGGTGTTCACGCTGTCGTAGAGGTTCTCGATGCCGAGGTGGTCCTCGACCACGGTGATGCCGTCCTCGAGGACCGAGATCGTGCGCTTCTTCTCATCCACCTCGTAGTGGACGTCGCGCTGCATGCCATCGGCGATGCCGGCGAACTCGCCGTACCACTTCACGTCGTCCTCGGTGGGGCCGCTGATGATGAGCGGCGTGCGCGCCTCGTCGATGAGGATCGAGTCCACCTCGTCGACGATCGCGAAGAAGTGCTCGCGCTGGACCAGGTCCTCGATGGAGCCCGCCATGTTGTCGCGCAGGTAGTCGAAGCCGAGCTCGTTGTTGGTGGCGTAGGTGATGTCGCAGTTGTACGCCGCACGCCGGGCGGCCGGGTCGAGCTCGGGCGTGATGACCCCGACGCTCAGGCCCAGCCAGTGGTAGACGCGACCCATCTGCTCCGACTGATAGGTCGCGAGGTAGTCGTTGACGGTGACGACGTGGACGCCCTTGCCGGCCAGCGCGTTGAGGTAGGCCGGGAGGGTCGCGACCAGCGTCTTGCCCTCACCGGTCTTCATCTCCGCGATGTTGCCCAGGTGCAGCGCCGCGCCACCCATGATCTGAACGTCGAAGTGTCGCATCCCGAGCACGCGCCGGGCCGCCTCGCGCACTGTCGCGAAGGCCTCCGGCATCAGGTCGTCGAGGGACTCACCGTTGGCGTGGCGCTCACGGAACTCCGCAGTGAGGGCCTGGAGCTCCTCGTCGGTCATCTTCTCGAACTCGGGTTCGAGGGCGTTGACCTGCTTGGCGATCACGCCCAGCTCGCGAAGGATCTTGCCTTCGCCGATGCGGAGGATCTTGTCGAGAATGGCCACGAGGGCGTGCTCCTTGCGGTGTGTCATCTGGCGCGTACGTACGGCGCGCCCACTCTACCCGCGTGCCCGCGGCGGGAACGCAGCAGCAGCTTTGATGTGAATCGTCATTGACATCGAATCGAATTCGGCGTGTACTGCGATTGACATGAAAAGCACTCGGCAGTACCAGATGGGCGCCCGGGCGGCGGCTGTGGCGCAGACCCGCCAGCGCATCCTCGACGCAGCGCTCTCGCTCTCCGCAACCCGGCGCATCGCCGCGCTCTCGCTCGATGACATCGCCTCCGAGGCGGAGGTCAGCGTGCAGACGGTGCTGCGCCAGTTCGGCAGCCGCGCCGGCGTCCTCGAGGCGGCCGCCGGGCACGCCCGGGCGGCGGTCCGCGAGGAGCGCCGGACGCCTGTCGGCGACGTCGAGGCGGCCGTGAGCGTGCTGATGGAGCACTACGAGCAGCGCGGCCGCGCGACGCTCCTACTGCTCGGCCAGGAGGACGAGGACCCGATGGTCGCCGCGATCACCACCGACGGGAAGGCGCTGCATCGCGCGTGGGTGTGCGAGGCGTTCGCGCCGTACACCGACGACGACGCGGTGATCGACCTCCTCGTGGTGGCCACCGATGTCTACGCCTGGAAGCTGCTGCGGCTGGACCGGGGACTGTCCCGCGCCGTCACCGAGCAGCGCATGAAGCACCTCGTGGCAGCCATCCTGGCGACCACCGGCCCGAAGGAGTCGTCGTGAGCAGTTTCCTCATCAGCACCTGGGACGGCGGCGGCAACCTCCCACCAGCGCTCGGCATCGCCACGGAGCTGGCGGCGCGCGGCCACGACGTGAGGTTCGTCGGCCATCCGTCGCAGGCGGCCCGACTCCGTGGCTTCGAGCTCACCACCTACGACACCGATCTGGTGGCCGCCGCCGGCCCCGGCCTCCGCCGCCTGCTGGCGACCTTCGCCGACCGGGACCACGGGCGCCGCGTGGTCGAGGCCGCGCAGGCGCGACCTACCGACGTGGTGGTCGTCGACTGCTACCTCTTCGGCGTGATGGCCGAGCTGCAGCGCGCCCACATCCCCTACGTCGTCCTCGAGCACTCCCTCGACGGATCGTTCCGCGCCGATCTGCGCAGCCCGCTCGCGCTGCTGCTGCGCCTGCGCGGCGTCCGGCCGCGTACGGCGGTGGCGCAAGCGCGCCGGGTCATCGCCGCCACGCTGGCCGAGCTCGACACCGAGGCCGACCCCGCCGTCGTCCACACGGGCCCGGTCGTCGCCGGTGTCGCGGCCGCACCCACCGAGCCGAGCGTGCTGGTGAGCCTGAGCACCGTCCGGTTCAAGGGGCTCCCCGGCGCCTGGCAGCGGGTCCTCGACGCCCTCGACGGGCTGCCGGCCCGGGTGGTGGCGACCACGGGGCCGGCGATCGACCCGGCCGAGCTGCGCATCCCCGCCGGGATCGAGGTCCACCGCTGGGTCGACCACGCGGACGTGCTCCCGACGGCGTCGCTGGTCGTGGGGCACGGTGGACACGCCACCACGATGGCCGCTCTCGCACACGGCCTGCCGCTGCTGGTGGTTCCGGTCGAGGCCAAGTCCGACCAACGCTACGTCGGGCGCACGATCGAGCGAGCCGGTGCGGGGCGGTGCGTGTCGCGCACCTCCTCCCCCGCGCTGATCCGAGGCGCCGTGGAGGAGCTGCTGGCCGACGGACCGCACCGGACGGCCGCCCGGCGGCTCGGCGAGCTCATCCGCTCCGGCGACGGCGCGGCCCGAGGGGCCGACGCGCTGGAGAGCCTGGTGCCTACGTCAGCGCGCTGAGTGCCGGCGCGAGGTCGCCGCGGGGCTCGACCGTGATCCCATCGAGGCCGAGCCAGCAGGCGAGCCGGCGGAGCTCCACGGCGAGCTCCTCGGCGGTCCCGGCCGGCGCGAGGGGCTCGGCGTACGCGGCCCTCACGAGCAGCCGGCGCGCCGGCCGGTCGGCCTTGAGGTCGACCCGGCCCACGATGCGATCGCCCAGCAGGAACGGCAGCACGTAGTAGCCGTGCACCCGCTTGGCCGCGGGCGTGTAGATCTCGATGCGGTAGAGGAAGTCGAACAGCGCCTCGGTCCGCGCCCGCTCCCACACCACCGGGTCGAACGGGCTCAGCAGCGCCCGTGCGCCGATGCGCCGCGGCAGGCGAGCCTCACGATGCAGGTACGCCGGGCGGCGCCATCCCTCCACGGCGACCTGCTGCAGCTCACCGGCCTCCACGAGCGTCTCGACCGCCACTCGGGTGTCGGCGACCGACATGCGGTAGTAGTCGCGCAGGTCCTGAGCGGTCGCCACACCGTGACTGCGAGCGGCCCGCCGGACCAGCTCGACGTGTGCCTCCTGCGCCGTCGGCGTCGGCAGCTCGAGAATCGGCCGCGGGATCACCCGCTCAGGCAGGTCGTAGCGCACCTCGAACTGGCTGGTGCGACCGGCGACCGCGAGCTCGCCGGTCATGTAGAGGAAGTCGAGAGCGATGCGGGCCCGCGACCAGTTCCAGCCCCAGTTCTCCTTCGTGCGCGGCCCGCCGGTGCCGGTGTAGGTCGCCGCCTCGCGGGCTGTCAGGCCGCCGCGCTCGCGGATCTCGGCGATCAACCCGTCGTGCAGGTCGCTCGGCACGTCGCGCCACCATTTGTACTGCCGCTCGCGGTAGTGGTCCATCCGGTGCTGCATCGCCGGCCAGAGCTCGACGGGCATCAGCGCCTGCACGTGTGCCCAGTACTCCACGAGCCGGCGCTGCCGCTGGCCGCTCGCGGCGCGGTGCAGCAGGTCGACGTCGTAGGGCCCCATCCGGGAATAGAGCGGCATGTAGTGGGCGCGCTGGAGGACGTTGACGCTGTCGACCTGCAGCACGCCGGTGCGCTCGACGGCGCGCTGCAGCGTGCGCATCGTGCCGATCGCGTGCGGCGGGTCGGCGAACCCCTGCGCCGCGAGCGCGATCCGACGCGCCTGGCCCAGGCTGAGCGACTCCGAGTGGGACCTCACGCAGCGACCCTAGAGCCCACCACCGACAACCGCCGGGAGGTCGCCGGTGGAAGGCTCACCAGGCGTCGCCGCTGCGGTCATGACAGGCGATCGCAGCGGTGAGGTCCACCGTCGCGCTCGGCCCGAAGCGCAGCACCATCAGGCCATCGTCCTCCTCCGCGGTGCGGCGCCGGCCGGTGCCCGTCAGGACGTAGGACGGTCCGCGCCAGCTCTCCCAGCCGAGCCTGCGGTAGAAGTCGCGCGCCCGGCCGGTGGAGAGCACCCCGAGCTCATGGCGCGCGCGCAGCTCCGCCGCCAGCCGGGCCATCAGGGCCGTGCCGAGACCCGAGCGCTGCTGCGGCGGCAGTACGGCGACGGCCTCGACGTACCCGGCTTGGAAGGCGCGCTCCCCCACCATGATCTCGCGCGCGAGGACCGCGCCGTGGGCGACGACCTCGCCTGCCAGGAGGCCGAGGACATGGACGCCGCCGTAGGCGTGCTCCTCGTCCTCGCGGGTGAACGCCCCGCGCCCGTCGAAGGCGGCCCGGCACAGCAGCCACACCGCCTCCCGATCGGCCGAGGTCAGCTCCGCACTCGGGCAGGCTCGCCAGGAGACTCGACCAGACGGATCAGAGGTGACCATGCGACCTGCCCGCAGAAGTCGGCTGAGCGTCAGGGAAGGTCGAGGAGCTTCTCGCGGACGGCGTACATGACCGCCTCCATCCGCGAGTGCAGCTGCAGCTTCTCCAAGATGTTGCGGACGTGGTTCTTGACCGTGTTCTCGGAGATGAACAGCTGCTTGGCGACCTCGCGGTTGTTGAGACCCCGGGCGACCAGGCGCAGCACCTCCAGCTCACGCTCGGTCAGGCGCAGTCCGCCGACCTGCTCGCGCTCGGGGCGCGACATCTGCTTGAACTCGTCGATCAGCTTCACCGCCATCGACGGGCTGATCAGCGACTGGCCGTCGGCGACGACGCGCACCGCCTGGGAGACCTCCTCGATCGAGGAGTCCTTGAGCAGGTAGCCCGAGGCTCCGGACTTGACCGCCTCGTAGAGGTCGGCCTCCTCGTCGGAGACGGTGAGCATGATGATCTTGGCCGACGGCACCGCCTGCTTGATGGCGGTGCAGGCCTCCAGGCCCGAGCGCTTGGGCATCCGGATGTCGAGGAGCACCACGTCCGGGGCGACGGCCTCGGCCAGCGCGGCACCTTCGTCACCGTCGCCCGCCTCCCCGACGATCTCGATCCCGGGCTCGGCGGTGAGCAGCATCGTCAGGCCACGACGGAACAGCTCCTGGTCATCGACGACCAGGACACGGACCGGCTCGGCGTTGGTGGGCGCAGACACAGGTAGATCATGGCACGAGTCGGCCACGCCCACTGCCCGAACGGGTGGTGACACGGAGCGGCGGGGTGGCCCGGATGGGCCACCCCGCCGGCGGAGGGTGACTAACCCTCGTCTCCCAGATCGAGGGTGATGACCCCGTAGTCGTAGCCCCTGCGTCGGTAGACGACCGAGGGTCGCTCGGTCTCCTTGTCCACGAAGAGGTAGAAGTCGTGGCCGACCAGCTCCATCTCGTAGAGAGCCTGGTCGAGTGTCATCGGACTTGCGGGGTGGACCTTCTCGCGGACCACGAGCGGACCCTCTCCGAGCACGGAGATGGGACCCACCTTGCGCTCGATCGGCTCGTCCCCTGCGGCGGCCTCCGCGTCGGAGACCGGGACCTCGGCGAGCGCCTGGCCCACCGACACCGGGGCGTGGCGGCCGCGGTGCACCCGTCGTCGATCCGACGCACGACGCATCTGGGACGCCATCTTGTCCAACGCCAGGTCGAGCGCGGCCATCTTGTCCTCGGCGCATGCCTCGGCGCGGATGACCGGACCCTTGGAGAAGGCGGTCAGCTCCACGTGGACGGCCCCCTTGTGCTGACGCGGGTTGGGTTCGCAGTCGACCTCCACATGCATGCGGATGATGCGGTGGTCGTGCTTCTCCAAGCGGGTCAGCTTCTCGGCGGCGTGAGCCCGATAGCGATCGGAGACTTCGCAGTTGCGAGCCGTGACGACAACTTCCATGTGAACCTCCTGTAGCCCGACATCACATCGGTTTGGGTGAGGAGAGGAGTCCGCCCGGCCGACCTGGTCTTCGACCCCACAATCGCCTGCTGAGGCTTCCGCAGCTTCTCCGCCACTACCGGCCTTCTCCCGCGACCTGTCGTATCTGACGACAGCGGCGAGGCAGGACTTACGTCTAAGCCGCACCGTGATCCCCCGTTGCCGGGGTTACGTGGACCGTTTCGCCTGCGACTGGCATCGGCTAGCCGCCCGCGCGCCCGGAGACCGGGCGTCTGAGCGACGCAACCACGGACCCGGACGGACTCCATACATAGACGTTAGTTGCCCGGACCTGCCTACGAAAGGGCACAGGGGTCCGCGACACGCAAAGACCTGCGCACGGTCGCGGCGACGGCCGCGATCCCGGCGATGGGCAGGCCGACCTCGGCGAGCGCTCGCTGTGCCTCCCGGGCGGTGGCCCCGGTCGTGACGACGTCGTCACACACCACGACGACGACCTCCTCGGCCCGGCGCGCGAGCCGCCGCAGGCCGGGCGCGGGACACGTCAGGGAGCCGGCGAGGTTCGCGGCGCGCTCGTGTGCGTCGAGACCGGCCTGGTCGTGCAGCCCCGCCCTGGTGCGCAGCAGCGGCGCCACGCTCACCACGCGACCCTCGCGACGCAGGCGGCCCGCGGCCCGCTCCGCGACGGCCCGGGTGCTGTCGAGCCCGCGGGCTCGCACGCTGCTGGGTCGGGAAGGGACCGGCACCAGCACCAGCGGCACCAGAGGCGCCGTCGTGGCCGGGGCGATCCGCTCCACCGACAGCCCGAGCAGGCTCCCGAGCGGGGCCGTCAGGCCGAGGAGACCCTGCTCCTTGAGGCCGATGACCATCGCGCGGACGAGCCCGTCGTACGGCGCCGCCGCCACCGTCCGCGCCAGGCCGTCGGGACACGGCACCGGGCGCGTGTCGTGGGCCTCGAGAGGCAGGCCGCTCGCGCAGGAGCCGCACAGCAGCCGACCCGGCGTGCCGCAGCCGAGGCAGGATGCGCCGAGCACCAGATCGAGGTAGGCGTCGCGCAGGCGCATCACCTCATCCGACCACGCACCCCCGCCAGGCACAACGCGCGCAGGACCGCCTGTGGAGAACCGGGTCAGCCGACGTAGCCCAAGGCGGTGAGGCCGCCGGGAAGCCGGGTGCTTCCGGCGTCGCCCGAGAGGTCGAGGAGGGTGCCACCGGCCACGGCGTACAGAGGGTCGCTCGCCAGCGGCGAGGCCACCAGCGCGGAGAGCCGGTCCCCCACCGTCAGCGCGACGGCCGGGAATCCGGAGACGGCGCCGTCCACCGAGAGCGTGCGGATCAGCGCGGTCCCCGACAGCTGCTGCAACGTCACCACCGACGTCGGCGAGTGCCAGCCGATGTCACGGATCCGGGTGCCGGCCCCCAGATCGGAGATCTCCTGCGCATCGGCCGCGCCCGTCACCGCGCCCTGGTCACTGCTGCGGACCCGGCTCACCACCACGTCGTCCCCCTCGGGGTGGCGCACCAGCGCCACGATCCGGCTGCCGTCCCGCGAGACCAGGAACCGTCGCACGTTCTGTCCGGTGATGCCCGGGACGACCAGCTGCTGCATCCCCTGCCTGCCGCTGACATAGACCACGGCGCCCCTGGCGGTGCGGTCGACGACCCAGAGCCGGCCGGCGTAGTCCCAGGCCGGCCGGAGCAGGTCACTGCCGGTCATCCGGATGTGCGCCCGGCCGCCCGGCTCGAGGCGCGCGCTCACCAGCCGGTGACCGTCGGCCGACACGGCCGCGGCTCGGGTGGCGTCGAGCGCGATCGCCACCGACCGCAACGCGTGCGGGATGGCCCCGAGCGCGCCCGGGACGGCTGAGGCACTGGTGCCCGCGCGGACGACGACCAGGCCGTTGTCCACGCCGTACAGGTGCTCGCTGCTCTGGTAGCCGCCCGGGTCGTACTGCTCGCCGGTCGTGATCGGCACCTTGCCACTGCTCGAGCGCTCGACGGGGCGGCCGCCGATCGAGATCCGCAGCGCGCCGATCGCCTCATCCTGGCGCAGCGTCCAGGCGAGCTGCGCGGTCATGAGCTGCACGGCATGCGCGCTCTGCTGGCCCAGATCGCCCTTCAGATCGACTGCCGCGACGCCGTGGTCGTCGACCGGGACCGAGAGTCCGGTGGAGACGCCGGCCGGTAGGAACGTGCGCACGACGCCGCTCAAGGAGTCGCTGGGACCGGCGACGAGCGCGCGGACCAACGTGGTGGCCAGCTGCGTGCCGCGCGGCACGAACGCCGGCTCGGGCACCAGGATCCGTCCGGTCGGGTCGAAGAAGTAGAGCGAGACCTGGGTGAAGCGCGAGTCGAACCACGACTGCGGCACGATCAGCGCGTTGGGCGCGGCCGCGATCCGCCATTCCCCGTCCTCGAGCACCATCGGGAAGTGCAATTGCGACTCCGCGACCCCCGCCGGCCCCTGCCATACGCCCTGGGCATCGAGGTGGTCGGCGCCCTGCAGGTCGACGCTGACGATGTCGGATCCGCGCGGCGGCGACTCGTCGGCATAGGTGATCGTCTCGTGCTGCGGATCCCACGAGTCGGCGATGCTGCGCGCCAGGTAGCGGCGCGCGACGGTCGCCTGGATCGGGGTGGCCTGCATGGCATCGAGGAAGCCCTGCACCACCTCGGTCGGCGAGGCACCCTTCTGCGGCGGGCGCGGCGCGATAGCGAAGCCCTCGTCCTGGGGTGCGGCCGCCACCCGGCCGATGCGCACCACCGGCCCGGATGTGGGCATCGATGCGCACGCCGAGAGCAGCAGCGCCACGACGGCGAGTACGGCGCACCGCCAGCGACGGCTCGCGCTCGTCATCGGCTGTCCCCCGTGTCGCCCGGCTGACCGGCTGCACCGTCTCCCGGCCCGCCGGCCGCATGGTCGCGCGGCTGGTCGGCCTGCTGGCCGGGCGCGTCCGCCGGCGCTGGGGACGACACGACCGGACGGGCCAGCTCGGCCGGGTCGGCGTCGGCCGGCACGAGCGGGATCGGGCTGCGGCGCAGGGGTGCGCCGACCCGCCGCGGCAGCGTCAGCCGGAACTGCGCGCCCTCGCCCGGCCGGCCCCAGGCCTGCAACCAGCCACCATGCAGATGGGTGTCCTCGAGCGAGATGGACAGGCCGAGTCCCGTGCCGCCCGTGGAGCGTGCGCGGGCGGGGTCGGCCCGCCAGAACCTGTTGAACACCATCGCCGCCTCACCGGGAGCCAGCCCGACGCCGTGATCGCGGACCGCGATCGCGGCGCTGTGATCGTCGCCGTCGACGTACACCTGGATCTGCTCGGACTCCGCGGCATGGTCGATGGCGTTCGCGACCAGATTGCGCACGATCCGCTCGACCCGGCGCACGTCGGCCTCGGCGAGGCACGGGTGGCGGGGCGCGACGACGACGAGCCGGACGCCACGCTGCTCGGCGAGCGGGCGCGCAGCCTCCGCCTCCCGGTGGGCGACGTCGACGAGGTTCACGTCGTCGGTCTCGAGTACGGCGGCGCCCGCGTCGAAGCGACTGATCTCGAGCAGGTCGACGAGCAGCCCCTCGAAGCGGTCGAGCTCGCTCTGCAGCAGCTCCGCGGCCCGCGCCGTACCAGGATCGAAGTCGCCGCGGGCGTCGTGCAGGACGTCGCTGGCCATCCGGACGGTGGTCAACGGGGTGCGCAACTCGTGCGAGACGTCGGAGGTGAACCGTCGCTGCACCCGGGAGAGGTCCTCCAGCTGCCGGATCTGGGTCTGCAGCGCGCTGGCCATCTGGTTGAACGACAGCGCCAGCCGGGCCAGGTCGTCCTCGCCGGTCACCCGCAGGCGCTCCTGCAGCTGCCCGGCGGCGAGCCGCTCGGCGACGCGCCGCGCCATCCTGATCGGGGTGACCACCTGGCGGGCGACCAGCCACGCGACGGCCGCGATCAGCAGGATCAGCAGGGCCGCGGCGGCGAGCATGGCGCGCACGACCAGGTGGAGGGTGTCCTGCTCGTCCTCGAGCGGGAAGAGGAAGTACAGGGTGTAGGTCTGCCCGTCGGCGGGCAGCTGTACCTGCGAGCCGACGACGACGCCGGGCACCGAGGTCTCGGCGCCGGACGAGGTGCGGTTGCGGATGCTGGTGTAGGTCCAGGCCGTGGCCGCGGACGGACGGGCGAAGTGCTCCTCCAGCCGCACCGGCACGCTGCGGATGTCCAGCGACGGGGAGAACTCGGCACCGCCGTTGGCGATCCGGCCGTCGCCCGCACCGGTGACCGGGCCGGCGAGCAGGACCTCGAACCCACGCGTGAGACCGCGCTGGATGATCGGCTCCACGAGGTCACGGCGCTGGCCGGAGGCATCGACGTCGATGCCGGAGGCGGCTCCCAGCCGGGTGCGGGCGTCCTGGACCTCGCTGGACGCCTCGGCGACCACGACCGACACCCGATGCTCCAGCAGGCCCTGGCGGGTCTGCTGGAGCAGGAACCAGCCCACCACGCCGACCGCCAGGACGGTCAGCAGCACGGTCGTGACCACGACCCGTGCCTGGATCGAGCGGCGCCAGAAGGTCCACCCGTGTCTCAGAGCGACCTTGCCACGCGCCCGGAACATCGTCAGCTCGCCACCACGCCGGGCACTACTGGGGACCGGCCTTGTACCCGACGCCCCGCACCGTCACCACGATCTCGGGGCTCTCCGGATCGTGCTCGACCTTGGAGCGGAGCCGCTGCACGTGCACGTTGACCAGCCGCGTGTCGGCGGCGTGTCGGTAGCCCCAGACCTGCTCCAGGAGCACCTCGCGGGAGAAGACCTGATGCGGCCTGCGCGCCAGGCACACCAGCAGGTCGAACTCCAGCGGCGTGAGGTTGATCGGTGTGGTGCCGCGGGTGACCTGGTGCCCGGCCACGTCGATGGTCAGGTCGCCGATCGCGAGCGTCTCCGACTCCGGCGCGTCGAAGCGGCGAACCCGCGCCCGGATCCGAGCCACCAGCTCCTTGGGCTTGAACGGCTTGACGACGTAGTCGTCGGCACCGGACTCGAGCCCGACCACCACGTCGACGGTGTCGCCCTTCGCGGTGAGCATGACGATCGGTACGCCGGACTCCTGCCGGATCTGCTTGCACACCGCGATGCCGTCCAGGCCGGGCAGCATCAGGTCGAGCAGCACCACGTCCGGCTTGTACTCACGGAACGCCTCGAGCGCGTCGTCGCCGCGGTGCACCAGCGCCGACTCGAAGCCCTCCTGGCGTAGGACGATCGAGAGCATCTCGGCCAGCGACGCGTCGTCGTCCACGACAAGGACACGGCCCTTGGCGGAGAGGCTCTCGGTGTTCACGGGGCGAGTGTACGTACGCCGAGCCCGCGAGGTCCCTCACCAGGGCGCCTCGACGGGCTCGGCGTGCGTGATGCTCAGTAGCGGTAGTGGTCCGGCTTGTAGGGGCCCTCGACCGGCACGCCGATGTAGTCGGCCTGCTCCGGGCTGAGCTCGGTGAGCTCCACGCCGATCGCGTCGAGGTGCAGACGGGCCACCTCCTCGTCGAGGTGCTTGGGCAGCACGTAGACGCCCACCGGGTACTCGCTGGTCTTGGTGTAGAGCTCGATCTGGGCGAGGACCTGGTTGGTGAAGGAGTTCGACATCACGAAGCTCGGGTGGCCGGTGGCGTTGCCCAGGTTGAGCAGACGACCCTCCGAGAGCACGATGATCTTCTTGCCGGCAGCGCCGTTCTCGCCGGGGAAGATCCACTGGTGGACCTGCGGCTTGATCTCGTCCTTGACCACGCCGGGGATCTTGGCCAGGCCGGCCATGTCGATCTCGTTGTCGAAGTGGCCGATGTTGCCGACGATGGCCTGGTTCTTCATCCGCTCGAAGTGCTCGACCCGGATGATGTTGAAGTTGCCGGTGGTGGTGATGAAGATGTCGGCGAAGTCGACGACCGACTCCAGGCGCTTGACCTCGTAGCCGTCCATGGCGGCCTGCAGCGCGCAGATCGGGTCGATCTCGGTGACGATGACGCGCGCACCCTGGCCGCGCAGCGACTCCGCGGAGCCCTTGCCGACGTCGCCGTACCCGCACACGACCGCGACCTTGCCGCCGATCATGACGTCGGTGGCGCGGTTGATGCCATCGACCAGCGAGTGCCGGCAGCCGTACTTGTTGTCGAACTTGGACTTGGTGACCGAGTCGTTGACGTTGATCGCCGGGAACAGCAGCGAGCCGTCCTTGAACCGCTCGTAGAGGCGGTGCACGCCGGTGGTGGTCTCCTCGGTGACGCCCTTGATGTCGTTCGCGATCGAGGTCCACTTCTGCGGGTTGGCCTCGAACGAGCGCGCGAGGACCCGCAGGACCTCCTTGAACTCCTCGTTGTCCGTGGAGTCCTGGCCCGGTACGGCGCCGGCCTTCTCGAACTCGACGCCCTTGTGGACCAGCAGCGTGATGTCGCCGCCGTCGTCGAGCAGCATGTTGGGCCCGACCGGGTTGCCGGCCTCGTCGGTGAAGTCGAAGACCTTCTCCGCCTCGTCCCAGTACTGGGCCAGCGTCTCGCCCTTCCAGGCGAAGACCGGCGTGCCGGCCGGCGCCTCGACGGTGCCGCCCTTGCTCGGGGGCCCGACGACGACCGCCGCGGCGGCGTGGTCCTGGGTGGAGAAGATGTTGCAGGTGGCCCAGCGGACGTCGGCACCGAGCGCGGTCAGCGTCTCGATCAGCACGGCGGTCTGGATCGTCATGTGGAGGGAGCCGGCGATGCGGGCGCCCTTGAGCGGCTGCTCGGTGCCGTAGCGCTCGCGCATGGCCATCAGGCCCGGCATCTCGTGCTCGGCGAGCTCGATCTCCTTGCGGCCGAACTCGGCCAGGGACAGGTCGGCGACCTTGAAGTCCATCGGTGTCTCCTCGGACTCTTCGATTCGGCGTCTGCGTCGCGCATCTGCGCACTGTCGGGATCTCCCACGCGGACCCCGCAAGCGTAGAACCGGTTGCCGGTGGGTCAAGAATCGCCGCGACGCGGCACCAGGTGCAGGACGGCCACGATGACCGCGCCGACGAGGAGACCGGCCAGCGCGGAGGCACCGGTGTTGACCACCCAGCCCAGCACACCGCCGTGGACCGCGTGCTCGAGGTGATGGACACCCGCGTACGGCGGATGCCAGCCGAGCTCGTCGAGTCCCTTGAGCAGGATGTGCCCGCCGACCCACAGCATCGCCGCGACCCCGACCGTGGAGAGCAGCGCCAGCAGCTTCGGCATGCCGGCGACCAGGCCTCGGCCCAGCGCGGCGACCAGGCCCCGCGACCTCTCGGCGAGGGCGAGTCCGGCGTCGTCCATCTTCACGATGAGCCCCACCGCGCCGTACACGCCGATCGTGATCACCACCGCCACCAGGGCCAGGATCAGCAGGCGGGTCACGAACGCCTCGTCGGCGACCGAGTCCAGCGCGATCACCATGATCTCGGTGGAGAGGATGAAATCGGTGCGCACGGCGCCGGCGACGATCTCCTTCTCCGCCTCCCTCCCCGTGTGCTCGCCGGCGGCGTGCGGGTGCTCCGGGTCGAGGGACTCGGAGTGTCCGATGATGCGCTCCCAGATCTTCTCCGCGCCCTCGAACACCAGGTAGCAGCCGCCGATCATGAGCAGCGGCGTGAGGAGCCACGAGGCGAACTGCGAGAGCAGCAGTGCCGCCGGGAGGATGAAGACGAGCTTGTTGCGCAGCGACCCGACGGCGATCTTCTTCACGATCGGGATCTCGCGCTCGGCTGCGACGCCGTGGACGTACTGCGGCGTGACGGCGGTGTCGTCGACGACCACGCCGGCCGCCTTGGTGGTCGCCTTGCCGGCCGCGCCGCCGATGTCGTCGAGGGAGGCGGCTGCGAGCTTGGCCAGCGCCGCGACGTCGTCGAGGAGCCCGAACAGGCCGGCGCTCACGATCGGCTCCGCTCGTGGGAGGCCTGGTCGGCGGCGTGGTCGCGTCGGTCGGGCATGCGGGGAAGGGTAGCGGCCGGCGCCAGCGGAGTCGCCCTTGTCGGCGTCGCTCTCAACCGATAGTATGCGCGCATATCATCTAGAGGAGGAACGCCATGTGGACCACTGAGCACACCGGCACCAGCAGCGCCCGGCCCGAGCAGCTCTTCGCCGTGCTGGCGGCGGCCGAGCGGTGGCCGGAATGGAACGACGGCGTGCGCCGCCTCGAGCTGCACGGCCCGTTCGAGGCCGGCACGACCGCTGTGATGGTCCTGCCGGACGACACCGCGCTGCCGTTCCGGCTCACCTGGGTCGAGCCGGGCGCCGGCTTCGAGGACCTGACCGAGGTGCCCGACGCCGGCGTGTCCGTGCGCGTGCGGCACGAGCTGGTCCCCGAGGCCGACGGCACCCGGATCACCTACCGGTGCAGCGTGGAGGGCGACGTACCCGACGAGGTCGCGGCCGAGATCGGCCAGGCCGTCAGTGCCGACTTCGCCGACGTCATCGCTGCCCTCGCGGAGCGCACGGAGGGCCGCCGGTGACCGAGCCCCTGTCCCCCGGCGACAGCCCGGGCCTGCTGCTGTGGCGGGCGACGCTGCGCTGGCAGCGCGCCGTCACCGCCGAGCTGCGACCGCTGGGCCTCACCCACGTGCAGTTCGTGCTGCTGGCGAGCACGTGGTGGCTCACGAGCGTGGCCGGCGAGACTCCCACCCAGCGCCGGATCGCGGAGCACGCCGCCACGGACCCGATGATGACCTCGCAGGTGCTGCGCACGCTGGAGGGCAAGGGCCTCGTGGAGCGTACGGCGGACCCCGCCGATGCACGTGCCCGGCACGTGCGGGCCACCGAGGAGGGCGCCCGGCTCGCGGCCCGCGCGGTCGAGGCGGTCGAGGCCGCGGACGCGGCGTTCTTCACCGCGGCCGGCGATCAGCAGGCGGTGCTGGCGGTGCTGCGCTCGCTCGCCGGGTGAGGGGCGCTCAGGGCTCGGTGTGGTCGACCGCGTGCGCGAGGGTCAGCGTCTCCTCGAGCTTGTCCTCGGCGTAGCTCAGCGGATCCACCGCCCGCTCCAGGCGAGGGGCCACCCACGGCGAGGCCAGGATCAGCGCCACCACGACGGCTCCGGCCATCGTGAGCCACAGGGAGAGGCCGACGTGGTGGGAGGCCCAGTCGGGATAGCCGGTGTAGCCCACGCCCCTCACCACGAACCCGTGGCAGAGGTAGACCACGAGGCTGGCCGCCCCCATCCGGCTGAACCAGCCGCCACGCGTCGGCACCAGCGCCAGGACGGCCAACGCCGCCACGGCACCGATGAGCAGCAGCACCGCCCGGGTGGCGACCGGCGGCAGGGCCGAGGAGAGGTGGGCGTAGGTCCAGGAGTAGTAGAGCCACCGGGTCTGCGCCCACTGGTCGAGGGTGCCGGCGAGCAGCCACACCCCGATCAGGACCGCCACGGCGGCCACCCGCGCCGGGACTGTCCGCAGCGGCGCCAGCATCCGCGGCGTCAGGACGAGGCCGAGCACGAAGAACGGGAGGAATCCGAGGATGCGTCGCAGGTCGAGGTAGTCCCAGGTGACGTAGCCACCGAGGAGCCCGATGCCGACCGCGACCGGCAGCGCCAGCGGTCCGAGCCGCCGGAACAGCGGCGTGGCGAGCCGCCAGCAGAACGTCGCCGGGAGGTACCACAGCGGCCAGTGCGGCACGATCCACAGTCGGCGGAAGTGCTCCTCGTGGCCGACGATCTCGCGGAAGCCGACCAGCGCCGCCTCGACGAGGACATAGGGCACCAGAAGACCGCGCACGAGCGCCCAGAGCCGGCGCCGGCTGTAGCTGAACGTCCGGGACAGGTAGCCGGTGACCAGCACGAAGGCGGGCATGTGCCAGAAGTACAGGAAGTCGTAGACCTGGTTGTGCAAGCCGGTCCACGGCAGCATCGTCAGCGAGTGCCCGACCACCACCAGGGTGACGAGCACCATCTTGTCGTTGTCGAGCCAGGGGTCGCGCCTCACCGGCGACTCAGTCCTCCACCAGGCCCAGTCGCACGTACTCCGCGGCGTACCGGCCGTGGAGCAGCAGCGAGGCGTAGCGCGCCATCTCCGCCTCACCCTCGGAGGAGACGACCTCGACCCGGACGCCGCGAGCGTCGGCCACCTCGACCAGCCGGCGACGCTCGTCGACCACCAGCGGCGCGTCGTCGCCGTCGTCGAGGATGAGCAGGCTCGGGCGGGGCTCGCCGCCACCGTCGAACGGGTCAGCGAACACATCACGCGGGCGGGCCGCCTCGAGCACCGGCAGCAGGTGCTCGGCGTCGCCGGCGATCGCCGAGCGTCCACTGGCCCGGCGCAGCTCCTCCGCGACCCGGCGCGCAGCCCGCGCGGCCAGCGTCGAGCCGCCCCACACCACCGGCGTGGTGTCGGCGAGCGCGATGGCGAGCGCCTTCGCGGGGTTGACCGCAAGATCGCGGTACGGCGAGCACGCCGCCGCCACCTCGTCCAGCGCAACCGCGACCGCCTCGGCATCGGTGGCAGGACCCAGGCGCACCTGGTCGAGGAACGTCAGCATGACCACCGCCAACGCCAGCGGGTCGGCCGTCTGGGTGGGGAGCAGCGTGGTGTCGCGACCGGTGGCATGCTCGCCCACGAGCGAGGCCGCGGGGGCGGCGACGACGACCTGGGCGCCGCGGCGACCGGCCTCGGCCACAGCACTCGCAGCGCCGAGGTCGGAGCCATCGGGAGCCAGCACGACGGCCAGGTCGAGGGACCCGACCCAGCCGGGCAGGCTGGGCGCCGGCCACGCGACGAACGGCACCGGGCACGTCGGCTCCAGCACCGCCCGCAGCAGGCGCGAGTCGGGGCCGGCGGCGATCACCGCCCGCGGGCGGCCGGCGCCGTCGCGACGTGCCACGGCATCGGCGACGGCGGCGATGGTGGCGTTGAGGTCGCGGCGCACTCGCGCTCCGGACTCGGCCAGACCGCGCAGCCGCAGGTCAGCGGTGCCGAGCGCCTGCTGGTCGTCGAGCCGTGCCTCGTCGAACCACGTCATGGCCGCGCGTCACTTCCGCGCTTCGTCCACCAGCAGCACGGGGATCCCGTCGCGGACGGGATAGACCAGGCCGCACTCCCCCTGGCAGGCGAGCTCGCCGCCCTCGGCGGACTCACGCGGCTCCAGGCCGCCGTGGCACTGGGGGCACACGATGATCGCGAGCAGTTGGGGGTCGAGACCCAGGGCGGTTCCGGGCGTGGTCATGAGCGGTCCTTCCGGATGATCGCGAGCGCCTCGTCGCGCACGCGCGCCATGGTGTCGGCGTCCCGGCCCTCGGCGTTGAGCCGGAGCAGGGGCTCGGTGTTGGAGGCGCGGACGTTGAACATCCACTCCTCGTGGCTGACGGTGAGGCCGTCGAGCTCGTCGAGCGTGACGCCGTCCCGCTCGCCGTAGGTCGCCCTGATCTCCTCCAGTACGGCGGCCTGGTCGGCGACGGTGGAGTTGATCTCCCCGCTCATCGGGTAGCGGTCGTAGGCCGCCAGCAGCTCGCTCAACGGCTTGTCGGTCTCGGCGAGCGCCGCGAGCGCGTGCAGCGCGGCCAGCATCCCGGAGTCGGCACGCCAGAAGTCGCGGAAGTAGAAGTGCCCGCTGTGCTCGCCGCCGAAGACGGCGTCGGTCTCGGCCATGGTGGCCTTGATGTAGGAGTGCCCCACCCGGGTGCGCACCGGCGTACCGCCCAGCTCGGCGATGAGCTCGGGCACCGCGCGGGAGGTGATCAGGTTGTGGATCACGTGCGCGCCGGGGCTCTTGGCCAGCTCACGCTCGGCGATGAGGCCGGTGATGGCGCTCGGGTTGACCGCCCGCCCCCGCTCGTCGACCAGGAAGCACCGGTCGGCGTCGCCGTCGAAGGCCAGGCCCACGTCGGCCCCCTCGGCGAGCACGCGCGCCTTCAGATCGGCCAGCGTGGTCTCGTCGAGCGGGTTGGCCTCGTGGTTGGGGAACGTGCCGTCGAGCTCGAAGTACATCGGGATCAGCTCGATCTGCTCGCTCCCGAGTCGCCCGAAGACGGCCGGTGCCGTGTGGCCGGCCATGCCGTTGCCGGCGTCGGCGACCACCTTGAGCCGGCGGCCCTTGATGGGGGCGAGCGAGAGGAGGTGGGCGGCGTACGCCTCGAGGACGTCGCCCTGCTCGACGATGCCGGGGCCGACGGTCGGGTCGACCGGTACGCCGGCGATCACCAGGTCCCGGATCTCGGCCAGCCCGGTCTCCAGCCCGATCGGCACCGCGTAGGCACGGCACATCTTGATCCCGTTGTACTGCGCCGGGTTGTGGCTCGCGGTGAACATGGCGCCCGGAAGGCCGAGATGACCGGAGGCGAAGTAGAGCTCGTCGGTGGACGCCAGCCCGATCACGATCACGTCCACGCCGAGCTCGGCCGCACCCTCGGCGAACGCACCGGCCATGCCCGGCGAGCTGGGTCGCATGTCGTGCCCCACGACGACCCTCGGGGTGCCGACCACCTTGGCGAAGGCGCGGCCGGTGGCCCGGGCGAGGTCCTCGTCGATCTGGTCGGGCACCGTTCCACGGACGTCGTAGGCCTTGAAGATGGCGAGGACGTGGGCGGGGTCGATCTCGGGGTCGGCCATGGGGCTCACCCTAGCGGGGCGGCCCGTGCCGGTCGGTCGTGCCGGTCGGTGGTACGGGTCCGTGGTACGGGTCAGTCGCGGGTCGGTCGCGGGTCAGTCGGTGGTGAGGACTCGCAGGTGCCCGCGGCGGCCCGTCTCGCGTGCGCCCCGCTCGTCGGGCACCGGGCGCGGTGCGGCCAGCGGCGCGGCGATGGGCCGACCGGCCTCACGCACGGCGTTGGCCAACGCCAGCAGGTCGTCGTCGGAGGGGCCCGGCGGCACGTGCTCGCGGGCCAGCCGGACGACCTCCCACCCACGCGGGGCCGAGAGCCGCTCCGCGTGCTCCTCGCACAGGTCGTAGGCGTGCGGCTCGGCGAACGTCGAGAGCGGACCCAGCACGGCCGTCTGGTCGGCGTACACGTAGGTGAGCGTGCACGTCGCGGGGCGCGTGCACGCCGTACGCGAACAACGCCGGGCGGGGGTCACGCTGACACGCTACAACCGGCCGTAGCGGACTCCGATTAGGCTCGCGGCATGAGTCGTGTGCGGGACCGTCGTGGTCGGGGGATGCGCGGGCCGGCGGTGATGCCGCAGGTGCCCGGCCGCCCGGAGACGCCCACGCGCCGGGAGCGGTTCGACGAGCTCGCGCTGAGCATCGTCACCGAGATCGACGAGCGCTGGCAGGACCGCCTCGGCCTTGTGGAGTACGCCGTGGAGGACGCTCCGCAGATCCCCGACGACTGGACCAGCGAGACGGTGCCGCTCTCCTCGCTCATCCGCGGCAGCGGCTCCACTCCCACCCGGCTCGTCGTCTTCCGCCGCCCGATCGAGCACCGCTGCGAGACCCGAGGCGACCTGGAGGCGATGCTCCTGACGGTCATCGTGGAGCAGGTCGCCGAGCTGCTCGGCATCGACGCCGACGAGGTGGATCCGCGGTACGAGGCGGACTGAGAACGGGCCTCGAAGTGCCCGCGGCCGGCGGGCCACCATCGGGGCCGGATCAGCGCGAGCGGTCGTTCAGCGCGGCAGACCCGGCTTGACGTACGGCACCCGCCCGGTGAGCCGCGGGCGCTGGAGCGGCAGGATCGTGGCGCCGTTCCCGGCCGTGACGACGACGGACCCGCGGAACTTCGTCCGCTCGGGAGTCACATCGATGCGGACCGCGCCCCTGGGGATGGTGACGCTCAGCGCCTGCAGCGGCGTGATGGCGACCCGCCGGGACGACAGCTGCTTTCCGGCGGCATCGCGGGCGACGACGGTGAGCGCGCCGACGTGGTTCGCCCCACCCACGATCAGCTGCTTCGTGCCGGTCGGCACCACGATGCTCGTCGGACCTGCGGTGCGCTGGGAGCGGCCCGTGATGGAGATGTCACCCTTGATCGCCGAGCGCAGCGTCGCGGTGACGGGACCCGTGGCGACGACCTGGATCCCCAGCACGCCGGCGGCCACCTGCGAGTCGAGCAGCTGCCCGAGGTCCGCCCGCGCGACCGACTGGGGCCCGATGTCGAGGGTAGGAGCGTTGTCGGGGGCGAAGACCGAGTTCGCGGTGACGAACTTGACGGTCGCGGTGACCTCCTGGTCCGAGGCGTTCGCGACGGTGAGCTGCCGCGAGCCCGAGCCGGGCGCGAGCCCCAACAGGAGCGCATGCCGGCCGGGGCGGGTCTGCGCCGGGAGCCAGTCGTCGTTGTGACTGTTGCCCACGAGTCGCGCCGCCCGGTCGCGGACCGCGATCGCCACCTGACCGAGCTGCACCGTCGCATGCAGCGCGAAGGTGCCCTGGCTCGGCATGACCGTGCCGAGATCGAGCTCCTCGCTCCCGTGACCTGCGATCGCGATCCCGCGCAGGGCCGGTACGTCGACCGGGCCGGCGTCGCCGAAGACCGTGATGTCCGCGATCGCCGGTCCGTCGTTGGGGTTCACGAGCTCGACGAACGAGTCGTGCGCGGGACCAGCGCCCACGCCGGTGAACCACTGGTCCTCACGCGGCGCGACGCAGCCCGTCGCGGCGAGGGGAGAGGTGCTGCTGCGCGTCGCGACCAGACCCGGGGCAGTCGCGCCCGAGGCGGTCAGCACCACCGGGCCGCTGCCCGCGCGCACCGCGCCGACGCCGCCCTGCGCGACACTGACGGACTGGCCGCCCGCCGAGACCGTCCCCGAGCGCGCCGAGGCGATGCCGACCTGGTCACCGCCACCGAGAGGCACCGGGCAGACGAGGGTCGCCGCCGTGAGCCGGGGCGTCGTCGGAGGATGGAAGTACGGCGTGCCGAAGCCGGGGTTGGTGAGGAACATCGCGAGCCCCACCAGCAGCGGCAGCACCACTGAAAGCACGAGCGTCACGTCGAGGGCACGTCCCCCCGAGCGTCCGCCCGAGCGTCCACCAGCACGGCTCATCGCCGCCGCCTCCTCTCCAGCGTCGGCAGACACAGCACCAGCACCGCGAGCAGCCCGACCGCCTGGACGGCCAGCAGCGCGATCCGCAGCCACGACCGGTGCCCACCGAAGTCACCGCTCGGCGCCTGGTCGATCTGCCAGGCCCGGGTGGCACGGTTCGCGGCGCTGGCCTGGGACACCGCCCCGCTGGCGTCGATCGCCGCCGCCACCGCACCGTCGGCGCGGGGCGGGAGGACGACGTACCGGATGCCGTCGGCGGCGAGCCGGTCGACCACCGTCTGCGACGGGCGCGAGACGAAGGTCTGGACGAGGCGCGTGAAGCCGGTGTCCTCGGGGGTGAGGGTCTCGATCTCGTCGTCGCCGACGGTCGTGCCGTCGCCGCGCACGACGGAGTAGCGCAGCCCGTTCGACGTGCTCCCCCGGATCACGAGCACGCCGTTGTGGGGCGCCTCCTCGGCGTTCTCGATCATGTACGACGGCACCCCGTCGTGCCACTGCGCCGTCAGCGACCCGTCCTGTCCCGCGACGAACCAGCCGAGGCCGGCGACGGGCACGATCGCCGCCACCAATCCGACCGCCGCCGTCAGGCTGCGCCGCCAGCCGCCGAGGCCGAGCGCCAGCACGCCCTGGGCACCGAGCACGGCGGCGACGATGGCCGCTCCCTGCAGGCACACCAGCGGGAACAACAGCCCGGCGGGGGTGGTGCCGTAGGCGAGGTGCAGGTCGAGGAAGCCCAGCACCATCGCGACGGCGGCGTTGGCGAGCAGGACGATCCAGCACACCAGCACCGGGATGCGGGTGCGCGCCGGCACCAGGGCGGCCAGCCCCAGCAGCGGGATCGCGAGCCCGAGCCACCACGGCGCGCCGAGGTCGGAGAGCCGTCCGAGGATCAGGTGACCACCGCCGAGCTGGGGGCTGGGGAGCCGGCCGGCGTCGAGAAGGAGGCCGGCGCCGGCACCGTGCAGGAGGGCGGGCAGCCACCAGGGCAGCAGCAGGAGCGGCGGGATCGCGAGGGCGAGTGCGGGCGGGCCCCAGACGCTGCGACGGCGCATGCTGCCGGGCACGATCCGGGCGGCGGCGACCAGGACGATGATCGCCAGCACCAGGGCGACCAGCCAGGCCGAGGGGGTGAAGCAGGCGGTCAGCGCCACCATGAGCCCGGTGCGCCAGGCGGCGCGCCAGCGCCGATCGGCGTCGGGCTCGGCGAAGCCGAGCGCCGCGTGGGCCGCCCACGGCAGCGTCGCCGTGGCGACGACGGCGGCCAGACGGCCGTCGCTCCAGGCACCACTGACGATCGGCACCAGCGCGAACGCGGTAGCGCCCCACAGGATCAGCCAGCGGGGGGCGCCGCGGTGGCTGATCAGCCGCCCCACGACCCGCAGGAACCGCCAGGCGCCCCACAGCGCCACGGGGAACGCGAGGATCATGACGAGGTTGACGGTCAGCGGCCCGCGTCCACCCAGGACGCTGCCGAGGATCGCGAGCGGCAGGAGGTACGGCGGGGCCGGCACCGCCGTGCCGAGGCCGAGCGCGTGCCACGACTCGTACTGGAGGTGCCACCACTCCCCGACGCCGCCCGGGGCCGGCGAGAGGCCGCCACCGGCGACGGCATGCCACACCGGGCGGGAGCCGATGATGCCGAGCACGACGACCACGCCGAGGAGCACGGCCACCGGGTTGGTGAAGAACCGCACGATCCAGCCGTTCTCGACCGGGATCTCGTCCTCCTCCTCCGAGGCCGCCTCGCGGGCAGCTACCTGGCGGGCGGCGAAGGACGCGGGGTCGGCCTCGGCCTGCGCCATCCGGCGGCGCTCGGCGAGGTCGGAGGCCTGGTTGGTGAGGGCACTGGCGATGTCGCCGACCAGGTCGAGGCCGTGCCGATAGGGCAGCCACGTCGGCGCGAGCAGCGGCTTGACGTCGGCCGGCGACACGGCGGCACGGGCACGTCGCTGCCGGCGCGCGGCTCGCACCGCGCCGGGTTTGGAGTAGACCGAGACCAGGGCCGCGAGCTCGTCGAGCGCCGCGCCGATCTCGCGCACGACCACGAAGCCGAGCATGCGCAGCAACGTGCCGAACGCCAGCCGGACGACCTGCCACGGCAGCAACCGGGGGCCGCTGTTGGCCAGCAGGGTGTAGAGGGCGGCTCGACGCTCGTGGTAGTGCGTGTGACGGCCGGTGAGCGGGGTCCGGCGTACGCCGCGGTGGGCGGCCTCGGCGTGGAAGACCACTGCCTGCGGGACGATGAGGGTCGGATGGCCGGCTGAGGCGGCACGCCAGCCGAAGTCGATGTCGTTGCCGAAGATCGGCAGTTGCGGGTCGAGGCCGCCGAGCTCCTCGAGGACGCTGCGCCGCACGAGCATGCCGGCGGTGTTCACCGCGAGGACGGTGCGGACCTGGTCGTGCTGCCCCTGGTCGTACTCGCCGCGCTCGAGGCCGGTCTCGCGGCGGCCGGTGCCCGAGATGGTGACGCCGATCTCGAGGAGCCTGCGCAGGGAGGGCCATTCCCGCAGCTTCGGACCAAGGATGTCGGCCTCGGGGTGGGCCTCCGCGGCGGCGAGGAGCTGCTCGAGCGCGTCGGGGGCCGGGGTGGAGTCGTCGTGGAGCAGCCACACCCACTGCGCCTCCTCCGGCGCGAGACGCTCCAGCCCGAGCGCCACGGCCGCCGGGTAATGGGTGGAGCCGGGCACGCGCAAGGCGGTGCCGAAGGCCTGTTCGAGCAGCTCGGAGGAGCCGTCCTTGCTGCCGGTGTCGACCGCGACCACGACGTCGGGCGCCACCGTCTGGGCCTGGATGCCCTCGATGACGGTGGGCAGCCAGCGTCCGCCGTCATGGCTGACGACGAGCAGGGCTACCGAGGGACGCACGATCGGCAACCCTAACCGGCCTTGTCGAGCCTTCGAAATGCGAGCGAAATGCAGCGAACCCCGGCCATGGCCGGGGTCCTGCTGCGGTGGGGCGACCTGACGCGCGGTCAGACGGCCCGCTTCTTGAGCTTGCGGCGCTCCCTCTCGGAGAGGCCGCCCCAGATGCCGAATCGCTCATCGTTCATGAGCGCCGACTCCAGACACTCGTCTCGCACGTCGCAGGTCTGGCAGACCTTCTTGGCCTCCCGTGTCGACCCACCTTTCTCGGGGAAGAACGCCTCCGGGTCAGTCTGAGCGCACAACGCACGCTCCTGCCAGCCCCCGTCGTCGGCGTTCGACTCGAGGAGAAAAAGCTCCCGCATCGATCTCAGCCCTTCCCGACCTTCAAGCAGTGACGAATTTGCTTTGGCGTCCGACGCGTCGGGTGACGCGCCACGTCGTGGTGGAACATTGCTCACATATCGGCGTGTCGGCTGGACGCTGAAGCATTTTCGACCAACGAATGACACTGGTGAAATTACATGCCTGTCGCAACGCGAAGTCAAGCCCGCCTTCTGCTATAGCACCACCAGTCACACCGGTCACATCGAGGGTCAGCCCCTAGCAGTGCCCGCCGGTTCGTCGGCCACTCCCCCGCGCCGGACTCCCCGGCGACTCTGAGAGGCTGGGCCCATGCGTCAGATCACTGTCCTCTCCGGCGGTCACGGCGGGGCGAAGTTCATCGACGGCCTGCTCAGCGGCATCGCAGCAGGCACGCTGCCGGGCGTCGCCGCGGACGCGCAGGTCACCGTCGTGGCCAACACCGCGGACGATCTGTGGATCCACGGACTCAAGGTCTGTCCCGACCTCGACACCGTGATGTACACCCTCGGCGGTGGTCTGGACCACCAGCGCGGTTGGGGCCGCACGGAGGAGACGTGGAGCGCGAAGGACGAGCTCGAGGCCTACGGCGTACCGAACACGTGGTTCGGGCTGGGCGATCGCGACATCGCCACGCACCTGGTCCGCACCCAGATGCTCGAGGCCGGCTACCCGCTCTCGCAGGTCACCGAGGCGCTGTGCCGCCGCTGGCTCGCTCCGCGGTACGGCGAGGGCGTCCGGCTGCTGCCGATGAGCGACGACCGCGTCGAGACGCACGTGGCGATCGCCGACGCCGACTCCCCCTCGGGCAAGCGGGTCGTGCACTTCCAGGAGTACTGGGTCCGGTTGCACGCCGCCGTCCCGGCCGAGCAGCTCGTCTTCGTCGGCCTCGATGCCGCGAAGCCGGCGCCGGGCGTGGTCGAGGCCATCACCGAGGCCGACCTGGTCATCGTGCCGCCGTCGAACCCGGTCGTCTCGGTCGGCACGATCCTGGCGGTCCCCGGCGTTCGCGAGGTCCTGCGCGCCACCAAGGCGCCGGTCGTGGGGGTCTCGCCCATCATCGGC
>Ga0209796_10000164_pt1 | contig 72245 bp, 76 predicted proteins | sample AgamicOrSfrz_FD_187167 | JGI IMG/M metagenome (GOLD analysis project Ga0209796, IMG submission 187167) | Agave microbial communities from Guanajuato, Mexico - Or.Sf.rz (SPAdes) (version 2) | ecosystem: Host-associated > Plants > Phyllosphere > Phylloplane/Leaf | place: Guanajuato, Mexico...
CGATCTCCAGATTCTCGAAGACGTAGCTCATATTCGCGCCCTTCACCACTTCGTCAGTCTGCGTCATGCCGCCGACGGCCTGACCAAACGCCATGATCTTGCCGGTCAGATCCTTCATGACCGACGTCGAGCCGCCGAGACGCTCAATGCATTCCGCGACGAGTTTTTGCTGGCCGAGCGTTTCTTCCAGGTGCTGATCGATACGGGCCTTCAGTTCGGGATAGTGTTCAAGCCTTCCAGACTGCGCGCGAAGCATCTGCTCCGCCTGCTGCTCCATGGCGTGAGCGTCGCGCAGCCAGTCAAGTAGGTGTTCGGCAGGGTCTGTCATGAATGTGCTCCTGATAATAGGGAAGCGCGCTTCGATGCGCGTGTCCGTTGCTGCGCAATAGCCATGCCGCGGACGCGTCGTGGCTCCAAGGAAGGGCTGTCGGCGACGCCTTGACTTTGCGCTGTAGCTGCAAAGATGAATCAACACATCTCTTCCGTCCACGCGCCATGTCCCTGAAGATCATTGACCTATCGTCGCTCCGCGAACGCCTGACCGTCCCGGCGCCGCGAGTCTTGCGTGCTGTCGCCAGCACCCCGGAGGTGAACGCGCTTCTCGATACCGATGCCGTGGTCGCTATCGGTGTGAGCGGTGGAAAGGACAGCGTCGCTTGTGCACTGGCCGTCGCCCGTTATCTTGATCTCATCGGACACACCGGCCCACGTGTCCTCGTCCATGCCGACCTCGGCCGGGTGGAGTGGAAGGACAGCGCGCCGGCCTGCGAACGGTTGGCCGCGCACCTCGGCTGGGAGCTCCTGACCGTGCGACGTCAGGCTGGCGACATGCTCGCGCGATGGCAGAAACGATGGGAGAACAACGTCACGCGCTATAGAGAACTATCGTGTACGGCTCATCCTGCCGTGGAGCACGCCGACCATGCGCTTTTGCACGTCGGAATTGAAAACAGCTGTCATCACCAGCGCGCTCAAGAAGCGTTATCCGGCCCATGACATCGTCAACGTGACGGGCGTTCGCCGTCAGGAAAGCTCGGCTCGAAGCAAGATGCCTGTTGCCGCACCGCTGCCCGCATTGACCCGTCGCGGCAGACAGGGCATCACGTGGAACGCGATCATCGAATGGCCAGTAGAGGACGTGTTCCAGGAGATCGCTGATGCCGGTCTGGCGCTGCATAAGGCGTACACCCGCTACGGCGCGTCGCGCGTCTCGTGCGCCTTCTGCATCATGAGTTCGCTCGACGATCTCCGGGCGGCAGCCGGCTGTGCCGACAATCACGATCTCTACCGTGAGATGGTGGCAATCAAGGCCGCATCGACCTTTGCATTTCAAGGCCAACGATGGCTTGCGGACGTTGCGCCCGATCTCCTTCCTGCATCGCTTCTCGCCGCCGTGGCCCGAGCCAAGGTGGCGGCTGCCGTGCGAGTTGCAGTTGAAGCCGAGATCCCGGCGCATCTTCTTTACACCGCAGGCTGGCCCACGCACGTTCCCACCCCACAGGAGGCCGCGTTGATCGCAAGCGTGCGCTCCCGCGTCGCCGCTCTCGTCGGCATTGACGTCGATTACACGACAGCGGCGTCGGTTGTCGCGCGCTACGACGCGTTGCTCGCCGCTCGAGCGACCAAAGGCCCTACGCAAATTGAGTCCAATGCACCAGTTCAGGAGGCTTTCGTATTCTGACTATCGCGCGGCTGTAGTCGCCGCGTCCCTTGTAGCCATCGTCAATCAACTTAAAAAGGCACCTCTCCATGCGCAACGACGCTACTACTTCAATCATCGTCCTGATTGTTCTCGCCATCGTTGGCGGTCTGTTCTGGATTTCGAATGCTCTCGGCGCCAGCTTCTCCTCCGTGTGCACAGCGGTGGTCCCGCTCGTGTTTTCGGCGGTTATTCTTTTCGCGGCATGGCGGTTTCTGGACGACTTCGCCCTGCCCCTCCTCGCAGGCTTCTTCGTGCTCGCGTGGCCGTCGATCTGGCCGGTGCTTGACAGCATCGCTAGCGGAGGTCGCGACACGGAAGACTTTTTCCGGCCAATCGGGGATCCGCTCATCAACAGTGACTGGCTCAAATGGGGTGTCGAAGCGCTCTTCGTCGGACCGCTTGCAGCCGCCATCTACGCGCGTCGCCGTCGTCGCTACTTGTAAAAAAAACGCCGCTCCTTGTTGGGGAGCGGCGCTTGTCGTCAGCAATTAATCCAGATCGAGAATCATCTGGACGAGGTCCGTGGATGTTGCCTCATCGACCGGCTGCGTCGACGCGGTGTCTTGCGGCAAGGTCCACTTCACCTGCTGGCTACGCAGATTGCAAAGCTTGTACATCGCTGAGCCGCGCGGCTCGGCAGGCACATCGCCAAACCGGAAACTGAACCGTTCAGGCGCATGGCCCTCGCCGTCAGCAAGCCCGAGGTAGCCCGCGAGCTCGTCGGCAACACGCGCGCAATAGTCCTCGAGACCCTGTGGCAACCGGGTGATTTCGACGACTGTCTCGCCCGGCAACGGGCCAGCGTTCCGCATCAACTCGCGATACACCGGAATCGCAGCCTTCGCGAAACCGGCTGCTTTCATTTCAATAGGATATGCAACGTCCGTGATGAAGCTACCGATCGCCGAATACTGCCAGCCCGCGTTTTCCCACGGTTCCCCGTCGAACGACACCAAGCGGTTTTCATCATCGATCTTGTAGCATCGCACCGCCGGCATCCGCTCAAGCGCCGACGAGTCACGAGACGGCAGCTTGAGGTCCGCGGCGACGGGCACGCTTGAGCAGTCATGCTCCCGCAGCACTCGCCACGCGCTGAGCGCGCCGTTTTCGCCGTAAATGGCCTCCAACAGCGCAGCTTCGCCGTGCAACGAGACTTCCGCTTGCCCACCTACCACTTCGCCCACGCGCTCAGCGAATCCCGCAGCGGTCAGACTGATGCGAACGTCCTCGACCGACGCTTCGGGAATCGCCGCCCGGAAGGACGTTGAAACGTCCAGCCGGATCGTCTGGTCAGGAAGCCGGAAGGGCTTCGCCAGCAACGACCGCCATGTTGTAATGTAATTTTCTGGCCTGATGTAGCCCGCGCGGCTTTGCAGCATGCCGCCTTCGCACGATGAAGCGTGTCTGAACACCCTTCGCATCACGTCGGCATAGCGCCCAAATGCCATCGCTGACCACTGGTCGATGTGGGGATAACAGTTCTTCTCGTACGTCCGCTCGAACAACGCGAACATCCATTCGCCATCCGCCGCCTGGAAAGCGCCAACCTTCTTGCCAGTCAATATAGTTGCACTCATTTGAAGCTCCGATATGTAAATGCGGAGCAGCCCCCAACGGGCTGCGAACCCGCTGAGGGAAAAGAAAAAGCCGCCACTAGGGCGGCAGAGAAAGAGGGTCGGTTAATACCGGGAACGGCGAGGCATCTGCGCAGACCTCACCGGATGCCAAACGCACCGGAGAACAACCCCGTACATCACGAGCGTCAGCAGGCCTGCGAGCAAGCCTTGACCGCCGAAACCGGCCAGCGCGCCGCAGACGAAACAGACCTTCGCCGCAGCACCGGCCATCAGCCAGCCTGTGAGGCGCCGGCCGCGCGAAGCGACGGCATCGAGAAATGCATTGCGACGCCGCTCAGTCGCAATTGACGCCGCGAACAAGAAAGCAGCAACCGCGAGCACCATGAGCAGCCGCTTCCCGACGTCAGGGCTGACAAGCTCCTCGTGATGCAAGACCGCCTGCGCGAACGATTGGAGCACCGGCACTACCGCGTAGTGGTTGGCCGCGTACGAAACAGCGGCTCCAGCCGCCGCGGACTGGGCACAGCGAATGAGCATTTTGCCGGCCGGGGTCGACGGTTTTTGTCGGGTCATTGAGAGACTCCTCCAGTTTGAGATAGGGAATTCGATGCCCCGCCGAAGCGGGGCCATCAGAGAGGTATAGCGCCGCACCCTGAACGGGTGCGGCTCAGACGGAGACCTTGGCCTTTGCGGGCTTTCTGGTCTTTTTCACAGGCGGCTTTGGCGCGTCGTAGCCGAATCGCGACCATGCCGCCGGATCGATGGGAACCGGATTCGTTCGCCCCGTTGCGAGGTTCACGAATACGCCCGAGAAGGTGAGGCCACCGTTGCGGAAAAGTGACCACAACAAGTTGAACGCCTGCACCGAGATCGCCTGGTTGATGACCAGCGACTGCTTGCGCAGTGCATCGGCCATCGAACAGGACGGCGCATCGTCGCCCTTGTCATTCTTCGGATTCAGCAGGTCTGGAAACAGGTCGCCCACGTGAGGTAGCCTGTCATGCCGTGCCTTGCCGAACTCGCCGAGAATCACCTGGCCACGATCCGTCTCGTTGCCGCAGTCGAGGTAATAGCGAACCTTGCCCCGCTTCGCAGCCTGCGCGATCGCATGACGCGCACGCCTCGAATCGACGCAGCCAATCACCATGTCCGCATACAGATTCAGCTTCGAATCGACGCGGCGCGGCTCGGCCGTCCAGTTGGTTCCCATCAGCAGGTTCAGGCGATTCACCAGCAACGTCGCCTTGTACTGGCCGACGTCGTTGGGATAGAAGCCCTGCCTGCCAACGTTGAACTCGCTGACCGTGTCATCGTCATAGACCACGCATTCAATTCCGCCCGGGTGTCCGAGCTCGATCATCGCGTGATGCAGCCGCGCAAGCGAGGGAAGCAAGGCGCTGCCGGTACCGCCAGCACCCACCACCACCACCTTCCAGGGGCCGCTCAGCATGTGCGGAGGAGTCGTATGTAAAAGCGTCATACGACCTCCGCAGCCGACGTAGCCAACGCTGCCTTCCAGCGGTCAGGTACAGCGCTTTGGACTTCAAAGCGCCCCTTCACGCACAACCGCAGGGCGACGGACGGCACCTGATGGCAGTGACCCAGCACCAGCGCCAGCTTCACATCGTGCTGATCGTCGCGATCGTCGGTCGATGAGAAGTACGCCCTGCCGCGACCATGCGAATGACAGTCAACCACCAGCCATTCGTCGGCTTGCAGCTCCGGACGTTCGTAATGAAGATGCGCCGGACTGTGCGACAACGAAGGAAGCGGCACCAGCCGGAAAGCGCCTGTCGACGCATTCCAGGTGATCCACGCCCCTACCTCGTTGGGCAAAGCTGCGCGAGCCATGCGTGCGAATCCGGCAACCAGTTCGGCCGGCACCGCGCCGCAACGAACTTCCGTCGCGTCGGCCGCCTCGCCATACGGAACAGGCGTGCGCCAGCTGAACGAGCCCAGACGCCGCACCAGCCGTATCCACGGACGGTCGATCTCGAGAAACACGCCGCTCGATGCAATCAGCAGCCGCTCGCCCGGTGCGGACATCGGGACAACCGGCTCGCGCGTCGGCACCATGACGGACGGGAACGAGCCCTGCAACACCTGATCGACTGGATTCATTCCTGACCTCCAATCTGCCCGGCGACGAGCTTGCCCGCCGTCGCACCTTTCATCGGCACGAGCACATCGAGCGGGAATGCCTCGAAGCCGCCGTCCAGCATGTCTTTCCAGAACGCGTAGAAGCCGTTCTTGTACTCGACACGCTTGCTGCCGTGGTTGGGGTGCGTGAAGGCCGAAGTGAAAAAGCCCTCTTCCCAACCAGCGATCGCCGCGATGTCAATGCGACGGGGAACGTTGGCCGAGCCAATGCAGATCTTGCCTCGGTCCCACGTGTTGAAGTACGGAGGCTCGAAAAGGGGCGTCGATGGGTCGGGTCTGCCGTCGCCTTTCAGCGCGAAGACACTGAAGCCATTGGTGCTGGCCTGAAAGACCAGTCCCGGATGACGTACCACCGCACTGCGCTCGCCGAGTTCCTCGCACTTGAAAAACACGCGTCGCGGAGCCGGCGGGCACCACCACGTCACTGCGGCCGACGTCACCCCCAGCACTGTCGCCGGGAGAAAGTCAGCTTTCGGGGCAGCATTGCGATCCAGCTGCACCAGCGCGTCGATCAGGGCCTTGCGATCCAGCGGCCGGCCTGCACCGATGATCGGACGTCCGGTCTTGTTCTCTGCAGCGACGGGATGCGCCGTTGCATAGTGCGAGCCGTTTGGACCGGTATAGAGCAAAAGGGCCGACGACAGGGCCACGTCGTGACCCGTCTGGCCAATCGAAACATCATTCATTTGAAAACTCCTAGTTAGGGTCCACCACCAGCGCCATCAGGCGATCGAGGTGATCGAGCATGCGCAAACCGAGGCTCCATTGCGCGTACTGCGCGCGGATGCCCGGTCGTGTGTCGGAAAAAGAAATGAAACGGCTGTACTCGGACGCTTCGCCTGCCGAATACGCGTTGTTCATGTGGTCGTCGAGCAGCTCGCCAATCCGCTCGTTCTGCGCGAGGACGAACGTGCAACCCGAATAGATCGGCTGTGCGTCATAGCCGTCAGCCAGGCAGTCGGACTTGCCAGCCTTGCGCAACAAGTGCTTGAGGACCAGTAGATGATCACAGACCCTCGCGACCATTCCTGACGACCCCGTGCGTAACTGCCGCAACTCGTTGTCCGAAAGGACGGACGAGCGAACGCGGCGCCCTTCTACTTTTCCCGGCACACGGATCTCGTCGGGACAAAGCAGCGGCCGAAGCTCCGACGGCAGGAAGCGATTAACAACGTCGTCATCCCCGCCATAGAAGTCCTTCAGCCACTCACGCACGTCTTCGTCTGTCGCGCTCTCGTCACCCTCCCAGTGCATGCAGGAGGCCTCACAGAGAAACCAGCCGGGCGTCCGGATGAGAACCGTTTTGCCTGAAACGCGATCGACGATATTGAAGATCGTGTGCAGCAAAAGCGGATGGGCTCGGCGCAGCGGTTCTGCGAAAGCCCCCACTTCGTGCACCCACTCATCCATGCCCTTCACGCCGAGATGCAACGGCGTGCGAGGCTTGAAGTCGTCGTGATCATACTGATGCTGGATAGCGTCCATAACCGCGTTGGTGTCGCACAACTCCAGTCCGAACGACAGGAATCGGAGCGGCGCGGGCAACTGTCGCCGGACCCACGCGAAGAAGGCCTGCCGCAAGGCGTCGACCGGACTGACCGGCGCCTCGACGTCCTCCGCACGAAGCGGCCCGTGCCGGAACTGCTCGAGCACGATCGCATCAAGCGACGCGTCGTTGCGCCATTTCACCGACGCAGCCACGGGCACTTCGTCGGCAACATCGGGAAGTGTCAGAACACAATCGGCAGATCGATGTTGGGCAACGGCAGCGACTGGCGGTTGCCAAGACGCACCGGCGCCCGCATCGACCGCTCTATCAGTGAATGAAGGATCGAACAGCATTGGCGAACCTCGTCGTCATATAAAAAAACCGCCCTTCCGGGCGGTTCCTGGTTGAACCCGTTGGCCGGGTCGGCTAGAGCCTTGAGAAGCGTCTGCTTACGCATACGAACCCTTGGCGCCTGCCGCGCGGACAAACTTGTAGGTTGCGACATCGCCCGTGAATTCGGGGCCGTCGACGGACGCGGTCGTCAGCTCGGGATACTGCGCCGAGTACAGATCGCGAACATCTTCGGGCGAGAACGCCGGGCCGGGATCGGCAAAGGCAACGCCGTTGTAAGAGAACTGGCGAACGAGCGCGGTGATCGAAATCGACATGACCCTGCCTCCTTAGAAGAGCGAAGCGAGGTCGGTGCCGCTCGAAGCAGGCTCAGCAGACGCCGGAGCGTCCCCTTTGCCTTCGTTCGCGGCGGCCGGTGCGTCCGACTCCCGCGACTCACTGTCGTCATCCTCAGCGTCCTCGTCTGGTGACGATTTCGCCGCGGCTGGCGAACTTCTGCCAGCCTTGCCCGAGAGAGCTTTGGTCGCTTTCGTGACCTGGGCCTTCTGCGCTTCACCGAGGATCGCCGTCGTTGCGGCCACCTGTTCCGCCAGCGACGCATGAGCGCCGGTGTACGTCGCCAGATGCTCGGCAAAGCCGGCATCCAGTTCCGCCGCCGTCGCGGTCATGACGAGCGGCTGACGCAACGCCGTGTCTTTCGCCTCGCCTTCCGGCATGACGACCACGACCATCGCATCACCCTTCATCTTCATGGCCAGCTTCAGCCCACCGCACGACTTCAATAGCGCTTCAAGTTCAACGAACATAAAAACTCCACAAATAAAAAAGGACCGCCCGAGGGCAGTCCATAAGAAAAGAGAAGCGGACACAAACTGCCCACTTCGGTCGATGCGCCGGATGGCGCGTTAATACTTCAGAACCTTCGGAATCTTGCCCGTGTAGTCAAAGCCCTTGACGTTGAGCAGCGCCTCGATGACCTCCGCCTTCGATTTGCCGAACACCTTTTTAAACTCGTCGCCGAGCGCGGCACGGATGCCAAGCTCGTCAGCCACCACCATCATTTCCGACTTCGTGATCAGTTCCAGAAACTCCTTACAGAGCTTCCAGTGCTGATTGAGGTCGAGTTGATGATGACGGCACAGACTCGTCAGATGGTGAACGTCCAGACCCTGGATCGCGGCCACCGTCACGCCGGTGACTGCAAGTGCGAGCTTGTCGTCGTCAGCGGCGGCCACGGACATTGCAGCCTTCGCCACGTCCGATACCGCAATCTTTTCGTCGGTCAGCTTTTCCCAGATGCCCGTCATCGTCGAATCATCGACGCAGCGGGCCTGTCGGGCGAGCGCGATCGAGACAAGATATCGCTGGGCCAGCAGAGGCTGCTGGCCGACTTCCTTGCGGAGTGCCTTGCGCCACAGCGCCACGCGGTACGTCTTGATGCGGTCGGACTCAGCAACCACCGTCGCGGGCGGGTTGCTCGTCGTCGACGGCGCCGCACCGGATGCCTTGGTAGCAGCCTTCGCGACTGTACCGCCCGCTTTCGCATCGGCCTTCGGCTCGGCAGCAGCTTTCTCAGCCTGCAGGCGTTTCGCGACCATCTTCATGTTGCAGACGGTATCGAAACACTGGCCCTTGTAGACCTTGCCGATGGAGTCAGGCAGACCGCTCACCGCCGCGCCGTAGTTCTGGCACGCGTGGCATGCCTTCGCCTGTTCTTCGCCGACTCCCTTCGCCCCGTCCACAGCAAGCTGTATCCGGGTGTGGTTGTCGCCCGCGCGCACGATGCGCACGACGGGAAAGTCATCACGAAGATTGGCGGCGACCGCCTCAAGCTGTTTCTCCGTTTTCTCGTTGAAACAGGTACGGTTCGTACAGTTGCCCGTGGCAATGGACTCGCCGAACATCTCGCCTTGTGTGGACGAGTTGTGAGGACAGCTCGCGCAGTCGGTCTTATCGAAGATTGCAGCAGACAACGAACAGGCGACCTGCTCGATTTTTTTCTTCAGCTCGGCAACCGGCTTGCCTTCCTGAACGATCACCGGAAGCAGCTTGTCCTGCGTTTCCTTGGGAAGCGCGGCAAGCAGTTCCGCGTGACCCAGAAGGATCTGCCGGGTGTTGAGCGCCTCCAGAACGGACGCGCTGCAGTTCATGAGCGCAAGGCGCTTGTCGAGCGTGGCGCGCGACCAGCCGAAGATGCGCGCAACCTCGTCGCGATCACCCTTGCACAGCCCGACCTGCTCGGCTGCTGAAATGGCTTCCTCGGCGGGCGACATGTCCGCGCGCTGGATGTTTTCGATGATGGCGAGTTGTTTGGCCTCGACCTCATCGATATCCTTCACAACGACGGGTATCTCGTAATCCTCGCCGTGCGCCGTCATGGCCGCTCTGTATCTGCGGCCGCCAGCAACGAGGGCGAAACCGCCATCGTCGAGAGTTCTGACGATCACCGGCTGGATGACACCTTTTTCGCGCACGGAAGCGGTCAGCTCTTCCATTTCCGCCGCATCGAAATACGTGCGGGGATTGGCAGCGATGGTGATGTGTTTGAGGGCAAGAGTAGGTTGTTGTTGCATCGTGGGTCTCCGGAGAGGGAACCCAGCCCTGTCGGGAGTGAGTTCCCGAAGGGTTGAACAACAATGGGCCGGTTGAACCGGCGAGTCGATGCGTCAGGGACGCGGGTGATTTCTCAAAGATACCGCCGCACGCGCCCCGCGCACCCCGCAAAGCTCACGTAAACGCCGTGTCTCTCGCGTAAACGAAAAAACCCGGCGCGAAGCCGGGTTGGGAACAAATGGATCGGCAACGCCCTTGCGGACGCTGCCCACCTCATTACTGCAACACAACGGATGCTGGCGAACCAACGGATGCTGGCGCCGGCAACGGTCGCCGCAGGAGCGTCGTTACCGCGCCGGAGAGCGACCACTCGCCGAACTGCTGCTCGTGACTGGCGTGTACAAGCCGGTCGAGACACAGCACCTCAACGCCGTCCGCTTCAACGGTACCAAGAACATTCGCGAGCAATGCGCGGTTCGAGCCTTCACGCTTGACCGTCACGACGCCATCGCCCACCAGTACTGTCACCTTCGATTCCTTCATGCGGCCTCCTTCAACAGTTTGCGCATGTCACAGGTCTCACGATCTGCGACCAATGCAAGGTCATGAACAAAGCGATCCAGCAACGAATCCATGTGCAGGAACGTCTCGTCCTCAAGCTCGGGCGTCGCCCAGTCCAGTCCCGCCTGCGTCGCATCACGCTTGTGCGCGACCATCTGGTCCTGATACTCGTCGATGCTGCCCGGCAGATGGAAATACAGCACCTTCAACGTCCCCTTACGGTTCCAACGCAGCGCGCGCCGCATCGCCTGATACTCAATGCGCCAAGTCCACGACCGGTCATAGAAGAGGATGTAGTCGGCGTTCGGCAGGTTGTAGCCCGCACGGCCTGATGCCTTTGTTGCCAGCAGCCCGGTGGCCAGCCCGGTCAGAAACCGCTTGTCCTTGTCCGACACGCGGCGCTTGATCGGGATCTCGCCGTGGAACGGCACCGACTGCACACCATGCGATTCAAGCTCACGCGCCAGCAGGTCAAGCACGCCCGGGTTTTCCGCAAACACAATCGCCTGCTTGCCTTCAGCGGCAATCTCCCGCATGCGCGAGATAACCGCCCGCTGCTTGCTAGTCAGACCGCCGATGCGTTCGACGCCTTCCATCCCGTATTGCGGATAGTTGGCGGCAAAATGCACAGCACGGATGCGCGCAAGGATCGTAATGAGGTTGCACGCCTTGCGGTCGTCGCGCGATGAGCGATACCAGTCGGCAAACTCATCTGCGGCTCGCAGGTATGCGGCAAGATGCCCGCGGTCCCAGTCCACCGTCTCGACCTCAAACTCAGGCGGCTCGATCTGGATGTACTTCGCGACCTCCGGCTCTGCCACCAGCCGCCGCTTGATATGCGGCGCAAGCATCGCGCGGTAGCCGTGCAGGTTCCCGATCTTTGGCACCTCGCGCTTCGCCCCGTCCTGCAGGCTTTCCGCGAACTGCCACGTCACCCATTCCAGCACCACGAAGTCATCGCGGAACCGGTCAACACCCCGCATTGCATACTCGACAGTGTTGATCCAGTTTTCCTCCAGATAGCCAAGCCGGTAGCCATACGGTTGGGCCGCCGTGCCGTCGCCACCCGAAAACGCGATCAGCCCGAAGGCGTCACGCGGATAGTTCGGAATGGGCGAACCCGTCAATACGTATCGACGTCGCGCCGACAGCTGCCAGAGCGCGCGACTCTGATCGCTCGTCGGATTGGCCAGCCGCTCGCCTTCATCGGCCACCAGCAAGCCAATGCGCCGCCGCAGTCGATGCGCATAAGTCACGCGCTTCGACACCGCCTTGTCGACCGGCATACGCAGACGCTCGTACGAGATCAGGTTGATCCGCCGCAGATCCGTCAGGTCCGCGGCGCACCCGATGACTTTCACGTCACTGGCGTCAATCGGCAGCAGCGCGATCTCCTTCATCATTTCGTCGATGAGCCGCGACTCCACAACGATGAGACCGTGCATGACCTCAGAAGCAACGATCAGCGCGATTGCGAGGCGCGACTTGCCACAGCCCTGCTCCCACGCGATCACGCATCCGGAGGGCTTCATCAGCGTCTCGACGAGGTCTTCCGTCTGGAATTCCCAGGTGAGCCAACGGTCGATGCCCAGGGCGTTGACTCTGGCCCGGAGCGCGGCTGCCTGCTGCGGAAACTTCACGGCAAGACCTTCGTGAACCAACTCCCAGCCTTCAGCCACGTTATCGACCGCAAACCGCGCGTTCAACTCGTCGACCGACAGATGGTAGGTAGCGCCCTTGACGACATAGCGGTAACGGCCGTCATCCTCACGCATGAAAGTCACCGCATCACCTGCCATCACCAGCGGGCTGGCCCACCGTGTCACATCGACCTTGTGGGTCTCGCGTGCGTTGCCAGTGACCACGTCCGTCGAACCGGCGCCCGTTGTCCACGCCACATGTCTGAGCGGCGTCGCCTGACGGAGGCTCCTTCTCGCACGACGCTCAAGGTGCTCGAGGAAACCCGGCGCCAACTGCGGCTCGCCCCCAACGCTTCGGATGCGATCGAGCAGCCTGTCCATCGCGGCGCGCGGATCATCCTGCATCAGGTATGTCTCCAGATCGAGCAGACCCTGACCGGCGTAGCGGAATCCGCGCGGCAGCCGGTGGCCGTCACGCGAATAGATGCGTTCAACGAAAACACTGTTGAGCACCATCGCCTCGTTGAACCCACAGGCGAATCCAAGCCGGATGCGCCGGCCGTCATGGGAAATGACGACCGACCTATCCCCCGTCACTGGCCGCGTGATGGCAGGCACGCTGTCATCGAGCTTCTGATAGCGCAGCCGCGCCTCGCCAAAACTCCGGTCCTCGTAATGCAACCCGAGGTCCGGCGCAGGCAGCGCGAGGTTTTCGACTTTCGTTCTAACGAAGTCCAAAGGCCGCGAGCGGTAACGGTCGAACACCACAACCGCGGTCCGGACGTTCGCGCCTTCCGACCGGAATGCATCGGAAGCCAACTCGAACAGACCAGCTATGCGGCGTCGGGCCGAATCACCCAGTTCACCCGCCACAAATGCTTCCGCCGTCGTGAGCGGGAGCAACGCAACGACGATGTTCGCAGCGTCCAGCGCCTGATGCACCGCATACTCGTGACTGAGCGCACTGGTGTTTGCACCGTATCTGCCCCACGTGGTGCAGGAAAACGGCTTCAGGTGTGGAGACTCGAGATGAACGGAAAACGGCGGATTGATGATCGCGATATCGAAGTTCGCTGGCTGGATATCTTCCATGCCGGCGTGCCTGAACTCGCAGTCGAAACCCGCAACCTCAAACACCTTCTGGCATTGGGTGATCACATCCGCGTGAACGTCGACGCCATACACCGCGTAGCGCTCAGGATCGGCATACTGGAACAGCCGCCCGGATCCAACGGAGTTATCCAGTAGCCGGATGCAGCGGTTGATCTTCCAGCCACTGATCACACTCCACATGAAGGCGGCGATTGCATCCGGTGTGAAGAACTGTCCGAGATGCTGACGACGCGCCGCGGCCAGTTCGCCCTGATGGGCGACCGGCGCAGCCTGGGAGCCGAGGCTGATGACCGAGCGCAAAGGCTCGTACCAGTCCGGCGCCAAAGAAAACAGATCTCTCTGCATGATTGCATCCATAAAAGAAAAGGCCCGCGTGGAAGCGGGCCGAAGAAGGAACGCCGGACTCGTATCCGGCGGGTTGGAAACTACAGCTGATAGAACTTTCGAACAGCGCGCCGACGGGCGGCATACGGCTGGCCCCTTGTCACATCCAGCGGCGCGCGCAGCACGACGTGACGCAACGCCGCAGCGCGGAACATCGGTGAATAGCACTCGCCTGCGCGCACGATGTTGAGCAGATCGCTGGTTGACAATGCGTACGTCCTGGCGACGTAGCGTGTGAAGAGATAAACGCGGTGACGGAGCATGATGAGCCCCCGATCAGTAGCGGTCACGCGACGCCAGGTAGTCGGCACCGAATTCGCTGATAAATAGCGAAAGGGCATCGCCCACCTGATGCGAGAACTTGAACTGCCATTTCTCGTTGTACATCACGATGTCAAGGCCGTTCAGACACACCTTCTCGCGAGTCTCGAACTCATAGTCCAGCAGTCGCCCGTGCGCCAGCTCCGATGCAAGTACGTCGAAGCCAGAATGCCCCGCGAAAGCAGCGAGACCGCGCGTGATGTTCACAACGGTCTGCTGTGAGTGGTAGGTCGCCTTGCGTGCGCTGGAGCGGAAACATGGCTCACTCCAGATCCGGGCTTCGAGCACGATCGCGCTCGACGTCCGCTTGATCTCCGAGTTCGGCCGTATGTTGAAGCCGTCGATGATCGACTTCGCCGCCTGCATCAGGCCAATCCGCTTGCCAGCGTCGCCGCTATAGGTGCGCTCCAGGTGGGCCCAGAACGCGTCGAAGTCAGGACACTTCCCCGCTCTGAGCGCTTCGTGAATGTCGATCGAAGCGTTCGCGAGTTCTTTGCTGTCTTCTATCTCGAGCCGTCCACCGGGCGGCGAAAAGCGTCGCACCGCCTCGCGGACAAGCACGTGAGAGAGTCGATTGCAGAAGTCACTCAGTTCACGCTCCGTCTTGTATTCGGATCGCGTCTCAGCAGCGCAGTACGAGTACTGGCCGTCACGAGGAAAAAGCGCAGTTTCGGCTGCACGAACCTCAAGATAGGCAGCTGCGGCCTTCGTCTGTGCATCCTTGAACTGCTGGACAAGTGCTGTGTACATGGTGTTTCCCTCAATGGAATTGACGGGACACCACGCCAGAGCGGGATGATTCCCGTCTGGGTTGAATGAGCGGCCGTGAACCGGCCGTCAGATGGATTGCGCAGGTGCGCGGTCAGTCGATGCGCGTATGCGCGGGTGATGTGTAAACAATACGGCGCGCGACGCCGTCGGCAGGGCCGAATGACGGCGTTTTCACATCGTCTCTTGCGTGCGTGTCCCTCGGGTTATCAACATATTCTGGGGGCAAGCATGTGGATAACGTGCCTCTCGAAAAACTGCGGGCTCTTGTGCTTCACGTCTGCGCGACGCGGCTCCGCCAGGCTGATGCTGTATCGAACCTCCGCCAGATCTTTACCCATGGGCAGACTACTAACGAAGAATGACGCTGTTTTCCCGCTTCTTTTCACGGGTCGCATTACATTGCACTTTCGAGATGCCAGTCGTTTCAGCAGGTCGGTGCAGAAAGGGCGGCGATTTACGGTCTCTTTGCAAGCCGCGCGACAACGCAGTAGTCGGAAAATTTAGACCGTGCCCGCCCCTGATGGTTGAACCTTCTATCGACTCGCATGAAATTTAGTCAACGCGCCACGCTGTCCATCCTCACCATCGCCGTACTCACGTCGACGGCGACGATCGGCCTCGCTGGAATTCAGTTGGAACCCCAGCGCGCAGCGGTGGGCGTCGTGATTGATACGGCAATCGTCTCTGAACTCACAGGCGTGTCGGATGCGATCCGCGATATGCCGCCCGAACTTCGGTCCGGTGTCCTCGCCCGTCACGATGTGGGCTCCGAACAGGCACTAGCCCAGTCACTTGCCGCACAGCGTGCGAACCTTGCTGCGGCGGAAAGAGAACGCGCCGAAGAGATTGCCGCGCGCGACAAGCGTGCAATCTGGCTCATTGGCCTGGCCGTGTTCAACACATTCGTCATGGCATTCGGCGCGATCTCGCTCTTCGACGCGTACGGAACAAAGCGCCGGCACGCGCGACCGTGACCCGCATGCAACACGCGACAGACCAGCTACGCCCTGCCACGGGCTATTGCATCGAGACCCGCGCGTTGGCGCTGTCCAACGGCTATTTCCCCGGCCTCGTGCTCGAGCGCACCTTCATCCAGAAGCACATCGTTGATGGCGTGACTTTCCTCGAATTTCAGAACGCGACAGGCGTCCGCCACGTCATCGACGTCTCAACCATCGAGCGCATCATCCCGCTGGGGCGGATGGCCAGACACGGCGACGCTCTCCGTACCGCGGAAGCGCAGCCATGACCGGGATCGTCTTTGAATTTGTCGATACGACGCGTGGACAAGGGGTCGGCGGCGCCACGGCGCTAGGACTCCCGGACTGCTCGATGGACGCACTCGTCGGCGATGGGTATCTCGAGCAGCGCGACTACGTTGCACCCGGCATACTGCGACGCATCGTTGCGCGCTTTCCGACCCAGCACCACCGCGACCAGCTCGCCAGCAGCGTTCGACAGGTGAGCAAGCTGCTTGGGACACACGCCTTCCGCGGCAACGTAGGCACCACGTGGCCGGGCTTTCTACAGAACTGCAGATGACAAACGTCCAATTCGATGGCCTGGTGACATCCCTCGAAGAGGTGCAGGACAATCCTGCACGCTTCGCGACACGACTCGAACGCGCGAAGCGGACGCCTGGCTACGCCGAGTGCCTTTGCCAGAGCGCGGGCGGGGGCAAGCCGCTTCGACTGGTCGTTCGCCGCTACGGCGCACTCTTCCATCTCGCGCGATGGCCAGACGAAGGTGTCTATCACAAGCGGGACATCTGCTCGTTCTTCGCCGAACCCACCGCATCGAGTGGCGTTTCTGGCACCGAGCAGGAAGCTATCCGCACGACGCATTCGGGACTTGATGCAAGACTAGACGTGTCCCTGACGGTGCGCACGGTGGGCACTGTTAGATGCGAAAGCTCACCGGGCGATAATTCGCGCGCTGCGTCGCGCCGATCCGCACCGCTACTCGGTTTTTTGCAGCGGGTGTGGCAAGACGCTGGCCTGAACCTTTGGTCAGGCGGAGCGCAGCGCAACTGGGGCACCTGCAGTGCACAGATCCTCGCGGTGCTCGGCGAAGGGAAGATGAACGGCAAGCCGGTTCAGGACGTCGTTCACGTCATGCGGCGCTATGAAGAGAGTGAACTGCCGACCATCAAGGCTGAGTTCGACGCCTTCCTGGGCCGGATCAGGACCACGCCGACAGAGTCTCGCCGCGGCGTCGTGATCGCGGAAGTCAAGGCCATCGATCCTTCAAAGTACGGCTTCATCGTTCGCCTGCGTCAGACGTTCGAGACGTTCTATGCATCGAAAGCGCTTGTTGAAAGCGCTGCCCGTTCTTACCGGCACGCGTGGCCGATGATCGGCCAGCCGGAAGCCCGAGTCGTCGCCGTGCTCGTAGTTGAACGCACGAAGGACGGCAATCTGCGCGCGGTCGATCTCGCCCTGCAGCTTTGCAACCGCGCGTTCATACCGTGCGACTCGAGCTACGAGGTCGATATGGCGAACCGTCTTGTGGACGAGCGGCGGCGGTTCGAAAAGCCGCTACGGCGGGACGAGGGCGACGACATGCTGCCCGACTTCCGTCTGACAGACACAGCGCGGCCAACCGCAATCGAGATCTATGGCATGGAAGCTAACGACGCATACCGCGCCCGCAAGTTGCACAAGCAGGCGATGTACGCGTCGCGCCGTGAGCCATGCGTCGAATGGGTTCCACCGTCGCCGCTCGCCTCGGTCGTGCTACCGTCGCCGGCTTGACTTGCTGCCGATGCATATAGGGTGAGGCAGATATAGCCCGAACAGGATCGACAAAATGGAATCCAACTCTTTCTTTCTTCAGCGCGCTCTGGCCCGCGGTGCTGACTGGCACGTGAGCTATCCGGCACTCTGCATGGCAAGCTCGACCGATCCGGTCGACGAACGGCGAAAGCAGATCGTCGTCGCCGCTGCGGACGACACAACCGTGCGGATGGCCTTCTTCAGCTCTCTCGGCGCGATTCTCGACTTTCAGGCATCGTGGGACGAAATGGACGGCGCCACGCGCGCCTGGCTGAAGTTCACCACGCGCTGGAATCGCTGGTGGCTTCCGGAGGTCGCCGCGCTCGCAAGCATTGAGCGGCACGGCAACACGCCAACCGATGTGCGCTTTGCCGCCGGCAGCGGCCGCGTGGCCCCTTCTGACACAGACGCGTTCCGTCGTTATCTTGACACGATCGAGCAGCACTACCGGCGCGACGAAGCGATATCCCGCAACCTGTTTGCGCCCGACCTCGCTTTTGACATACAGTCCCGCGCCCTCGCCCCATAAACCCGTACTTTTACCGCCCGGAAGCGCATGAGCAGTGTCCTCCCGTTCGCGCGCATGCGCGTCACCACAGACGATCGCACGCACCGCCCCGGCGAGTGCGTCCATCGCAATATCCGCCTCGACCCGCGCGGCGGAATCGTCACCTGCCGGGATTGCTCTGCCACGCTCACGCCCTTCTGGACCCTCACGATGCTCGCTGACCAGTACGCCGCTGCACTCGCTCACATAGAGCGCCTGGAAACGAGGCTCACGCGAGCGGACTCGCGCATCCTCGAACTGTCGGCCGAACTGGATTCCCGGCAGCCCACGAAAGACCCGTCCAAACCTTCCTCGACCTGACCTTGACTGAGGGCTGCTCCATGGTCGAATGGTGAACCATCAACTGAAGGGCATCACCATGAAGCGACACTTCCCTTGCGGGCACTCGGGCAAAGGCAAGTACTGCCATACCTGCGTCGCCATCACCAAAGCCAAGGAAGCCGAGGCGCTCGCGCGACAGCATAAGCGCCTCGCCAGGCAAGCACTGGCCGCAGCCGACCCGATCGACCTGTCCTGCGTGGCTCACCTGCCATCCCTTCAGAAAGAGGCTCGATCGATCCTCACGAAAGTGCGGGACGGCACTCACCCTTGCGCGCTCAAGGGAAAACCGATCCGCTCGTCTAACCGGCAGCTCCTCTCGGTGCCCGTTGGATACGCCTACCGCCTGGTGTTCGACTGTGAGTCATTGCGCCCTCTACGCCTCCTCTCGCACGAAGCGTACAACCACGCAGCTGACGCCCTGAGCGGCTGACCCGCCGCAATTTGTGTTTATTCCTGTCGTTTTGCCCAGAAGCGCCGGTCTGGACACATTACAATTCGACTATAAATACACTGTCCCCCTGAAGCGCCATGACTGATGAACTTTTCCCCTGCGCACACTGTGGCGGCAACTGGGCGTTCGGCTGGTCCCAACGAGTGATCGGGGGCCGCATCAGGCCTTCGACGGATTTCCTGCAGATCAATTCCAGCACCGCCCCCGTGATGAACGATATGGAGGCGCGGTCGCTGTCGGAGCCGCCGACCGAGAAGCTTTGCTGCATCCTGTGCGACGACTGCGGGATGCAGACGCCGTGGATACCCGTTGGCGATGACAGACACGCCGCACTCGATGAGGCCGGAAAGATATGGAATCAGCGATTGAACCGCCCGGCTGCGACCGAGGGCGAATTGCTCGATCTCGTACGCAAAGAAATTTCGCCGATCGATGCGCCGTACATCCTCGATTTACTTAGTCGCACAACGGAGGACTGGGAGAAGCGCGGCCCGATTTTCTCAATGCTCGCGCAGAAGATCGTCGACGGGAAAATCACCACGCGCGATTTCTGGCCGATCGAACCGGTGCTCGAGGATGCCGCCCGTTATCGCACGCTGCAGCAGATGGCGCGCTTCGTCTACATCGATGGTGTGGCGTCCGTTCAGTTCCCACGCATTCCGGCGACCAGTGGTGACGAGGATTGCTCTTTTGAGACCCGGGTCTCAGCCGCCGTTGATGATCTCCCGGATCGCAACCGCTGGTGACTTGACTTCGCGGGAACGGCGCCATACTGGACTCAACTCTCGCCACTTCGGTGAGCGAACAACCGCCTGTCGGAGAAAACCATGTCCCCAGTCGAATACATTCGCGCCGCGTACCGCCATCGCGAAAAGCTCGTTCCGCAGCTACTGACCGTGCTGGCCCTCGCAGTGATTTTCACGTATCACGCGTTGACCAGTCCGGTCCTTGAATGGCTACGTTAGGCAAAACCAGTCCAAAAAATTAACCATGGTTATTTTTTTTCAAAAACGGACGTCACCAAGTGGCTGATTAGTCGACCTTTTTTTTCGCCCACCTTCGTTCCAAAAATGTAAGTTTGTATAACTTTTTGGAACAGCGACCGGCTGCTTTTCCCACAGCAGCTGAGCATTCCCTGCTTTGTCGGGTCTCCGCACGAGGGGTAGGCGATTCCTCTTCGTCGCACTGCGGCGTCGGGCCATTAGTACGATACGCTCCATAGCCGCCTTCTGCACCTCGCGATCTACCGGTTCCGTGGTTGCTTGATCGGCGCGTGAACGCCGGCGATCCGCTATCCCTTTGCTGTATGCGCTGATGGCGAACACCGTGGCTCGCCGCGCCTACACCCGCCCCGGGGTAGGACGGTCTCAGGAAAACAACCGGACCATCCGCCCCGCCATTCACTTCTCTAACAGCCTGTAAAGGGCTTGACGCGAGATTCCCATCGCGGCTGCGGCGCGCGACTTCACCCCGCCTGCCGTTGCGACGGCCTCGAGTGCCATCTCTTTGGTCAGCGAGCTCGTCTTCTTCGCAGCCAACGCAGCGTGCGTTGAGAGATAGGCGTTTGCTTTAGTCGCGCGACTGTGACCTGCCGCCTCGACAACGCGCTGCATCGCCGCCTTGTGTGCCTCACGATCCACGCGCTCTGATGGCATCTTTATCGGCGCTGCAACGCCAGTAATCCGCTCGTACATTTCCTGCAGGTATTGGTGACGCAGACCGTGGCTGGTAACCCCAATTCCCGATTCGGTGACGCCGTGTTTGGCTAGCACCTTGTAATAGCGCCACTTCCACTGCTGTTTGGTCATGCCATGCGGGATGGTCGAGCCGGTAAAAGGATTGGCCAACGCGGCAGCTTCTTCCAGTACCGAAAATTTGAAGTCGATCGGCACCGCCCGGTCACGGCCGCCTTTTGTCCCGCGGGTTACGCTCAAAAGGCCATCGTTGCGCACGGCCGCGGCGGGGCGCAGAAGGAAGCTCTCTTCCACGCGCAGCCCAAACGCCGCCTGAAGCTTAAGCTGAACTGCGACGCGCGGATCTGTCTTTGCAATCTCCTCGATCTTCGCTGAGGCGTCGACGCCGTTTCCTACCCAGGACTTATCTTCGAGCGCCACATAAGAGCGCACGAGACTATTCGCTTCTCTGTCCGCATATTCAGACAGGGTTCCGATGAGGTTCGTCTTTCCCATCCAGTCAGCGAGCGCTCGTAGATAAGTCAACTTGTTCTCAATGGTGCCACCGCTGAGGCCGGACTTGATCCACAGGTCTACAAGGAACTTCACGTGCTTCCGCTTCAGCGCATACGGCGATTGGAGCGCATAGCCGTTTTTCCGAAGCTCTTCAAAAGATCGGCAGATCTGCTGCGTCCGATACATCTGGGTTTTGATGGAGAGGGGCTTGGCGCTAATCCGCGTGCGACTGTGCACCTTCTCGACATTCTCCAGAAAGAGGTTTTCAAGTACCCCTTTAAAGTCGGGCGGCAACCGATAATCGCGCAGCACTGCGCGCACATTCAGAATAGCTGACATCCTTACAACCCCATGAGTAGCAACGGTCAAAGCGTTGTACAGCGCCTTGCCTCAACGCAGCGATCGAACATTTTCCTGATCTTTTACGGCTTGCTCCGGTGCGCTGCGCGCGAGACGCTGGGAGCCTATCCCCGCATCAACCTGTCGCGCTGCGCGTCGCGTTCCCCGCCGGGTACAACCTTCCTGTCCTTTAGCGATTCCATCGGTTCAGCCCCGCACGTGGAAGAGACGTGCATCGACTGTCCATCTGCTGCCTGCTGCGAGGCACCACGCTCGCGCGCAATGCCTGCCTGCGATATCTGCTTTCCCTGCCATCACCGAACCGGACCTGCCTTTGCAGGGTCCATCGTCGTTGATCGGGTCCGCTGTCTCGCAGGTCGGGCCGCAGCGCTTTTCGCTCCGCGATCCCGACTCCGCCGACTGCTCTAGCTGCCCGACCGGCCTGTGACACGTTTTCACGCGCCCGCGTGCGCCGTCTCTCGACTCGCACGACTGTGGCCAACCGTCCGGCAAACCGTTTGCGCTGTCTTTTCTCCGGCCGCGCCCGCCGTTCGTCTTCCGCACAGGGAAGTGTTCGCTGTAATAGCGATCACATCCCCCACCCCCAAGTCCGTTCAATCCGCCGCTGTGTGTCGGGCTTCATGCAACGGTCCCAGCTTCGTGTGCTGAAAGGGTGCGTCCAATGCTGACTCAAGCGTGAGGTACGTCCGGTTTCGGACGTGTCCGGTGTCCGGCAACTCAGCTCAAATCGCAAGATCGGGCAAAACGGCCCGCAAACCCAATGGATATCGCTCGTCCGGTTGCCTCAAATCGCCCCGGATTGCCTCTGATTTATTTCAGAAAAAGGCCGCATCAGATTGCGGCCGTGGACAGGAAGGGTTTTCGCCAGGCAAAGCGATCCCTTCAATGGTGAAGCTTGGAGGTCGATGCGCTTATCGCGCGGTGGGTAACGTAAATAATAGCCGCGCCCGCCGCTCTCTGAATTTCTAAAGCTCCCTAAATGTTGTGAGCTTTAGCTTTCTTGACTTTGCTCCACAGCCGATAGAGTTGGAACGTCACACGCAGTCTTGGGGCCAACGTTGGCCCAAGCTTGGGCCAAGAAAAAAATGAAGTCTTCGCGGCAACTATCTTGTCCCGAACTCGGCCCCTGCTTGGCCCAAGCGCAGGCAATCAATGTTCACCAACTCTGGAGAGAGTCAATGAAAGTATCAGTATTCGCTGTCGACGTCGGCTACGGCAACACGAAAAGCGCGTTCCGTATGGGTTCAGACATCGCCACGCAAATGTTCCCGTCGCTGGCGCCCATCGCGGTCAGCGACGCAGTGTCGGGCTTCGGACAGGGCGTGCTGCACGCGCGCAAGGTTGCGCCAATTGAGGTAGACGGCGCAACCTATGAGATCGGTCCCGGCGTAGAACTGTCGTCGGCTTACGGCAACGCGGGCCGGACGTTGTCGGAAGATTTTTGTCTCACCGCCAACTATGCAGCGCTGCTTGGTGGATCCCTCCATTTTGCCGGCGTGACCGAGGTCGAACGCATGGTGCTTGGGCTGCCTGTTCACAGCATCACTAAGTACTCCGCGCATCTTCGCGACGCGTTCACAGGAACCCTGAACTTCGGTCATGGCGAGATCAAGGTCGGTTCGGTCAAGGTCGTCCCGCAACCGCTTGGATCGCTTGTCTCCTTCTCCGAATATGGGGGAAGCCGCTTTGATCGCGAGAACGCCCACCTCGTCATTGATGTCGGTTACTTCACGACGGACTGGGTGGTCGCTCACGGCTTTACGATGAATGACCGTCGCAGCGGTGGTGCTCCGGGCGGGGCGTCACATGTCTATAAAAGCATTGCGTCTCTGATTGCGAAGAAGGAAAGCGAACCGGTCGACGACATTGAGCGCATCGACAAGTGTCTGCGCGAAAGGAAACCGCTGTTGTTCTACGGCAAAGACATTGACCTCGCGCCATATCTTGAACAGTCCCAGGCTGTCATTAACTCAACGGTCAAGGACATGCAGAACCGCGTTGGTCGGACCGCTGATCTGCGCTCGATCGTACTGACGGGAGGCGGAGCGGCCCTCTATGAACCGGCAATACGAGCCGCGTTCCCGCGGGTACAGCTCGACGTGCTGGAGGCGCCGTGCTATGCCAACGCCAAGGGGTTCCTGATCGTCGGCGAGGCAACGCTTGCACGCGAACGCAAGGCGCTCGGAGCCGCTGCATGACTGGCAAGGCGCTGGTCAAAGTCACGCTCAACGAAGCGACAGACCCAGATCTCTTCGCCTACATCAAACAGTTCGACAACGAGCGCCTGCGCGCCGGCGCGCTTAGGGCGTTGGCACGGGCGGCGCTCAACGGCGCAGGGCCGAGACGCGCCGACCCCGCCCTGTTTGACGCGCCGTCCGTGCAGATGACCGACGCGCCGACGCCCCGGCGCTCCGCAGACGCAACAGATATGGTAGAAAGCGGTCCCGTACCTACACTCTCTACTGGGGCCGCGCCGTTGGCCGCGGTGCAACCAACACAGCGGCCCGTTGCCGATCCGTCGGTCGCCGGCACCCGGCGATTCGACACGGAGGCTATCGCCGACCAGTTCGCCGGGTTCTAGTTGCGGCCGGTGGCCTTGACTTCGTGCCGTATTTGCGAAGATAGGTCATCGGCCTGCATGACGGGCCTTATCAATGGAGTAGGAACAATGGACCTCTTGCACGTACTAACTAACGCAGACTGGACTCGGGCCGCGCGCTTCTGGCTCCTGGTGGCTGTCGGCGTTGCTGCCTTAGAGTCTTCCTATCATCTGCGCGGTGCGGTGCTGTCGTGGCTTGACAAGGACAGCGATCATGCTTAACAAGTTGTGGAGTCTGGATCCCCTCGCGCGCCGTGCGATCGTTGCCGCCGCGCTTTTCGGCTTCATTGCCATCGACGTTTTACTGCCCAAATGCGATCTCACCGTTTCGGTCTTTATGATTTGCGGCATCGCATTTCTGTGGGCGATCGGCATACTGCGCCCTTTCCTGTTCGTGATGTTTCTGCTGTTGAAGATCGTCTTCCGGATCAAGACCTCTCCGTGGTGACCAATTCATCGACTCAGGGCGAAAAAAACCCGGCCAATGGCCGGGTTTGTCGTTATGGGATTGAGTCAATGCAATAAGGCGATACCGCGAGCTCGACCCTGGTAGCGAACGCAATAAGTCCACGCGTCGTCCAGTTCCATGCCTGTCTGCTCAGGCTTCGCATTCACTGCCTGACGCCGGTCAATCACATCGTAAGCCTGCGCTTCTGACTTGCCGACTCGTACCGAACCATTCTTGATGCCCGAGGTCGCAACAATCTCAAACCGGCCAACAATCATCTTGAACATGCTTCTCTCCATGAGGAAGGCCCAGACGGATTGCGGCCCCGGCGGGGACGAATCCCCACCGGGCGGTTAAGAAAAACTACTGGGCGGACAAAGCCGCCCTCAATCAGATGTGCAGCGCCTCGCGCATACTGCCGAGCCGAACAGGAGCGGCTGGACCGCGAGGCTTGTTACATGACGTCATCCATTCGTCAGCGAAGTCAGTCCCGCGAACCTTTGGGCGGTGAACGATCGCGGTGTAGCCGTCAGCGCGAAGACGTTTGGCAAGCGCCAACGCATCAGCCATCCCAGGCGACTTCCGCGTCTTCGGATCGACCGCATCAAAATCCGCGAAGATGTGCACTGCGCGGATTCCAAGGCCTTCTGGAACAACGAAGTCCGAAAGCAGCACGCGGTTAAGGCAGTACCAAACCGGCACTCCAGAAAGCATGTGCGCGCCGAGCACCGATTCCAGCCCTTCGCCCACACCGATCTCGCCGTTAGCCGGCTCCATCAGCCGGACTGCGCCGCCGTTCAATCTGTGCAACGTCACGTCGTTCATCTTTGAAGGCAGGACCTCGCCATCGCTAGTAACGATCGTCGCCTTTGCAGGCTGCGACCGGTCGAGGAACGTTCGGTGCAGTGTGCCGAGACGTCCGTCGGGCAGCGTGAATCTGGCAAGGATGCCGGGCCACTTCCCTATCAATTTCTTCTCGTGCCGACATTCGAGCATTGCCAGACGGAGTGCCGGCGACGAAGGAAGGTCGAGGCCGGGCACACGCGCACGCAGATACCTTGTTATGAGATCGTCGCGGCCGTGAGCCACTGCGCTTTCCCACATCGATTCGAGCCGCTTTCGCGCCCATGCCGGATCGGCCTTGCGACCGGGCGAAGGCGCAGCGCCAGAGAATCCCGATGAATTACGCGCCGGCGCCGGAATGCCGCCGTCGAGTTCGATCATTAGCTCCCGGAAGGTTATCCCCGCTGTCTTGCAGATAAGCTCGAAGCCGTCTCCGGCTCGCATGTTTCCTTCGTTGCATTTACGGCACACCCAGTTGCCGCGGCCGCGCTTGTTGTCATAAGTGAAGCGGTCGTTGCCGCCGCAGATGGGACAAGGCGAGCCTTTCCCGGTCAATGAGGTTGCGGGGACTCCATACTTCTGGAGCAACGCTACCCACTGTTCCGGGGACAGCTTCAGGTCCTTAACATTCATATGTCACTCCAGTGGTGGTGTGGTTGAGGTCGATGCCTTTACAGGCGGTGAAACCGTTGCTCAGAAAAGCCGTTCGTCACGCGCAACGCACGCGGAACGGCTTTTCTCAGCAAGGGGGCGCTGCCGGTTGGGAATAATGGGAAAGATTCGAGGGAGAAGAACTCACCTTTCGCGCCTGGCCACCCCGCAAGGGATGGCCACAGCAGCGAAAAGGTGAGCAAATACGGGAACACAGGTGAGCAAGTTCGGGATCAGATGCGCTGATCGTCCCTCACGACTTCTTTTTGATAGACCACAGCCACTTGTCCCACAGGACCTGAGCGCCCGTCCCGTCACGAATGGGCTCCCCGCGTGCGTTGACCGCGGGCACCTTCGTCTTGCCAAGTCGCCGAACTTCGACGCGATCGCCAAGCCGACATTGCGTCTCCGCGATTGCGTCGCGCAGGCCCTCGCCCTGTAACAGACGGGTCTGCCCACGATGCTCCAGCGTCAGGCAGAACGACTCGTAGGTCTTGCCCGGACGCTTGCCGTCAGGGAACTCGCGATCACCCCACTCAGTTATGACGCCGTAGTGCGAGCGTTCCGTTCGGTTTGTGCTCGGCGCTTTCGTGGGCGATGCCAGTGCTTGCGGCGCATTTTCGATAACGACCGGTGCGCAAGCTGGCTTGACTTGCGCTCGCGTGCGGGACGTCTGTGACTCCGCGTCCTCGCGCTCCCGGGCAACTGGCATAGTGGCTGCCATGATCGCCGCATCGATTGCGTCCCTCAGCGGACCCGGATGTTCGTCAACGACCGCCCAGTGAGGTTCGAGCGACGGTACGAGCTTCATACCGACCGGCGTGTCGCGCAACTGGTAATCGAAGGCCGGACGGAACTGGACGACTACGTCACCTTCGTCGCGAAAGAGCCGCGCCTCGCCAGCGATCATGACCTGACGCTCGTTGCTGTCTCCCTGGCCTACCACTACCGGCGCGGGTGCTGCCGGCGCTGATACAGGCTCGGCTACGCCGAAGAGTCCGTTCAGGACTTTGCTGAATGTTGTCGCTGTCATTCTCGGCTCTCCTACAGCAGGGAGCCGAAGCAGCTGCGACGAACGTCTTCCATGTCGCGCTTCAGCAGTGGATTACTGACGATGACGTCCTGCAGGATCTCGGGGTCGACCCCGTTGATGAGGCAAACGTACCGGTACGGCAGAGCGCCGTCCCAGAACTCCATCACCCAGCCGAGCGTTGCCCGATAGTCGTCGAGTTCAAGCTTTTTGCGGTTGCGAAGCCTGTCGCTCAGGAGCGTGCAGCAGTCCATCAGCGACTCGGGCATGTTGTCGCCGCGACGACTGTCAGTAGCGAGGCCGACAAGTGCGTCGACCATCTTCTCTCGCACCGCTACGCTCCAGAACTTTGGATCGGGAAGCGGCTCAGGCTTGATAGTTGGACTGGCAAGGATTGGCAATTCACCGCCAAACATGTCGAGTTGCCATGCCGTGATTTCGGTTTCCATGGGTTATCTCCGGTAAACGGGAACCCATGCCCGCAACGGGTCGGTTCCCGTTGGGGTGAAGGTGCAAAGACGCCCCGGAGGGCATCTTTGCGGTCTGTGGCGGGCCGACTATTCGTCGGTGCCGGTTTTAAGCGGAACAACGACAGGCGACTTCGCGTACTGTCGTTTGATAGGGGTTACTGACGCCGCCGGGACTGCTTCAGCCTGAGGCTGGGGAGTCGCCGGCGCCGCTGAACTTTTGTCGCTCGATTCTTTATCATCTTTCATCGTCTTGCGAACGGATGCTTTGACCCAATGGTAAGCAACGAAACCGACGAAAAGAGCGGCGAAAAACGAGTGCATCGCAAACCAAAGGCCGAAGCACGCAGCAAAGAACCACATTGGCGAACGCGTCGCCTTCATCAAGAACAGCTTCGGCATTTTTCTCTCCAGAAAAATTAACGCACTAGGGATGTCCAGGGCTGAGGCACTGGACCGTTTCGATGCTCATTCGAGCAGGGAAATCGGGCGCGCGGAGAGACGCTTTCCTCACGGCTCTGTTGAGTCGTGACAAAAGCAGCTATCGGCGGAAGTGAACAGATGGATAGAGGTCGGCCGCTGATACAGAAAGGGCCAAAAACTCAGGTCGATGCGTCGAAGACGCGGGGATAGGAATTACTTTACGCATCGCATCGCGACTCAGCGGGGGTAAAGCTCCAGAAAACATGTGCGCTCTCGCGTTGCACTGCTAATTCGACGCGTGTTCCGCTTCCTTGACATCAATCAGGACCTGTCAAGCTGGTCTCGTCATCAACGCTTTTGGGGCAGCAATGTTTCTCGAGATCCTTCTTGGCGTCGCCGCGTGGAAAATACTCACCCGCAAAAAGCGTCCATCGTTTGGCGGTCTCTTCCGGCACAAGCCCAAGGACCACAGCGCGGCGCGCGGCGAGGCAGGCGAAGCAAAAGCGCAGGCTGCGTTGCGTGAGAACCTGATAGCGCTTTGCGGTGCTGACTACCATCTCTTCAACGGGCCGATCATCATCGAGCACGCGCCTGGTACCGACTTTCCCACCGCTGAGATTGATCACCTCGCGGTGACCCCGTTCGGGATCTTCGTGTTCGAGACGAAGAACTGGTCGGGTCACATAAGTCCAGCGGACGTCCCCGGTTTCCTGACGCGGACAGATCGCGACGGTAAGGCACAGCAACGCCGCTCACCGCTTGAACAAAACAGGACCAAGGTCGCGTTCTTCCGCAGGCGGTTGCCCGCATTGTGGCCGGTGGCCGGCGCCGGACTCCTTGTTTCGGATGATGCGCATCTCAGTCCAGCGCTGCATTCTGACCTGCTTTCTCTTGACGACCTGCCCCACTGGCTTCGCGCACGTCGCGACAACTACAGCGGCATGCCCCTCGTTGAGGTGCACAAGGCGGCCGTCGGGATCGAGCTCCTGATTGACACTTCACATGCCGCAGTAGCCACGCATTTGACGCGCGTAGCGAGGTAATTGTTACCAATGAAAGCAACCGGCTATGTTTGTTGCCCGGAGTTCTTGAAACGGTCGTGGCAGGCTAACGACTTAGCTGATCGGCACGCGCAAGAAATGCCCTATACAATTTCGGCCGCCAGCTACATTCATTGGTCTGATCGCGTCACTGAAACCGCCGCGCTGGTTGCACTACAGCGACGCGAAAGACCTCGCAGGCGTGACAGCCATTAACAACGCGCGGATTGAAACCGTCGCCCGACGAGGCCCCGCGCTACGGGGCTAAGCAACCCCGGACGACCGGCGGCTTCCAAGTAGGGGCGCGCGCATAGGAAGCTACAAGAGTGCCATGACTTTTCTTTCGCCCGACGAAGTGCTTTTCCATGCAGGCTCCCTCCTCTCGACGGACGGCGATCTCGTCGCTCCATATGACCTGGAATACGGTGAGGCTCCGCTCACGGCTCACTACCCGTCGACCGAGCTTCCCGGCGTCATGAACGCGAACACCGCGACTTTCCGGCTTGACTGGCGGGATGTATCAACCGTCCACGTAGTAAATGGTATGGGAGTGACGCTGGGAGATTCCATTATTGGCCTGACCGCCATACATGCGATAAAAGCGCGGTTCCCTCACCTTCGCTTTCACATCTACCGACCGTCACGAGCCCCGGAGTACGTCAATCGCATCTACACCTTGGCGACAGGGATAGTAGTAGACCAGTGCGAGGACTTGCCGCTCCCTGCTTCGCGGCTGCCGAGCGGAGAAACGGTCATTGACGTCGGCAACCACCTTTTTTGGCCCAGGTTTGCCGATACGCCAATGATCGATTTCTTCATAGATGCCCTAGGCACCGACCCCGGAACGGTTGCGCCGTCGGACAAACAAAATAGGTGGCTAAGCGCGCTCCCGCGGCAAGGTTTAAAGGCAAGGCCAACCGACCGGCCGTACGCCATCTTTGCACCCAATGCCAGCACCCCGTTGCGCAGTATCCCGACAAGCGTCCATTATGATTTGGTCGATGCGATCGCCAGCAGATACGGAATGCCAGTCCTCGGTTTTGCGCCTGTACAGCATCCTTCATACGTCGACGTTACGAAAGACAGCGTCGCAACGGACACATTCCTCGAATTTATTCGCGGTGCTTCGTTCGTCATGACCTCTGACACCGCGGCAGTTCATATCGCGGCAGGATTTGACGTCCCTACAACAGCGTTCTTCTCGAGTATCGAGCCCGAGTTAAGAGTGCGCGACTATAAGAATTGCACGGCCATCAAAATTGAAGTGCCGTCGCTGCGATCGCTTCAGGCAAGCGGTCGGGACTCGGACCTGCAGCTGTTGGAGGGGCGTTTCAGGGTGGTTGTCGATCAAGGACTGGAACTGCCCGCAATCGGCCAATAACTAGCGTCGAGCCTGCTGCGCAAGCAAGTTCGCAATCGCCTCCCTCTTTCGCATGATGAGCATGAAGTCGGGATCCGCCTCTTCATTATCGCGGGGCCATAGCCGGCGCGCCAACTCGCCCAGCAGCCGAAACTCCGCATGGCGTGAATCATCCGCTGCTACTCCGCTCGACTCCTCGAGCTCCCGCAATAGAGCCTCCAGTTTCGTCTGGATGTAAGTGAGCAATTCGAGCGTTGAAGCAGCGGGCGATGGCGCAGACATTGTTCGGACCTAGCGGAAGCTGTTGGCAATTCAACATTTTATCGCAGGTAGGCTACTCGGGAAGCTGACTGGGTCAGCCCTAGGCGTCCCTCGGGCGGAACGGCTAAGGCCGGTCCTCAAGCTCCGCGCAGATTTGCCGTTATAAAGCACGCGGCCACTGTCGGTCGCCGCAGTCCTTGGTAATTGGCAAGATGCCCCGATATGAAACGACTCCCTGCTATCATCGCTCTCATTCTTTCGCTCTGCTCCTCGTTGGCGACCGCCTCGCCCGCAGCGACGTTGACAATTGACGGCAACATCACGCTGGCAAACGTCGCAGGCAAGCGACAATTCGAGTTTCGGGACGGCGACCTCAAGGCGCTGAAGCAGACGGCGATCGTTACTTCGACGAACTGGACAACGAAAAAGACCTTCCGCGGCCCGCTTTTAAGCGAGATCCTCAGTAAGGTGGGCGCGAAAGGCATGACGTTAGATGTCTGTGCGGTTGACGAATACTGTTATACCGTACCGGTTTCCGATGCCGCCAAGTTCGGGGTAATCCTTGCCCTCTCAGCCGACGGCCAAGACTTGCCCCGCGATAGGTTCGGACCTATTTGGGTGATCTACCCCCGTGATGCCTACCCCGGAGTGCTTAATAGCGCGACATACGACGCGCGGTTCATATGGCAAGTAACTCGGATAACCGTGAAGTAGGCGCTTCTGGACACAGACAGACAACGACAAGGCGCTTGCTGCTGCTGCTCCTGACGGCGCTCCTGGTCGCCGTTGCGGGCTGGAGCTATGCGCTGTACGACCTCTTGCTCGCGCCTTCCAGCATTAGCCAGACAGTCGGGCCGCAGGAGAATCACTATTGGACGGTGGCACGGTTCCAGATAGCTGCGCTCCTCGCCGAGCGCCAGCTTCTCCTGTATGAGCGCGGCGTCGCTCCGGACATCGACGAGATATCGCGACGGATCGACGTGTTGAAGTCGCGCTACGCCCTCATGGCAAATCGCTCAGACGCGGCGGATATGCTTGCGACTCTGCCATCGTTCAAACCGACGATGACCGTCCTGGGTGAAGACATTCGCCATATATCCGCCGTCATACCGTCTCTCGTGCGAGACCCTCGGTCAGCCGAGCAGCTTGATCCCATCTTTGAAGACATCCGTTCGACAGCCGACCACTTAGCTCGCGAGATAGGCGAAGCTGAGGTCGCACACCGAGACCGTGTCTACCGGGATTTTGTCGTCAAGCGCCAGACTGTTTTCATCGCAAGTGCCGCTGTGGGTGTCGGGGCAATCGTCCTGCTAGTGCTTTTCATCGTGTACGAGCGGCGCCGCAGGGCGTTCGCGGAACAACAGGCAGCCACAATCGAGGCGGAGCAGCGCGCTAATCGTGCCGCGGCTGAAGCGATCCTTGCCAAGAACGCGTTCCTTGGCGCTGTCGGTCACGAGTTACGCACTCCGCTTCAGCGGATCACCACTGCCATCGAGGTACTGACAAATTCGGCCGGTCAGCCGGCGAACGTGAAGGTAATGGGCCAGCTTGACCGGGCAGCTCGACAGTTGGAGACGCAGATGAGCGATCTAACCGACTTTGCAAGACTTGACTCCGGCAAGCTCTCGCTGAAAGCTGCCGAGATCGCCCCCCTTGAAGAGGTTGAAGCAGCCGTTGAGGATCTTAGGGACACCGCGCTGCGCAAGGGCGTCCATCTGCAGACTGAGATTGAGCCCGTCGGGGACGTCTTTCTGGCAGATGCGACGCGGTTGCGTCAAATCGTGACCAACCTCGTCTCGAACGCCATCAAGTACACGGCCGGTGGAGGCATGGTTCGAGTAAGCGCATCGTTGCAACCAAAAGCGACAACCGTCTGCTTGCTTGTCGAAGTCGTTGATACGGGTCTCGGGGTTCCTTCCCACTTGGTCGAAGAGATATTCAAACCCTTCACGCAATTGCCGTTGTCGCCGGGAGGGCGCCGCGAAGGCGTTGGAATGGGGCTCGCAATCGTGAAGGGGCTGGTCGAGGTGATGGGAGGGCAAATTGAACTCCGCAGCCGTCTCGGCGAGGGGTCGACATTTGCTGTCCGCCTCCCTCTGGGAGCGGTGCTGCATAGACGGCAGCCGCCGAAAGCCCCGGCTGTGACTGACGGCCCAGCCCCGCGTGTGCTCGTCGTCGACGATCAGGAGTTTTCGCGTGAAGCGTTCCAGGACATCCTGGCAGCGCTCGGCCTGCAGTGCGATGCCGTCGCCAGCGCGGCGGGCGCGCTGGAAAAGCTCGCCGCAACGCCATACGACGCTCTGGTGTTTGATATCGAGCTTGCCGAGACAACCGGGCTCGAATTGGCAAAACACCTGCGTTCACGTACAGGCTTGAACCAGCAAACGCCGATAATCTGGGTGAGCGCGACGCCGCCAGAATCCCATGCAGAGCCCGACGGCGCGCCCTTTGTGCATTACTTGATGAAGCCCGTAAGAGTCGACGAGCTCGAAGAAGCGCTAATGGCTACACTGGGGCGCTAGCAAGCTGAGCGTTGGTTTTCGCGACCTCTTTGAGAGACCTAACCAACTCGGCCGCAATGATCTCCACCCTGTACGGCTTTTCGAACGGGGGCTTGAGGCCATATTCAACCATCAAGCGTGTGATGTCGGACTCGTTCGCGAGCCCGCTGTCTATGTTTCCGGTGAGCAGTAATATTGGCGGGACCTCCCCGGCGGCCCGGCGTATAACCTTCACGCAGTCTTCTGCGGTCGCCCCACCCAGATACCAATCGATTATGTACCCGTCGAAGGTTCTCTCCCGTAGCTGTGACTGTAGTTCTTCAACGCCCGTCAGCGTAAGGGTCTGAAACCCCTTGCTGTCGAGGACCATCGCGATGAGTTCCGCAGTGTCATTGTCGTCATCGATGATCGCGATGCGCGGCGCATTCGCAGCTTGTACTGGCCGGATGACGATTTCCTGGATGGCGACCACCGCTGCGTCAGGAGCCCGAGACGCCGGATAAACGCTCCAGCGGTGGTGCTCTCTAAGGGCAAGGTATGCCGGCCGGCTGAGCGGGCCCGGCGGCGCTCCGACCTTCACCATGCAATCGATTTCCCCATCGTTGAAACGCAGCACTGCGCGTTCGAGTTGAGTTTCGCCCGGATCGTCGAGCAATGACGACGCGCTTTCCTTCATTGCGGAGGCGATCGCAAGTATGTCATCCAACGTCCACTGCAATTGCCCATCAAGCTTTTTGTATGTGGACTGCGGACTGATCTGGAGGAGCATTGACAGCTGCGCTGCGTGCTTGCGATCGGCTACCCCGTGCCGCCGGAGCATAGTTTTTACTCGCTCGGTGATGGCGAGCGACTCTTCCGGCTTCATCCAATCTCTCCTCTCTGTTGTGTTTTCGTAACACCTTTTCGGCGCACCATTTTACCTCAGTCGCCCTGACGGCGAAAGAAAGAGGGAATGTTCTACCCGTTGTTTCGCTGGAGAGGCGTTTTTTCGCTAGTCTATTACCGCCAACATCGCTAGAATCGCCTTCCAAGCGACCAAGATTTACCGTCGTTACAGAACGCTCGGCGCGAACCAAGGGCCGACGGAAAAAACCAACTTTGCGTAGCACGACCAAGCTGCGCAACATCAACACGGGGAAGTGCGATGTCATCCTTGACGTCGACGTCAGCAACCAGATCACTCTTCGGCGAGACAGCATCCGGAGCGCACCTTTGCGGACATCGTTGCAGGACTGCTGAGTGCCCGCGTCACCCTAACGCTGCTACGCGGGTCCGACCTAGAATTCCGCGGTTAGCAATTGCTTCCCAGTCCTTAAGACCGCCAACTGCGCGCTCGATTGCCGAGAGGCCGCATAAAAAGTGCGCCTTTCGCACAATTGCTGACTTGCACAGCCGTTACTCTGAAGACAAGTCCCCCGCCCTTCGTACGCCGGGAATTGCCACGAAGTGGCAGCAGCGACAACCATCCAAACGCAAACCATGCAGTGACAGCGCCGCATCGCGCCGTCCAGTCTCACGAGCAATCGGCTCAATCTGACGACGACAACCAGGGTGTGTCGTTCCTATTAACTTCTGGAGAGAAGAATGCAAAATGGCAAGACGTCCAGCCTCGATCGCCGGCCCAATGGGCGCGGGCTGGTCCCGGGATTCGCAACCAAGGGCTCACTGCCTCCGACCGACGCTAACGCTGGGCAAATGGTGCCCTTCGACCCGCTGGACGAACTAGTTTTCAGCATGCAGGACCCGAAAGCTGCTACCCGCGACAAGATCGCGGCTGCGGCACGCGACGTATTCGGCGGCGGCGCAGAGACTGCCGAACTGGTGGCGAAGCTCGTCGAACACATGATGGCCGTCTCCGAGTCGCGGGAGAAGGTCGTCTCGGAACTGATCATTCTGGGAGGACACCTCCAGCAAATGATGACGGAGGCGATCAACCATCACACCGGCCTGGTAGGTAACACCCCAAAGAGTCAGAGACGAGGCGCGCAACTGTGCTTTGCTTTCTTCGAACGGGCCATGAAGCTGACGCGGGCTTCTGCATACAATTACATGCGCTGTCACATGAAGTTTGCGGACAAAGCCGAAGCTGTGCAGATGTTCAGCTTTGGTGAGCTAAGGATACTGGCCGCGGATGACGTAACGGATGAGCAGATCGAAGCTGTCGTTAAGCAGAAGCAGGCGACGCCAGATATGTCCCGCGAGGACGTCGCGAAGCTCGTAAAAGCGCTCCGGCTGAAAGAAGAAGAGATTGCGGATAAAGAAACACACGTGGCTAACATCGAAGGTTTGCTCGCTGACAGCAAGCTAGCCCTCGATCAGAGCGCGCGGGAAAACGGCCATTTGAAGCACACGATTGCGGACCACGAACGCGCGATCCTCGAACAGGAGAAGAGCATAGCCACTCTCTCCGAGATGCTCGCTAAGAATTCAGCGGGATATCCGGCCCTTGAGAAGGCGTTGGCCGACAAGAACAAAGAGTACAAGGAACTGGCTGACAAGTTTATGGCGTTGGAAAGCGCTCCGCCAAAGGTAGAGCGAGTCGAAGTTCCGGTTGAAACGCTGCCCCAATCGTACACGTCGCTCAAAGAAGCGCTGGACAGTCTCTCGAGCCAGTTAGACGAAAAGTTGAGGGAAAAGCAGTTGCTGGACGCGCGGAAGGCGGAACTCGAGGCTAGCCTGCGTGAAAGCCAAGCCGCGCTCGATGCTCGTATTGCGGTCAAAAACGCTGTAGCAGAGCTCACCACGTCGTGGGCATCGATCGCAGCAAAGATGGCAACCGTGCAACTGGCGGTTCAGGCGTCGGCAGACCCAACCGAATTCAATTCGACCCTCGAAGCGATCGCCGCGACGATGCGCAAGTACGTGTCGGAAATCGAGGCAGCTCTGCAGCGCACGCAAGGCTAAGACGTTGTCACCGGGGATGAGCGGCTCACGCCGCTCACATAGAGTACGAAAAGAAAAAATGCATAAAGTTAATCTCTACGGCCATAGTGAGCCGCAAAACCTTCTTCTCTCCGATTGGTTGACGGAGAAAGTGCAGCGCGGCAATTTCGCTCTGACCGACTTCATGCGCCGCTCGATCGGCGCGAACGGCCGGATGCAATCCGTGTTTTCGCTTTCGCTCGACAACGTCGCGACATTCGATGAACACATCGGGGCAAAGGCCACCCTGATGAACATGCCGTTCCTTGCGCTCTCACCGGTCCTCGATGATCCGCGAGACTGGCAAAGCTTTGTCGACGGAGTAATGTACTCGCCCAAAGTAGAAAGCCTTATCGCGGCGATGCCCAAGCTAGACCAGGTCACCAGTCGTGACGTCTACCACTACAACCTGTCGTACGTGCAACTGCTGAAAGACGTGCTGCACATGAGCATCGTCGCCGTGCCGCTGCTAGGCATCTCGACCGAAATGGCTGCCTACCTGAAGCAGGTTCCAATGGCACGGCTCGAAAAAGCGGTCGGCTCCATCAGCTTTCCGCTTTTCCAGTGGCGATTCCACGATCAGAACTTCTGGCTCGAATACAGCGCGGGTTGGCTGACCGAGGAAACCGTTGCTCATTACATCATGGCCACCTCGCCAGTAAGGGCAGGATCGCTGCCCTACAAGCATTTGTGGACCGACCTTCGACTTGAGCGAAGCCAGCGTGAAGATTTCGCCCGGCTGATGATGGCTCAAGGTTGCCGGTCAGCGACGGCGATCGACCTCTTTGGCCTTAACCAGAACAAGGCGCGCGCTTTGTACCGCGAGATCCACGGCGTTAGTTCACCTTGCGGGTGTCGGGCGAGTTCCCTGACCTGGTTCATCGAGACAGCCGTTCATCGACTCCAAGCTTCGGTCTATGTCTGGCTCTACCGCAACGGCCTTGAAAACAAGGCGAACATTCCACAGGCGCTGATAGCTGCAAATGACGTCATGGCGAAGATGTTCGGCAGGAACCTTGTGATTACCGCAGACAGGGCCAACTATCTGACGCGTTCGATGGCCATGGACTCCCGTCTCACGATGGCGCCGTGCCGGGCCTGTGGCACCGACTACGTCCTGTCCAACGGTGAAGGCAAAATCGAGCTCGCGAAGGACTTTAGCTGCCCCGGTTGCAATTACCTTCTCGCGCCAAAGAGTCAGGTGGGCAAGCGCAAGCAATCACAATAACGGAGGTCGGGCCATGCATCAGGATTTCGCGGTTCAGATCGGATTGGTGGTTTTTTCTCACGATGGCCGGGTCCAGTTCGGCTGGCGCGACATTGAGACTGGCGAGTTCCACGCGGAAGCCGACGGCCAATGCATCTCGGGTGTGATTGGGGCGGTGGAGTTCTGCTCGGACGTGATGCACTGATATGCAGGACTTCGCTTATCTCTTTGGCGACAGCGTCGCGGCCTGGCTCAGAGGCCGCGGCGACGGTCGTTTCTATCAGTACGAGCGGCATTACAGAGCGGACCGCCAGGCGACGCCTGAGACGTTCAACCTCGAAAAATCCAACGAACAGTATGCGAAGCGGTGCGCGCGATCGGGCGGTCGGATTCTGCGCGTGCTGGACAGCAAGGCATTCAAGCACCTTGTGTTCTTTCTCGCGCTGGCCTGGGGAGGCTCATTGATGCTCTCGACGGTTGGAAAACAGCAGCCCGCGGTCGCCGGCGCTCTGCTCGCCGCGCTTTTTATTGCAATCCGCATAAACCGTCGAAAGAGCCGCTCGCGACGAAGGTAGCAAACGGTTGCGCCTACGCAACGACGCTCTCGCCGCCACCGCTTACCGCTCTTTACAATGCCAGCGCACGCGAAAATTGCGGTAAGCATTCCAGCTTTCCGAACGTTGCGGCCGACGCTGCCTTGACTTTGGATTGCGCTCGATAAGATTAAAGTAAGCAGATCGCGGGGGCGACTGCACTAACGACTGGGGCCATAAAAGATGACGATCAAAAGCACTTTCACACTGACTTCTACCGCCGTTGCGGCTGCTATCCTCGTTGCTGCATGCGGTGGTGGTGGTGGCGGCGGTAACAGCGGTAGCAATTCCTCTGGCGCCACGACCGCGCCGGCAAGTCCTAGCACCGGCAACGTGTCAACGCCGCAGTATGCGGCCGACAGTATTCAACTGGCCGCGTTCAATGTTTTGAATCAACAACGCCAGCAATGCGGTTTTCCGTCGCTCGTTGAAAACACGATACACGATCAAGCCGCTCAGGCCCATGCGGATTACATGCGCCAAAACGGCGGCACAGTGACGGACACCGAGGCTTCTGGAAATGCCGGTTTCACCGGCGTCAGTTATAGCGACCGCGCTGTTCACTTCGGCTATCCCCAAGGCGTTCCGAATGGTGGCGTTAGCGGCGCTTTTTACACGAACGCCAACTGGTCCAACACGCAGTATGGTCAGCAACTGGTATATGGCTGGCTGTCCGGCGTCTATCACGTCGGCGTTGCCTTTGCCCCATTGACTACGATCGGCGTGGGTATCAGCCAAACCACCTTCAACGGTTTTCCGGAGATTTTCGCCGCACTGAGCTTGGCAAACCTTCAACCGATGCCGGGGAACTCACCGCTCACGTTTCCCTGCCAAGGGACGAGCGGCGTAGCATACAAGGGCACCGCTGAAACGCCGACGCCTCCGAACACCTCAGGCTCTTGGGGCACTCCCATCGTTGTAGTGGGGAATCCGACTGATTCAATCGTCCTGCTGACCGGTACGATCACAGACACGTCGGGAAACGTTGTCGCGCTTCAATTGCTTAATAGCTCAACGGACCCGAACAAAGATACACCCGCTTATGAATCGGTCGCGTACCCGGCTACAGCGTTGACACCGAATGCGCAATATTCGGTTTCTCTTACCGGTACTGTCAACGGCAAGGCGTTTTCTCGCTCCTTCACCTTCACGACGGGCAACATCGTTGGCTAAGGTTCTATAAAGTCGCGTTGAACGTTTCAACGTACCTTCGAAAAAGCCCCGCGTGCGGGGCTTTTCTCATTTGCCGCCTCGTATCACCGAAGCGGCACACGGAAGCGCCAGAGACACTGTGCCCGACGCTACGAGTGTTCAGCCACCGTCGCCACCACCGTCAGAGCTTTGGTCAGTGGCGTAACCCCAGCCGATGAGATTGGCCGTGCCGCTTTGAAACCAGCACATGCCAATACCGTTGCCGCCACTCGCGCCACCTGCCGGCGGATTCCCGAGATCGTTGACGTAATAAAAGTCGCCACTGTCACCACCCGGTCCGCCGAGGCCGAAGCCACCACGTTGGAATTGCGGCGGGTAAGGGCTCCCAGGATTGACGGCGTACGGCCCTTGGAACGTGCCCCACATCCCCCGATAAGTGCCGTTCGTGCCGTTGAATCCCGCCCGAGCCATCTGGGCGCTGATTGTGGACTCGCACACCGCTGCTATTTGCGGCAGCGTTATAGTCGGGGCGTTCGGTTGGCAGGCTAAGCCAACCCACGCCGCTCCGTTCCACGTCGGGGCGACGGATTGAGTTGTACCGGCAGGACAAGACGGCGGAGCCTGATAGTTACACTGCGGCGACGTGAACTGCGAGCCTATCCAGCGGGCCGGCGTTAGTGTCGTCCAACCAGGACCGGTCGAGCACGTGGGGGCGACCTGATAGCCTCGCGCAAGTGATGGCGTGCAGGTCGCGTCGTAGTATCCCGGCGTGCACACGACAGGGTTACCAGCTATTGCGATGTTCGCGGAGAGTAGCGCACAAACAACCGTTGTCCGCATAGACGGCAGGGCGTTTCTTTTCACCATGTTCCCGCTTCCTTTCCTAATACGAGCAATAGGTTCCGGCATACGCCATCCCTTGAACCCCCGCACCGCCCCCATCCGTAATGCGGACAAGCCACCATGTGCCTTGGTCATATGCGTTGTAGTTCACCGTTGCAGACGTGTTCACATACCAGTTTTGAGGAGTGAGCTCGACTATGGCGGTTCCGCCCGCGGAGCACGATGGTTTAGCGACGCCGTTGTTGTCGTAGACAGGGTTGTATGCCATTCGCAGAAGTCGCCCCCCATTCGGGAGCCAGATTCCTGACTGACATGTCAATTGTTGTCCTGAGCCGTCGATGTTGTTTGCAGTCGCACCGTTTGGCGAGCAAGGGTTGCGCGGATACGCGACGTTCCCTGCCTGGAGGGTCGTGGCTGACGTGACAGAATTGCCCTTTATGGCGCCAGTTGCGGTCATCGTCGCGGCCGTCACCGCACCCGTCGCAGATACGCTGGCCGCTGCTACCGCCCCGCTCGCTCCGAGCGTCTGCGTCTTGATATCGTTGACGTTCTTCAGGCTGACGTTGTTGACGTCCTGATCGCCGGTCCACGTCAGGCTACCGTCGCGCCGGATGTACACGGAGCTGCCGTCCGTGTTCGGGCCGTTGGTCGCCATGATCGACGCCGCTTTCGATCCAAGCGGGTTCGTTGCCGTAAATGACCCGTTGATCCCGACGATCTGGGCGGGGTTCTGCGCACTTGAATAGCCGAACTGGCTTGTGCCCGCGAGCTTGGAACCAGCCTGCGCTATCTGGGCAGCGCCTGCAACGTCTGCCTTGCCGCCCTTGAGTAGTTGCGCCGTTGGGTACATCGTGAAGGCGACGCGGCAGTTCCCTGCGCTCTGCGTGCAGCCAGACGGCACCATTGTCATCGTGGTCACATAAGTTCCGCCCCAGTAAGGACCGTTCTTATGCGCCTGTTTGAGGTTGCCCGCCGTCACCAGTTGCGGGATTGTCGGAGGCGTGATCGTCGGGTTGTTCCCCGACGCGGCGTACTGCGTCAGGATTGTGCCAAAGTTGTCCGTGATCCAGCCCTGAAAGGCAGTGACGAGCGTCGCCTCGTTCTGCCCTTCCAGCGCCAGCATCGTCGCGCGCTTTTGCTCAATGTCGAGCTTGATGCCCTGCACCGTCAGGATCGCCGATCCCAACAACACGAACATCATTTCAAGCAAGCTGCCCATGGTCCGGCCGCCCCGTTAGGTACGCGACGTGTACAACTGGAGAGTCGCGTACGCGCCAGCCGACGAGCAAGCCGTACCCGCGCTCGCGCTATTGAAGGTCGTGGTCGGCCCGGCAAGGGTCGTATTGTTCGCACCGACCTGGGAGAAGGTGTTGCTCAATGCAGCGATGCTCATCGAGCACACCGCAGCAGGCACCTGGTAACTCAGGATCAACGAGTCGCTGGCGGTGCTCAGCGTGCCAACGCTGACCGTCACCGGCTGGTTGAAAATGCCCTTCAACGATGACTTGTCGCTTGCGAGCCGCGTACCCGCTGCATCGAAAGCACGATTCGTCGCCAGAGTCGTGAGCGTTTCGGCTGAGAAGTCCGAGTCGTTCTGCGTCGCGTTCAGGATGCCCGTATGGAACATCTGCGCTTCGCTCGTAAATTCCTGCGACTTGATCAGCGTGTATACGTATGTGCTTCCCTTGATGACCGCGATCGCGAGCAGCGCTGCGCCAGCCATATAGGCGCCCGCTTCGATCAGCGATAACTCACCGGACTGCTTGCGGCGGCGCCCCATGCGCAGAAGATTGAGACGACGATCGGACGGAATTTTGTGTTGCATGATGGTTCTCCATGAGGTCACGCGTCGTGAGCGCGGCTAGATGAAACTGCAATAGCGGTTAGAGAGTGCCTGTGGCCGGGATTCCACCCGTCATGTTCACGGCACCTGTGACGACGTACGAGCCGACGCCGATCGTCAGAAACAGCGCGACCGCGAAGACGAGCAGGACGTAATGGGTGAGTCTTGCGTTCCGTTTGACGGCTTCCACGACACGCGCTAGCGATTCACGACCGAGCGACTTGATCGCCGCTTCGAACTGGTCGCGGCCCGCGGCATCGGTGATCGTGTCGACGATCATTTCCGAGAAGATCCCCGTGTCAAGGGCACGCATTGGCTGATCGGGGCGCTGGGTCAGGCGCTTGCTCATCGTCATCAGATGCCAGCGCAGCCACGGATCGGCCGTATGCGCGACCCGGTTGATCGCCGCCCGCAGCGTGAGGTTGGAGTCGAAAAGGCCTGCGAGCGAAACGATCAGCAAAGCAGCGCGCATATCGCGCCGGTTGCGCCACATCAGCGGGAAGTTATCGAACTTCGCTCGCACACGCCCCACCCAGCGCTTGAGACTATAGAAGTACGTGACGATTGCCCCGAGGACCAGCGACGTCGAAACCCACCAGTATTCGTATGCGATGGTGTCGATGTGATACAACAGCCGCCCCGCATCCGGCCACTGTTCGAGCGGCCGGATCTCAACGACCTGCGGATAGATCATCCCGCCGAAAATCATGCAGAAGCCGTACAGATAGATGAGCAGGAAAGTCGGATACGCCACCTGCATCGCCGTCTGCGACGAGAGCGTGCGCTTGGCAAAAGCCGCCATCTCGGCAAGCTCGAAACCGCGCACGACCGCATCTTTCTGCGTCGACTCGTCAGCAATATCAAAGAGCGTGTATTCGTCGCCCGGAATGAACGGCTTTATTGCAGCCGAAAACGAATCGCCCTTGACCAGGCGCTCGCGAACCTTTGAGAACACTTTCCATTCAATGCGGCCTCGTTTGCGGTTCCGGTTCTCATATGTTTCGAGCCGCTCGCGCAACGTTTCGACGTCACGCAGGCCCTTCTTCTCGATGTCGAGGCGCGTTTCCTTGTAGAACGTCTCGCGCACGCCCTGGAAGCGCCAGCGTGCGATTCGCATCTGCGTCGCTTCTGGAAACAGAGCAACCAACGAACTGAACATGACTCGCCAACCTCTTAAATTTTTCTGTCCGCGCCCGGGAACACCCGGTACTGCGCGAACGACTGCATGGAACGGTTGATGAATTGTGGGTCTATTTCCCCCCGCGAAGCCTTGAAAAGAGCGTGTTCATATACCGTCTTTCCAGTCATGTCCTCGTTGTCGAACCCAGTTAGCCTTTCGCCGCGCCACACCTTGCGGGCGCCCGCCCAATCGCGAGCCGCAATCCGCTCGCGGAACTCCTCGGTTGGGCGGTACAACTCGGCAACAAGCGTAGGCCGCTTTGTGCCGCCGGCGACCTTGCCATCGCGCGAGAAGAGACCATCGAGGCGACAGTGCTGGCAACCGGCATGATCGCGGCAAGCCATGCGCGACGTGTCGAGGCCGAACTTCGAGCGCAGCAGTTCAAGATCCGATTGTGGCATCACGTCCTCGGCTGGCAGCTTGCAGTGCGGACATAGCGTCGGAATCAGCTTCTGGTTACCGACGGCGTTCACAAACCCTTCCGCCGCCAGTTCATCGATGGGTAGCAGCAGACGCCCGCCCGCCATGCGCATGAATGCGGAGATGATGTCTCCCGCATGAAGCGAAAAGCGCACCGGGTGTCCGGTCAACGCGAGTTCCGACACGAGCCCCATCACCACGCGATCGCGCACTTCCGAGATCGTCACATCGTCCGGGTCCATCCGCATCAGCGTCCGGATGACTTCCGCGTACTTGCGATTGGCCTCGTCGTCGGATTCGTCGGGCCGGCGAATGATCGAAATTTCAGACAGCCACGGCAATGGGTATTCGGACGGCTCGCTGACCGCAAACTGTTTCTTCAGTTCGCGGTCGGGCAGCATGTAGGACAGCGCGCGAAGCAGTGTCGTCTTGCCCGATCCCGTCTCGCCGGTCAGGACAGTGATGCCCCCGCTCACATAGTTAAGCGTGTCGATCAGGGCCAGTTGGCTAGGGGCGAGGCCCATCTGCGCAGGCATCAGCACTGAATAATTCTTGAAGTTGCCGTCGAGCAGACGAAGGGCGACGTCGTAGCCACCGACCGTCGGCGCAGATTGCCAGCGCAGATTAATGGTGTCGCGACCGGCCACGAGTGGAATCATCGCGGACTGCGGCGCGCTGGGCTGGAACGAGTTGCCGGAGTTCGTGTTCTTCTGCACAAGGTCCGAATACGCGGCAGACAGCGCCCGTCGAACGATGCTTTTTGGAAGACGGCGATAGGTATACACGTCGCCATTGACGCGGAATCGAACTTCGACCTCCCCGCGAAAATCTCGCGGCTCAATAGCGATGTCGCTCGCACCGTACGAGTGGGCGGCTTCGATGACATCGCGAAAGTTGCCGATAGCGCGCGACGATTCGCGCTCTGTGTTGCCTGACACTTCGCGCTTCTTTCCTTCATAGATCGCCGCGATGACTTCCTCGGTCGCGATCATCTCTTCCTGCACGAGCAAATCCCGTGCAGCGAGATCCTTTACGAAAGTCGTAAATTGCGCACGCTCACTGAATCGTGCGGTCGCTGCAACGATCGCTATGCCGGGCTGAATCTCCACGGCGACAAACTCCTTGCGGGCCGCAGCCGATAGCCTCAGCGTTGCATCACTGTCTGTGCCCGTGACGATCCGCTTGAAGTCAGGCAGCGCATCGGCGGATACCAGCACTGGTCTACCGTTCTGTTCACCGGTGGGCTCGTCGCCGACATCTTCTTCGTTGTCTGCGGCCGGCTCAGCCTGCAGCGTCGCGCCCGGAACGGCTTGCAACGGCACGGCAACCGGTACTTCAGGCGAGCGGACAGGTCGCTGCAGCGTCCTGAGCTCCGCGTCCGTTCTATGTTCGGGTTGCGGTTGCGGTTGCGGTTGCGAAGCAGTCTGCGACTGAACGGCAAAAGCCCCTACGGCGGGCGGCAGACCGTCCTCGGCGGTGCCACATCGAGAAGCTATCAGCGCATCGAGTTCGCGCAGCGCCTTTTCGCCTTCCGAGTAGGCGTCGCCAAGCGTACTCGCGATGTCAGCGTCGTTGAGAGCTGGAGCCGGCTGGTGCCCAGTGAATACGGGACGAGTGCTATCAGCGCTAGTCTGCCCCAGGCCCGCGGTCGCTGTGGATACTGTCGGTGCTGTGGTTGCCGGCGCGTCTACGACTGCGTCGTGGCTAACCGGCGCAACTTGGCCCCCGCCAATCTCATTGAATGACTCAACGTCCTCAACATCGTCGCCTGCGAGCTTGCGTCCGAGGAACGACACGGTGGGATTGATCGCGCGCGTGGGCTCTCTGAAGGCGGGCTCCAGACCGGACTGACCCGTGCGGTGAGCAGTACCCTGCCCCGACTCCACAAAGGCAGATGGCCGAACGCCACGCAACCGTTTCAGAAAGCCACCGCTTGACTGGACCTCGTCCGTCTCAACGCCTGAAAAAAGACCCATGCTTAATGTGCTCCGGGAAATACGACGCCGTTGTTGGCGACCGGCAGCGGACCGCCAAGATCATTGATGGCCTGAACAGCAGGACTGTCGCCCATTGGCGCGCCTCCCACTGGCACCGAGATCACGTCCGACCAGGTGCGCTTCCCTTCGGCCACGGTGACGCGATACCCGTCGATGTGCGTCACGATCCAGCCGTTCAGCAGCTTTTCGCCGCGACCGGCCGTGTAGACACCGCCCTGATATTCATAGAGCACATGCGCGCCTGACGCATCGCTGTACGCACCAACGAACGACACGGGTACCGCCCTTCTCACTAGCGCTTCCGCGCGCTTTGGCTTCACTGCGACGGTAGCCGTCGCCGCTGCGGCCGCTGGCGGCGCCACGATTGGCGTGGACAGTGCGACGCCGCCCGAAGGCGGCTGCGCGCCATCTGTCTTGCGCATCGTATTGACGAGGTTCTGTCGCGCCAGACCGTCAATATCATCGAGCGTCAGGTGCTTTTCATCGGCGTGTGCAAGGCCCGCGGCACACAGTACGAACAGCGACGCCGCCGCGAAGCGGCCAGACTTATTGGAAAACATAGTATTTACCCTTCGCGGTGAAATGAACGCCACTGCCATCGGCCTTGAGCTCAAGCTCCAGTGAGTCGAGCGCCATGTTGTCCGGGAGCTTTTCCAGCAGGCGGCTCTGCCACATATAGCCTTCGATGGTCCAGTCTCCCGCCTGCAGAAGCGGGCCGCTGATCTCACCTGGATTCGGCTGGCGGGCAAGCAGACGCTGCGGCGGCCGCAACGTGACCACATAGCCGTGACTCATCAGCTGGTCGGGCTTGGTCGACAACCGTTGAGGATCGGTCTGAAGCTGTTTGATCAGCGACTGGGCACTCGGCCACCGCTTCTCCCCGGCGAGCGAGAGCTTCTGCACCTTGGGCACTGCAGGACCTTTCACCTGCAGATGCAAGCCGTTCGGATCGAACACGACCGGGCGCATTTCAGCCGGAGCGCGCGCGTCGAATTCCTTATAAGTGCCGCCTTCCCGCTTGAACGTGATCGAGCAGAAGCCCGTAGCCGCGCACGATGCCTTCTCGAACTGCCAACCAGCGACATTGGTTTCCTGCTTGCCAAACGCGTCCATCAGCGCCGGAGCAAGTGCTGATGCGAGCGGCACCGTGCCATTGAACGTGCGCGCGATCGCCGCCTGGTAGTCCTGCATATAGGTAGGCGGCGGTGCCGGCGGCGGTGGCGGCGGATTGAAGTAGGCGAGCGCTTCTATACCCAGATAGATCACTGTGCCGGCAATAACGGTCAGTGGGATGAACTTCGGTACCTTGACGGGCACCTTCCTGACGAGTCCAACGCTTTTGCCTCGCAGCAGCTCAGCGGGCGTGAATGGCTCGTCGAGGCCCGGCAGATCCGCGCCGTAGCCTATCGTAACCAGGCTGACCCTGTCCTTCGCGCACTCGTCCTCCAGCGTGTCGCGGCAGGCCTCGAGCGCGTTCAGCGATACGGTCTGATCGATGCGCACGGCGCCGCGAACGACAAGAATGACGTGCACACGCTGGCCGTCCTGAACCAGAACTAGCACCGCGGGCTTTGCCCGTACTCGATCCAGACCGGCGACGCGCGCTGCCGCCGAATAAAGTTTTAGCCCTTTGCGCTCTGCGGGCTCGGGCGCGCAGAAACCTGCAACGGTTTCTTCTTTGCTCCTGATCTCAACATAGTGCGTCGCGTCGAGCTCGTCCGCGTAGCGGCGGCGCTCGCCCGCCGCGCCTTTTGTCGCATAGGCGCGCCAGTCAAGCCCAAAGACAAGGCGCGCCTTCTTTTCGTTGGGGATCGTTTCGAAGTGCATACGTCCACTCACATCGACGGAACGACGGAAGCCGTCAACATGATCACCTGGAAGGTCTTCGCCTTGTTCCACGCGCCGCTCATACCGAGAATGCCCGCGTTGCGCGCCCCATCGTAATTGTTGGTTACGGCTCCGTACATGACGACGGTCTGACCGTCCGAAAGCGCGATAGTCTGGTCATCCTTGCTGCCAACGATGTCGGGCAACTGGATCTGCTGTGCAGAGGAACCCGAGCCTGTACCGATCGTGGTGAATGGACCGTTCAGCTTGGAGTTGTCGCTCCAGTAGGACAGGATGATCTGGTTGTGATCGTTCACCGACGGCAGGATGTTCACGAAATCGCCCACCGTTACGGAGCCCGGCGTCAGCCCAGGTGCGCCTGCCGTACCGCTGACAGAACCTAACCCCGGCGTCGTCGCAGCCAGATACCCCTTGGTTTCGAACGATCCGATCGACATCGGCAGACCGTTCAGCGTCATCTTGGTCTGCGTGTTGTCCGACACCGTCTTGCCGTAGGTGTTGAGCGCGTTGATGACCGCGTTCGTGCCCGTTAGCGGCGCGTTCGGCTTCAGGATGGAAAGACCAACGGAGCCCGCTGCGGTAGCAAGCGACGTCGGCGAGACGACGCTTATCGAATACTTCAGCAGGCCGTCCTGGATCCGGTTGAAGATGATGTCCGCGCTAGCGGACGCTTGAGACCCATCGTTAAGCGCGATCTGCAATGTGCGAACGCGGACCGACACCTGACGGGTAGAGATCGCGTTCTCGCGCGTCAAGACCTCGTTCATGCGATCAACCGCTTCCTTCGTGTCACGCACCATGACCAGACGGCTATGCGGGTTGACCGTGACCTTGCCCATCGGCGTCTTGAGACTTTCGAGTTCTTTAGTGATCAGCGCGATCTGGTCGAAGGTGCCGTCGCGACCCGTCGACGTGACGGCCGCAAACGATCCGGTGTTCGCGCTCGTCGAACCGGTCCCGGTGGACTGGTTGCCCGTCGAGGTGTCCGTACCCTTCGTCATCGATGACTTGACGTTCACGGCGCCCGGGATCGCGGCAATCTGGAAAGTGCGCGTTACAAAGCGCGAGATGTTGATTGTCGCGCCGTCAAAGTTCCACGCGAGCCCGAGGTCCTCCGTCACGTTATGCAGATACTGTCCGATCCGGGCATTGCCCGGCTGGCGGTAGATCGGTTCAACATTCCCCGACGCATTCTGAGCCTGCATTCCGGCCATTCCTACTTTCCCGCCCGTGATCGGATCGACCAGTGCCTCGCGGGGGACGAACACATCGGGGCTCAAGTGGACCGGATAACCGGACGCGTCGGATAGCAACGTGGCGATTTTTGTAATCGGAAGGTTCGCGGGAAGGGTCACTGTCTTGTCGCGGAAGACTGCGGGCAGCGTTGCTTCATAAGCTACCGGAACCAGCCGATCGCCAAGGAACGCGGTTGGCACATGCTCGACGAGAGGCATTGAGTCGCCCATGCCCGACATGGCGTGGGTAGCATCTCGCTTCGCGGCGTCGTAAGCGTGATCCACGTCCGACTGCGACACGACGCATCCCGCCAGCAACGTGGCAACGAAAATAGAAACGGCAATCTGGAATCGGTTAGCGCGCATAGCTTAGTCCTGGCAGTTGGCCGCGCGGGCCACCACGCGAATCACGTTATTGGTGTGCTCACAAATCCGGGTCGGTGTGCGCATGTGATTGGTTGCACGCATGACCTGCGTTAGCACCGAGTCGAAGTCGCCGTTGAACGTAGCGTTGAATTCCAGTGGAAGGTCATCGTCAATCTTCCACGCCAGTTGCCAGCCCTGTTGCTGCAACCATCGATCAAGCGCATTGCGCAGATTGATGTCTTGGGGCGTGATAGCGAGCGTCAGGGAGGCCGGCATAGCCGGTACCGCGGCAGGAAGAACCACTGGCGTTACAGCAGTCAACGCGCTAGGCGGTACGGTCGGCGTCGGGCCGGCTGCGGCTGCCTCCGCAACCGACCCAGTGTTCTTCGCGACAGCAGGCGCGGGGCTGACCATTGCGAGCGAACCGGTCAGCTCCGGTGCTGGGCCGCTAAGCATCTGCCAGCCGTTCCCGCTGGGCGGCGACAGTTGCGATTGAGAGAACGAAGCGGTCGCAATACCCGTCAGCGTGATAAGAGCGAAGACCTGCGCGATGAGGGGCGCGCGGCGACGGGTGGGCATGATGATCATTGGCTTCATGAGTGTCAGTGGGCCGCGCGCACGACGCGCCGATAAATTTGATTCGCGTACACCAGTTGTTTATTGCTGGAGACGGCGTTGTACGCACCAACCGCCTTCCACGTCGGGCCGAACTGCCTGATGTTCGACGCAAGAATCCAGGTGCCCACATATCCGTTGACGCATGGGTTGAACAGCGAGTCCCGAGTCACGCCGTAGCGCCTGAGCTTTGGCAGCCATGACGAATTGATCTGCATCAGGCCGATGTCTTCACTGCCATCGGTGTTGCGGTTCACTGCGTTCGCGCGCATCCCTGACTCCTGCTGCGCGATCGCGCGAACCAGCACCACGTTAACGTGATGGAATCGCGCGGCGTCGTCGAGACAGTCTGCAAAGGCTGGCTGGGCGCAAAGGAGCGCTCCGGCCATTGCGGTGAAGATCCGAACAGTCATGTTTTGGGCCGGTCAAAGAAGCGAACATCGTGCTTGCGCGTCACGTTCACCACATTGCCGTCAGCATTCACGATGAACTGGTCTGCCGTACCGTTGAACTTGAAGAAGCGGCCCTTCTGCTCACCCGATCCCATGTGGGCCACGTCCGACACCTTCACATTCCCAACCGTGTCCGCGAACTTGAAGTAGGTCGATCCTTCCTTGTCGAATACGCTTTCGAGCCCGGCACTGTTCTTCGGCTCAAACGTGTACACGAGGCCAGCAACGCGGGCTACTTCGACGCTTTCCACGCCGTTGGACACCACAAAGCGTTCTGCGCGGTTAAACGTCACGACATTGCTTGAGTCGTCCCATTTTGGCTTGAGCGAGCGCCCCTCCATGTCCCGAAAGACGAGCTCTTTTGCAGGCCTTTGTGAAAAGCGGATCTGAATGTGCGTGTCGTCGCCATCGCGGATGGCGAGCGCGCCGAACTTCGACGCTAGGCCACCGTCCTGCGCTTGCAGCTTGTCACCGTCACTCGGCTTTGTCGGTTCGGTCGACGGGTTAGCGGCAGCGGGCTGCGAAGTCGTTTCAGCAGGCGCTGCACTCGCGACGTAGTTCACGCCGGTCGATTTAACGGCCGCACGACGAAGCGTCACGTGGTGTGCATTGAAGTCGACGTCTGCATACAGATCTACAGCGCCGAGGAGGCGGTCAAGCGACTGCATCCAGTTCTCGCCGTCGCGTGTAGCGAAGCTCTGGGAACCGGTCAGGTCAACATCTTTCTGTGCCGAGCCTGTCCATCCTTGCGGCACCAGAGACTTGACCATCTGTGCGAGTGGCAGCGTTGCGCTCATCGCACGCGTCGTCTCCAGTCGGGGGCGCGCACCAATAAGGGCAAGACGATTGGAGAAGCCTGCAAAGCCGACGGGCATGTCGCCGCTACGGTTTGTCGCTTCGGTTGTGAACGTGTTCGCCTTCTTCCACCGCGCCGTTGCACCCGATCCACCCACCGAGAATGAAATCACTTCCGGCGTGCCGGAGACAACGATGTACGGACCCTCGGCGTGTCCGCCCTCGACCTTGAGGTTCTGCCCCGCCCGTGGCTGAAGGTATGTGTCCGATCCGTCATTGAAGATGAGCGCAGGCCGCTCGCTCATGTTGCCGTTGACTTGGTAATCGAAGTCGAGCGGATCGGTGCTCGCAGCCAACGCTGACAACGAGAAGACAGCCAGCGCGATAAAGGTTAGCGTTTGCTTCATAGACCGCGGTCGATTTGGGAGAGATGCTGGATGAAGCGCGCGAGGTACTCGCGGCCTGGCTGTGGGTTCGCGCTGTGGTAGTAAGCCACGGCTTTCACCGCCGAATGCGTCTTGCGATAGTTCTCGTTAAGGATGTCTTCGGCCACGTGGATGTTCGTTGCCGGAGCAAGTGCATCCCACGGCGACGCGAAGCGCTGCCGGTGATAGCACCAGTTCACCTGCATCAGGCCTACGTCAAAATCGCAGCGCCCATCTGAGATGAGGAAACGGATAGCCTTGTATGCGTCGTCGCGCGTCCGGAAAAAGAACCCCCGCCCCGCCACGTTCAATGTCCACGGCCATGCACGGCCCTTATATGCCGACTCATTCAGCGCGACGCCAGCGAGGATCTTTGCGTCGACGCTCGTGTGCATGACGTCGAATGGCGCCTGCGCGGAGGCACAAGCCCAGCCACCTCGGCGCTCGGTCAACGCGGCCTGCGCGTCGTCGTCCAGCACTGCCGGTTGCAGCCAGCCATTCTTCACAAGCATCGTTTGAAGGCTTTCAGGCGCGCCATCAACGAGCACCGATGCGAAGCCGCGCGACCCCGGGTTGATGCTCTGTCCTTTCAGCGGTTGCGCCCACGTAAGAAAGCGCTGCAGGCCGCAGGCATACACGGGCGTACCGGGGAGCTCGAGGACGGTGCGCTCGCCGCCTTCCTCAACGACGAAGCGGGTCGGACTGATCACCGTTTCGATCACTGCGGCGCCCGCCGACGAGTACGCGACCGTTAGCAGCAGCGCTGCAACGACGTGTCTAGTCATGGTACGGCTCCATGACGATGTCCTGCGTCACCTGGACGAGGAACTGCTGCCCAGCCGGCACTGTGATCGTCGGCGGAATGTTCTGGTTACGTTGAAGCACGGCCTGCGCAGTCGTCGCGGCAACCTGCCCTGCTGTGCTCCCGGTAGTCGTTATTCCGATCGGGCTTGCCGTCGTCGAGGTGCTTGAGCCATTGTCAAAGCTCTTCAGCAGGACTGCGGTAATGAAGCCCGCGCCAAAGATCGCCAGGAAGTGGTTGTTGACATCGCCCGAAAAGCCGGCGGCGCCATTCTGGTCCGCACCCTGCATGCCGTTCATCGGCACGCTCTTGCCGTTGGGCAGCCGCAGACTGGTCGACGCAACAAGCAGGCGCTCCTGTCCGACCTTGACGTCCGCGCTGTATGCGCCGTTGATGAACGAACCCTTCGGTATCATCAGGCAGTCCCCACGCAGGCTGTCATAGATGTCCTGATCGACCATCAGCGCAACGCGGCCGGGTTTGTCCGAGTTCAGGCCTTCAACAGTCTTCACGTGGATGTTGTGCGGAGGTGTGAGCGTGCAGCCGCGGGCTTGTCCGTTGAAGGTGGTCCGCTCGATGCCGCCTTGCCCCGCTGCATCCTTGAGGAAAGCGCGGTCGCGATCTTCGGGCGCCTGTCCCTGTTTGCCGAGCGCGAGCGCCATCGCGTCGGCCGGATTCTGCATGCCCGATGTCGCCGCGGCGCGAGCGGCGCGGAAATCGTCCAGCGACGGTACGCCCGCCGGCGCGGCAGACGCCTGCTGGGTGGCGTTTCGGGAGGCGCCAGACTGCTTGAATACCGACGACGTATAGATCGCATCGAGCTTGTTGCTCGCAGCAAGCGCACGAGTGTCGGCACCGTCCGCTCCCACCTCGCGCTGGAAGTCGTTGCCCGTCAGCATCGGTTTGACGCCTGGACGTTGCGCAGCGGATGCATCCGACGCGGCGCGCGCGGCCGCTTCAGCCGCCGCCGCCTCCTGCTGCTGCTTGATCATCTTGTCGATGTCGGAGTTGCTCGCTCCGGGGGCCTCTGTGCTGCTTTTCAGAGCCGACGCCTTTTTCAGGCGGGCCTCTTCCTGCGCTTGATTGCTTGCCTTCAGCTCATAGTAGAAACCGAGCACACCGATCACGATGGCGGCCAGCAGGCCAATGCTCATGATCGCATTGCGGGGCGTCTTGCCTTTGACGAGTGCAGCCTGTTCTGCGTTAGGCGTGGCCTGTTCGGTTTTCTTCACCACGGTTAGAACACTCCGAAGATGCGCCGGCGACCGCGCGTCACCGTTACCTCGTCCTTGCCCGACACGAGAACAATCTCGTCGGCCAGACGCTGGAACACGAGGAAGTCGCCGCGGCGGATGAAGTTGCCGACGACACGATCGCCGTGGTCCTTGTACATCGGCACCGGCCACGTTTGTGCCTTGGCGGGCATGCGCATCCAGATCGAGTGCCCGTCATCGAATACGACCTCCGGCTTGAATTCGGCGTTTCCGTCGACCGAGTAGTCCCAGTTGAGCTTGTCCGGCGACACGCCGATCGCGCCGGAATCGCCGCCGCGTTCTCCGGCGGATGCGCCCTGCCCTGTCCCACCGGCTTCGTCTCGTACGTTCACTCGTGCCATCGGTGCGCGCGGATACTGGAAGCGCACGGTCTGATAGAAAAAGCCACCGGCCGGCGAGGCGATCAGTGTGAAGTCGTACTCGCGGCGGTTCGTCGTCAGGTGCAGCGTGTTCACCAGGTCTGCCTTGTGCGGCTTGATGAAGACGTGGTTCATCTTGTCGTCGTCAATCTCCCACTGGACACTGTCGCCCATAGCGGGGTCGGCAATAAGCTTCTCGCCGGGCTCCAGCTCGATGGTCGTCAGTTTCAGCGGTGCAGTGAGCACACGAAAGATCTGGTCGCGGCTGTACGGAAACACGCCGATCCTTGCGTCACCGGGCATCGTTAGCGGGTCAGCGCCACCATTGAACGGATTGACGGGGCTCATCGGGTCTCCCGCAATCATCGCTGCGTTGAACGAGTTAGCGTCAGCAGGTTTTTTGGCGTTCGCCGCCGTCATTTGCAATGCTGTCGCCGCAAGCAGAACGAGAACGCCGAGCGTCGGACGGTGATATCGGGAGGTCATACTGGTCAAGCTCCACCGGTCCGCTCAAGGCGGAAAAACGGAATGTAAATACCGAAAGGATTTGCGGTGAGTGCCGCGTCGGCGGTTGGCGCCACGATCTGGTAGCGAAGCGTCAATGCATAAGACTTCACGTCGGGCTTGCCGGTCGCGCCCGCCTGCGAGGTCGTCGTTGTGAACTCAACGAGAACTGTCTGATCTTCAAGCAGCGCGATATTGCGCACGTTCACTTCGCGGATCAGCTTGGGATTTGCGGTGATCTGCTGGAAAGGAGCGTCGTCGCGCAGCCAGCTCTTGAACTGGTCGGCTGCGGCACCGATCATCTGGGCCTTTACCGAATTAATGTTGGACGACATGCGCGACGTCTGCAGGCTGTCGGTCAGCACTGGCTCGATCGTGAACCAGCGCACCGCCATGTCGCGCATGCTCGTGCGCAGCGCCTGGGAGTCCGGCTTATAGGCGACGAGTTCCGTCACGACCGGGTGACCGCTCACGTCGGCCGAGACACCCACCACGCGCGTGACCGAAGGCGGCGGCTGCCTTGTCCAGACGGCACCGGCTGCGACCGCAGCGCAGGCGAAGGCAATGAGCATCCAGCGGTTGCTCTCAACCTTCAGCCGCGTGCTTGTTTCGAAGATGACTTTCGATGGATCTTCCTCGGCATACATGCCGGGGGCCGTGGATAGCGCGGCCTGCCGCTTGTTCCTGAAAATGCGCATGGCAACCCTTGATGAATGGCTACCATTGAAACAATTTCTAACCAGCGCTAAGAGCCAAAAGGCACGGAGATTTCAGCGTCTTTTGTCTTCACGGCAATCGACAGCTACGCTTGCATGGCCGTCGAAACGTTAACCATGGTTATGGACCTTAGCGAGATAGAGCTACGAAATCACCACTCTTTCCGTCCCCATCGGGACTCGAAGTGTGCAATGCTTCTTGCCTGTTCCAACTTTCGTTACAAATTTACATTTTTGGAACAGAATCGGCCGGAATTTTTCTCAAGCGAATCAAACGGTTACGAGCGGTGGTGCGACGGAAAAATTAACCATGGTTAAAAAAGCTCGCTACCCCCGCAGCCGCGCTGCGCAAAGGTGACTGCTTTTTGAACAGCGAACCAACGAATACCGCTTCTGATTGGAAGCCTTCGACCGTGAATCGTTAGAAGTGCTGAGAAGCGCCTTTACGGGGAAAACCTCATGACGGAAAAAGTAGTGGACGATGCATTGCGGCTAGCCTCGATTTATAGGGCCGGCGTGGGAACGCAATGGAAGTCGTATCGTCAGGCAGCAGAGAAACTGTCGAGGATGTTTGAGACGAAAATCGAGCCACCGAGAATTGCCGAGGCGTTGGCTGTCTTGCGATTGCCTAGCGTAATTATAAGATTGTTCGACGGACCGGGCTTGAGCACTGGCAACGCTCGTGCGCTCCTGAGACTGGCAAGTCAACGGGGAGAAAGCGTGCTCGCGGCCAGCGCCGCAACGATAGACACGGCCGGCATGGATGCAAAAGGCATTTTGCGTGCCTTGCGATCAGGCGGTGAAGTAAGCTCACGATCGGCCCCTCCCGTATTGAAGGGGCCACTCGCCATTGCGGCGTATTACAAGCGAGGTGCATTCCCGAGTCAACGCATCGCGGCGGAACACATGGGCATACCTGAACCTCGGCTGAGCGAGGCTCTTTCCATTGAGAAGGCGTTGCCCGCCGAGGTGAAAATCCTTTTCCCGGGTGACGATCTTACTTTCGGGGCCGCCAAGCAAATAGTGAAGCTGATAGCGCTGCGGGGGGCGAGGAACGTTCGCGCGCTCGCAGTAGAGGCGGCCCGCTCGCCGCGTACGCCATCACCGCAACTGATACTGAACCGCCTCGCGGGTATCGATATCCCCGGCGTCGACGTGAGGCTTAGGAAAGCGCCAGGAAAGAACGCAAAGCGGCGACTAGTCGTTGAGTTGCACGTTCAAGAGTCGGACGCTAACAGCGTAGCGGCGCTCGACTTCATGATTGAAATGCTGACAAGGTTTGGCACGGAGTGACGCGGGTATCGCAGGCGCTAATCGGCCGCGATCTTGGCCCGAAGCCACGCAGTGTAAGCGGTTCGCTCCAACGCATTTTTGAACGTGCCGATGTCGTGTTGATACGTGTTACCCTTTCCTCCTTGTGCCATGTACTCGGCAGCGAACTGCTGCTTTTCAGCCAGGGACAGAGCTTTGATCTTCTCCGACGTGCGTCGTGCTCTTTCGTCTGCCGATGTGTCGTCGCGAGTGCCAGCTACCGGTGCGGGAACCTCTTTCAGGTGATTTCGTGGAGGCTCAATATTCGAGCCCTTTTCGAAGACTGTCCTTGCGTAACCGCCGGCGTTGCCTCGAATCTGTTTTCGCTTGGCACGGTCCTCGACGTAGAGCGCCGTCTGAAGCGCCCTTTCGGGCTCTTGTTGAATCCAACTTATTGCAAGTCGATCTCCGACGCCCAGCTTTGTGAGGCGCTTGAACGCCTCAGAACCCCGGACCGCTTTCTGGTCTTCATCTTCGTCATTGTCCAGCATTGACCGTTGCGGATTGTCGTCCACCAGAAACCGGATCTGAACCACCCTCCTCGCCTCTCTCTTGTACTCTGGGGTGACGATGATATTGGAGACCTGGTTTATCTCTTTCACTGCCTTCTTGATGACCTCACTTGAAAAGTGCTTGAACTCATCGTACATGCTTGCGTCTGCACCAAGAAGTCGTCGCCAAGTTTCTACTGAGATCCAGCCGGTTGATCCCGTTCGTTTGAAGCGAAGGCAATTCTCATACAACGCTAGCGCGTAGCCGCCGCTAAACTGTCGCTGAACGTTGATGTTTATGAGGGTATAGATGTCAGGATTTGCCAGCTTCTCGGCGAGCCAGTCGCTGTATTCGTAAGCACAGGTACCGCTCTTGATGCTCGCGTAGGCGATAAGCGGAGAAGCCTCCCAGTCTGTTTTACCGCCGTCGTGGAGAAGGTCGAACGAGATTGGCGTCGACATGACTTTTAGCAAGGCGCGCTTCAGTGCGTCGTGATTTTTGCTATCGAAGCCAAGCATCGTACATAGAATTCCTACCGGCAAGGTATGGCGTTTCTTTGTGAGGAGCTCGTCGTATGCGTTCAGCAGGAGCACATTCACAATCTTGCGCTCGAGCAATGAGAGTTCACCGCTAACGTGAACCGTAGCGACATGCTTTTTCAGTTCGCTGGGTGGAAGGTTGAGCGGCTTCAGGTTTGCCATGTGTTCTCCGTTGCTGCGGCGATTTTAGGCGGAGAAGGTCATGTCAGCAACCCATTTGACTCTGACTTTTTAGAGATCACCAAATGTCGAACTGCCCCTCCTCCCCATAAACCATGACTTTTTCCGATCACCGGTCCCATCTCCCTCGTGCGAATGGCCGGTTTTAAAAACGGAATAGAGCGAAGAACAACGCCTGTTTGGTGTTTTCTTTAAAGAACAAACACCTTTAAGAACGTTTACACCCCGGCAAAGCCTTATGGGTCGGGACATTCCGGCCGGTTCGGTCAGGTTCTGTGGGGCCAAAGGTCAGGGTTTAAGGGTAGCAACGGGGCGTTGCGGTCGTGGTTTGTGGGTCATTGGGTCAGGGTTTGTGGGGAAAGTCAGGTTCCGTGGGGCAACTACAAAATGCAATCCAAGCGATTGATTCTAAATGAGTTCTTCGGAGTTTTGGCTTTCAAGGGTCAGGGTCTGTGGGGCCCTGTTCTGCGCTACACGCTAACCCTGGCAAGTCCCCCCATAGACCCTGACCTTCAGGACGACGGTTTCGCGTGGCGGGTCAGCCGAGCCCCGTCGACCGCAGCGGCTGGACGTTGAAGTCCGCAGGTCGCGCACAGGTGTGGAGGTCGATCAGGGACTAACCTCGGCTCCGCAGTCGCATAAAAGGACCTTTCAGAACGCTATGTACCCGTCCGGCTTGCCCATAAAAGGCGACTTCTGCCAGGAGCCAGTCTTAACAGCTCCCCATAAAACATGACCTTTTGGTCGACCGTCAGTCCGAAAGCTCCCCATAAACCATGACCTTTCCCCGGCTCAGGCTAGCCGCGGTTGTCCTGCGGGGGGTCGCACCGCTGTCGAGGTGTATTTGTGGGTTGACCCAAGGGCCTTGCGTGTCAATCAGCGTCGAACGCTTGTCGTGCAAATTGAATCTAGCAAAAATTTCTTGCAAGGCCTAGTTTTCGTCACTAAGCTCCGGCAAGATTCAACATGTGTTGCTGATTTACGCTTTACGTGTTGAAACCACCATACGGCGCTAAGAAGGTCGGGCGTTACTAAAACCGGGAGCCCTTGATGAATACAGCAGTGCGTGCGCGCTCTGAAAAACCGAAGATGTCAATCCAGCTGAAGCATGCTCCGAAGCCGATGCCATTGTCGGCGATAAAAGCTATCGCCGACAACGCAAGCGGCATGCTTGTCGATGTTCGCGAAAGCATGCTTGCTCCCCACCCGCGTAAAAATCCTCCTGTGTTCACAACTGCACAGGTCGGCGACCTTTGTCGAATCGACAGGCAGCGAATGAATTATTTAACGCGGTCGGACTCGGAATTGCCGCAAGGGACGTTGCGGCACAGCCGAAGCCGGGAGTTTACGCTCGAGGAGGCACGGGTATGGATCGCCCAGATCGCGCCGTTCGCGAAACGTCCTGCGGGGGTGAAGGGAAAGAAGATAGCCATTGGAAACTTCAAGGGCGGCGTTAGCAAAACGACTACAGCCATGACGCTTGCGCAGGGCTTGTCGCTGTTCGGCCGTCGGGTCTTACTCGTTGACTTGGATCCGCAAGCGTCCTTGTCCGCGCTCAATGGGATACTCGCTGATAGCGAAGTTTCTGACGAGCAGACTGTTCTTCCATTGATTTATGGAGACGTGGACGACCTGCAGTATGCGGTCCAGTCGACGTACTGGGACGGGGTCGACCTCATTCCCGCAAGCGCCGCATTGTTTGGTGCTGAATTTTTTCTTCCGTTCAAGCAATCCAAGGACCAATCGTTCCAATTTTGGAACGTGTTGAATCGTGGACTTGAACCGCTCTTAGACGAGTATGACGTCGTAATCATCGACACTCCCCCTGCACTTTCGTATCTGACAATCAATGCCTTCATGGCTGCGGATGGGCTCATTGTACCGACGCCGCCGAGCGCACTGGACTACGCATCGTCTACGCAGTTCTGGAGCCTCTTTTCGGATCTCTCAGAAAGCATGACACAGGTGGCGCCGGAGCTCGTCAAAAGCTTCGATTTCATTCACGTTCTTCTTGCGAAGGTCGATCAGAGCCAAGCGGCAACGCCTATCGTACGGGATTGGATCAACAAGACATATGAAGGCTTGGTGCTTCCGGTTGAGATCCCGACGACTGCTGTTACGCAAACCGCCGCGGCGGAGTTCGGGACGGTCTACGACATTTCGAGGTACCAAGGCAGTCTGAAAACCTATCAGCGGGCGCGCGAGGCCTACGATCGGTTTGCCGAGATTATCGATCAGCAACTTGTTGCGTTGTGGCACGCAGGCCAGGAGGCCGAATGAGCATCAAAGACCGACTAGCAGCAAAAGCCGCTTCCATCGGAACGTCTCCACGCATGCAGAAGGCCGGTGACGATCCCTCCGGACGACCGAAAACGGCGCCTGGGCAATTGATGGCTTCCTTTCCGCTCCTTGCTGAGAAGGAGCGAGAACTCCAGTCAGCAATGAAGCGAATTGAGGAGCTGGAGACCGCGGGAGTCGGGTCGTCTCAAGAAATCGCAATCCAAACTCTTGTCGAGGTGCCGGGCCGCCGTCGCGTTCTCTCTGAGGAAGAGTACAAGGAGCTTCGTGCAAACCTTGAAAGCAATCCGCTTGTGCACCCTATTGTCTATCGACCGTTGGGCGATGGTCGGAACGAGATCATTTCTGGAAATAACCGCGTAGCGATTTACCGCGACGATTTGAATCGTGCGACCATTCGTGGTGTACCGTTCAACGGAACTGATGCTGAAGTGGAGTTGGGTGCGGCGTTCTCGAATTTGCTCGCACCGGCACTTCCAGATTTTGAAAAATACCGACAATTCAAGAGGATTCAGCAGAACCTTGGCTTGTCTCAGGCAGACATCACCCGCATGTCCGGGCTGGCGCAAAGCCACGTGGCTCGAATCCTGTCCTTTGAGAACCTGCCGGACGCTGCGAAACAAGTTGTGGCGACCAGACCTCACAAGCTCGGTGGGACCGCAGCCGCTAAGTTCGCCTCCTTGGCACAGCAAGGGCGAGCGGAGGAGGTGACGAGAGCAATCAATGCTTTGGTTAGTTCAGTTGACATGACGCAGGAGCGAGCGCTGGCATTAGCCTCCCCAGCACGTCCTAAGGCGGCACAGGCGTCCGTGACGACAATTAATACTGGCAAGCGGAAGTTCTGTGATGTGTCGGTCAGAGGCGGGGTCGTCGGTCTGCGTTTCGCTGGAAAAGACGGAGAGGCGATGGCGGAAGAGTGGGCGCGCCGGATCGCGAATTTCATTCAGTCTGAAATCGACACTATGTAATCAAAATGAGGATCCAAATTGGAAACTTAATGAAATCAATGACTTAGTCGTCACAACGCGGCCAGGTCGTGGCCAATCCAAGTTGGATATTCAATACAATCAAGGACTTAGCGTTTTTCCAGCCTCGGCACAGACGTCGCTCCGCGCATGCAAATGCGGATTTGAGGTCGCTGAGGCGCCAGCTCGCGCAGCCGAAACCGCAAAGCGGCGGGCGCTCTCTTTGAAACATATATACTGAATTTGAGCAAATGGCGGCAGCGTGGCGCTCCGCGCCAAATTGCGCGACCAGCGCGAGCTCCGATTCTAGTAGAGCGCGCCAGAAGGGTGCTCTGGCCTGTGACGCCATAGCAGAATCGGTAGATAACTGTCAGTTGACACTGCCTTCCGATTAGCCGCTAAGCGCAGTTATGCCGGCTCTCAATCGAGCGGTCGAAGTAGGGGCCGGGAGCGGCAGGTGACCTCCCGAAAAATCACGGGCGCTGTTTGTCATTCATTCACATCCGGGTCGCTGGCGTAGAAGCGCTCGAATTCGTGCGCCATTCGACGCTGCTCCGCTTGAACGTAAATCGAAGTCGTCTGCATGCTAGCGTGCCCGAGCGCGCGCTGGATAACGTCGATGGGCACCTCCTCGGACGCCGCGTGTGTCCCGAACGTGTGGCGAAACGCGTGCGGCGACGCCTCATGAAGCACCATCCGCTCTGCTTCCGACAGTCCGGCCATCCCTTCCAGCAAACCTGCCATCGCCCACCGGACCAGTTTCCAGACGCCCTGTGTGGAGTAACCCTGGGGAGGGGCACTATTAGCATGCTTGGCCTCTGCCACCCTGAAACTTGGCACCATGAGTGGCGCGAGCAGCGGAAGGGACAGTGAAGCGGGCGAATGCGGGCCGTCAAACGGCTCCCCTCTGTCGCGCCAGTGGGCGCGCAACGCGGACACGGTGGCGGGACTGACCGGGACCGTGCGCTCCCGGTTTCGCTTGCCGATCACGGTCAGTTGCCAGACCGGATCCACACGTGTGCTGTGCGGTGAAACCCCCAGCCGAGCACGTACCGCGCCGGCAGCCTCTTCCCGTCTCAGCCCTGAGTCGGCCATGAGCAGGAGCAGGGCGCGAGCGATGCGCCACTGTTTCGCGCCGACAGGTTTGCATGCCGCGTCCATGAACGCCCGGGCGCGCTTCCATAAATCTCCGGGAAGTGCTCGGTCGATGCGGATGCTGGCCTCCCGTTTGACCACCCGAGGATCGTTCACGGCCTTCCACGGGTTGCCGGCCAGATACCGGACGTCGACCAGCCACGTGAACGCCGCACGTAGCGCCCGGGTCGCATAGCGCTGCGATTCTGGTGTCAGTGCGTCGGTCGCGAAGGGCCGCCAGCGCGGCGAGCCGCGCGGCGCCCTAGGCCCGACAAAGGAAGAGGAGGGGAGAGCGAGGAAGTCCTTGTACGCCTCGCAATCCTCGACCGTCAGCGCACTCATTGGCTTGCCCCTTACGGTGACCGCCCACAAGAGAAAGCGTTCTAACTCCTTTCTGTAAACCCGCAGCGTTTTTTGCTGATCCCGATAGCGGTTGAGGTAGGCGCGCACCGCGTCCAGATCGTTGCACGCCTGGATGAACGGGAAAGCGTTAGAACGGTTAGCGCCGGTTGTGCCGGAAAGAGCGGCGCTGACGGTCATCCGTTCGAGCGGCACCAGTGCGCGGCGCGGCCCATCAACGACCACTAAGTCGGCCCCGACGAGGGGGTCCTCAAGTTCCACATCTGCGACCACGCGCTCACCAATCGACGCCTCGTGCTGCCGTAGCCAAGCGACGATGTGCCGGGCCCGGCCCGCACCGATGCGCGGCACGGGCCGCCACCAGCTGCCTCCGCGCCGGTTACAGAACGCCACCAGATCGCCCAGCGTCCTGATCCCTTCGCCCTTCAGCCGGAGTGACACCAGCGGACGAAACCACATGCCGACCGGATGCTGGGCATCGGGCCGGGCGACAGCAAGCGCTGCCGCCTGCTCGACCATTCTCAGCGTGACCGAGCTAAGCCGTGCGCTGCCGTGCGCACGCGCTGACGCTTTGAGGTGATCGGCGAGCACCGGGGATCCATGCTCAATCGCGAGGTCCACCAGATCGGACTGCATCTGTCGCATATACGTGCTGACCCATCCGGCGGTGGGCGCATTGCCATCGCTGTCCTCGCTGAAATACAGGCGCGCGATAGTCGCCGGCGGCACGCGCTGCACGAACGCACGTAGCGCGGTGAAGTCAGTGCGGCCATAGGCGCGCGTGAGGGTGATAGGAAGCGACCGGTTGGCCATGCAACAGTTGAAGCGGAAGTAAGTGGCTGGAAGGCCCACAGGGCTTGAGGTTGAGTGTCGCAACCCCGAATTTTGGCCATTAAATGCAGTGATGATAATAGCAGTTATCAACACTGACGAGCGGCAGAATCATGGATTGGTTTCTGCCCGTAGTCACGATCCGCACGTGCCGCCAGCCCTTTGACGTTCGCATCGGACGGAAGCCTGACGCCAGCTGCGGTTGCATGGCGGTGGACCAATGGGGTAGGGTGGCGGCATTGCACACTTGGAAAAGGAACCAGACATGAACAAGCAGGAACTGGTGGACGCCGTCGCCGCGGCAACGGGGCAGAGCAACGCGGCCGCCGCGGCCGCGATCGACGCCCTCATTGGGACCGTGACGAAGGCGGTCACGGAAGGAGACGCCGTTCAGCTGGTCGGCTTTGGCTCGTTTTCGACCGGAGCACGCGCCCCGCGCGTGGGGCGTAATCCTTCTACCGGCGCCGAAATCCAGATTCCGGCGGCGAAGACCGTCAAGTTCACCGCGGGCAAGGCGTTCAAGGAGGCGGTCAACGCGCGGTGACAAGTTCGGGATCGCGCTGGGCCTCCATGCGGGTCCACAGCGCCACATTAGGCGCGAGAACGAGTCAACGCGGGACGGTCACTGGCACCCGGACGAAAATGAAAGGGAATGAAAAGTTGTGGCTTTCATACCCTTCATTTCTGGACAGATGCTTTTTAAGAGGCAGCTAAGCGAGTCGGAACAGTGTTGCTCGCTTCTGCAGGATGCCCGTCGCTGGGTTAGAGGGCGGTCAGTTATCGTCCGACCGGGCCGGAAGGTGCTCGTGCGGAGCGGGCTCGGCGGCGTCGGCGTCGGGAACTTGGTCGTCAGAAGAGACGGGTGCCGTGCTGGGTGGCGCTTCGCCCGTCGCACCGGGCGATGGCCGTGCGGGATCGGGGACGGGATCGGAAGGATCGGTAGACATACAGGGCTCCTGAGGTGACGGACGGCGTCTTTAGCAAGATAGGCGGCTCAGCGAGACAAGGGAGCAGAACTGGCCGGCAGTGAAGGAGCGGATAGTTGTGGCTATCCGCCCCTTCGTTTCTGGACATAATAGGCACTCGACGGGATCCACGTATGGTTTCGAGCTCCGATCGGCTAACACCCACCGATAGGAGTAACTGACAAGCGGTCCATGCATAGCGACTACATTTGTTTTTGTCGACGAAAGTGGGGATCACAGCCTGACGTCCATCGACGAGGCGTATCCGCTGTTTGTACTGTGCTTCTGCATCGTCGAGAAAGCGGCCTACGCCGATGCGATCGTGCCGCGGATCAAGCGGCTCAAGTTCGACACCTTTGGGCACGACTGGGTGGTGCTGCACGAGATTGATATCCGGCGAAAGCGCGGGGCGTTTTCGAAGCTCGGCAAGGGGTCGCGCGAGACCTTCCTCGAGGCGCTGACGCAGATCATCGCCGACGTGCCGATGACGGTCGTGGCGGTTATGATTGACAAGCGCCGGCTCGCACAACGCTACACGAACCCGTACAACCCATATCACATTGGCATTCAGTACGACGCGGTCGGCTGGAAATCAGGCAGGTCACTACCGCGGTGGCACGGTCGAGATAAGCTCTGCGACCGGCTTCGCGTGGCGCCCCCGGCGGATGGGGCGGTTGCAAGCGCGAGAGCCTTGGCACCAATGGGCGGCGGGGCATTTGGGTACCCGTCAGCGCGGCGCCTCACCTTGTCAGGACGCAGTCACGCGGAGTAGAGCGCCGCACCTGCCGTGCTGAAATCGGCGTCGCAACAGTGTCTGCTATCGCAGGGTTTGTCATCGTGGTCCCGTTCACTCTGAGCACGGCGCAAATCGATCGCGCACGTGCGCAGCCGTCGTGAGGCATGGGAACAACGCCAAAGCCTTCGGCCGAGAATTGGTACTACAATTTGTACCTGCAGAAAACGGAAAATATAGCGTTTCACTACGCGTTCGGGGAATGCGTATTGAATAATTGAACTGACGCGTAGCTGTGCCAAAGAGATGAAACACGAAAAAATAAAGAGCGCCTCTAAGCCGACAAGTCCAATCAATCTCCTGCGGGGAGCGATTGGGCAGAAAAATTCCAAACACCTGAAGGTCGCCCTTGACGCGTTCAAGACGGAGGGGGAGACGAACGCCTTTAGCCGTGCATATTTGCTCGCATCGTCCAGCCCGCACTTTAGCGGCGTATTTCCCGCCGCGAAAAACGTCACAAATCAGGGCAGCTTGGGCGTCGCCAATTCATTGGAAGTCGGTTCTCTGTCCCGCGAAGTACAGTGGGCAGCGGTCGTCATCCATTACCGAAGGGAGACTCTCAACCTCTTTGTTCAGCACAGAGCGGCATTCTTCTCTGCGTTCGTGGCCGGAAGGTTTGACGTGGCTGCTGGTGCGCTTGACGCCGTTGTCGATGATTGCGGACATTCTTCGTGGGAAATTGAGAACCGCGTCGCACTGTTGACCGTTTCTGGCGGATTTGAGAAGCAAAAAAAATATGTTCAGCAATTGACGAGAGAGCGTGGCCGTTCAAACGTCTCGTTCATAACTACACTTTTTGGTGAGCGCAACGAGCCTAGGGTTACGGCCAATGCATTTCAGCAGCAGTTTCGGAATCGCTCGAAAACTTGGCAGGTCGACGAATCGCAGAAGGCGTACTTCTCCTACAAGCTGACGAATCGCATCGACTCAAGCGAAAACTCTTATTCCGCGATCCTGGCTCACGAGGGTACTTGGTCGATCATTGACCTGTACGAATCACTGCTCGAAATCCTTCGTCGATCAAAATCGGAAAAATTCTTCGTTGGCGAAATCGCCTTCACGGCGCTCGATTTCTTGGATGTGACGGATCGGAGGATCGGTCAGTTAAGGGAGTTCCTAGCTGATACTGACGAGGGGCACGGATTGAAGGCTTGCAATCCATCGTTGGCGCTCTTCCATGCTGGAAAGTTCCCTGAGGCATTGGCCGCGGCCCGCAACGAAATAGAAGCCGACGCTTGTGATTTGACGGCGGTGCAGACGTATGCCAAGTTGCGGAACGAAGTCGAGGACACCGAGCCGCTGGCCGGCTGGCTGGCTGCAAGCGTAGAAAGAGCGCTTTCCAGCATTTATCTAGGTACTGGTGACACAGCGCAAGCGGCCGATGAGCTGGTGAAGTTGTCAATCAATCTCCGTCATGCCGAGTTCGCGCAAGAGCTAACTCTTCCTATCACTGGACTGACAGACAGAGGTGTCGCCGAGCGTAAGCTACTGGTTCGGTCGTCTACAGTTTATCGCGCGTCCCCGTTCCGGTCGGCGCATCACATGGAACTGTGGAAGCCGGATAGCGAATGGACGCCTGACGCACGTGCATACCATGCAGCCGAAGCTGCAATGTCGCGCCAAGACTGGGCAGAAGCTCTGCGAGAGACGTCCTCGCTCGAAAAGTCCGAACTTCGTTTCTATCGAACGACTGCCGCGTACCTGTCCGCCCACCTCTCATTGAAGCTTCTCCGGACGGAGGAGGCCCTGCAGAAGGCTGTCGAATTATTCGTGGAAAACCCGGCTTCAATAATTTTTACGCCGTTGATACAAATTAGTCGAGCGAATACATTTCGCGACTTGAAGTCTATGGAGTCCAATGTGGCGTTGGCGTGCGCCTTCTACATATTCGCACTGCATACCGGCAGCAGCGAGAAAGAGGTCGCTTTAAAGGTTGCGTGGAAGAAATATCTCGCAAGTCGCGGTGTTGATCGGCCATCCTCGCTAATGGCAGTACCCAGCTTAGCGGTCACAAGCTTGGAAGTCTTTTTTCTAAGCCAGGTATGCAAGCAAGAGACAATGGAGCTCGGTGGAGCGTTCTCTAAGCAGATGGATCTTGACCGTGAGCGCATGAAGATTTGCATCGCGCTTGCGCAGGTCGACAGCGGGAGTCTTACCTCATACGACAATGAGATTGTTGAACTGACGCGGCGGATCAGCATTGAAGAGGGCGTGCAGTATTTGGAAAGCAGCCGCGTCTTCGTCGACGAAATTGGCATACTGAGTTGGGCGAAAAAGAATCTGCAATCGCAATTTCTTCGCTACAAGGATTATCTAAAAGCGGGGATGTTTTCCTCTGCCAGGGAAATCGAGAGAAAAATCGTTAAGCTGGCAGTAAAGTCAAAGAACCGCAAAGCGGCTATCGAGAGCTATCTTGATGATTATGACGTCTCGGCCGAGTCTCTACTAGAAGAGATCGTTGTTCGCTTGGCGGACGCATTCTTATCGCGACCTCGTTTCGGCCTTGACGCATTTCTCAGTTCACGTGTGAGGCACGGTAGCTTCGTTGGGTACTTAAGAGGACCCTTAGAACTCAAGCACTTCATCACGAAAAAAAATTCGTCAACCGGAAGATACTTCGAAAACGATTTCATTCTCAATGAGTGGGGCATTGTCGCTGTAAAAGAGCGCAACAATGTGAACAGCAAGTTGGTTCACTTCAGTACCTACGTTGATTCTTTGCTTGACGACGCAGTGAGCAAATTCTTGCACGTCCGCAGCAAGGCTCGACCAGAGGGTATGGTGGCGTTTTCTGGGGATGCCGGAGGTTTGGGCTTAACAATTAAGCGTTGGCTGCTGGTGCTGAAGAGCACAATTGATGAAGATTCAACGCTCGAAGAACTTGTTAACCACTGCATTCAAAACTTGTTCTGGCCGTCTGTGAAGCTGTCATTGGATCGACTTCAGAGCTATGTGAAGAATAACTTGGGACACGAACTTACATATGCGATAGACAGCCTTGCTGACGACGTGCGTCCTATCCTTGACGAGTCGAACAGGTCTGCGCTTTTGCGGGATCGCTATTATGTGAAACAGGACATCAAAACTGCGATAGACCGCGTTGCTCAATGGTTTGATGCACCGAAAGACAATACGCAGATGCTTCACATGTCACTCCCTCGTGCGATAGAGATTGGTCTTGAGTCTACCAAAAACGCACGTCCGAGCTTCAACCCGACCGTTCAATGGGAGGTCGACCCCGGGAACACTCTGGAGGTATATGGTCCCGCGATAGGGATGGTGAACGACATCGCGTTCCTGATTTTTGCAAATATCTCTAAGCACTCGGGGTTCGAAGAGGCGGACCTTGATGAGCTTAGCGGACCTCGCATTAAGGTCATCGTAAGAGTCGACGAAAATTCCATTGTAATGGACGTGCGTAGTGAAATATCGTTGCGGAAAGATTTGGCCGAAGTCCGAATCGGTATCGAGTCCGCTGCTTCCAAGATAGCCAATCGCGAGTTCGATAGTGTGACGCAGAACAATAGTGGAACGGGCTTGGTCCGACTTGCGATCATGTGTGAGCAATTTGAAGGCGAGCGGTCCGAGTCGCTACATTTCGGGCTCGCAGATGAGAGGACTTTTTTCGTTCGAGTTCAGATTGCGCGCGGCCTCATTGACCCAATAAGACAAATAGAGCTGGCCGCATGATGGAACTTCTGTTAATTGAAGACGATGAGCCAAAGCTGGTTCAGGTACTGGACTTTTTGGAGTCTGCGTATAAGACAGCGCGAATCACCGTTTCAAAGTCGCTTAACTCCGCATGTAGGCAAGTTGATGCCCGACCCTTCGATGTGATTCTCCTTGACATGTCGATTCCGACATTCGACGGCGGAAAAACCGCTAATGCGTCCGGACGTCAAAGGACGTATGGCGGAAAGGATTTCCTAATGTATATGTGGGAAATGGAGTTCGAGGCGCCCGTCATTGTAATTACGCAATTTAAGGATTTTCCGGGTGACGATGGAACCGTCAATATGCCGGAGCTCCACGATCAAATGAGGCGAGAGTTCGCCTCTCTCTATCGTGGCTATGTATACTTTGAGCATAATAGTGATGCTTGGAAGAGCGGACTTGAGAGATTGCTAAACAAATGTTAAGAATTCTGGTTGTAGATGACAAACCAACACGCTACGAAGCCTTTCGGGCGAACATAATCGGTCGATACGCTGGGGAAGACCCAGTCGACCTCGCGACGAGCGTTAAAGACGCGTTGCATCGCCTTGCAGAGGCTCGATATGACATTGCGATTATTGACATGCAGCTGCCTGCGACTGCGTGGGACCGCAATCCGTCTCCGACAGGCGGGATCGACTTGTTGGAGCATTTGCGCGAAGATGACAGTCTCTATACGCCGAAATTTGTCATTGGTATCACGAGTGCAACGGACGACGATTCTCGAGTTTCCCAATTTTTCGAAAATTCGCCGTGGGTGCTTATTCGAGACTCATCGGCGAGTTCAGATTGGGAGTCACGACTATTGCAGCTTGTGGCACATGCGGATGAGGTGGAAAAGGCACGAAGGCAGCTTGTATATAAGACCGACGTTTGCCTAATAACAGCTTTGCCCAATCCTGAGTTCAAGGCACTCCTGAAGGCGCCATTCGCCTGGGATGCTGATCCTGTCTTCATTGATAGCAATACCTCCGTACGTTCGGCCTCGCTGGAGACGGCGGATGGGCGAAAGCTTTCCGTTATCGCCGGATGTTCAATGCGCATGGGCAGCACGGAGGCCGCGCTATTATCGCTGAAGCTTATCGAGGAGTTTCGACCTCGTATTTTGGCGATGACCGGAATTTGTGCGGGCGTGGAGAAGAAAACCGCATTTGGTGATCCTATATTGGCTTCGAAAGTATGGGATTGGACGAGTTCTAAATGGGAAGTAGATGAGAGGGGGGGTGAACATATTCTGCCCGCACCTGACTATATTGAGCCCCCGAGTGAGGTCATTTCTCGGTTTCGCCTGCTCAGCGAAGATGCAGACTTTGCACACAAAGTGCGAGAAACCTGGCCGGCATCGGCACCGGAGACAGTGCTTACAATGCGCGACGGGCCTTGCGCGAGCGGCCCGATCGTGGTTGCCGACGGTAAGACGTTAAGTGAGATCAAGGACAAGCAGAATCGGGACGTGCTTGCGCTTGAGATGGAGACGTATGGAGTTTATTGCGCCGCTCGCAAAGCGTCCCAGCCCCGTCCAATTACGTTCAGCATTAAGTCGGTGTGTGATTTTGCTGATCCAAGAAAGAACGACGCGATGCAGAAGTACGCTTCCTATACGAGCGCCATGACAATGTACGAGTTTCTAAGGCGGTACTCCACGGATCTGACCAAAGCGTTGAAGTGATAAGTAAGGGGCATTCCGTGGCCGCATGGACAGAGGTGTGAGCTTGCCCCAAAAACGGATCCCTTGCTGAGCGGTAAACTCACGCAAGGACAAAACCTTCATGACAAGCAAGGCAAAGCGAGCGCAGTACACTAATTCGGTCTACCTGTGTCCATGATTTCCTTTACAGGCACAGTGACATATGGTGCCCCGGCGAGAGCATGGCGACACCTTCGCAGGCGTCTACGTCGCCACGGTCGGCCGGTTACCGTGCGTCAGTCGACCGGGGCGGCAAGAACGGGCTAAGGCGCGGAGATGAAGTACTCGCTCGACAAGTACAACTAAATTGTTCAGGGCCGGCTTTGGCTCAAGACGACACCGCATGTGTTGCGCCAATTTGATGTTTTCGGGCGTTCAGTGTGATCGGCAGAGAGTTTTTTTACACGGACTTCAGTAATCGTAAAAATCGGCCGATAAGGATAATCAGATTTTGATGACACTTTGGATCGTCTTCCCGGTGAATATGAAAAAAGCTGAAATAATTGGAATCGTTGGTCTGGTCGCTACTGTTGTTGGAGGGTTGTTCGCTGTGCTGGCTTTCATCGGCATGTACCATATCGCCGCAAAGCAGGGCGCTTTCGAAACATCAAACGTCGAACTGGGATTCGACAATGTCACATTTCGTGACGGTGACAACATTCAGGTCTTCCTCGGCGTTAGCGACAAGCTTCGTGACACGGACGACGTGTTGCTCCCTGTCGAATTCAAGGTCAGAAACCGGGGCGACAGGGTTCTTGATGACGTTCTCGTCAGTTTCGCGTATGACAAGCGGAGTAATCGGGCCGCCATTCCCATCCTTGACCAGTACATGGGGCACCACGGAGCAGTTACCTCTGAATATCGCTCGCATGAAACAAATTCATCTGCCGAGGCGGACTATTCCAACTTCAAGTTTCGGAAGCTGAATGTTGGTCGAAGCCTCTCGATCGGTGATGGGGCCTATGCGTACCGCGGCAACGAACTGTCCGGGGTCCCGTTGCTGTCCTCGCTTGGTGCTGACGTCACAGGGACTCTCGATGCAGCAACGCTAAGACGTCAGAAGTTTGCTTTCAAGTACAGGCTCGTCGAACTCGATTCGGACGAGAAGCTTGTTGCGTGGTTCCAGAATTACTATGCGAAATACACGGCTATTGAGATCCGGGAGAAGATGGGATTCACGGCGTACTTGTGGAAGCTGTTGTACAGACGCGGAGACGTGACGGCATATCTAATCCACCCGGACTACGCGGCGTTGGACGTCGACGGAAAGCGACTATGGATGCCAAAGAAAGACTATACGTCGCTTCAGAAAGTCGTCTTCTATCCGTTTAGCTGGTCCCTGCTATTTGGTTGAATGTGCGACAAATGCTCGCGAAATACGCCGTGCAGGATGGGCAAATGGGACGGGTTGCGGCGCTTTAGTCGATTGCGGCACTGTACGAAGCGGTTGAATTCATGTCAACGATGGAGAAGCGGGTCGGTTGGGCAGGGTGGCTCATCTTCGTCGAGGTTGTACTCATGGCGACCGGCATGTCCATCTCCGCGGGAGGGGCGGTGACGAGCACAAGTAAAGTGTGCGCCGATCAACGTTGTCAATCATCCCTGACGTCTATCTAAGGGGGCGGGCGCAGAGTGGCCCCGCATCGAATCAGACTTCATCCTCTTCGATGAAGCCCAAAACAACGACGGCATGATGCTGTGGCTCCTGGACCAGCAACGCACGCTCAGTCGATTTTTGTTGGAGACCGTACCAGCAGACCCACGAGTGGCGCGGAGCAGTGAACGCGATGGCCCAGATCACCGCACGGGAATACGCGCTGACCGGGTCGTTCGGCTTCGGTCCCGCTATCGCCACGCTGGCCAGTCGCCTGCTTGCTTTGCTGGGAGACTAGATACTTATTCGTGGGCAAGATGCAATCGGCTCGATAGGAGTCGATGAGCCTTTGTTGGCTCCCCCGTCGGTGCAATCCTGTGCCGCAAGAACGTGTCGGCAATCCGGAACCTGGCCGTCAGCGTCGAGGCAGGGCACCGACCGTCTGTTGGATTCTGCCAGCATGCCGCGCACGCCAGCAGCCACCCACACGCGCGTTCCAGAAGGACGATCAATCAGGCAGTCGATCGTCGCATGAGTTTCTGTTATGCGAGAAGTGCATAAATATGGCGTTGACGGTCCAAATTAGCGCCCCTAAATTCGATGGGTGGACTCCAAAATTAACTCCGCTCCCCCGTACTTTTCATCGTTTGAGGTCGTTATGCATTCTTCCCAGCCCCGTTCCCATCGAGAACTTGTGGACAGCCGTGTCCCGGGGTTCGGTATGGTAGGTGAGTTATATGGACGAGATGATGTGCTCGAAAACCGTAAGCCGAAGCAAAGTTGTCACCGCCGAATCGCCACTAAAAGAGGTCGGCGAGGCTCCGAGTTGACAACATTACTTCGGTGTGCGGCGAAGCAATGTTGTCACTTCGCATGAGCGCGCATTAAATTCGTCAACCTCCGTTCGTTCTAGACCATGGAATCCT
>Ga0209796_10000165_pt1 | contig 72205 bp, 68 predicted proteins | sample AgamicOrSfrz_FD_187167 | JGI IMG/M metagenome (GOLD analysis project Ga0209796, IMG submission 187167) | Agave microbial communities from Guanajuato, Mexico - Or.Sf.rz (SPAdes) (version 2) | ecosystem: Host-associated > Plants > Phyllosphere > Phylloplane/Leaf | place: Guanajuato, Mexico...
ACCTCATGCAGGACGGCCTCTTCGGCGTCGAGCAGACGTGCGCGTTCCGCTGGCAGCTCGCGGTCGACGGCGAGGAGCTCACCGAGGCCGAGATGGAGGCTCTCGCCTCCGCCGCGGCGCCGGTGCTGAAGCTGCGCGGCTCCTGGACCGTCGTCCACCCCAGTCTCACCCGCAAGGCGCGCAAGCGGCTGCTGCGCAAGGTCACCGGCGTCGAGGCGCTCGCCACCGCCCTGACCGGCACACTGCCGGAGAAGGTGGCCGAGCAGGTCGCCGCCGACGCACCCGGCGAGCAGGTCATCGTCGGCGCCAGCATCGGCCGGCTCCGCGACCAGGTGGTCGGTGTCCTCGACGCACCCCTGGTGCCGGTCCCGGCGGCGCTGCGGGCGACCCTGCGCGACTACCAGCGCCGGGGGCTCACCTGGCTGGCCGCCATCACCGACCTCGGGCTCGGCGGATGCCTGGCCGACGACATGGGCTTGGGCAAGACGATCATGCTGATCGCGCTCCACCTGCACCGCGTCTCGACGGGCTCGACGGGCTCGAGGGAAGCGGCGGCCGGGCCCACCCTCGTGGTCTGCCCGGCCAGCCTGCTGGGCAACTGGGAGGCCGAGATCGCGCGGTTCGCCCCGGGTGTGCCGGTACGCCGGTTCCACGGTGCCGACCGCGACCTGGACGGTCTGCGCGGCCCGGGCGATGCGGGCTTCGTGCTGACGACGTACGGCACGATGCGCCGCGATGCCGAGGCACTCGCCGACGTCGGTTGGGACCTGGTGGTCGCCGACGAGGCACAGCATCTGAAGAACGCCGCCTCGGCCACGGCCAAGGCGATCCGCAGCATCCCGAGCCGGGCGCGCATCGCGCTCACCGGCACGCCCGTCGAGAACAACCTGACCGAGCTGTGGGCGATCCTCGACTGGTGCGTGCCGGGACTGCTGGGCAGCCGCCTGGCCTTCCGCCGGGCATGGGCGAGCCCCATCGAGGCCGGCATCGACGAGCGGATGACGCAGCGCTTCGCCGCCCTGATCGCGCCGTTCCTGCTGCGCCGCCGCAAGTCGGACCCGGGGATCGCCCCCGAGCTGCCGCCCAAGACCGAGACCGATCACCCGCTCGCGCTCACCCGCGAGCAGGCGGTGCTCTACGAGGCGTATGTGCGCGACTCGATGGAGAGGATCGAGCGGGCCGACCCGATCACGCGCCGCGGCCTGGTGCTGATGCTGCTGACCGGCCTGAAGCAGATCTGCAACCACCCGGCGCAGTTCCTCAAGCAGCAGAGCGGCCGGATCGCGGGCCGCAGCCAGAAGATCGACCTGCTCGACGAGCTGCTCGAGACAGTGCTCGCCGAGGACGGGGGCGCCCTCGTCTTCACCCAGTACGTCGCGATGGCGCGCCTCCTGGAGGCGCACTGGGCGGCGACCGGTGTCCCCCACCAGTTCCTCCACGGCGGCACGCCGGTGCGCGCGCGCGAGCGGATGGTCGAGCGCTTCCAGGCCGGGGAGGCGCCGGTCTTCCTGCTCTCGCTGCAGGCCGGGGGCGTCGGGTTGAACCTCACCCGCGCCGACCACGTGATCCACGTCGACCGCTGGTGGAACCCCGCCGTCGAGGATCAGGCGACCGACCGCGCCTATCGCATCGGGCAGACCAAGCCGGTCCAGGTGCATCGGTTGGTGACCCGGGGCACGGTGGAGGAGAAGGTCGCCGAGCTGCTCACGCGCAAGCGAGCGCTCGCTGACGCCGTCCTGGGCAGCGGTGAAGCGGCCCTCACCGAGCTCTCCGACGCCGACCTGCGTGACCTGGTGAGCCTGTCGTGAGCGCCCTGGTCTTCCCACGCCAGCCCTACCGCCGCGCGTCCCGCAAGCTGCAGTCCTGGTGGGGGCGGGCGTTCCAGCGCACCGTCGAGGAGCTCGCGTACGACGAGACCCAGCTGCTCCATGCCCGCGCGCTCGCTCGATCAGGTCGCCTGGGCGGCATCGTGGTCGACACCGGCCGGTTCGCCGCCGCCGTCGCCGAGGAGGCCGGGGTCTGGACGGTGACCGGCGCCGTGCCGGCACTCGGCGAGGACGAGCGTGCCGCCTTCCTAGAGGTGGTGACCGGGCGCGCTGAGGTCATCTTGGAAGGTGATCTGCCGCACGGGATCGTCGAGCACGCCGAGGAGGCCGGCGTCGAGCTGGTGCCCTACGGCGTGGAGCTGACCGCGACGTGCAGCTGCCCCGCGTGGCAGCGGGCCAGCCGCCACGCCGGGATGTGTGAGCACGCGCTGGCAGTCCTGATCCAGGTCACCGATCTGCTCGACCGCGACCCGCTCGTGCTGCTCCGGCTGCGCGGCATCTCCCGCGACGACCTGAGGCCGCGGCGACGTCACGACGAGACGGTGGCCCGGCGGGTGGAGGAGCCCGACGAGCTCGAGGTGGCGGTCGATGCGGCACTGCGCGCTGCTCGACTGCTGGAGGAGGCCGGCGAGACCGACGGCTGAGGAGAGCCTCAGGCGCGCCGGGGCCGGCGGACGAACACCAGGCCCAGGACGCCGATGAGGAACAGGGCCAGGCCCGGCGCCGCTACCCGCTTGAACGAGGCAGGCCTGCCGGTCAGGGGCTTACCGAAGGTCACGGTCGGCGGAGTGATCGCCGCCTGCACCTGCGGCACGAGCGTGTCCAGCCCCTGGTCGGTGCTGCCGAGGTTCCCCGGCGCGAGCCAGCCGTGGCCACGGGCGGACACGAGGAACAGGTACGTCGCGCCGGTGTGGAGTCGGCCGAGGCCACACGCGCCGCCCTCGGTCGTGATGCGGGTCTGGCCGGTGGCGCCGCCCTTCAGGCTCTGCTGGACCGTCACCGGGTAGGTGAAGGTCTTGGGCTGGGTGGATCGGTGGACCTTCTCCGGCGTTCCCACCACGCCGGTGAAGACGGCTTGGGCCTGCTGCGCGGCGTCGGGCGCGGCCAGCACGTGGGTCGGGCAGGCACTGGCCGCGACGGCTCCCGAGGGCAGTCCCAGCAGGGCGCAGCCGAGCAGCCCGAGGACGCCGAGGAGCACGCAGACGGGTCGACGCATGCCCCCATCGAACCAGATGGGTGGTGCGAGCAGCGAGGCGTCCCGCTGGCGACGCCTCACAGGTCGAACACCTCGGCCAGGACCCGGGCGACCCCGTCGTCCTGATGCGAGGGCGCGACCGCTGCGGCGCATTCGAGCACCTCGGGGTGTGCGTTGGCCATCGCGAAGGACTGTCCCGCCCAGGTGAGCATGGCCAGGTCGTTCGGCATGTCGCCGAACGCGATCACCTCCTCGGCCCCGACCCCGAGGGAGTCGCACACCTGCGCGAGCGTGGAGGCCTTGGTGACGCCGTACGCACTGATCTCCAGGAGCGCGAACGTCGAGGAGTGCGTGACGGTGGCGAGGTCGCCGACCACGTCCTGCGCGCGCTTCCAGTACTCGTCCGGCTCCAAGGTGCCGTGCAGGCTCAGCAGCTTGAGCATCGGCGAGGCGGTCAGGCCGGCCAGATCGAGGGACGGCGCCTCCTCGTAGCCGACCGGGAAGTCCGGCTCGACCGCGAACCCGTCCGCCCGCTCGGCAGCGAAGTGGGAGCCCGGCAGCGCCTCGCGGATCCGCTGGGCGACCTCGAGGGCGGCGTGCGCCTCCAGGGAGCGCGTCATCCGCGGCAGGTGCTCGGCCACGTCCCACACCAGGGCGCCGTTGGAGACGATCGCCAGCCCGTGTGCCCCCACATGCTCGAACACCGGCGTCGTCCATCGCAGCGGCCGGCCCGTGACGAAGATGACGGGCACGCCCTGGGCCTCGAGGGTGGCGAGCACCTCACGGGTGTACGGCGAAACGGTTCCGTCTTGACGGACCAAGGTCCCGTCCAGGTCCGTGGCGACCAACTTCGGCTTCACATGCGCCATTGTCTTCCCTATGCACGCCACGCTGAACTCCGGCAACCCGCCCCTCGACGGCGTCGACCGGCTCGAGCTCGCCGAACGGCAGCTGGCAGCGGCGCGCACCCTGCCTCAGGTGGTGGAGATCGTCCGCCGTGCGGCGCGGGACCTGTGTGGTGCCGACGGCGCGACGTTCGTCCTGCGTGACGACACCATGTGCCATTACGTCGAGGAGGACGCCATCGAGCCGCTGTGGCGCGGCCTGCGCTTCCCGATGGAGGTCTGCATCAGCGGCTGGGCGATGCTCAACAAGCGGCCTGCGGTCATCAGCGACATCTACCTCGACGAGCGCATCCCGCATGACGCCTATCTGCCGACGTTCGTGAAGTCGCTGGCGATGGTGCCGATCCACTCGAGTGCTCCCGTCGGCGCGATCGGCAACTACTGGGCCGAGGAGCACCTGCCCTCGGCCGATGAGGTCCGGCTCCTGCAGGCCCTGGCCGACGCCACGGCCCTGGCGCTGGACAACATCGCGCTGGACAACATCGCGCCGTACGCCGAGCTCGCCGAGAGCTGACCCGGGCACGGGTTTCCGTCTATCGCGTCGGCTCGGATGCTGGGGAGGCGCTGGCCCGCCGCGCCATCACCAGCTCGCCGTCCCCGGTCGTGCCCCGCAGCTCGGTGAACCCCGCCTTGGCCAGGACCCGGATCGAGCGGGTGTTGTCGGGCAGGACGCAGGCCCGCACGGTGATGGTCGGATCCACCGCCGCCAGCAGCCCGGTGAGCGCCTCGGTGGCGAAGCCCCAGCCCCAGGCCTCCCGCACGAGCCCGTAGCCGACCTCGACCTCGTCGTCGGCGGGCGGCCCGAAGAACCCGATCGACCCGAGCGCCGTCACGCCGCGCACGATGGAGCGCGGCCCCCACACGTCGCCGTCCCGCCACATCGACGCGGCGTCCACGTCGTCGGGCCGGGGGAAGTCACGGTGCCACTCGGGCATCCGCGCACCCGCGCCCCGGATCGCCGCGACGTCGGCGGCCGTCCACAGCGGCAGCGACAGCCGCTCGGTCCGGATCGGTGCGAGCGTCAGAACCATCGCGACAGCTCCACGGCGGCGCCGTCCTCCTCGACGCTGAGCGTCACGTCGTCGGCGGCCTCCAGCACCTCCGGGATCGCCTGGCCCATCGCGACCGCGCGAGCGGCGAAGTCGAACATCTCCAGATCGTTGCGGCCGTCACCGATCGCCAGGACGTCCTCACCCGATACGCCGAGCTGGTCACACGCATACGCCAACCCGGAGGCCTTGGATACGCCGATCGGGGCGAGGTCGAGCCAGGCGGTCCAGCCGACGACGTAGGAGATGCCGTGCAGTCCGAGCGAGCGGCCGAGCTCGACGAACTCCTCCGCCGTCGCCTGCGGGTCGCGGATGATCACGCGCGACACCGGCTCGGCGACGATCTCCTCCACCGGCGTGACGATCATGTCGCCGGAGAGCTCACCCGGCGGGAAGTGGTCGTTGAGCCGGTAGCCCACGCCGCGCTCCTCGACAGCCACCAGGGCGCTGGGGCGATGTTCGAGGATCGCGCGGACCGCGGGGCCGGCGTCGAACGTCTCCTCATGCACCACCTCCACCGGCGGATAGCGGAAGACCACGGCGCCGTTCGAGGCGACCATCCACAGGCGCTCGCCGTCGTCGTCCGGGATACCCAACAGATCCGCGACGCGGGTCATGCCGTGCGGCGAGCGGCCGGAGGCCAGCACGATGTGGGCGCCGGCGGCGTACGCCCGCGCCACCGCCTCGCGGACGGCCGGTGCGACGGCCTCCGAGGACGCGCCGGTGCCCTCGATCCACCGGAGCAGGGTGCCGTCGATGTCGAGCGCGACGACCCGGGGGCGCCACCCTTGAGCGACACTCATCCGACCGGCTCGAGCACCTCGCGGCCCAGCCACTTCTGCAGTGCCTTGGGCACCCTGACCGAGCCGTCGGCCTGCTGGTGGGTCTCGAGGATCGCCACGATGGTGCGGGTGATGGCGGTGAGGGTGCCGTTGAGCGTCGCGACCGGCCTGGTCTCGCCGGCACCGGCGCGCTGACGGATGTCGAGGCGGCGGGCCTGGAACTCGGTGCAGTTCGAGGTGGACGTGAGCTCGCGGTACTTGCCCTGGGTGGGGATCCACGCCTCGCAGTCGAACTTCCGTACCGCGGAGGGACCGAGGTCGCCGGCGGCGACGTCGATCACGCGATAGGACAGCTCGAGCTTGTCCAGGAACGCCTTCTCCCACTCCAGCAGCCGCCGGTGCTCGGCGTACGACTCCTCGAGGGTGGTGTAGACGAACATCTCGACCTTGTCGAACCAGTGCACCCGGATGATGCCCTTGGTGTCCTTGCCGTGGCTGCCGGCCTCCTTGCGGAAGCACGGCGAGAAGGCGGCGTAACGGCGAGGAAGCGATGCCGTGTCGAGGATCTCCTCGGAGTGGTAGGCCGCCATCGGCACCTCCGAGGTGCCGACGAGGTAGAGGTCCTCGCCCTCGATCCGGTAGACGTCGTCGGCGGCCTGATCGAGGAAGCCGGTGCCCTCCATCGCCCGCGGGCGCACCAGCGAGGGGGCGATGACCTGGGTGAAGCCCGCCTCCCGGGCCTGCTCCATCGCCAGGTTGACCAGCGCGAGCTCGAGCTCGGCGCCCACGCCGGTGAGGAAGTAGAACCGTGAGCCGGACACCTTGGCGCCGCGGTCGAGGTCGATCGCGCCGAGGAGGCGGCCGAGCTCGATGTGGTCGCGCGGCTCGAAGTCGAACGTCGGGATCTCGCCGATCGTCTCCAGCACGGCGAAGTCGTCCTCCCCGCCGGCCGGGGTCTCCTCGGCCGTCAGGTTGTGGATCGACTTCAGCGCCCGTGTCCAGGCCTCCTCGGCGGCCACCTGGGCCGCCTCGGCGTCCTTGACCTCGGCGGCGAGGGCACGGGTGCGCTCGAGCAGCGCCGCCTTCTCCTCGCCCTGCGCCCGGGCGACCTCCTTGCCCAGACCCTTCTGTTCCGCGCGCCTGGCCTCGAACGTCGCGATCGCGGCACGCCGGTCGGCATCGGCGGCGAGCGCGATGTCGACGACGTCAGCACTCAGCCCGCGCTTGCGCTGAGAGGCGCGGACGCGATCGGGGTCGTCTCGAAGGATGCGCGGGTCGATCATCTCGGGGTCCCTGCGGAGCGGGGAGCGCACCGAGGCGCTCCGTGGGGTGCAGTCACAGCCAGGAGCCTATCGGCCGCGCGGACGCGGTCACCCGCGATACCCGAAGGCATAATCTCGGTCCGTGCCCGCTCACCCTCGACGCCTGCTCCTGGGCTGGGCCGCGGTCGCCGCCGTCCTGTGTCTGACCCTCGGTGTCCTCGTCACGCACGGCGAGGGGCCGCAGGGCCTCGACGCCTGGGCGCGTCATCCGGCCGAGTGGGCGATGCGACACCGTGGCCTCCACCAGGCGCTGCGCGGCGTCGAGCTCGCCTTCGACACGCTCGGGATCCTGGTCCTGGCCGCCCTGGTCGGCGGCGGGTTGGCTCGGCACTACCGTCGCGCAGCGGTGTTCGTGGTCGGTACGACGGTCGCCGCCATCCTGGTGCGGCCTCTGCTCGCCTGGGCCTTCGACCGGCCTCGGCCGCCCTGGCAGGACCACGCCCACCTGATCGCGGGCCCCGGCTATCCGAGCGGTCACGCCACCTGGACCACCGCACTCATGGGTGCCCTGATCGTGGTCGTCTCGATGTTCGTCCGGCGTGCGGGCGTGCGGCGCGCGGCGTACACGGGCTTCGGGCTCGTGATCGCGCTCGTCTGTGTCGATCGGGTCCTGACCGGGCGCCACTACCCGACCGATGTGCTGGGCGGCCTGCTGCTCGGGACGCTCATCGTGCTGGTCGTGCTCGCGGTGTACAACCCCACGCCGCGCAGTCACGCTGTGCATGCCGCTCCCCTGCTGCAGACCGTCCCCGGCGGACGCACGCTGCACGTGGTGCTCAACCCGATCAAGGTCGAGTCGGTCGGGCAGTTCCAGGCCGTCGTGGGCGCGATGGCCGCGGAGGCCGGCTGGGAGGAGCCGACGTGGCACCTCACGACGGTCGAGGACTCCGGCACCGGCATGGCGGCTGCGGCCGCCGTCGCGGGAGCCGATCTCGTCATCGTCTGCGGCGGCGACGGCACCGTGCGCGAGGTCTGCGCCGAGCTCGCCGGCACCGGCATCCCGGTGGGCATCATCCCCGCCGGCACCGGCAACCTGCTGGCCCGCAACCTCTCCATCCCGCTCTACCTGCGCGCCGCGATCGACATCGCCCTCACCGGCCAGGACCGGGCCATCGACCTGGTCGAGGTCAGCGGTGACGGCATGGAGGACAGCCACTTCCTCGTCATGGCCGGGATGGGCTTCGACGCCGCGATCATGGAAGGCGTCAACGAGGACATCAAGAACAAGGTCGGCTGGATCGCCTATGTCCTGTCCGCTCTGAAGGCCCTGATGTTCCCCGCGGTCCGGGTCGAGGTCTCCGTCGACGGTGGCGAGTTCACCCGGCATCGTGCCCGCACCGTCGTCATCGGCAACGTCGGCACCCTCCAGGCGGGCATGCCGCTGCTGCCCGACGCGGTGATCGACGACGGGCTGCTCGACGTGGTCATGCTCTACCCGCGGCGGTTCCTGTCCTGGTTGCCGCTGGCGTGGCGGATCCTCGCCAAGCAGCCCCAGACCGACGACCTGGTCAACCGGATGCGGGGCCACACCGTCGTCGTACGCGCCGATCGGGACACGCCCCGCCAGCTCGACGGGGACAGCATCGGTGCCGGCCGGGAGCTGCGGATGAGCTGCCTGCATGCGCGGCTCCTCGTCCGGGTGCCCCGCTAGCCGAAGCAAGACCCCCTACTCAACGGCGCAGGGTGTCAACGGCGCAGGGTGTCACCGGCGCAGGCGACCCAGCGCCTGCTCCTCCTCCGGCGAGAGCTGTACGTCGCACGACCACGCGCTGATCGTCTTCGCATACGACCGGGCGTCGTTGCGGCCGTGGATGCTGGTCAGCAGCACCCCGTCGCCGGCGTCGTCGGCCAGCGCGAGGCTCCAGGACAGGTGGCCGCCCATGTCGCCGAACGCGTCGTAGCGCACGATCGCCAGATGGCGCAGCGCCTGCGTGGCCTCGGCCCGCAACGCCGCCACCTCCTGGCGCAGACCGAGGACGTCCTCGGGAAGTGGGGCACCGGCGGTGGCGGTACGCCGACGCTGCTGCACGCGCTCCCGCCACAGCAGTCCCGCCAGGACGAGGGCGAGCAGGGCGACGAGGAGACTCAGCACGGCCAGCACGGACGAAACCCTAGGCGAACCGACCAGGCCGCGGCGTGCACTCGTAGACTCCCCGCGTGCCAGAGCAGCGTCGCATCGCCTATCAGGGTGAGCCAGGATCCAACTCCCATGCCGTGTGCGTGCGGGAGTACCCCGACTTCGAGTCCGTGCCCTGCGCCTCGTTCGAGGACGTCTTCGCCGCCGTCGAGGGCACCGACGGCGCCGAGCCGATCGCAGACCTGGCCCTGATCCCGATCGACAACTCGCTGGCGGGGCGGGTGGCCGACATCCACCACTTCCTGCCGACGTCGAGCCTGCACATCATCGCCGAGCACTTCCTGCGGATCAGGTTCCACCTGATGGCCGTGCCCGGCGCGACGCTGGAGGGCATCCGCACCGTCCACAGCCACGTCCATGCGCTGGGGCAGTGCCGCAAGATCATCCGCGAGCACGACCTGACCACGGTGATCTCCGGCGACACCGCGGGTGCGGCTCGCGAGATCGCGGAGGCGGGCGACCCGACCATGGCTGCGATCAGTCCGCCGATGGCGGCCGACATCTACGGGCTCCAGGTGCTCGCCGAGGACATCGAGGACGAGGAGCACAACACCACCCGGTTCGTCGTACTCTCCCGCGACTTCGTGCAGGCGCCGGCCGACAACGGTCCGGTGGTGACAAGCTTCATCTTCAACGTGCGCAACATCCCGGCGGCGCTCTACAAGGCCCTCGGTGGGTTCGCGACCAACGGGGTGAACATGACCAAGCTCGAGTCCTACATGGTCGACGGGCAGTTCACTGCCACCCAGTTCCTCGCCGAGGTCGACGGCCACCCCGACCACCCGGGCCTCAAGCACGCGCTGGAGGAGCTCGCGTTCTTCACCACCGACGTGAAGATCCTGGGCGTCTACCCCGCCAGCCCCGACCGACTCTGAGCGCTTCGCCGCGGCTAGGGTCGTGGCCGTGGACATCGGTCTGATCGCGCTCGCGTTCGTCTCCATCTTCGTCGTCGAGCTGCCCGACAAGACCTTCCTGGCCACGCTGGTCCTCGCCACGAAGTACCGTCCGCTCTTCGTCTGGATCGGGGTCAGCCTCGCGTTCGCGATCCAGACGCTCCTAGCCGTCGTGGTCGGCGGGGCCGCCTCGCTGCTGCCGAAGGACGTCGTCCACACCATCGCCGGCGTGATCTTCCTCCTCGGGGCCGTGCTGCTCTTCAGGGAGGGCCGCGGCCACCTCGCCGCGGACGAGGAGGAGGACGAGTACGCCGAGAGGGCCCGGCCCGCGACCGGTGCGCGCCAGATCCTGGCCGCCTTCCTCGTGCTCTTCGCCGCCGAATGGGGAGACCTCTCGCAGCTCCTGACGATCTCCCTGGTGGCGAAGTACGAGCACCCGGTGTCGGTGTTCATCGGTGCGCTCGGCTCCCTGGTCGCGGTCAGCGGCCTCGCGGTCGTCGTCGGCAAGCAGCTGCTGCGCTGGATCTCGCTGCATGTCCTGCACTTCGTCGGCGCGGCGATCTGCCTGGCGCTGGGGGTCTACACGCTCGTGGAGGTCGTGGCCTAGGAGGCTGCTCGGCGCTGGCTCGATGCTGGCGTCGGCGTGGGTTCGGCTCGTTGCGCCACGTAGCCCCGCACGCCATGCTTCGTTGAGCGCGTGTAATCCGCCATCACCAAAGGGGCATCAGTGGGCGACACCTTCTTCTCCATGTTCACGCCGGCCGAGATCGCGAAGATCAGTGCCTCCGGGACCCGGGTGAACCTCCCCGAGGGCTGGTCCCCGATCTGGGAGTCGACGCCGCCGGACAAGGCCTACATCATTCTCGAGGGCACCGTGAGCGTGCGTCGTGACGGCGAGGAGCTCGCGCAGGCCGGCCCCGGCGACATCATCGGCGAGGCGGCCATCCTCAACCAGAAGCTGCGCAACGCCTCGATCGTGGCGCTCACGCCGCTGGAGCTCATCCACCTCACGCCCGAGGCGCTGCGACGCCTTTCGGTGGAGATGCCCCGGTTCCACGACGCCCTGGAGTCGGTGGCAGCGGAGCGGTTCGGCGGTCGGTCCTGACCGAGGGCCCCAGCATCGAGAGCCTGATCGGGCTGATCGAGTCGTTCGTCCTCGGCGAGCGACCGACCCTCACCCGGCACCAGGTCACCGAGCTGGCCGGCGTACCGCTCGAGGTGGGCGACGACCTCTGGCGGCAGCTGGGCTTCCCGCTCGCGACCGACGACGAGGTGGCGTTCACCGCCTTGGACGCCGAGGCGCTGCGGCGCGCACAGCGGCTGCAGGCGCTCGGCGTGCTGAGCGAGGACCGTCAGGCGGCCTTGGTGCGCACGATGGGCCGCTCGTTCGCGCGGCTGGCCGAATGGCAGACCTCGCTCCTGGCCGATGTCGCCCGGGAGCGTGGCGAGGGCCCGGAGGAGATGGTCGCGCTGGCCAGCGAGGCGCTGCCGCAGGTGGAGTTCCTCCAGACCTACGTCTGGCGCCGCCACCTCCTCTCGGTGACCAACCGCAGCCTGGTCGCCCTCACCGACGGCGCCTCCTCGTGCCTGGCGGTCTGCTTCGTCGACATCGTGGGCTACACCTCGCGCAGCAAGTCGCTGACCGAGGAGGAGCTCGTGGAGTGGCTCGAGGAGTTCGAGGACGTCTGCACCGAGCTGGTCGTCGAGCGCGGCGGGCGGATCATCAAGACGCTCGGGGACGCGGTCCTCTTCGTCGCCGACACCGCTGCCTGCGCTGCCGAGACCGCGCTCGCGATCACCGCCCTCGGAGCCGAGGAGGACAGCGGGTTCCCGCAGGTGCGGGCCGGCATGGCGTACGGCGAGGTCGTCGCCCGGCTCGGTGACGTCTTCGGCCCCACCGTCAACATCGCCTCGCGGCTGACCTCGATCGCCCGTCCCGACTCGCTCCTGATCGACGAGGGTGCCGCCGAGGCGCTCCGGGAGGACGAGGGCTTCGAGGTGCACCGGCTGCGGCGTACCTCCGTCAAGGGCTATGCGCGCCTGCAGCCCTTCGTCGTCCGGGCGGTCCACTGACCGCCCTCGTCCCAGCCTGGCGGCGTCAGCGGATCGTGACCTGACGGTTCGCGAGCCCCGCCCGGGCGGAGCGGACCTCGTCGCTGATCGCCGTGCTGTCGGCGAGGGCAGCGTCGAGTGCCGACGTGAACGCCACGGCCGGCTCCTCGAGCGCCTCGGGACCGGTCCCGCGCGGGAGGTCCCACACCGGCGCGAGCAGGCCGTGCGCGCGGAACATGCCGATGAAGCGGGCGCCCGGCACGATCACGTCCTCGCCGCTGACATGGAGCCGCGCCAGCGCCGTCAGGAGCTCCTCCTCCGGCTCGGGCATCACCCAGCGCAGGTGCTCCTTGCTGCCGGTGTCGGTCCAGTACGCCGCCACCACGCTGGTCAGCCGGGCGGTCGGCAGCGCTGCGGCGTTGGCCTGCTGGAGAGCACCCTCGAGACCCTCCTTGTCCTCGACGTCCGCGATCCACCAGTCGAAGCCGTCGTGCACGGTCACCTCGAGGGTGTCGTCGAGCACGAGGTCCTGGAGGCGGGGCCCCTCGCCGGGCGCCTCGGTGAGGCCGACGATGCCGGACTCCTCCAGTGCCAGGGCCTTGAGCAGGACGGCGGCCACCTCGCGCGAGACGTCGCCGAAGTTGTGCTGCACCTGCAGACCGGCCCACACCTGGCCGCTGTCGCGGCGCATGCCGGGCGCCGCCAGCGGCAGCAGTGAGCCGAGCTGGACGACGGTGTCCTCGTAGCCCTTGATCCGCACCGGGGCGGTTGCCGAGGGAACCAGCTCGCGCATGGCGACGAGGTCGCACTCGCCCGGCAGTCCCTCGAAGGGCCGCGCCACGAAGACGCCCGCGCCGCCGGGGGCGCCATGACAGGCCTTGTAGCGCTTGCCGGAGCCGCACGGGCATGCGGCGCGCGGGTTGATCGCCCCGGGGTGCTCGGCGGAGTCGCTGGTCGCGTTCTTCGTGCGGTTCTTCTTGGCCACGGGGAGTGAGCCTAGGGGATGAGCTGGAGCAGCCTGTCGAGCATGTACGCCGGTCTGTCGGTGATGACGGCCTCGACACCGAGCTCGAGACAGAGGTCGAGCTCACGGTCGTCGTTGACAGTCCAGACGTGCACCCGGCGCCCGTCGAGCCGCAGCCGCCGACCGAAGCGCGGGTGGTCGCGCAGCTCCTCGATCCCGGGCCCCACGATCCACTCCGGGGAGACGAAGCGCCGCAGCGTGGGCCAGTACTGCGCCCGCTCGATGAGCTGAACGAGCTGCACCGCCGGTGTCAGGCGCTCCATGCGCTGCAACGCGGTGTAGCTGAACGACATCACCCGCACCGGCGACCCGGGCTTGTCCCAACCGAACTCGCCGAGCATCTCGGCGAGCTTGCGCTCGGTGAGGCCGCCGTACCGGGTCGGGTGCTTGGTCTCGATGGCCAGCTCCACCCGTCGGTCGTAGTCGCGCACGGTCTCCAACAGCTTGCGCAGCGTCAGCACCTTGTCGAGCCGCTCGTCGTGGTCGGGCGCCTCGTAGCCCTCGCCGTTCTTCCACTTGGCGAAGTTGAGCTGCTCGAGGTCCGCCAGCTCCATGGTGGAGACCACTCCCGCGGTCTGCGCGGTGCGCAGCAGCGTCCGGTCGTGCACGCAGACCAGATGCCCGTCGGCGGTGAGCCGGATGTCGCACTCCAGGGCCTCGGCACCGACATCGAGGGCCTTCACATAGGCGCCGAGCGTGTGCTCGGCGATATCGGCGCTGGCGCCACGGTGCGCGACCACCTGGGGTCTCATCCCCCCATTGTGGCGAAAGTTCGGCGCCTGTGGGACAACGTTCAACCAGACCCGCCGAGAACGTTCTCCACCAGGATGAACAGCGCGAACAGGACGGCCCCGCACAGGACGCCCGAGAGGGCGAACGTGAGCGCGGTCCACTGGCCACGACGCGCGCGCAGCACGAGGGCCACGACGGCCGCCACCGTCAGCGCGACCGCCAGCGGCCACACGAACACGGCCAGCAGGAACGTCGCGAACGCGACCGGGATCGCCGGCGCCCACTCGACGCGGTGCTCGGGTTCGGTCACGGCCCCATCCTCCCAGGTCGTGGGTCCCACGCTGCGTCCTGGCTCAGCCTGGGACCCACGACCTTAGACTGGCGCCATGCCGGAGCTGCCCGAGGTCGAAGCGCTCGCCGCCGACCTGCGCGGCCGGCTGCGTGACCATGCCATCACCCGCATCCACCTCGCGCAGTTCAGCGCGCTCAAGACGTTCGACCCGCCGCTGTCGGCGCTGGAGGGCACGCTGGTCGACGACGTCACCCGGCATGGCAAGTTCCTCGACATCGAGGCCTCCGGGGTGCACCTGATCATCCACCTGGCCCGGGCCGGCTGGATCCGCTGGCGCGAGGAGGTGCCGACCATCGCGCCCAAGCCCTCGCCGAAGTCGACGCTCGCGGCGCGGATCGTGCTCGAGACCGAGCAGGGGCTCGACGTCACCGAGGCGGGCACCAAGAAGTCGCTGGCCATCTACGTCGTGCGCGACCCGTTGGACGTCCCGGGCATCGCCAGCCTCGGCCCCGAGCCGATGGCCGAGGACTTCAGCGTCGACACGCTCGGCGCGATCCTGCGCGAGGCGGGTCGCAAGCAGCTCAAGGGCGTGCTGCGCCATCAGGGCACGATCGCCGGCATCGGCAACGCCTATTCCGACGAGATCCTGCATGCGGCGCGGATGTCGCCGTACAAGCCTGCCGACTCGCTCTCGGAGGAGGAGCTGGCGAGGTTGTACGACGCCCTGCGGGGCACGCTGGCCGGCGCCGTGGCACGCTCCGAGGGCCTGGCGGCCAGCGAGCTCAAGGGCGAGAAGAAGTCGAACATGGCCGTCCACGGCCGTACCGGGCTGCCGTGCCCGGTGTGCGGTGACACCGTGCGCGAGGTCAGCTTCGCCGACTCCTCGCTGCAGTACTGCCCCACCTGCCAGACCGGCGGCAAGCCGCTGGCCGACCGCCGACTGTCCAAGCTGCTGAAGTAGGAGACCGATGAGCATCCCCACGATCGAGCTGCACAACGTCCCCATCGAGCTGCCGGTGCCGGTGCTCGACGTCCGCGAGGACGGCGAGTGGCAGGCCGGCCACATCGAGGGCGCCCTCCACATCCCGCTCTCGCAGCTGCCGGCACGGCTCGACGAGGTGCCGGCAGGGCAGTTCCTGGTGGTCTGCAAGGTCGGCGGGCGATCCGCACAGGCCACCGCATGGCTGGCGCAGCAGGGTCATGAGGCTGTCAGCCTGGCCGGCGGCATGCTCGACTGGCAGGCCGCCGGGCGGCCGATGGTCTCGGAGAACGGCGCGCTGCCGCAGGTGATCTGACCGCGAGCTGGGAGTAACACGGTGTCCTAGCCGAGTAGCAGCGTGTCCAGACACGCTGCCAGTCGGATACGACACCGTGTTACTCCGCCAGAACAGCGTGTTACCCCAACGCCGCCGACGACCCCAGCGCGCCATCCAGCATCGCCAGATAGTCGGCCCGCGGCACCTCGATCACTCCCAGCGACGCCAGGTGCTCGGTCTGCCACTGCACGTCGAGCACCCTGGGGCCGGGCGCGGCGGAAAGGAGCTCGACCAGGCCGACCAGCGCGGCCTTGGACGCGTCCCGGGCGCGATGGAACATCGACTCCCCGGCGAAGAGCCCCCCGATCTCGACGCCGTACAGCCCACCGACGAGCTCCCCGTCGCGCCACGCCTCGACCGAGTGCGCCCAGCCGAGCCGGTGCAGCTCGACGTACGCCTCGACGAACGCCGCGTCGATCCAGCCGCCGTCCCGACGTGGGTCGGCGCAGGCGAGGACGACCTCGCGGAAGGCGGTGTCGAGGCGCAGCTCGAAGCGCTTGAGTGACTTGCGCAGCGAGCGCGTCACCCGCATCGCGTCCAACGGCAGCACCCCCCGCATGACGGGGGAGAACCACAGCACCTCACCCGGCCGGTCACCCGGCATCGGGAACAGCCCGAGACGGTACGCCGCCACCAGCGTGCCCGGTGCCAGATCAGCGCCGACCGCCACGAGGTCGTCGAGCTCGGCGTCGAGCGTCGGCGTGCGCAGATCCGGCAGCAGCCACGGCGTCGCAGCGGGCTCGATCGGCACAGCCGCAACCTACCTCTCCGTAGGATCATGGATATGAGCACGAGCCCGACGCGCAAGGTGGCGGCGACCCTCGGCAGCGCCCTGGCCCCGAAGGTGGTGGAGCTTGCGCCCGGGGTCACCTACGGCTTCGTCCAGCACGCCCTCAACCGGGCGATCGTCGGTGCCGGGCCCCTGCCCGGCGCGGCGGCTGCCGCCGACAAGCAACTGCGCGAGCAGGACGGCGACGTCGACAGGGCGGTGCGCGAGCTGATCGAGAACCACGTCGCCTACGCCGGCGCGGGCGGGTTCCTCACCAACATCGGCGGCCTGGTCACGGCAGCGGTGACGATCCCGACCAACGTGACCGGGCTCGCGCTGATCCAGTGCCGGATGGTGGCCGGCATCGCGCACCTGCGTGGCTACGACCTGGAGGACCCGCGCACCCGCAACGCGATCCTGGTCTGCCTGCTGGGCGAGGAGAAGGTCGACCGCGGCGTGCGCAGCCACAAGATCCCGGCCCCGCCCATGGCGCTGGCCACCGCGCCTGCCTCCGACCCGGAGCTGACCAAGACCGTCACCGCCCAGGTCGCCAGCGAGCTGCTCACCCGGGTGGCCGGCAAGCGCCTCGCGACCACCGTGGGCCGCCGCGTCCCGGTCGTCGGCGGCCTGGTGGGCGCCGGCGCCGACGGCTACGGCACCTGGAAGATCGGCCGTTACGCCAGCCGCGAGCTGCTGCCGCGCGCCCGGTAGTACAGGTCGAGCACCCGCTGGCCGGAACGCCCGCGGGTGAGCATCCGGTAGAGCCGCTCCTTGAGGCGGTGCACCGGATTCAGCCGGGCCCGCGCCAGCTCGCGATGCAGGTCGGCGATCTCCTCGTGCAGCCGCGCCTCGTTGGCACGCCACCGGCCCACGTCCTGCACCAGCGCCACGATCGACTCCGCAGCGGCATCCACGACCAGGGCGAGATCGGGCGCATCCGGGTCCGAGTACGTCGACGGGTCCGCCGAGGGCGGGGCACCCGTCAGCTCCTCGAGCGACCCGACGACGTCGTACTGCTCGCGGCGCAGCTCCTCGATCCACGAGTCGGTCAGCGGCGAGATCCAGCCGTAGGCGTCGGGTGGCAGCGCGAGCCGCGGCGAGGACGTCCGGGCGGAGAGGGTGCGGTGGGCGAGCAGCTCACGGACCAGCTCACGGTAGTCGGGCGGCTCGATCTGGTCGTTGGCGCGCAGGTTGACCTGGCGCAGCAGGTAGGTCTCGGCGACGCCGAGCGAGACGTTGGCGCGGTCGGTGCCGAGGTCGAGGTCGATGCCCTCGAGGCCGAACGCCTGCTGGAACCGCTGCCACAGCAGGTCGCGCGGACTGCCCGGCGGCGGCACGGTGACCAGGTGCACGTGGGCGGCCGGCAGGTCCTGCTCACCGGCGCCAGCGCGCCAGCGGTCGATGATGTCGGGCAGCTCCTGTACCGCCCAGAACCAGGACGCGATGATCCCGCCGCGGGTGTACTCGCGCAGCTCGGCGAGGAAGTCGGCGTACGACGCGGTGGTGCGGTGCTTGATGTTCTCCTGCCACTCGGCCGGGATCTGCCGCACCAGGTCGCGCACCGAGAGGATCAGGTGCACCTCCGTGCCGGGCTCGCCGTGACCGAGCGACGCCAGCGCACGCCGGGCCTGTGCGGGCGTCGCGCGGGCGAGGATCTCGTGGCTGACGATCGCGGTGCCGTCGAAGTCGCGCACCTCCTGCGCCAGCCGGTCCCAGGCTCCGACGGCCTGCTCCTCGAGGCCACCCCACGGCAGCCGCATCAGGTCGAGGGCGGCCAGGAAGTGGGCGTCGAACCGTTCGGCGGGATAGAGGATGCCGTGCTCGCGCAGGAGGTCACGGTTGAGGAAGCAGACGTCCTGGAGGTACGTCGTACCGGTCTTCGGGGTGCCGACGTGCAGCAACACGCGCCTGGCCACGTCAGGCTCCTTCCGCCACGGACTGCGTCCGGCTCTCGGGGTCGTTCTCCAGCAGGGTCCGCATCGCGAGCACGAGCACGGACCGCTCCGAGGGCGAGACGCCGGCCGGGGGCGGGCCCAGGACCAGGGCCGGATCGCCCAGCACAGCGTAGTCACCACGCAACAGGTCCCGGTGCACCGCTGCGGCCCGCTCCTCGACCCAGCCGCGATACGGCGCCGGTACGCCGACGGGCTCGCCGGGGACCGCCGCCAGGCGGGGAAGCAGGCCGTGGCGCATCAACTGCTCGCGGTGCCCGGGACCGGCGAACAGCCCGACCAGCGGCGAGACCCGGCGGGCGAGCTCAAGGGCGTCGGCGGCGAGGACGGGCGGCGCCGGAAGAGGCATGTCGACGCCGAGGATGTCGGGCACGAGCGCCGGGTCGGTGACGATCCGGACCCGGTCGGCGCCCACCCGATCGGCCCACCACCGGGCCTGGCGCAGCAGGTCGGCCCGTGGTGGGATCCGGTCGGCACGGTGCAGCTTCTTCAGCCACAGCGGCCATGGTGCGGCCCCGTCGACCAGCGCGCGGCGGGTCCAGGCGTCGACCAGCATGCTTCCGAGGTCGCGCCCGATCAGATAGGTGACGGCGCGGCCGCCCCCGGGCGGATAGCCGTGCCGGGTCAGCTCCTCCCGCATCGGTACGGCGAGCCACGGGTCGCCGTGCAGGCGGTAGCGCACCCGGCGCCACCGTGGCCGGCGTGGCGCCGGCGGCGTGGGCGTGCCGGCGCGGACCACGTCCTCGGCCAGCAGGCCGGTCACCACCCGCAGCAGCTCCGGAGTCGGCAGGTCGGCCGGGTCGACCGGCGGCGTACCGAACCGTCGCTGCGGCTCACCCACCAGGCCCAGGTCGCCGCGGCCACGGCCCACGAGGTCGGCGGCAAGGACCCGCTCGACGAGCGCGGGGCCGGGCCGGCCGAGCTCGTTGAGCCGGCGCAGCACCTCCAACTGCTGCGCGCCGGGCGTCCAGGCCCCGGAGGTCGAGCCCCCGGAGGTCGAGCCCCCGGAGGTCGAGCCCGCGGAGGTCGAGCCCCCGGAGGTCGAGCCTGTCGAGACCCCGGAGGTCGAGCCCCCGGAGGTCGAGCCTGTCGAGACCCCCGCCTCGGCACCGAACGCAGCCCACGGCGTCGTACCGCCCGCGCGCAGGTGCGCCACCCAACCCGTGGCTCGCGGGGTCGGCGCGCTCACGGGGCCACCAGTCGCTTGCCGGCACGCTTGACCTTCGCGCCGAGGGTCGCCTCGGGGTCCTCGCGGCGCGCGGCCTCGTCGGTCATGGCGGCGAGCGCGTCGAGCGCCGCCTGCAGCTGCACCCGGGGCCGGACCCGGTCCGGGTCGTGCCAGACCTCGGCCGGATCGGGGGCGGGCGGGCGCAGGTCGTCCAGGTCGCCCACGACGTGGATGCCGCTGCGCCCGATCCACTGGATCCACCGCTCGGCCCGCTCCGCGATCCAGGGGTGCAGCGCGGGTGGGACGCGCACCTGGTCGCCCTCCCGGTTGGCCAGGACGTCCTCGGCGAGCATGACCCGGATCAGGGCGTCGTACCGGCCACCGGGGCGCAGCGAGCGGTCCAGGCGCCGGTTGAGCCGCCGGATGACCTGCGTCTCGGCCATCCCGAGCGAGCGGTTCGCACGCGCGCCGTCGACCGGCGCACAGGCCGGGTCGATGTCGCAGGCCCGGGCGAAGCGCCGCCACAGCTCGTCCCCCGGTACGTCGGCGCCGGCGGGCGGCAGTGTCACGAGGTGGATGTTCTCCGGTGGCAGGCCGGCGCCCCACACCCCGAGCACGCGGGGGATGTCGAAGGCGCGGTAGAACCACATCCGCTCGGCCTGGAACCGGCGCAGGAATCCCTCGAACGTCCAGCGCTGGCCCTGCTTGATGCCCTCCTGCCAGGCGGCCGGCAGCTGCCGGGCGAGGTCGCGGGCGGTGTAGACGATGTGCAGCTCGGTGGAGGTGCCGACGTCCAGGTCCGCCCGGAGCCGCGCGACGTGCTTGGGCTTGGCGTCGGCGAGGATCTCGTGGCTGAAGATCACCGTGCCCGAGTGGCGGGGGATCCGGCGCGCCATCGCCTCCCAGGCCCCGTCCGACTTCGCGATCGGCCCGCGCCAGTCACTGCGCCCGAGCAGGTCGAGGGCAGCCCGGAACTGGAAGAGATGCGGCGTCGCCAAGGCCTTGGTGGCGTAGTGGATCTCGTGCTCGGCCAGCGCGGTGAGGTTGGCGCCCATGCGGGTCTGCACGTACGTCGTCCCGGTCTTCGGGGCTCCTACGTGGACGTAGACCCGGCGCCTCATGAGCGCATTGTGTCAGCCTACGTTCAGCCAGCGGTGGCGATGTCCGCCTGCGACTCGGGGCGCTGCGCCGGCTCCCACCCCGGCGGCATGAACAGGTAGCCGAGTCGGTCCCGCCAGCTCGCCGCGTTGCGGACGTCGCGCCACAGGTCCGCGTAGTCGCCGTACTGCAGCTTGATCAGGTTGTAGGTGTGCTTCTGCTTCGTCAGGCCGTACGTCGGGCGGAACAGCTCGGGCTGGAACGTCGCGAACATGCGGTCCCAGATGATCAGGATGCCGGCGTAGTTCCGGTCCAGGTAGATCTCGTCCGAGCCATGGTGCACCCGGTGGTGCGAGGGCGTGTTGAAGATCAGCTCGATGGGCCGCGGCAGCCGATCGATGGTCTCGGTGTGGACGAAGAACTGGTAGACGAGGTTCGCCCCGAACGCGGTGAACACGGCCCACGGCGGCATGCCGAGCAGCGGCAGCGGAAGCCAGAAGAACAGGTCGAACCAGGGGTTCCACTTCTGCCGCAGGGCGGTCGCGAAGTTCATGTACTCCGAGGAGTGGTGGGCCTGGTGTGCGGCCCAGCCGACCCGCGCGCGGTGCACGAAGCGGTGCTGCCAGTAGTAGACGAAGTCGACGCCGAGGACCACCAGCACCCACGACCACCAGGTGTCCATGGCCAGGTGCCAGGGAGCGGCGTACACGTAGAGCGCGATGAGCACGAAGAACGAGACGACCTTGAGCACGATCGAGGAGGCCAGCGAGACCAGGCCCATCGTGATGGAGGTCCGGGTGTCGGGCGCGTAGTAGCCGGTGACGTTGTCGTCGTGGTCGAGCCACTTCAGCGCCGCCAGCTCGATGACGATGCACAGCAGGAAGACCGGCACCGCGTAGGTGACCGGATTGCGCCAGGGGTCCAGGGCTTCGTGCATGACTTCCTCCGATATGACTTGCGAGTAAGTTACCTTAAGGTCAGATGACGTGGCTAGGGTTGCCGGCATGCCACGACACAACGCCGGCACCAAGGGGGTCCCGCGGGCCGACCGCGAGGAGCAGATCCTGGCCAGCGCCACCCGGCTCTTCGGCACCGCCGGCTACGCCGCGACGTCGGTGGCGGCGATCGCGGAGCCGATCGGCATCTCCAAGCCGATGGTCTACAGCTACTTCACCTCCAAGGAGGGCCTGTACGGCGCCTGCCTCCGCCGCGCCGGTGAGCAGCTGGCGGCCGAGATGGAGCGGGTCGCACGCTCGGGGGTCGTGGGACTCGAGCGGGGGCTGCGCACGCTGGAGGGGATCTTCGCGCTGCTCGAGCCGCAACCGTGGATGTGGCGGATGCTCTTCGATCCCACAGCTCCGCGGGAGGGTGAGGTGGCCGCTGTGCTGGCGACGTACACCGCCCGGATCACCGCCCTCGCCGAGGAGGGGGTGGGCGAGCTGATGGAGCTGGTCGGCATCGACGACCCGCTGGACGTCTCGGCGATGGTGCGGGTGTGGATGAGCATCTTCGACGCGCTGGTGACCTGGTGGGTCGAGCACCCCGACCAGACCGCCACGGCGATGACCGCGCGTTGCGTCAGGCTCTTCGCAGGTGTTACCGGTGCCGATCTCGGTAGCGTGCTCACGTGAGCATCGGACGCGAGATCCAGGCGCGGGTCTATCGGGCCGGCCTGTTCGGCATCCGGCCGGTGGTGCCGACGTCGTTCGACGAGCTGGAGCGCGCCGCCCGGCGTCGGATGAGCCCGCAGGCCTGGTCCTACGTCCACGGCGGCGCCGGCCTCCAGGCCACGATGCGCGCCAACCGGGAGGCCCTCGACCGGATCCGGCTGGTGCCGCGCCACCTCGTCGACGTCGAGGGCCGCGACCTCTCGGTCGACCTTCTCGGCCGCCGGCTCGCCGGTCCGCTGCTCCTGGCGCCGATCGGCGTCCTGGAGATGGCCCACCCCGAGGCGGAGTACGCCGTTGCGCGGGCTGCGCGTGCCCTCGACCTGCCGATGGTCATCTCGACGCAGGGCAGTGTGCCGATGGAGGAGACCGCGCGGGCGCTCGGCGACGCCCCACGGCTCTACCAGCTGTACTGGAGCCGCGACGAGGACGTCGTGCGCTCCTTCCTCGCCCGGGCCGAGGCGATCGGGAGCGATGCCATCGTCGTCACCCTCGACACCCACCTGCTCGGCTGGCGCACCCGCGACCTGGACCTGGGCTACCTGCCGTTCGCACGCGGGGAGGGGATCGCGCAGTACACCTCCGACCCGGCCTTCCGCGCGTTGGTCCAGGACCGGGCGCCGTCCGGCGACTCGCCGCGGCCCTCAATGCGCCAGCTCCCTGCCGCGCTGCGGGCGCTCACCTCGATCCGCCGGCACTGGCCCGAGCGGGTCGGGCTGCGCGACCCGCGGCCGAGGGCAGCGGTGGAGACGTTCCTCGAGGTCTTCTCCCGCTCCGACCTGACCTGGGCCGACCTCGGCCGGCTGCGAGAGATGACGACGCTGCCCATCCTGCTCAAGGGCGTCCAGCACCGCGACGACGCCCGGCTCGCGCTCGAGCACGGCGTCGACGGCCTGGTCGTGAGCAACCACGGCGGCCGGCAGGTCGACGGCGCGATCGGCTCCCTCGACGCGCTGCCCCGGGTCGTCGAGGAGGTCGCCGACCGGGTCCCCGTGCTCTTCGACAGCGGCATCCGCGGCGGCGCCGACGTGGTGAAGGCGCTCGCCCTCGGCGCCCGTGCGGTGCTCGTCGGGCGGCCGTGGGTCTACGGCCTGGCGCTCGCCGGCGAAGACGGCGTCCGTGGGGTCATGGAGCACCTGCTCGCCGAGGTGGACCTGACGCTGGCACTCCTCGGTGTCTCCAGCGTCGCCGAGCTGGGGCCGGAGGTGCTGGCATGAACCACCTGCTGCGCCTGCCCGTCCCGCTCCACCGCGCAGGGGGACACCGATGAGCACCCATCGCGGCGGGAAGCGGCGAGCCGACCCGCACGCGGGACACGGGCACGGTCACACCCACCAGCACGGACCCGCGCCCGACCTGCACGTCACGCCCGGGCCGCGCTACGCCCTCCTGGGCACGCTGGCGGTGGTGGCGGTCGCCGTCGTCGTGGGGATCATCGGCCTGTGGCCGGACCGCGGCACCGTGGGTCACCTCGCGCACCGGCTCGACTTCGCCGCCCCCGGCGTCACGTTCCCGCACGGCACGGTCGAGAAGGTGCAGCCCGCCTGCGCCGGCGATGCGCAGCCCGGGTGCGGCAACCTGCAGGTCAAGGTCGACGGCGGCGGCACGGCGATGGTGCAGGTGGCGCCGGAGGTCAGCCACTCCGGCCTGCACCGCGGCAGCCGGGTCCAGCTGCAGGCAACACCGGCCGGCCCCGGGACGCCCGCGACGTACTCCTATTTCTCCACCGACCGGTCCGGGCCGCTGTGGCTGCTCCTCGGACTCTTCGTCCTGGTCGTGGTCGCTGTCGCCAGGATGCGCGGCCTGTTCGCCCTGGTGGGGCTCGGTTTCGGCGGCCTCGTCGTGGCCGGCTGGCTCATCCCGGCGCTGCTCAGCGGCCACTCGCCGCCGCTGGTCGCGCTCGTCGCCGCGGCGGCCATCATGTACGTCGTGCTCTACCTCACCCACGGCGTCTCCCTGCGCACCTCCGCGGCGCTCGCCGGCACCCTCGGCGGCCTCGGCGCCACCGCGCTGCTCGGCCTGGTCACCGTGCATCTGACGCACCTGACCGGCGTCGTCGACGAGGGCGGCAGCATCCTCACCTCGGCTGTCGGCCACCTCGACTTCCAGGGCCTGATGACCTGCACCGTCATCATCGCCGGGCTGGGCGTGCTCAACGACGTGACGATCACCCAGGCGAGCGCGGTGTGGGAGCTGCGGGCCGCTGCCCCGGGGCTGGGCCGCTGGCAGCTGTGGACCTCGGCGATGCGCATCGGCCGCGACCACATCGCCTCCACGATCTACACGATCGTGTTCGCCTACGCCGGCACCGCGCTGACGACACTGCTGGTCATCGATCTCTACAACCGCCCGCTCTCGGAGCTCATCGGCACCGAGCAGATCACCGAGGAGGTCGTCCGGTCGCTGGTGAGCGCGATCGGGCTGGTCCTCGCCGTACCTCTCACGACGGCCGTCGCCACCCTGACCGTCCCGGCGGGGCGCCATGACTGAGCCGTACGTCGTCGTCATCGGCGGCGCCAACATGGACCTGCACGCCCAGGCCATCACCGACCTCATCCCCGGCAGCAGTAGTCCCGGCTCCTCGCAGCTCTCGCCCGGTGGCGTCGGACGCAACGTCGCGGAGGTGATCGCGCGACTCGGCTCGCCATGCCACCTCATCGCCGCCGTCGGTGACGACCCGCTCGGCGCCGAGCTGATCGCGCACACCGCCGACGCCGGCGTGGACGTCACGCACGTGCGACAGCGGCCGGTGCACACCGGCACCTACGCCGCCATCCTGTCGCCGAGCGGTGAGCTCGTCGTCGCGGTCTCCGACATGGCCGCCACCGACCTGGTGACGCCGCTGGTGATCGAGGCGGCCGCCGGCGTCATCCGCGAGGCGGCCGCGATCATCCTCGACGGCAACCTGCTGCCGGCATCGATCGAGCACGCGCTGGGCATGGCCAGGGAGGCCGACCGCCGGGTCATCATCGACCCGGTCAGCGTGCCGAAGGCCGAACGACTGCGTCCGCTGCTCGGGCCGGGCATCGACCTGATCAGCCCCAACCGCGACGAGCTGGCGGCGCTGACCGGCATGCCGACCCGCACCGACGACCAGATCGATGCGGCCATCGCGGCGCTGCACGAGCTCGGCATCCGCGGAGTGTGGGTCCGGCTCGGTCAGGACGGGTCGATCTTCTCCGGCGACGGCAACGGCCGAGTGCGGCACCACGTGGTCGAGAGCCCCGTCGTCGATGTCACCGGCGCGGGTGACGCCATGCTGGGGGCCTACTGTCACGCCCTGCTCCAGGGCGCCTCCCACCACGAGGCGGTGCGCTACGGACACGCTGCTGCGACACTCACCGTGGGCTCGCGCTCGACGGTGCGCCCCGACCTGTCCGACGAGCTGATCCGGAGTCTGCTGTGACCGCAATCGTGCTCTCCGACGAGGTCCGTTCGGCCCTCGCTGCCGACAAGCCGGTCGTCGCCCTCGAGTCGACGATCATCAGCCACGGCATGCCCTACCCGCAGAACGTCGCGATGGCCCGTGAGGTCGAGGCGATCGTCCGCGAGGGTGGCGCGGTGCCGGCGACCATCGCCGTCCTCGGCGGCGTCCCGCGCGTCGGCCTCTCCGCCGAGGACCTCAAGCTGCTCGGGTCGGCACCGGACGTGACGAAGGTCAGCGTGCGCGACCTGCCGTACGTCGTCGCCCGCCGGCTGCACGGCGCCACCACCGTCGCCGCCACCATGCGGCTGGCCGCGCTCGCCGGCATCAGGGTCTTCGTGACCGGTGGACTCGGCGGCGTGCACCGCGGCGCCACCACCTCCTTCGACATCTCCGCCGACCTCACCGAGCTCGGCCAGACGTCGGTGGCGGTGGTGTCGGCGGGCGTGAAGTCCATCCTCGACATCGGGCTGACGTTGGAGACCCTGGAGACCCTCGGGGTTCCCGTGCTGGTCAACGGCGCCGACGAGTTCCCCTCCTTCTACTCCCGCTCCTCAGGCTTCGCCTCGCCGATGAGGGTCGACGGTGCGGACGAGGTCGCAGCAGTCCTGGCCGCGAAGTGGTCCCTCGGCCTGCCCGGCGGCGTGGTGGTCGCCAACCCGATCGCGGCCGCCGACGAGATCCCGGCCGAGGAGATCGGCGCCATCATCGACCGCGCGCTCGGCGACGCCGCCGCCCGCGGCGTCAGCGGCAAGGACATCACGCCGTACCTCCTCGGCCGGATCGTGGAGATCACCGGCGGCGCTTCGCTCAGAGCCAACATCGCGCTGGTGAAGAACAACGCGCGGCTGGGGGCGGCGGTCGCGGTGGCGCTTGCAGGATTCACCGGCTGACCGGTGAAACCTGATGTTGTTGGGCGAAACTTCACCCCACAAGTGCAGGATTCACCGGCTGACCGGTGAAACCAACACCCCGCATCACCGGTTCGGATTCGACGTCCCCGAGATCTCCAACACCCCCAGCGAGACCGGGTCCGCCACCATGTCGATGTCGGTGATCAGCCCGTCGACCACCGTGAAGAGGAACGCCACCTTGACGTCCCGGTGATGGATCCAGGCCGCGCTGGCCCAGCCGTCGATCGTGACCGCCATCGCGCCACGGGCACCGTTGAAGCGGTCGGCGACGGCGTCGGCGCCCACCCGAGCGTCGGCGCCCATCGCGGCGCCGACACCGTCGGCGTGGGTCTGTACGTCGGGAGCCAGCAGGCTGAGCAGCCGGGGCAGGTCGCCGCCGCGTGCGGCCTCGAGGAACGCCTCGACCACCTCGCGATGATGGCGCTGCTCCTGGGCGAGGTCGGCTCCGCGGAGACGGCGGCGGGCCCGCGAGGCGAGCTGGCGCACGGCGGCCTCGGAGCGACCGAGCGTGGTCGCGACCTGCTCGAACGGCACCCCGAACAGGTCGTGCAGCACGAACGCCACCCGCTCGATCGGCGAGAGCGCGTGGAGCACGACCAGCATCGCGGCATCGACCCGGTCGGCCAGGATCGCGTCCGCCTCCGGATCCGCGCCCCGCTCGTCGGAGACGACCGGCCCACCGACCGGCCCACCGACCGGCCCACCGACCGGCCCACCGACCAGATCACCGACCAGATCACCGGACAGCTCGACGCGTCGCCGGACCCGGAGCTGGTCGAGGCAGAGCCGGGTGACGACGGTGGTCAGCCACGCGGGCACGTTGTCCGGCGTACCGGCCTCGTCCGGACCCGTGGCGGCCGACAGCCGCAGCCAGGCCTCCTGGACGACGTCCTCGGCACCCGTTGGCCCGCCGAGGATGCGGCCGGCGATGGCCAGCAGGCGCGGACGCTCTGCCTCGAACTGCTCCACGATCACGCTCACATCCTGTACGACGCAGCACCGCCTCCGGATGTGACATCGCCGCGCGAGGGCCGCAGGAGGCGGGTCAGGCCGGTGCGGCCGCCCGCAACCGCTCCAGCAGTGGCTCGGCGGCCTCGTCGAGGAACCGCTGCTGGCCCTCGTCGCCGACCTGGACGAGCCCGACGTCGGTGAAGCCGGCCTCCCAGAACTTCGCCACCGCCTCGACGATCCGGTCGAGGTCGGGTCCGCACGGGATGGAGGACGCCACGTCCTCGGGCCGCACGAACTGGCTGGCCGAGGAGAACCCGGCGGTCGTCGGCAGGTCGGCGTTGACGTCCCAGCCGCCGCCAAACCACTTGAACTCCCGGTGCGCCCGCTCGATCGCCGCCTCTTCCGATGGGTCCCAGCAGATCGGGATCTGACCGATCGCGCGCGCACCGCCCTGGGCGCCGCGGCTCCCGCCGCCGATCCGGCTGGCGTCGGGCTGGGCGTTCCACGCCGTCACCAGGTCGCCGTTCGGCTCCACCGCGATGAGGTCGTCCCCGAACGGCGCGAACGCCTCCACCGCCCGCTCCCCGGCACACGCCACGGCGATGCGCACCGTCTCCTCGGGCAGGTCCCACAGCCTGGCGGAGTCGACGTCGAAGAACTCGCCCCGGTAGGTGACCAGGTCGCCGTCGAACAGCGCCCGGATCACCTCGATCGCCTCGGTCAGCATCTCCTGCCGGGTCTCGAGCGCCGGCCAGCCGCGGCCGACGACGTGCTCGTTGAGGTTCTCCCCACTGCCGAGGCCGAGGGTGAAGCGGCCCTCGCTGAGCAGTGCGACGGTCGCCGCCTTCTGCGCGACCACGGCGGGGTGATAGCGCATGGTCGGGCACGTCACGTACGTCATCAGCCCGACGCGCTCGGTGGCCTGCGCGACGGCGCCGAGCACCGACCAGGCGTACGGCGCGTGCCCCTGCTCGGTCAGCCACGGGGAGTAGTGGTCGCTGATCTGGAGGAAGTCGAAGCCGCGCTCCTCCGCCTGTCGGGCGTAGCCGACGAGCTCGCGCGGACCGCTCTGCTCGGTCATCAGGGTGTAGCCGAAGTTCGTCATGGCCGGCCGGTACCCCCGCGCTACGGTCGACACATGACGCCCGTGGAGTTGTTGACCGACGCCTTCGGACGGATCGTCGAGGGCGGCACCGCCGTCGTCGATGGCCTCTCCGAGGACGCGCTGATCCATCGCCTGGATCCGGAGGCGAACACCATCGCCTGGCTGGTGTGGCACCTGGCGCGGGTGCAGGACGCGCAGATTGCCGACGTGGCCGGCACCGAGCAGGTGTGGACGAGCCAGGGGTACGCCGACCGCTTCGGCCTGCCGTTCGACGTTCGCGCGACCGGCTACGGCCAGACGCCGCAGGAGGTGGGGCGCGTCCGGGCGAGCGCGGACCTGCTCGCCGCGTACCTGCGCGGCACCCACGAGGCGACGATGCGCTACCTGAGCGGCCTGGGCGAGGCGGACCTGGACCGGGTCGTCGATGAGCGCTGGGATCCGCCGGTGACCCTCGGCGTACGCCTCGTCTCGATCGTCGACGACGACGCGCGGCACCTGGGCCAGGCGAGCTACGTGCGGGGCGTCATCGAGCGCTCGAGCGCGGGGACGCGATAGCGGACGAACGAGGGCACCACCAGGGCGCACACGACGATCCCCACGATCACCAGCGCGCCGCCGCCGGCCGTCGTCGCAGCAGTGCCCGCGACCGCTGCCACACCGCCGTGCGCGACGTCAGCGATGCGCGGGCCCCCCGCCACCACGACGGTGAAGACACCCTGCAGCCGGCCGCGCACGTTGTCGTCGGTGGCCGACTGCAGGATCGCCTGCCGGATCGCCGCCGAGGCCACGTCGGCGGCGCCGGCGAGGACCTGGAAGAAGAGCCCGAGCACCAGCATCGGCACCCGCAGTCGCGGGGTGACCCACAGCGTCGCACCGAAGAGCAGGATCCCGACGCCCCAGATCCCGATGCACCACAGCACCACCAGTCCCTGGCGCGATACCCGGGAGAGCCAGCCGGAGAAGATGCCGCCGATCACCGAGCCGGCCGGGATCGCGGCGAACAGCAGCGCGAACGCCAGCCCGCCGTCGGTCGGCCCGAGATAGGACTGGTGCGCGATCTGCGGGTACAGCGCCCGCGGCATCCCGAAGATCATCGCGATCAGGTCGACCACGAAGCTCATCAACACGATGGGCTGGGTGCGCAGGTAGAGGATGCCGTCGAGCACCGAGCGCACCCCGGGCGCCTTCCCGCCGGCGCCCTCGACCGGGAGGGCCGGCAACATCACCACGGCATACACAGTGGCGAACAGCGTGATCGTGTCGATCAGATAGAGGTAGGTGTAGCCGGTGAACGGGATCATGATCCCGGCCACCAGTGGGCCGGCGATCGCACCGGCCTGGAAGACGGTCATGGTGAGCGAGTTCGCGGCCGGCAACAGGTCCGCGGGCAGCAGCTTGGGCAGGATCGCCGAGCGGGTCGGCGAGTTCATCGCGAAGAAGGCCTGCTGCACCGCGAACAGCGTCAGCAGCAGCCACACGTTGTGCGACCCCATCGCCGACTGCAGCCAGAACAGGGCGCTCGTCGCGATCAGACCGGCCGTGGTGACGAGCATGAGCACGCGCCGGTCGAAGTGGTCGGCGAGGGCGCCGCCGTACAGCCCGAAGACGATGAGCGGGACCAGCCCGAACAGACCCGTCAGCCCGACGTACGCCGAGGACCGGGTGTCGGCGTAGATCTGCGCCGGTACCGCGACGACGGTGAGCTGGGCACCCACCATGGTGATGATCTGCGCGATCCACAGCCGACGGAAGTGGGGCTCGCGCAGCGGACGCGTGTCGGCGACGATGCTGCGGAGACTGGCCACGGTCGCTCAACCTACGACCGTGGCCCTTCACTCCCGGAATCGGCCCGGCCCCACGAGAGGGTGGAGCACGGTGTCGGATTCGGGGTCGCCCGTTCGTGGAACGGGTGGAAGGCGGCCGACGGGGCTGCCGTGACGACTGGAGGAGCCATGGCCATCTACCTCATCGCCTTCAACCAGGAGTGGGTGCCCGACTACACCACCGAGGAGTTCTGGGAGATCGCCGCCGCCACGCGTGCCCTGGTCGCGGAGATGGAGCAGGCGGGCGTGCTCGTCTTCACCGGTGGGCTCGAGGAGCAGGCGCCCGTCTTCAGCGTGGAGCCGCGATCCGGCGAGCCGGTGGTGACCGACGGCCCGTTCGTGGAGACCAAGGAGCACCTCGGCGGCCTGGCGATCGTCGACGTACCGGACGAGGCGGCGGCCCGCTCGTGGGCCGAGCGCATCGCGGTGGCGTGCCGGTGGCCGCAGGAGGTGCACCGCTTCGGGGCTGGGTCCACGGTGCCGGGGAACCGCTGACGGGCGGGCCCGGCGACCGCCGATTCTGGGGCGACGGCCGCCCGTCCGCGTGGCAGGCTGATCGCCATGACCACGCCGACGCCTCTCGAACTTCCCGACGCCGACCACGCCGAGTCCTGGATCAACGACCGCTCCGCCGCCGCTCTGGCGGGGGCGCGGGAGCTGGCCGAGGGTCTCAAGAGCGATCCGCCGGCCGATGCGCTCGAGACGCTGAAGGTGTGGGACGAGGTCGGCTTCCGGATCCACGGGACGGCCGGGATGGCGAGCCTGCTGGCCAACGTGCACCCGGTCGAGGGCGTGCGCACGGCCGCTGAGTCGGCGGAGGCGGAGGCGCAGAGGCTCTCCACCGAGCTGGCGCAGGACGCCGCCCTCTTCGCGGTCTTCGACGCCCTCGACGGCGACGGGCTGGACCCGCTCGCGTCCCGGGTGCTGGAGAAGACGCTGCGCGACTTCCGCCGCGCCGGTGTCGACAAGGACGAAGCGACCCGGGCGCGGCTCAAGGAGATCAACGAGCGGCTGCTCGAGCTCGACCAGGAGTTCTCCCGGGTCGTGCGCGACGACGTCCGCACGGTCCGGGTGGCACCGGACCGGCTCGCCGGTCTGCCGGCTGACTTCGTCGAGGGCCATCCCGCGGGCGAGGACGGTCTGGTGACGGTCACCACCGACTACCCCGACTCGGTGCCGGTCTTCGACTATGCCGACGACGCCGGCCTGCGCCTGGACCTGCGCAAGGCGTTCCTCAACCGGGGCTACCCGGCCACGGACCCGGTGCTGCACGAGATCTTCGCCCTGCGGCACGAGTACGCCACGATCCTCGGCTACCCCGACTGGGCGTCCTACGACGCCGAGGTGAAGATGATCGGCTCGGGTCCCGCGATCCCGGAGTTCATCGACAAGATCGCGGACGCGGCCCGCGAGCCGGGTGAACGCGACCTGGCCATCCTGCTCGAGCGCTACCGGCAGGACGTTCCTGACGCCGACCGGGTGCCCCTGGCCGACGCCAGCTACTACCGCAACCTGGTCTTCCAGGACCGCTTCGACCTCGACACCCAGCTGGTCCGCACCTACTTCGACTTCACCAAGGTGCGTGCCGGGCTCCTCGACGTCACCGGCCGGCTGTTCGGGCTGCGCTACGACGCCGTCGACGTGCCGGCCTGGCATGAGGACGTTGCGGCGTACGACGTCGTGCGCCTCGCCGACGAGAAGTTCCTCGGCCGGATCTACCTCGACCTGCACCCGCGGGAGGGCAAGTACAAGCACGCCGCGCAGTTCGACCTCGCGCCGGGTGTCGCCGGGCGGTCGGTCGCCGAGGGTGTCCTCGTGTGCAACTTCAGTCGCGGACTGATGGAGCACGACCACGTGGTGACGCTCTTCCACGAGTTCGGCCACCTCGTGCACCACGTCCTCGGCGGGCAGGGGGAGTGGAGCCGTTTCTCCGGCGTCGCCACCGAATGGGACTTCGTCGAGGCGCCCTCGCAGATGCTGGAGGAGTGGGCCTGGGACCCGACCGTCCTCGCCAGCTTCGCCACCAACGAGGCGGGCGAGCCGATCCCTGCCGAGCTGGTGGCGAAGATGCGGGAGGCCGAGGAGTTCGGCAAGGGCTACCTCACCCAGACCCAGACGATGTACGCCGCCGTCTCCTACTGGTTCCACCAGGATCGGCCCGAGGACCTCACCGGCGCGATGGTCGACCTGATGGAGCGCTACGGCCCCTTCCCCTACGTGCCCGACACGCACTTCTACGCCGCCTTCGGACACCTCGGCGGCTACTCGTCGGCGTACTACACCTATCAGTGGTCGCTGGTCATCGCGAAGGACCTCTTCAGTGCGTTCGACCCCGACGACCTGTTCGATGCCGAGGTCGCCGGCCGCTATCGCGACACGGTGCTCGCCCCGGGTGGCGCCAAGGACGCCGCGGACCTCGTCGAGGACTTCCTCGGCCGGCCGTTCACGTTCGACGCGTACGCCGCCTGGCTGGCGCGCTGAGCCGCGTTGGTTTCACCGGCTGACCGGTGAAACCGGATGTTGTTGGGCGAAACTTCACCCCACAACATCAGGTTTCACCGGCTGGCCGGTGAATCCGACAGGCAGGCCGCCTACGTCAGCGGATCCAGCTGCGCCTCCACGCCGCTGTCGCCCAGGTCCGCGACGTAGTCACCCGGCCGCGTGTGGTCGACCCCGGCGGCGACCTTCAGCGCGCGGAGCACCACCGTGGCCACGACCGCGACGATCACGTTGATCAGGAAGGCGGTCAGTGCGATGTAGACACCGGTGTGGGTGAACGGGAAGTTCGCGACCGAGCCACCGAAGTGTTTCTGCACCGGCGACGGGGTCCGGTAGGCCTGGACGGTGCCGTAGACCATCGCGACGGCCCACCCGAGCAGCAGGGCCCACCGATGGAACCACCGGGTGTAGAGCCCGGCGACGATGGCGGGGAACGTCTGCAGGATCCAGACGCCGCCGAGCAGCTGCAGGTTGATCGCGAAGCTCTTGCTCAGGGTGAGGACGAAGACGAGCGCGCCGATCTTCACCACCAGCGAGACGAGCTTGGCCATCGTGGCCTCCTCGGCCGGCGTCGCGGTCGGCTTGAGGAAGGCCTTGTAGATGTTGCGGGTCCACAGGTTCGCGGCGGCGATCGACATGATCGCGGCCGGCACCAGCGCACCGATGACGATGGCGGCGTACGCCACGCCCGCGAACCAGGCGGGGAACTCGTTCTCGAACAGCTGCGGGATCGACTGCTGCGGGTTGTCCACCTTCACTCCGGCCGCGATGGCGACGAAGCCGAGCAGCGCGAGCAGCCCGAGCAGGAAGGAGTACGCCGGCAGCAGCGACGCATTGCGCCGGATCACGCTGCGGTTGCGGGTGGCGAGGACGCCGGTGACCGAGTGGGGGTACATGAACAGCGCCAGCGCGGAGCCGAGCGCCAGCGACGCGTACGCCCAGTGGCCGGCCGGCCCGGGCATGATCGCCTTGGGATTGGCCTGCTTGGCCGCGATCGCGTCGGCGTTGGTGGCGTTGAACGAGCCGAAGCCCTTCTGCACCACGTCGAAGATGTGGCCCCAGCCGCCGACCTGGTGCGGGATGTAGATGACCGCGACGATGATGACGATGTAGATCAGCGTGTCCTTGACGAACGCGATCAGCGCGGGCGCCCGCAGGCCAGAGGAGTAGGTGTACGCCGCGAGGATCACGAACGCCACGAACAGGGGCAGGTCCTTCATGAACCAGTTGTTGCTGCTCGACTGCAGGCCCATCACCTGCAGCACCACCTGCATGCCGACGAGCTGGAGCGCGATGTAGGGCATCGTGGCCACGATCCCCGTCACGGCGACGGCCAGGCCGAGGCCTTTGCTGTCGTAGCGGCCCTGGACGAAGTCGGCCGGTGTGACGTAGCCGTTGCGGTGCGAGACCGACCACAGTCGCGGCAGGAAGGCGAACACCAGGGGATAGATGACGATCGTGTACGGGACGGCGAAGAACCCGGTTGCGCTGCCGGCGTACAGCGTCGCCGGCACGGCGATGAAGGTGTAGGCGGTGTAGATGTCGCCGCCGATGAGGAACCACGCGATGAACGTGCCGAAGCCGCGGCCGGCGAGGCCCCATTCGTCGAGGTTGTCCAGCTTGCTCACCCGCCGCCAGCGGGCGGCGGCGAAGCCGAGCACCGTGACCAGCAGGAAGAGGAACAGGAAGACGCCGAAGGCGACGCCGTTCATCGCCGGCCACCGATCTGCGGGCCGTCCTCGCGGTCACGGCGATAGGCCTCTCGGGCCACGAAGTAGGCGGCCGTGGTGCAGATGGCCGCGAAGGGCACCAGCGCGAACTGGAACCAGTAGTAGAAGGGGAAGCCCCACAAGGTCGGGTCGACCTTCGTGTACGTCGACACCAGCAGCGGCGGCACCGCCGCGACCAGCAGCAGGATCCCCACGACGACCCACAGGGCCGTGCTTCGAGACGACATGCCCACCTCCGAGTAAGAGCACTTCTGAGGCGACCGTAGTCACATCCGTCCCGGCTGTCATCAGGTGGCGTACAGGCACATCGGCCCGACCGGAGGACCGGTCGGGCCGATGTGGACAGCGGGCTCGCAGCGCCACCGAGGTGGCGGGGAGTGCAGGTCAGGCGCTCTTGATCGCCGAGACGTCGAACTCGAGCTTGATCTTCTCCGAAACCAGGACGCCCCCGGTCTCGAGGGCGGCGTTGAAGCTCAGCCCCCAGTCGGTGCGGTTGATGACGGCGTGGCCCTCGAAGCCGACCCGGATGTTGCCGTAGGGGTCCTGGGCGGAGCCGGTCTCCTCGAAGACCACCGTCACGGGCTTGGAGACGCCCTTGATGGTGAGGTCGCCGGTGACGCTCCACTCGGAGCCGTCGCGCTCGACGGTGGTGGAGACGAAGGTGATCTCCGGGTAGGTCTCGTTCTGGAAGAAGTCGCCGGAGCGCAGGTGCGCGTCACGGTCGGCGTTGCCGGTCTCGACCGACTCGGCCTTGATGGTCAGCGACACGCTGGACGCAGCCGGGTTCGCGGTGTCGAGGTGGGCGGTGCCGCTGAACTCGGTGAAGGAGCCACGCACCGTGGTGACCATGGCGTGCCGCGCGCTGAAGCCGATGTGCGTGTGCGCCGGGTCGACGGTGTAGTCGCCGCTGAGGTCGTCCACCACAGAGGTGGGAGCGTCGAACGTCTCGGTGTCGGTCGTCTTGGTGAAGATGCCCACGGTGTTCTCCTGAGGTAGTGGTTGAAACTTCCACCACCATAGCCAAGGAGGGCAAGGATCTATTCCCGCATCGAGCGAACTCTTCGCCAAACGTACGACGAAGCCGCGGCTCCCCAGGTTGGGGGCCGCGGCTTCGGCTGCTCGTGCGGGTCAGGCGGCGTGCGTGGTGTGCACCGCGCCCGCGTGTCCCGAGTGGGTCGGGGCGTCAGTCGTCCAGACCGACTCGAGGCGGGTCCGTCCGCTTGCGTCGACGACCGGGATCCAGTGAAGCGTGAGCCGCTTCGACACCGTGGATTCCTTCATGAGACACCTCCTGTTCACCGTCTGTTCACCAAAGGTACCGCACCTCCACCCCGGCCGTCACCTTTCCCAGCAAATGAGTGCTCGCGCCCCACCTCGGCCGCCGGAACGGCACCGATCCGCCCCGTTCCGCTCCACTGCAACCGGAACGTAGGCTCTGACCATGAGCGACGCCTGCTGCGGCCCCTCCCGGGCTCAGCCCGATCTCCTGCGGATCGGGAGCCGCGCCGAGCCGGCCACCGAGGCCCCGGTCCAGCAGGTCGGGCAGGTCCAGCAGGTCCAGCAGGTCCAGCAGGTCGGGCACGTCCGGCCTCCGGCCGAGGTGCTGCGCGGCATGGTGCGGGTTCCGGCCGGGCCGTTCCGGATGGGCGGCGAGGACCCCGATGCCTTCCCGGCCGACCGGGAGGGACCGGTCCGCGAGGTCGACGTCGCCGAGTTCCACATCGACGCCCACCAGGTCACCAACCGGCAGTTCGCCACGTTCGTCAAGGCGACCGGCTATGTGACCGAGGCGGAGCGGTTCGGCTGGTCGTTCGTCTTCGAGCGCCTGGTGGCGCCGGGTGCACGCGTCCTCGCCGGCGGCGTACCCGGGGCGCCGTGGTGGAGAGCCGTGGACGGCGCGAGCTGGCGCCATCCCGGCGGCCCCGGCACCGACGCCGGGCGCCTGGGTCAACACCCGGTGGTGCACGTGAGCTGGGCGGACGCCTCGGCGTACGCCGCCTGGGCGGGCAAGCGCCTCCCCACCGAGGCCGAATGGGAGAAGGCGGCGCGCGGCGGCCTCGACCAAGCCCGCTATCCGTGGGGCGACGAGCTCGAGCCTCAGGGCCGACCTCGGTGCAACATCTGGCAGGGCGAGTTCCCCCATGCGCCCGCGGGCCGGGTGGGCACGATGCCGGTCGGCAGCTTCGCCCCGAACGGCCTGGGGCTCACCGACGTGGCCGGCAACGTCTGGGAGTGGTGCGCGGACTGGTTCGACGAGACCCGGGCCGGCCGGGTGATGCGGGGCGGCTCCTACCTGTGCCACGAGTCCTACTGCAACCGCTACCGCGTCGCCGCGCGCACGTCCTCCCCGCCGGACAGCTCCACGGGGCACCTGGGCTTCCGCTGCGCGGTGTGAGCCGGCGCACCGCCGCGCAGAATGACGCAACCTCCCGCGCACCCACTACCGTTGTGGAGTGAGCAACACCGAGGAATCCTCCCCGACCACGCCTACTTTCGGCGAGCTGGGCCTCGCCGACGCCGTACTCCAGGCGGTCACCTCCGCCGGGTACGAGACGCCTTCGGCCATCCAGGCCGCCACGATCCCGGTCCTGCTGTCCGGGCGTGACGTCGTCGGCCTGGCACAGACCGGCACCGGCAAGACCGCCGCTTTCGCGCTGCCGATCCTCTCCAATCTCGACGTCGCCGACACCTCCGCGCCGCAGGCGCTGGTCCTCGCGCCGACGCGCGAGCTCGCGCTGCAGGTCTGTGAGGCGTTCGAGCGCTACGCCTCGGCCACGCCCGGCATCCGCGTGCTCCCCGTGTACGGCGGCCAGGGCTACGGCCCCCAGCTGACCGCGCTGCGCAGGGGCGTCCACGTCGTCGTCGGTACGCCGGGACGCATCATGGACCACCTCGACAAGGGCACGCTCGACCTGTCGAAGCTGCGCTTCCTGGTCCTCGACGAGGCCGACGAGATGCTCAACATGGGCTTCGCCGAGGACGTCGAGACGATCTTGGCCGAGACGCCGGAGACCAAGCAGGTCGCGCTGTTCTCCGCGACCATGCCCGCCCAGATCCGCCGGCTGTCGAAGAAGTACCTGCACGACCCGGAGGAGATCCAGGTCAAGTCGGCCACGAAGACGAACGCCAACATCACCCAGCGCTATCTGATGGTCTCCTACCCGCAGAAGGTGGACGCCCTCACCCGCATCCTCGAGGTGGAGAACTTCGAGGCGATGATCGTGTTCACCCGCACGAAGACCGAGACCGACACGCTCGCCGAGAAGCTGCGTGCCCGGGGCTTCAGCGCCGCCGCGATCAACGGCGACGTGCCGCAGAACGTGCGTGAGAAGACCGTCAACCAGCTCAAGGACGGCACGCTCGACATCCTCGTCGCCACCGACGTGGCGGCCCGCGGCCTCGACGTCGAGCGCATCTCCCACGTGGTGAACTACGACCTGCCCACCGACCTGGAGGCCTACGTCCACCGGATCGGCCGCACCGGCCGCGCCGGCCGCAAGGGCGACGCGATCTCGTTCGTCACCCCGCGTGAGCGCTACCTGCTCAAGGCCATCGAGAAGCACACCAAGGCCTCGCCGGCCGAGATGAAGCTCCCGAGCGTCGACGAGGTCAACGCCACCCGCCTCTCCCGCTTCGACGACCAGATCACCGCGGCCCTGCAGGAGCAGCCGAAGGTCGACTTCTTCCGCGACGTGGTCAAGCACTATGTCGAGGAGTTCAACGTCCCCGAGGTCGACGTGGCCGCCGCGCTGGCCGTGGTGCTCCAGGGCGAGGAGCCGCTGCTGCTCGAGGACGAGCCGGAGCGGTTCGAGCCGCGTCGCGCGCGTCCGGATCGCGACGACCGGGGCGACCGCGGTGGCCGTGCGGACAGGGGCGGCGACCGGGGCGGTGACCGCGGCTCGCGGGACGGGTCGCGGTCGCGGCAGACCGGCCAGCCGCTGGCGACGTACCGGATCGCGGTGGGCAAGCGGCATCGGGTGGAGCCGCGCCAGATCGTGGGCGCGATCGCGAACGAGGGTGGCCTGCGCCGTGGCGACTTCGGCAACATCTCCATCCGCCCCGACTTCTCGCTGGTCGAGCTGCCCGCCGACCTCGCCCCGGAGACGATCCAGGCGCTGGAGAGCACCCGGATCAGCGGCAAGCTCATCGAGCTGCGCCTGGACGACGGTGGTGCCGGTCGCGGCTTCGAGCGCCGGGGCCCGCGCCGCGACTTCGGGGACAGCCCCCGCGAGTCGCGGGAGTACGCCGACAAGCCCGCCCGGAAGCCGCGCCACAAGGGCTGATCCCCTCGGCGAGCGGCATGTCGGTGCGTCCTGGTAGAACCAGTGCCATGAGACGCGCCGTGCTCGGGCTGGCCGCCCTGTCCCTCACGCTCACCGGCTGTGGGGGCGGTGTGGTCGACAAGCTGGACCACCACCAGGCCGACAACGTCCACGAGCTCGCCGCTGCGCTGAGCGGCCAGGCGGCGTTCACCAAGGTCCGCTTCGCCACCGGCACCACCGCGGCGCAGGCCCAGGCCGACTACCGGCGGATCGTGGCCGGCATGGTCGGCGTCAAGCCGCAGGTCACCGCCGCCGGCGACGACCTGCGCTGGACGTGGCGGCTGCCCGGCGGCGCGTGGAGCTACACCACCCATGCGGCCGCCTCCGCCGACGCCCCGATCACGTGGAGCCCGGGCATCGTCAGCACCACCTTGACCGACCCGAAGGCGACCCTGCGCCTGATCACGGTGGCGGGCAAGCGCGGCGACATCATGGGGGCTGGCGGGCACGCACTCATCAGCGACCGTCCGGTCGTGATCTACGGCATCGACAAGGCCAAGGCCGGCAAGCGCTCGCAGGCGGTCCGCTCGGCCCGGGTGCTCGCGCAGCGGCTCGGCCTCGATGCAGCCGGCTATGCGAAGACGGTCAAGGCGGCCGGGGCGCAGCAGTTCGTCCAGGCCATCACCTACCGCGCCGGGCAGGCCCCCCTGAGCCAGGCCCAGCTCGCCTCCATCCCGGGGGCCGCCGCCGTACACACCAGTGCGCCGCTCGGGCCGAGCAAGGGCTTCGCCGCGCCGATCCTCGGCAGCGTCGGGCCGGTGACGGCCGAGATGGTGAAGAAGGACCCGAGCCACTACCGGCCCGGTGACGTGGCCGGCATCAGCGGTCTTGAGGCCCGCTACGACGACCAGCTGCGCGGCACCCCCGGCGCGGCGGTCCAGCGAGTCGCCGGCGACGGCACTGTCACCCAGATCTTCAACACCGCGCCGACGGACGGCAAGCCCCTCACCACCACGCTCAACCTGCGGCTGCAGACACTCGCCGAGAAGCTCCTCGCCGGGGTCAAGCCCGCGAGCGCCCTGGTCGCACTGCAGCCCAGCACCGGCGACGTGCTCGCCGCTGCCAACGGTCCGGGCAACGGCGGCCTCAACCTGGCCACCTTCGGACGGATGCCGCCCGGCTCGACGTTCAAGACGATCGACTCGCTCGCCCTGCTGCGCCACGGGCTCACACCGTCCTCGACGGTGCCGTGCACGAACGAGATCACCGTCGACGGCAAGCGGTTCACCAACGACTCCGACTACCCGCCGGGCGCGACGGGCGAGGTCCCGCTGACCACCGCGGTGGCCAACTCCTGCAACACCGCGATGATCAGCCAGCGCGACAAGGTCTCCGACCAGGACCTCCAGTCGGCGGCCGCGACGCTCGGCTTCGGGGTCGATCACGACACCGGCTTCCCGGCGTACTTCGGGCAGATCCCGGCCGCCGCGAGCGACACCGAGAAGGCCGCCGACATGATCGGGCAGGGCAAGGTGCTCGCCTCGCCGCTGGTGATGGCGAGCGTCATCGGCACCATCCAGTCAGGCGTGCAGACCGTCCCCCGGCTCATCGCCGGCACCGATGTGAAGCCCAGCGGAACGCCGCTGACCGCCGCGGAGGACAGCGCACTGAAGGAGATCTTCCGGGCGGTCGTCACCCGCGGCACCGGCGCCGGCCTGGCCGACATCCCCGGCAAGCCGGTGATCGCCAAGACCGGGACGGCCGAGTTCGACCGCAACGGTCAGCGGCTCACCCATGCCTGGATGATCGCTGCCCAGGGCGACCTCGCGGTGGCGGTGTACGTCGACGAGGGCCACACCGGGGCCGAGACGGCCGGCCCGATCGTCGAGGCGTTCCTGCGCGGCGCCCACCGCTGAGTGGCCCAGAACAGAGCGGAGCCCCTCCTGCATGGGGTCAGGGAGGGGCTCCTATCGAGTGCCGGAGTGCTCCCTCCTCACATCGACGACAACAAGGATGTCACCTTCGGAGCCGGTCTGTCGATGATGTGGGGACCAGTGCCACTCTTGGTGCCATGAGTGGAATGGATCTGGTCGGACCGGAGCAGCGCGGACTCTTCATCGGCGGCACATGGCGGGAGGCGGAGGGCGGGGAGGACTTCGCCGTACTCGACCCGGCGGACGGGTCCGTGCTGGCCCGCGTCGCTGACGCCTCGGTCAACGACGCCATCGAGGCGCTCGACGCCGCAGCCGAGGCGCAGGCGGACTGGGCCCGCACGCCGCCGCGCGACCGGGGAGAGATCCTGCGCGGCGCCTTCGAGCTGATCCGCAAGCGTGCCGACGACTTCGCGGAGCTGATGAGCCTGGAGATGGGCAAGACCGTCGCCGAGGCGAAGGGAGAGGTCGCCTACGGCAACGAGTTCTTCCGGTGGTTCTCCGAGGAGGCGGTGCGCATCCACGGGCGCTGGATGCACGCCCCCGCCGGCGGTAGCCGGCTGCTGACCGTGCGCAAGCCGGTCGGCCCGTGCCTGTTCGTCACGCCGTGGAACTTCCCGCTCGCGATGGGCACCCGCAAGATCGGCCCCGCCATCGCTGCCGGCTGCACGATGGTGGTCAAGCCGGCGGAGCTCACCCCGCTGACCATGCTCGCGCTCGCCGACGTCCTGACCGAGGCCGGCCTGCCCGCCGGCGTCCTCAACGTCATCCCCTCCACCCGTGCCGCCGACATCAGCAAGGCGCTGATGGAGGACGACCGGTTGCGCAAGGTCTCCTTCACCGGCTCCACGCCCGTCGGCAAGGTGCTCGTGCGCCAGTCGGCCGACCAGTTGCTGCGCGTCTCGATGGAGCTGGGCGGCAACGCGCCGTTCCTCGTCTTCGAGGACGCCGACGTGGACGCGGCCGTGGACGGCGCGATGATCGCGAAGATGCGCAACATGGGCGAGGCCTGCACCGCCGCCAACCGGTTCCTGGTGCACGCCGACGTGGCGCAGGAGTTCTCCCAGAAGCTCGCCGATCGGATGGGTGCCCTCAAGGTCGGGCGCGGCCAGGACGAGGGCACCGACGTCGGGCCGCTGATCGAGGAGAAGGCCGTGGAATCGGTGCGCCAGCTCGTCACCGACGCCGTCCACGACGGGGCCACCGTCCTCACCGGCGGTACGGCGCCCGACGGGCCCGGATTCTTCTTCAACCCGACCGTGCTCGTCGACGTGCATCCCGAGTCGGAGATCAACACCCACGAGATCTTCGGCCCCGTCGCGCCGATCACGACGTTCACCTCCGAGGAGGAGGCGATCCAGCGCGCCAACGCCACCGAGTACGGCCTGGCCTCCTACGTCTACACCCGCGACCTCGACCGCACGATCCGGATCGCTGAAGCGCTCGAGTACGGCATGGTCGGCTTCAACACCGGCCTGCTCTCAAACCCGGCGGCGCCGTTCGGTGGGATGAAGGCCTCCGGCTTCGGCAGGGAGGGCGGATTCGAGGGCATCGAGGAGTACCTCGAGACCACCTACGTCGCGCTGCCCACGGCCTACTGAGCCGTGGAGCCGTACGCCGAGGTCACCGCGGCCTACCGCGCCTTCGCACTGGACGCCGCTGACTCACCGACGTTCGCGGCCTGGGCCGAGGCGGTCGTCGGTGACCCGGAGGTCTGCCGCTGGCTCGAGACGCTGCCGGGCATCAAGCAGCAGCCGAACCTGGTGTTCGCCGCTGCCCGCTGGCACGGGGTCCCCGCCCCCGGGCCGTACGCCGGCTTGCGCCAGGCGTTGCTCAGCGACGGCGACAACGGCCCGATCCGGGCCACGATCATGGCCCGCGCGACCCAGACCAACGAGGTGGGTCGGCTGGCGACGCTGCTGCCGGTCCTCGGACTCCTCGGCGAAGCACCGCTGGCGCTGCTCGAGGTGGGCGCCTCGGCGGGGCTGTGCCTGTATCCGGACCGCTGGGCCTACCAGTGGCATACCGATGCCGGGCCGGTGCTGCTCGGTCCGGTCGAGCCGGCTCCGGTGGTCGAGCCTGGTCCGGTGGTCGAGCCTGTCGAGACCCTCACCTGCCGCGTCAAGGGCCCCGCCCCGCTGCCCCGGGCGCTGCCCTCCGTCGCCTGGCGCGGCGGCATCGACCTCAACCCGCTCGATGTGACCGATGCCGACCAGATGGCGTGGCTGGAGCAGCTGATCTGGCCCGAGCATGAGGACCGGCGCGCCCGGCTCCGGCGCGCGATCGAGGTGGCGCGCGCCGAGCCACCGCAGTTGGTGCGCGGCGACCTGCTCACCGAGCTGCCGGGGCTGATCGAGCAGGCCAGGGGGCACGGGACCGTGGTGGTGTTCCACAGCGCCGTCATCGCCTACCTGCGGCCGACCGACCGCGAGCGGTTCGACGTACTCATGCGCGGGCTGGTCGCCGACGGTGCCTGCCGCTGGGTGAGCAACGAGGGCAAGAACGTGTTGCCGTCGGTGACCGCCAGTGGGCCGGAGATCGCACCGGACAAGGCGACGTTCGTGCTCGGCCTGGACGGTGTGGCGGTGGCGCATGCCCATGGACACGGCCGCTCGATGCGCTGGTTCGGCTGAACCAGGCCGGCGCTGCCGCGCGGTTCAGGCCAGCTGCCAGACCAGCAGCTCGGTGGGGACGGCGGCGGCGAGCGTCAGGTCGCCCTCGCCGTCGATGAGGAACGCATCGCCCCGCTCGAGCGGCTCGGCCAGCGATGAGCGCAGCAGCGCCCCGGCGGCGACGTACACATGCCGGCGGGCCGCGGCCGGGACGGTCACGCTCTGTCCCTCAGCAAGGCGCGCGACCGACATCACTGACGTCGCAGTGGGCCGCAGCACCGGGACGAGGGCGCCGGGGGTCAGCGACGGCTCCTCCACGGTGTACGCCGGCTCCCTCGCCGGCTCGTCCGGCGTCAGCCAGACCTGCACGAAACGGGTCTGCGGGGCAGCGGCGACCTCGCTGTGGGTGACCCCGGAGCCGGCGGTGAGGTGACCCACCTGTCCCGGGCGCAATGTCGTCACCGAGCCGAGCGAGTCGTGGTGCGTGACGGCGCCGGAGAGCACCCACGTGACGATCTCGAGCTCCTCGTGGGGGTGCGCCTCGAAGCCATGACCCTGGGCCAGCAGGTGCTCGTCGTGGCACACCATCGACCCGAAACGGAGCCGCTCGGCGTCGTAGTGCTCGCCGAAGGAGAACGCGTGCCAGGTGGCTCGACCAGCGACACGGTCCACGAATCGGATGGAACCCCGGCGGATCTCGACCGTCACAGGGAAGATTGTGCCTGTGGCCGCTCCCCAGCTCCCCGTGGGCTTCCGTTTCGGGACCGTCGCCGCGGCGTACTCGATCGAGGGTGCCGTCGCGGAGGACGGGCGCGGCCTGAGCGTGTGGGACACCTTCGCCGCCCAGCGCGGCGCGATCCTGGACGGCTCGAACGCGCAGATCGCGTGCGACCACTACCACCGCTACGCCGACGACATCGCCCTCCTGTCGCGGCTGGGGGTGAGCGGTCACCGCTTCTCCTTCGCCTGGCCGCGGCTCCAACCGCAGGGCCGCGGACCGCTCAACCCGAAGGCCGTCGGCCACTACGACCGCTACCTCGACGCGCTTCTCGCGGCCGGCATCGACCCGATGGCCACGCTGTTCTTCAACGACCTGCCGCAGGCGCTCGAGGACGACGGCGGCTGGCTCAACCGGCTCACTGCCGAGGCGTTCGGCGAGTACGCCGCCCTCGTCGGCCAGCGCTTCGGCGACCGGGTGACGTCGTGGGTGCCGGTCCAGGAGCCCAACGCGACCGCCTACCTGGGCTACGGGATCGGCACCTGGGCGCCGGGCCGGCGGCTGGTCTTCGGCGCGTTCGCCGCGGCGCACCACCTGCTGCTGGGCCACGGCCACGCGGTGAGCGCGCTGCGCGCCGCCGGCGCGGACGACATCGGCTGCGCCAACAACCACTCACCCATGTGGCCGGTCTCGGAGGACCCCGCCGACATCGGTGCGACCAAGCTCTTCGACACGCTCTGGAACGGGCTGTGGCTCGAGACGATGCTGCTCGGCCGCTACCCGCACGACCTGGAGCCGTTGACCGAGGGCGTGGTGCTGGACGGTGACATGGCGATGATCCGCCAGCCGCTGGACTTCTACGGCGTGAACTTCTACCACCCGCGCCGGGTGGGGGCCTCCGGCGAGGACGCGGACATGCCGTTCGAGTTCGCCACCCTCCTCGGCTACCCGACCACCGACATGGACTGGCCCGTCGTACCGGCGTCGCTGCGGGAGTGGCTCATCCTCACCCGCGCCCGCTTCCGCGCCGCGCTGCCGCCGTTCGTGATCACCGAGAACGGCGCCTCCTACGGCATGGGCCCCGACGCGGACGGCGTGGTCGACGACCAGCCGCGCATCGACTATCTGGAGGGCCACCTCGAGGCGGTCGCTGCGGCGTGTGAGCGTGGGGTGGACGTGCGCGGCTACTACGTCGGCCACCTGCTGGACGGCTGGGACTGGGAGCAGGGCTTCACCCAGCGCTACGGCCTGGTGCACGTCGACCACGCGACCCAGCAGCGCACCCCGAAGCGGTCGTTCGAGTGGTACGCCGGGGTGATCGCCGCGCAGGGCCACCAGGAGGAGCCGCTGCCGGGGTAGTCCCTAACGATCGGACCCGCGACACGCCGGGCGAGGGGGTCCGATCGTTAGGGACTACGCCTCCAATGCCAGCCGCGAGCCGGTCCGCGCGATCACGTCCAGGTCACCCGGCTCGGGGACCCAGGGCAGCGTCAGCCGGTCGCGGGACCTGTCGGCGTAGCGCGGGATCACATGCAGGTGGAAGTGGAAGACCGTCTGCCAGGCGTGCTCGCCGCGGTTGTTGAGCAGGTTGACCCCGTCGGCACCCAACACCTCGGTGACGCGCTGCGCCATCCGCTGGCCGGTGAGGACGACGGCGGTCAGATCCTCGTTCCCGATCTCCAGGATGTCGCGGGAGTGCCGCTTCGGGACCACGACGAGGTGGCCGTCGGAGGCGGGCGCGATGTCCATGAAGGCGTAGGTGAGGTCGTCCTCGTAGACCTTGGTGGAGGGGATGTCGCCGGCCACGATCGAGCAGAAGAGGCAGTCCACGAGTCGAGGCTAACCGGGCTCAGAGGGCGGCAGCCACCTCGGTGCCCTGCCTGATCGCGCGCTTCGCGTCCAGCTCGGCGGCCACGTCGGCACCGCCGATCAGGTGCCAGCTGCCCACGCCGTCAGGGGCGCCGTCCCACAGGTCGCGCACCGACTCCTGGCCGGCGCACAGCACGACCGTGTCCACGACGAGCTCGCGCGCCTCACCGTCGATCGTGTGGTGCAGCACGAGCGCGTCCTCGCGGGCCTCGATCCGGTCGTACGCCGCCCCACTGACCATCCGCACACCGTCCTGCTTGAGGTGGGCGCGGTGGGCCCAACCCGAGGTCTTGCCCAGGCCGATGCCGATCGGGGTCGTCTTGCGCTGCAGCAGCGTGACCTGGCGGGCGGGGCTGCGCGGCGTCGGCTCGGTGAGCCCGCCACGGTGCTCGGCGGGGTCGCCGACGCCCCAGTGGGCGCGCCACTGCGCCAGCGTCTCGGGCTCGTGGGTGAGGGCGACCGACACGTCGACGCCGATGCCGCCTGCGCCGATCACGGCCACCCGCCGGCCGGGCACGACCCGGCCGGAGAGGACGTCGGCGTAGGTGACCACGCGCGGGTCCTCGGAGCCGTCGATGGCGGGCAGGCGTGGGGTGACGCCGGTGGCGACGATGACCTCGTCGTACTGCTCGAGGTCGGTCAGGTTCGCCTCGGTCTTGAGGCGTACGTCGACGCCGAGCACCTCGAGGCGACGCTCGAAGTAGCGCAGGGTGTCGGCGAAGTCCTCCTTGCCCGGGACGGCCATCGCGAGGCGGAACTGCCCGCCCAGCGCCTCGTCCTTCTCGAAGAGCGTGACGTCGAGCCCACGCTCGGCGGCCGACACGGCGGCCGACAGCCCGGCGGGGCCGGCGCCGACGACCGCGACCGACTTGCGGGCACGCACCGGGGAGAGCACCAGCGTGGTCTCGCGGCCCGCACGGGGGTTGACCAGGCAGGAGGCGTTCTTGTTCTCGAAGGCGTGGTCGAGGCAGGCCTGGTTGCACGCGATGCAGGTGTTGATCTCGTCGGCGCGGCCCTCGGCGGCCTTGGCGACGAAGAACGGGTCGGCCAGCAGGGGGCGCGCCATCGAGACGAGGTCGGCCTGGCCGGAGGCGATGATCGACTCGGCCAGCTCGGGGGTGTTGATGCGGTTCGAGGCGCAGACGGGGATGGCGACCTCCGCCTTGAGCCGCGCGGTGAGGTCGACCCAGGCACCGCGCGGGACCTGGGTGATGATCGTGGGCACGCGCGCCTCGTGCCAGCCGATGCCGGTGTTGAAGACGGTGACGCCCGCGTCCTGCAGGGCGTAGGCGAGCTCGATCGTCTCCTCCCAGGTCTGGCCGTCCTCGACCAGGTCGAGGAGGGAGATGCGGAACATGATGGGGAAGTCCCCGCCCACCAGTTCGCGGGTACGCCGCACGACCTCCACCGGGAAGCGCATCCGGTTGGCGACCGAGCCGCCCCAGACGTCGGTGCGCTGGTTGGTGCGCTCGGCCAGGAACTGGTTGATCAGGTAGCCCTCGGAGCCCATGATCTCGACCGCGTCGTACCCGGCCTTCTGTGCCAGCGCGATGCTGCGGGCGTAGTCGCTGACGGTCTCCTCGACCTGCTTGGTCGACATCGCGTGCGGCTTGAACGGGTTGATCGCCGCCTTGATCGCCGACGGCGCCTGGGACCACGGGAGGTAGGCATAGCGGCCCGCGTGCAGGATCTGCAGCGCGATCGCGCCGCCCTCCTCGTGCACCGCGCCGGTCAGCTCGCGGTGGCGCATCGCCTGCAGCCGCGAGGTCATCTCCGAGGCGAACGGCTTGAGCCAGCCGCGCTTGTTGGGCGCGTAGCCGCCGGTGACGATGAGGCCGGTCCCGCCGCGGGCGCGCTCGGCGAAGTACGCCGCGAGCTTGGGGATGTCCCGGGCGCGGTCCTCCAGCCCGGTGTGCATCGACCCCATCACCACCCGGTTGCGCAGCGTGAGGCCGCCGAGGGTGATGGGGGAGAGCAGGTGCTCGTAGGTGCTCATGCAGGGGCCTCCAGGTATTCGGTCAACCAGCGGATCCAGAACTCCTCCATCAGCACGCCGCCGCGCAGGACGAGGTACTGGTCGCGGGCCTGGCCGGTGAGGGTGGTCGGGTCGGGATAGTCGCGGTGCTGCAGCGTCTCGTAGTGGGCCAGCCGGTCGCGGTGCTCGGTGAGTCGAGCCTCGATCTGGGCCAGCAGCGCGGCTCGGTCACCGTAGGACGCTGCGCGCATCTTCAGGGCCAGCTCGTTGCGCATCCGCTCGGGCGGCGTGGGCCTGCCGATCCACTCGGCGAGCACGTCCGCGCCGAGGGCGGTCACGGCGTACGTCGTGCGGGTGCCCTCGCCGTCCTCCGCCTCGATCCATCCGTCCGCCGCCATCCGGTGCAGCACCTTGTAGATCTGCTGGTGGGTGGCGTTCCAGAAGAAGCCGATCGAGCGATCGAACCGCCGTGCCAGCTCCAGCCCACCCGCGGGACGCTCGCGCAGCGAGACGAGGAGCGCGTGTTCGAGGGCCACGCGCCGAGTGTGCCCGGCCGATGCGCGTTTTGCAACTAGTTGCAACGCCGCCGCCGCCCCGTCGGGTCGCGGCCGTCGAGCACGCGGAGCCGGATGGTTCCGTCAGCGAGTACCCGCCGGTAACCTGCCTGACATGACCAGCGAGCACGTCGACGTCCTGATCGTGGGAGCCGGTCTGTCCGGCATCGGCGCGGCCGCCCAGCTGCGGGACAAGCTGCCCGACCTGTCGGTGGCGGTCCTGGAGGGCCGCGAGCGCAGCGGCGGCACGTGGGACCTGTTCCGCTACCCGGGCGTCCGCTCCGACAGCGACATGTTCACCTTCGGTTTCAAGTGGCACCCGTGGCCCAGCGACCAGTCGCTCGCCGACGGCCACCTGATCCTGGACTACCTCCATGTCATCGAGGAGAAGTACGGCGTCGAGGAGCTCATCCGCTACCAGCACACCGTCACCGCCGCCGCCTGGGACAGTGCCGCGAAGCAGTGGACGATCACCGCCCGGACGCCGGCGGGCGAGAAGCGGTTCACGGCGAACTTCGTGTGGTCGTGCTCCGGCTACTACGACTACGACCGGGGCCACCAGCCGGACTTCCCCGGCCTGGCCGACTACGAGGGCGTCGTCGTCCACCCCCAGCACTGGCCGGAGGACCTCGACTACGCCGGCAAGAGGGTCGTGGTGATCGGGTCGGGCGCCACCGCGGTGACGCTGGTGCCGGCGATGAGCGACCGGGTCGAGCACATCACGATGCTGCAGCGCACCCCGACGTACATCCTCGCCCGGCCGGCGAAGGACCCCCTCGCGCGAGGGATCAACAGCGCGCTGAACCGGATCCCGGGCTTCGTGCCCTTCAAGGGCCTGCGCGAGAAAGGAGGCTTCGAGGCGACCCGCTGGGCGAACATCCTGATCCTGATCGGCTCCTACCAGTTGGCCCGGCGCAAGCCCGAGCTCGTCAAGCGGATGATCCGCAAGGGCGTCGTCGACCACCTCGTCGCCCAGCCGGGCGAGGAAGGCCTCACCCGCGAGCAGGCGCAGGAGTACGCCGACAAGCACTTCACCCCGCCGTACGACCCCTGGGACCAGCGCCTGTGCGTGGTGCCCGACGGCGACCTGTTCCGCGCGATCCGCAGCGGCAGGGCGAGCGTGGTCACCGACCGGATCACGACGTTCACCGCCAAGGGGATCGAGCTGGAGTCCGGCGAGACGCTCGAGGCCGACATCGTCGTGACGGCCACTGGGCTGCGGGTGAAGCTCTTCGGTGGCATCGACTTCACCGTCGACGGCGAGCCGGTGGACCTGAGCCGGGCGATGTCCTACAAGGGGCTGATGCTCTCCGACCTGCCCAACGTCGCCTTCACGGTCGGCTACACCAACGCGTCCTGGACGCTCAAGGCGGACCTGGTGGCGGACTATGTCGTCGCCCTGCTGCGCCACATGAAGCAGCGCGGCTTCCACGAGGTCAGGGTCGAGCGGGACCCGTCGGTGGCCGAGCGGCCGTTCATGGACCTGGCCGCCGGCTACATCCGGCGCGCGCTGCCGCAGATGCCGAAGCAGGGCGACCGGCACCCGTGGGCGCTGAAGCAGAACTACCTGGTCGACATGCGCGTGCTGCACGGGGACCTCGAGGACGGGATCGTCTCCTTCAGCTGATCGGTCGCCGGCGACCGCCGGGTGCTGCGTCAGATCTTGACAGTAGAACTGTGCCAGTCGCGGGTGCTAGCGTCGCCGACCATGACCGAGCCCGCGGCCGAGCAACTGCTCACCATCGACGAGCTGTCGACGGTGACGGGGCTGTCGGTGCGCACCACCCGCTACTACGCCAGCCTCGGGCTGGTGCCGCCGCCCGTCCGCCGCGGCCGGATCGCCTACTACGGACCCGAGCACCGGGCGCGGCTCGAGCTGGTGACGGCGCTGCAGGAGCACGGCTTCACCCTCCAGGCCATCGACCGCTACCTGGCCAGGCTTCCCGAGGACGTCACCGTGGAGGACCTGGCGATGCAGCGGGCCATGATCACGTCCTGGACGACGCCCGACGCTGAGCAGATCCACCGCGAGATCGGGCGTGAGCTGCGCCGTCTCGGCGTACCGCGGGAGACGCTCGCGGCGGCCGAGGAGCTCATCGCCGCTCATCTCGACGCGCTGGCGGCAGACCTGCGGGTGCTGGTCGAGGACCGCATCCTCGATCCGTGGCAGCGCACCCACCACAGTGCCGACGAGGTGGCGGTGCTCGAGGAGGGCCTGCCCAAGCTGCGCGACCTGACCGTGCAGGCCGTCACGGTGGCGTTCCAGGGAGCGGTCAACCGTGCGATCAGCCGCAGCCTGCGCTCGTCGTCGCACCCCGACGTGGGACCGCGGACGTGACCTCCGTCACCAGCCCGGTTGCTCACACCAGGTTGACCGTGACAGTAATGGTGTCAGAATCGTTCTGGCCCACAATCCCACTCACGGAACACGGACGGTCATGGCAGAAGCATTCATCTACGACCACCTGCGCACCCCGCGCGGCCGCGGCAAGAAGACCGGTGCACTGCACGAGGTCAAGCCGATCGACCTCGTCGTCGGGCTGCTCAACGAGCTCAAGGAGCGCAACCCCTCCCTCGACACCCAGGAGGTCGACGACGTCGTCCTCGGTGTGGTGAGCCCCGTCGGGGACCAGGGCATGGACATCGCCCGCACCGCCGCGCTGGTCTCCGACCTGCCCGAGACCGTCGCCGGCGTCCAGCTCAACCGCTTCTGCGCCTCCGGCCTCGAGGCCGTCAACCAGGCCGCCGGCCGGGTCCGCTCCGGCTGGGAGGACCTCATCATCGCCGGCGGCGTCGAGTCGATGAGCCGCGTGCCGATGGGCACCGACGGCGGTGCCTGGGCACTCGACCCGGCCACCTCGCTGGCCACCGACTTCGTGCCCCAGGGCATCTCCGCGGACCTCATCGCCACCCTCGAGGGCTTCACCCGTGAGGATTGCGACGCGCTCGCCGCCCAGTCGCACGAGCGTGCCGCGAAGGCATGGGCCAACGGCTACTTCGACAACGCCGTCATCCCGGTCAAGGACAAGAACGGCCAGGTCGTCCTGGACAAGGACGAGCTCGTCCGCCCCGGCACCACCGTGGAGTCGCTCTCCGGCCTCAAGCCGTCCTTCGCCCAGCAGGGCGCCGATGGTGGCTTCGACGAGGTCGCGCTGGCCAAGTACCCGTGGATCGAGAAGATCGACCACGTCCACCACGCCGGGAACTCCTCGGGCGTCGTCGACGGGGCGGCCCTCATGCTGATCGGCAACGAGGAGGTCGGCGCGAAGTACGGCCTGACCCCGAAGGCCAAGATCGTCTCCGCTGCCGTGGTGGGCTCCGAGCCGACGATCATGCTCACCGGTCCGGCGCCGGCCGCGCGCAAGGCGCTGGAGAAGGCCGGCCTGACCGCCGACGACATCGACCTGTGGGAGATCAACGAGGCGTTCGCCTCGGTGGCCCTGCGGTTCATGAAGGACATGGGCATCAGCCAGGACGTCACCAACGTCAACGGCGGTGCGATGGCGATGGGCCACCCGCTGGGCGCCACCGGCGCGATCATCCTCGGCACGCTCGTGGACGAGCTGCGCCGCCAGGGCAAGAGGCGGGGCCTCGCCACGCTGTGCATCGGTGCCGGCATGGGCATCGCGACCATCGTCGAGATCGTCTAGAGCGACGACCTGTTAGCCAGAGAGAGAACCATGACCGAGCAGACCGCTGTCCAGTACGACATCGACGCCGACGGCATCGTCACCCTGACCCTCGACGACCCCAACCAGTCGGCGAACACCATGAACGACCTCTACGCCAGCTCGATGAAGGCTGCCGTGGAGCGCCTCTACGCCGAGCAGGACAACATCACCGGCGTTGTCGTCGCCTCGGCGAAGAAGACCTTCTTCGCCGGTGGCGACCTGAAGAAGATGATGCCGGTCCGCGCCGAGCACGCGGCCGAGATCATGGTCCAGATCGAGAGCATGAAGGACGTCCTGCGCAAGCTGGAGACCTTCCCCAAGCCGGTCGTCGCCGCCATCAACGGCGCCGCCCTGGGCGGTGGCCTGGAGATCGCGCTGGCCACCAACCACCGCATCGCCGTCGAGGGCAAGTACGGCATCGGCCTGCCCGAGGTGAAGCTCGGCCTGCTGCCCGGTGGCGGCGGCGTCACCCGCACGGTGCGCATGTTCGGCCTGATGAAGGCGCTCATGGAGATCCTGGGCACCGGCGCCGAGTTCAAGCCCGCCGCCGCCCAGGAGATGGGTCTCGTCGACGAGGTCGTCGCCACCCCAGAGGAGCTCGTCCCCGCCGCCAAGGCGTGGATCAAGGCCAACCCCGAGGAGATCGCGCAGCCGTGGGACAAGCCCGGCTACAAGATCCCCGGCGGTACGCCGAGCAGCCCCTCGCTGGCCGCCTTCCTGCCGGCGTTCGCCCCGCTGCTGCGCAAGCAGATGAAGCAGGCCGACTTCCACGCCCCGAAGGCGATCCTCTCCGCCGCCGTCGAGGGCATGCAGGTCGACTTCGAGACCGCCACCCGCATCGAGTCGCGCTACTTCACCTCGCTGGTCACCAGCCAGCAGGCGAAGAACATGATCCAGGCGTTCTTCTTCGACCTCGGCTCGATCAACTCCGGCGCACTGCGTCCCGACGGCTTCGAGAAGTACCTGCCGAAGAAGACAGTGGTGCTGGGCGCCGGCATGATGGGCGCCGGCATCGCCTACGTCCTGGCCCGCGCCGGTGTCGAGGTCGTCCTCAAGGACGTCAGCATCGAGGCGGCCGAGAAGGGCAAGGCCTACACCGCCAACCTCAACGAGAAGGCCGTCTCGCGCGGCAAGCTCTCGGCCGAGAGGTCGGCGGAGATCCTCGCCCGCATCACCCCGACGATCGACCCCGCCGACGCCCAGGGCGCCGACTGCGTCGTGGAGGCCGTCTTCGAGGACGTCGCGCTGAAGCAGAAGGTCTTCAACGAGGTCATCCCGTTCCTCGCCCCGGACGCTCTGCTGTGCTCGAACACCTCGACGCTGCCGATCACGGAGCTGGCCAAGGGCATCGAGGGCACCGACGCCGCCAGGCGGTTCATCGGCCTGCACTTCTTCAGCCCCGTCGACAAGATGCCGCTGGTGGAGATCATCAAGGGCGCCGAGACCTCCGACGAGGCGCTCGCCAAGGCCTACGACATCACGCTGGGCATCAAGAAGACCCCGATGATCGCCCACGACTCGCGTGGCTTCTACACCTCGCGCGTCATCGGCACCCAGATCGAGGAGGGCCTCGCGCTCCTGCTCGAGGGCCAGCAGCCGTACGCGATCGAGCGCGCCGCGACCCAGGCCGGCTACCCGGTCGGGCCGCTGCAGATCGCCGACGAGCTGAACATGGAGCTCATGGTCAAGATCGCCAAGACCACCCGCGAGGCCGCCGGCATCACCGAGCTGACGGTGACCGAGCAGGTGTGCGGCCGGATGATCGAGGCAGGCCGCCCCAGCAAGCTCAAGGGCGCCGGCTTCTATGAGTACGTCGACGGCAAGCGCACCTCGATCTGGGCCGACCTGGCCACGCTGTTCCCCATCGCCGAGGAGCAGTACCCGATGCAGGACCTCAAGGACCGGATGATGTTCCGCGAGGCCATCGAGACGGCCAAGACGTTCGAGGAGGGTGTGGTCACGTCGGCCGCGCACGCGAACATCGGCTCGATCTTCGGCATCGGCTTCCCGCCGGCGACCGGCGGTGCGGCGCAGTTCATCACCGGCTACGACGCACCCGACGGCACGTACGGCATCGAGGCGTTCATCAAGCGCGCCGACGAGCTGGCCGACAAGTACGGCGAGCAGCTGCGCCCCACGCAGTACCTGCGCGACATGGCCGCGAAGGGCGAGACCTTCCCGGCCTGATCCTCCACCCGGTCGGCCAGGGGTCCTTGGGTCCCTGGCCGATCGGTCATTTCTGCCCCGTCGAGGGCCCAGAACCTCTCTCTTGCGCCGCGCGAAGCCGCGCCCGGTGGTGATGATGGAGGCATGAACGAGGTGACGCCCATGGTGGAGGTGCATGACCTGCGCGTCCGCTTCGGCGAGGTCGAGGCCGTCGCAGGCGTCGACCTCAAGGCCTACCCCGGCTACTCCACCGCCCTGCTGGGGCGCAACGGAGCCGGCAAGTCCACCACGATGCGGGTGGTGGCCGGCGTCGTACCGCCCACCGAGGGGGTGGTGCGCGTCAAGGGCATCGACGTGCGCCGCGACCCCCTCGCCGTGAAGCGACTGGTCGGCTACTGCCCCGACGTCGGCGGCCTGGTGCCGCGCGCGACGCCGTGGGAGCACGTGCAGTTGGCCGCCCGGATGCGCCGGATGCGCTCGTGGGAGTCACGGGGGCGAGAGCTGCTCGAACGCTTCGAGCTGGGCGACGTGGCCCACCGGATCACCGGCGGCTTCTCCCACGGCATGGGTCGGCGGCTCTCGGTCGTCCTCGCCGCGCTCCACGAGCCGGACGTGCTGCTCCTCGACGAGCCCTTCGACGGCGTCGACCCGATCGGCGTGGAGGCGACCCTCGACGTCATCGCCGACGCCAGGGCCCGCGGTGCCTGCGTGCTCGTCTCCACCCACCTGCGCGAGCTGGCGATCGAGGCCTGCTCGAACGTGACGGTGCTGCGCGGGGGCTCCCGGGTCGCGACGGTCACCGCCCGCGACATGGCCGGCGAGGAGGGCGCTCGTGCCTACCGGGCTCTCCTCGACTGAGCTGCCCGGCGCGCTCGCCTCCGAATGGCGCGCGGTCGGCGACCTCCTCCATCTGCTGCGGTTCCGGGCGGCGACCGTCCCGCGACGGCGGGCGCTGCTCATCGGGGCGTCGTTCCTGGTGCTGACGGCCGCGGCAGCGGCGGTGCCGGCGTACCTGCCGGGTGCGGGGGAGCTCGGTCCGGGCCGTGCCCGCGACGCCCTCTCCCTGCTCCCGACCGCGTTCGCCGGGTTCCAGCTGCTCACCCTCGTCGCCGCGGTGGCCTCGGGCGGCGGTCGCGAGCTCGTGCCGCGCGAGCAGTTGGCGGCCTACCCGATGAGCCCCACCACCGACCATCTCGGCGCGCTGCTGCTCGCGCCGCTCAACGTCGCATGGCTGCTCCAGTCCTGGACGCTGCTCGCCACCGCGGCCTACGGCCTCGGCCCCGCCCGCTGGCTGCCCGGGACGGTAGCCGTGTTGCTGTGGATCGCCGCGGCCACCGCGACCGCCCAGGTCGTCGGCTGGTCCGTGGAGGGAGTACGCCGGCGGCCCTACGGGATCGCGCTCGTGCGAGGACTCGCCCTCGCGGGCGCCGCCCTCGGGGCCTGGCTCCAGCTGACGCACCGGCTCGGACCGCTGCTCGACACCCTTCCGACGCGGTGGTTCGTGATCGGTCTGATCGAGGGCGTCGACGGCCGGTGGGTGCTCACGCTCGCGGCGGAGCTGGGCATCCTCGTCGCTGCAGTGGTGCTCGGAGCGGTACCGGCCCATCTGGCCGCGCGGGTGATGCCCCGCGACGAGAGCGACGCGGACGCGGCCACCTACGCGGCCGGTCCCATACCCCGCAGCGACCTCGCGATGCTGGTGCGTGTGGATCGTGCGTCGGTGTGGCGCGCGGTACCGATGCGTCGCGGCCTCATGGTGCTCTCGATCGGGCCCGGCGTGGTCGCGCTGGCCGGAGCGCTCACCTGGTCGCAACTGATCCTCCTGCCCGGGTTGGTGGCCTCCGGCGGTGCGCTGCTCTTCGCCGTCAACGCCTGGTGCCTCGACGGCCGTGGCGGGCTGTGGCGCGAGTCGCTCCCCGTCGCGCCACGGGTGGTGTTCGCCGCCCGGGCGTGGGTGTGCGCTGAGTTCATCACCGTCGCCTCGGCGATCACCCTGGCGATCGGCTGCCTGCGCGCCGGCGTGCCGGACCTCGCCGACATCGCGGCGGTGGTCGCCGGGTCGGTGGCGGTGCTCCTGCATGTCGTCTCCGCGGCGATGCGGTGGTCGCAGGCGCATCCGTACTCCGCGGACCTCCACTCAGCCCGCGCGACACCGGCGCCGCCGCTGGCGATGATCGCCTACTCCAGCAAGCTCGCGGCGAGCACGACCGTCATCGCGCTGCTGTTCTCCGGGCTGATCCGGCTCGAGGCACCCGCCCTCGCACTCGCGCTCGGCATGGTGATGAGCGGGTGGTCCTGCCTGCGGCTGTCCGCCACCGCGGGGGCGTGGGCAGACCCCTCCGTACGGGCGCGGGTCGTGACGACGGTCGCTCTCTGAGCCGTCGGCCTCCCCGGTCGGCAGGTCGGCGGTGCGCGCGTGCTTGCGCAGGCATACCGAGTATGTGCATACTCGGTATGCACTGGAAGGACGGCCATGTCGATCAAGCACGCGCTGCTCGCGCTCCTGGAGCAGGAGCCGATGTACGGCTACCAGCTGCGCGCCGCGTTCGAGGAGCGCACGGCCGAGCTGTGGCCGCTCAACATCGGGCAGGTCTACACCACGCTCTCCCGCCTGGAGCGCGACGGCCTCGTCCACGGCGGTGACGCCAACGACGACGGCCAGCACATCTACGAGCTCACCGATGCCGGCCGGGCCGAGCTGACCGCCTGGTTCGCGCGCGCGGTCCCCCGTGACCAGCCCGCCCGTGACGAGCTGGCGATCAAGATGGCACTCGCGGTGTCCTCGCCGGGCCTGGACGTCACCGCCGTCCTCCAGAGGCAGCGCAGCGCCACCATGGCCGCCCTCCAGGAGCACACCCGGCGCAAGCGCTCGACCTCCGATGTCGCCTACAGCCTGGTGCTCGACTCGCTCATCTTCGCCGCCGAGGCCGAGATCCGCTGGCTCGACCACTGCGAGGCCCGACTCCGGCAGGGTCCCCGGTGAGCGAGCACCTCGCCCGGCGCGAGGCCGGACACCTGCGGCGCGCCGAGGCGCGATGGCTCGAGCACGCCCGCGAACGACTCCGCCGTGGGGTCCGGCGTACCCCACCTGAGACCGACACCCCAAGGAGAAGGACCGATGACCACACCTGTGCTCCACCTCGACCGCGTGAGCCGTGTGCACGGCAGCGGTGACCTCGCGGTGCACGCCCTGCGCGAGGTTTGCGTGGAGGTGTACGCCGGCGAACTCGTCGCGATCATGGGTCCCTCCGGCTCGGGCAAGTCGACCCTGCTGACCCTGGCGGGCGGCCTCGATCAGCCCACGATGGGGCGCGTCGTCGTGGAGGGTGCGGACCTGACGGCCGCCGGGGACGTCGCGCGGGCGAAGCTGCGGCGCACCGCGATCGGCTATGTGTTCCAGGACTTCAACCTCATCCCCGCCCTCACCGCCGCTGAGAACGTCAGCCTCCCGCTGGAGCTCGACGGGGTGCCGCTGCGCAGCGCCCGGGTCGCCGCCCTCGCGGCGCTCGGCGACCTCGGCGTCGAGGAGCTCGCCGACAGGTTCCCCGACGAGATGTCGGGCGGGCAGCAACAGCGGGTCGCCATCGCGCGAGCGGTGGTCGGACAGCGCCGGCTGATCCTGGCCGACGAGCCGACCGGTGCCCTCGACTCCGTCACGGGCGAGGACATCCTGCGGCTCTTGCGGGCCCGCTGCGACGCCGGCGCGGCCGGTGTCCTCGTCACCCACGAGCCGCGCCATGCCGCCTGGGCCGACCGGGTGGTCTACCTGCGCGACGGCGCGGTGGTGGATGAGACCGGCGGCCCCGGTGGCCAGGCCGACCCGATGGCGGCGCGCGCATGAGCGGCTGGCTGGCCAGCTGGCGGCTGGCGCTGCGGCTCGCGCGGCGTGACCTGCTCAAGCACCGTGCCCGGGCAGCGATCGCCCTGGTCATGATCACCCTGCCCGTCCTCGGGGTGGTCGCTGCCGATGTGCTGATCCAGACGGCACGGATCTCGCCCGCCGAGGGCATCAGCCGGCGGATCGGCACATTCGCCACCGCCAGGATCGATGTCGTCGGCGGAGCGCCGGCCTTGAGGCAGGGGGCCGACCCTGCCGCCGGCTGGATGCCGGTCGGCGATCCCGAGCCGCGCCCGGCCCCGACCCTCGCCGACATCGAGCGGCTGATCGGGCACCGCGACGCCGAGCCGGCCGTGAGCCCGACAGAGGTGCTCGTGCGCACCCCGCACGGCCGCGAGCCGATGGCGCTCGACCTCGTCGACCCCGCGGCGCCGCTGACCCGCGGCCTGTACCGGCTCGTCGGTGGCCGATGGCCCAGGGTGCCCGGCGAGGTCGTCGTGAACGAGCCGCTGCGGGAGCGCGCCGCGGGTGGCCGGCTCGACGTGCTCAGCGCGGCGCGATCGGAGACCACGCTGCGTGTCGTCGGCACGATCGTCGACGCGACCCGGCGTACCGCGCCCGTCATGGTCGGGCTGCCGGGCACCGTCCCGGACCCGACCCAGGAGCAGGGAGCGGCTCAGGGTGAGACGAAGAGCGTCGGGAGCGCCGGGGCGGGCTGGTACATCGACGGCCCGGCGATCACCTGGGCGCAGGTCCGCGAGCTCAACCGCCTCGGCGTCCTCGTGACCGACCGCACGCTCGCCAGCAACCCCGGCGCCCATCCCTCGCCGACCTCGCAGCGCGGCGTCGTCAACTCCACGACCGCTCAGGTGGGAGCCCTGATCGTGGTGATGGCGCTGATCGAGGTGGTCCTGCTGGCGGGCCCCGCGTTCGCGGTCGGTGCTCGCAAGCAGCAGCGCTCCTTGGCACTCCTGGTCTCCGCAGGCGGTACGCCGAGACAGGCGCGGCGGGTGATCATCGCCGGCGGGCTCCTCCTGGGCCTGACGGGGGGAGTGGTGGGAGTGGCCGGAGGCATCGGAGTCGCGTGGGTGCTCCGGCCGGTGGTCCAGCGCTTCGACGCGGACTGGTTCGGGCCCTTCGACGTGCGCTGGCCCGAGCTCGCCGCTGTCGCGGCGTTCGGTCTGGTCAGTGCCCTGATCGCCTGCCTGGTCCCGGCGTGGATCGCGTCACGGCAGAACGTCGTGGCCGTCCTGGCGGGTCGTCGTGGCGACGCGAAGCCGGTCCGCGCGTTCCCCGTCCTCGGCGTCGTGCTGTTCGTCGTGGGGATCCTGATCGCGTGCCTGGCCGCCCGGCCCACGGGTGGCGGTGCGCTCACCATCGGGTGGTCGGCGGTCGTCTGCGTGCTCGGGATGGTGATGCTCGTGCCGGTGGTGGTCAACGCCGTCGCACGCCTCGCCGGCCGGCTGCCCCTGGCGGTGCGGTTCGCCGCGCGCGACGCGGTGCGTCATCGCACGCGGACCACGCCGGCGGTGGCGGCGGTGGCTGCGACCGTCGCCGGGGTGGTGGCGCTCGGGATCGCGACATCGAGCGATGAGAAGGAGAACCGGGCGACCTACACCGCCAGCCTGACCCTGGGCAACGCCGCCGTGACGCCCTCCGAGGTCCTGGCGGACCCGCAGCATCCGGTCGCGACGGCCTGGGGTCGCGTGCGTGCCGTCGTGCAGCGTGAGCTCCCGGGCGTCCGGATCAGCTCGGTGCGTGGCGTGCCGACGACCGGGGTGGGCAGTTGGACCGTCGTGGCCTTCCGCGTTCCCGGCGCTGCCACGGAGGAGGACGTCCCAGGGGTGGACTGGCGACCCACCTTCGGCAGCTCGGTACTGGTGGACGACGGCACCTCGCTGGCACCATCGGTCGCCGCCCAGCTTCCCGCGGCGGCGGTCCGCACGGCCCTCGCCGCCGGCAAGGCGGTCGTCCTCACCGGCGCCCGCTCGGCCACCTCGCTGCACCAGGTCGTGCTGCACTCGGAGTCGGTCGACGGCGACGGTGACACGACATCCTCCACCGACACGACCGTGCCCGCCGAGGTCATCTACCGCAGCTCGAGCCGCGGGCCCGCGCCGGTCCAGGCGATCCTGCCCCCGGCGCTCGCCCGGAAGGCAGGTCTCCAGGCCGCCGTCACCGGGCTCGAGCTCGACCGTCCGGGGTTGTCGCCGGCCGCCCAGCGCGATCTGGCCGCGGCCCTGGCGGCCCTGTCCACGCCGGCGGAGGTGTACGTCGAGCGCGGGTACCAGCCCAAGGCCGAGACCGTCGTGCTGCAATGGGTGCTCGCGGTGCTCGCCGCGATCCTCATGCTCGGAGGGACGCTCACCGCCATGTTCCTGGCACTGGCGGACGCCCGTCCGGATCTAGCCACCCTGGCGGCGGTCGGTGCGGCGCCCCGCACCAGGCGCAGCGTGGCCGCGGCGTACACCTTCGTGGTGGCGTTCGTCGGCGCGGTCCTGGGGATGCTCGTCGGGTTCGTGCCCGGGCTGGCCGTCACCTGGCCGTTGACCGCCCATCGGGTCGATTCCAGTCACACCGGGCCGTACATCGCCATCCCGTGGGCGCTCATCCTGCTGGTGGTCGTGGCGCTGCCGGTGCTGACCGCCGCGCTGGTTGCCGCCGCGACCCGCTCGCGGCTGCCGATGGTGGCGCGACAGAACTGACGACTCGGGGTGTGAGATCCACGATTCGCACTAAAAGTCAGTCTTGACTGTTTGTTCCTAGCGGGGCAGAGTGGCGACGTGAGCTCGACCACGTCCCGCGTCCCCCAGGAGGAGCGGACCCGCCTGATGCGGGCGCGGCTCCTGGAGGCGACGGTCGAGGTGCTCGTGGAGCGGGGCTTCGCCGGCACGACCACCACCCTGGTCTCCGAGCGGGCGGGGGTCAGCCGCGGTGCCCAGCTGCACCACTTCCCGACCAAGAACGACCTGGTGGTGGCCGCCGTCAGCCACGTCATGGAGGGGCTCGGCGGGGACCTGCGCACGGCGGTCGCCCACCACCAGGGCGCCAAGACCCGCGCGGTGCTGCGCATGCTCGCCGACCACTTCACCTCCGCCGGCTTCAAGGCCGCGCTCGAGCTGTGGGTGGCCGCCCGCACCGATCCCGAGTTGCTCGCGGCGGTCGCGCCGCTCGAGCGCCGGCTCGGTCGCGAGGCCCACCGGCTCACGGTCGAGCTGCTCGGCGTCGACGAGTCCCGGCCGGGCATGCGCGAGCTCGTCCAGGCCACCCTCGACCTGTGCCGCGGCCTCGGCCTGGCCGACACGCTCTCCGACGACGCCGCCCGCCGTGACCGCATCCTCGACGAGTGGGCCGGCGTACTCGACCGCGAGCTGACGGAACAGGCATCCGGTCCGCAACGGCAGGATCCGCGCGCCGCAGCCGCCGGTCGGGACGTGTTCGACAGTGAGGTCACCGCATGAGTGAGGTGCTGAGCGGGCTGCTCGCCGACCTGGCGGCCGAGAGCGCCCAGCTGCGGGCCGCCGTGGCGGACCTGCCCGACCAGCGGTGGCGTACGCCGACCCCTGCCGAGGGGTGGGACGTCGCCACCCAGATCGCCCACCTCGCGTGGACCGATGAATGTGCGGTGGTCGCGGCGACCGACCCCGAGGCGTGGGAGCGCCTCGTCGCGCAGGCCATCGCCGACATGGAGGGCTTCGTCGACAAGGGCGCGCTGGCGGGTGGCGCCGTACCGCCGGCGGAGCTGCTCGCGCGCTGGGACAGCTCCCGGGAGGCGCTCGCCGATGCTCTGCGCGGGCTTCCCGACGGTGCCAGGATGCAGTGGTTCGGGCCGCCGATGTCGGCCGCGTCGATGGCCACCGCGCGGTTCATGGAGACCTGGGCGCACGCGCTCGACGTGTACGACGCCCTCGAGGTCGAGGTGGAGCCGACCGACCGAGTGCGCAACGTGTGCCACCTGGGCGTGCGCACCCGCGGCTTCTCCTTCGCCACCCACGGCCTCACCCCGCCCGAGAGCGTGGTCCGGGTCGAGCTCACCGCGCCGAGCGGGGTGCTGTGGACCTGGGGCCCCGAGGAGGCCGAGCAGCGGGTCACCGGCTCGGCGTGGGACTTCGCTCGCCTCGTCACCCAGCGGGTGCACCGGGACGACACCGACCTCGTCGCCGAGGGCGAGGAGGCAGCACAGTGGCTGACCATCGCGCAGGCCTTCGCCGGCCCGCCGGGAAGGGGACGTGAGGGTGCCTGACACCAAGCAGCCGATCAGGATCGGCAACTGCTCCGGGTTCTACGGCGACCGGATCAGCGCCATGCGCGAGATGCTCGAGGGCGGTCCGCTGGACGTCCTGACCGGGGACTACCTCGCCGAGCTGACGATGCTCATCCTCGGCAAGGACACCATGCGCGAGCCGGAGACCGGCTACGCCAAGACGTTCCTGCGCCAGGCGCAGGACTGCCTCGGTCTGGCGCTGGAGAAGGGGGTGCGGATCGTCGCGAACGCCGGCGGTCTCAACCCAGGCGGGCTGGCCGAGGCGCTGGAGAAGCTCGGCACCGGCGCCTCGATCGCCTACGTCGACGGCGACGACGTTCGTGACAGGCTGACCGACTTCCCCGGCGCCCTGACCGCCAACGCCTACCTGGGCGGCTTCGGCATCGCCCGGGCCCTCGAGGCGGGCGCGGACGTGGTCGTCACCGGCCGCGTCACCGACGCGGCCGTCGTGATGGGGCCGGCGATCTGGTGGCACGGCTGGACGGCCGAGGACCTCGACCCGCTGGCCGGCGCCGTCGTCGCCGGCCACGTGATCGAGTGCGGCACCCAGGCGTGCGGCGGCAACTTCGCCGGCCTCTTCGACGCCGTCGACGCCGGGCTGGTGGCGGACCCGCAGGAGCCGTTCGGCTTCCCGATCGCCGAGATCGCGGCCGACGGGAGCTGCGTGATCACCAAGCACCCGGGCACCGGCGGGCTGGTCTCGGTGGACACGGTGACCGCCCAGCTGTTCTACGAGATCCAGGGTGCCGACTACCTCAACCCCGACGTCACCACCGACCTCACCACGATCCGGCTGCGCCAGCTCGAGCGCGACCGGGTCGAGATCAGCGGCGTGCGCGGCAGCGCCGCCCCGGAGAAGCTCAAGGTCGCCGTCAACGAGCTGGGTGGCTGGCGCAACCAGGTCGAGTTCGTCATCACCGGCCTCGACCTGGAGCGGAAGGCCGAGCTGCTCCAGGCACAGGTCGAGGCGGCGCTACCGGCCGACCTGAGGCGCTCGTGGGCGCCCTGGCGGGCACCGGCCGCCGACTCGCCGACCGAGGAGGGGGCCGCCGTACTCCTGCGGCTGACGGTGTGGTCCCAGGACGAGCAGGCCGTCGGCAGGGCGTTCACCGGCCCCGCGATCGAGCTCGTCCTCGCCTCCTATGCCGGCTTCCACGTCACCGCGCCGCCGGGCAAGCCGAGTGCGTACGGCGTCTACCGGCCGACGTACATCTCCCGGGATCTGGTGGAGCACACCGTCCATCTCCCCGACGGCACCACGGAGGTGATCCGATGAGCGCCAGCACCAGCACCGCGCGGCCGCTCGGCGACCTGGTCTACGCCCGCTCCGGCGACAAAGGCGGTGACGCCAACATCGGCCTGTGGATCCCGGCCGGCCGCCCCGATGCGGCCGTCGACTGGCTGCTGTCCCTGGTGAGCGTCGACTGGGTCCGGCAGATGCTCCCCGAGGCCGCCGGGCTCGACATCGACCTCGTCCCGCTGCCCAACCTGCGCGGCATCAACATCGTCATCCACGGCATCCTCGGTGCCGGCGTCGCCGAGGGCGTCCGGTTCGACCCCCAGGCGAAGGCGATCGGGGAGTGGCTCCGGAGCCGGTACGTCGAGATTCCCGGCGAGCTGTTGTCATGAGGGATCTCGACGGGCTCGATCACCCGCCCGGGCTCGATCACCCGCTCGGGCTCGATCACCGGGCCGAACTGTTCGAGCTCGGGGCGGAGTTCGCCCGCCGTGAGATCGCGCCCCACCTGCAGGACTGGGAGGACGCGGGGGAGGTGCCCCGCTCCCTGCACCTGGCCGCCGCCAAGCAGGGCATCCTCGGCCTCGGCTTCCCCGAGGAGGCCGGCGGTGAGGGTGGCACGCTGGCGGACGTGGTCGCGCTGACCGAGGGCCTGGTGTCGGAAGGTGCCTCCTCGGGGCTGCTGGCGAGCCTGTTCACCCACGGCATCGCCCTGCCCCACATCGTCGAGCACGGCTCGCCGGAGCTGATCGAGCGCTACGTGCGGCCGACGCTGTCCGGCGAGCTGATCGGGTCGCTGGCGATCACCGAGCCGGGCGGCGGCTCCGACGTCGCCCATCTCACCAGCCGCGCCGAGCGTGACGGCGACCACTACGTCGTCAACGGCTCCAAGACGTTCATCACCTCCGGCGTGCGAGCCGACTTCGTCACCACCGCGGTGCGCACCGGAGGTCGTGGCGCCGGCGGCATCAGCCTGCTGGTCATCGACAAGGACACGCCCGGCCTCAGCGTCGATCGTCGGCTGGCGAAGATGGGCTGGCACTGCTCCGACACCGCCGAGCTCAGCTTCGTCGACGTCCGGGTGCCGGTCGCCAACCTCGTCGGGGAGCAGGACGCCGGGTTCGGCTACATCGCCGAGGCGTTCGTGACCGAGCGAATCTCGCTCGCCGTACAGGCCTATGCCATCGCCGCCCGCTGTCTCGCGCTCACCGTGGCCCACGCCCGCGAGCGGCAGACGTTCGGGAAGCCGCTGATCAGCCGCCAGGTCGTGCAGCACCGGCTGGTCGAGATGCATCGACAGGTCGAGGTCGCCAAGGCCTACACCCACCAGGTGGTGCGCGAGTACGAGCACGAGGGCACGACCGCGCAGACGATCGCCGCAGCCGCGCTGGCCAAGCAGACGGCGGTCGAGGCCTCGCAATGGGTCTGCGACCAGGCGGTGCAGCTGCACGGCGGCACCGGCTACATGCACGGGACCGAGGTGGAGCGGCACTACCGCGACACCCGGATCCTGCCGATCGGAGGAGGAGCGACCGAAGTGACGACCGACCTCGCAGCAAAGCTCTTGGGGTACGTGGGATGAGTGTCTCGACAAGCTCGACAACCGGCGGGGGCAGCTCGACAACCGGCGGGGGCAGCTCGACAACCGGCGCGGGCACGCAGGTCGGCGAGCGCCGGGCCGCGATGCTGGCGAAGCTCGCCGACCTGGACGCGCAGCATGCCAAGGCGGTCAACGCCGGCGGCAAGTACATCGAGCGGCACCACAAGCGGGGCAAGCTCACGGCGCGCGAGCGCATCGAGCTGCTGCTGGACGAGGGCACGCCGTTCCTGGAGCTGATGACGCTGGCCGGGTGGGGCAGCGACTTCCCCGTCGGCGGCTCGATGGTCACCGGCATCGGTGTGGTCTCCGGCGTCGAGTGCATGATCATCGCCCACGACCCCACGGTGAAGGGCGGCTCGATCAACCCCGTCGGACTGAAGAAGGGGGCTCGGGCCAGCCAGATCGCGGAGGAGAACCACCTCCCGGTGATCAACCTGGTGGAGTCCGGCGGCGCCGACCTGCCGCACCAGAAGGACATCTTCATCCCGGCGGGGCGCGGGTTCAGGGAGATCACCCGGGCCAGCGCCCGCAAGCAGCCGACGATCGCGCTCGTCTTCGGCAACAGCACCGCCGGTGGCGCCTACATCCCCGGCATGAGCGACTACATCGTCATGGTCGACAAGGGCGCCAAGGTGTTCCTCGGCGGTCCGCCCCTGGTCAAGATGGCCACCGGCGAGGTCTCCGACGACGAGGAGCTCGGCGGCGCCAGGATGCACGCCACCACCTCCGGTCTTGCCGACTTCCTCGCCGTCGACGAGTACGACGCGATCCGCCTCGGCCGTCGCATCGTCGCTCGACTGAAGGTGGAGAAATTGGGGCGGCGGATCTCGACAAGCTCGATCGCCGAGTACGCCGAGCCGCTGCTCGATCCCGAGGGGCTGCTCGACATCATCCCCACCGAGCTGAAGGAGCCGTTCGACCCGCGGGAGGTGATCCTGCGCCTGGTCGACGGACCCAGCGGGAGCAACGAGGTCCCGTTCGACGAGTTCAAGCCGCTCTACGGCTCCTCACTGGTCACCGGCTGGGCCCGGATCCACGGGCGCCCGATCGGGATCATCGCCAACGCGCAGGGGATTCTGTTCAGCAAAGAGGCGCAGAAGGCGACGCAGTTCATCCAGCTGTGCAACTCCTCCGACACCCCGCTGCTGTTCCTGCACAACACCACCGGCTACATGGTCGGCAAGGAGTACGAGCAGGGCGGGATCATCAAGCACGGCGCGATGATGGTCAACGCCGTCTCCAACTCGAAGGTGCCGGCGATCTCCATCCTGATCGGCGCGTCCTACGGCGCCGGCAACTACGGCATGAACGGGCGCGCCTACGACCCGCGCTTCCTGTTCACCTGGCCCAACGCCAAGTGCGCGGTGATGGGCCCCCAGCAGCTCGCCGGGGTGATGTCGATCGTGGCACGCGCGGCCGCGGAGTCCAAGGGCGTGCCCTTCGACGAGGAGGCCGACGCCCAGACCCGGGCGTTCGTCGAGGACATGATCGAGCAACAGTCGCTGCCCTACTTCATGTCCGGGATGGTGTACGACGACGGCATCATCGATCCGCGCGACACCCGCACGATCCTGGGCCTGTGCCTGTCCGTCATCGAGAACCAGCCGATCGAGGGGACCCTCAATTTCGGCGTCTTCAGAATGTGATGACACCCCATGACGCTCTTCGCTCCTCCGCTGCGCTCCCCCGCGAACACCGCCACGGGGACCCCGAAAGGTCTTCTCCCATGATCGAGAAAGTCCTCGTCGCCAACCGGGGCGAGATCGCCCGCCGCGTCTTCGCGACCTGCCGCATCCTCGGCATCGAGACGGTGGCCGTCCACTCCGACGCGGACGCCCGTGCGCCGTTCGTGCGCGATGCGGACGCCGCCGTACACCTGCCCGGCAACACTCCCGCCGAGACCTATCTGCGTGGTGACCTGATCATCGCCGCGGCCAAGGCCTCGGGTGCCCAGGCCATCCATCCCGGCTACGGGTTCCTCTCGGAGAACGCCGACTTCGCCCGCGCCGTCGTCGAGGCCGGCCTGACCTGGATCGGCCCGGATCCCGACTCGATCCTGCGGATGGGCTCGAAGGTCGAGTCCAAGAAGCTGATGGAGGCGGCCGGCGTTCCGGTGCTCGGCAACCTCACGCCCGAGACGGCCGGCACCGAGGACCTGCCGCTGCTGGTCAAGGCCAGCGCCGGCGGCGGCGGGCGGGGGATGCGGATCGTGCGATCCCTGGACGCGCTGCCCGGTGAGATCGCCAAGGCGGCCGCGGAGGCGGAGTCGGCCTTCGGCGACGGCACGGTCTTCGTGGAGCCCTACGTCGAGAGCGGCCGACACATCGAGGTCCAGGTCCTCGGCACGCCCGAGGGGACCCTGGTCTTCGGTGAGCGCGACTGCTCGGTGCAGCGCCGCCACCAGAAGGTCATCGAGGAAGCGCCCGCACCGGGACTGCCAGCCTCGACCCGGGAGGCCCTGCACGAGGCGGCCCGCAAGGCCGCGGAGGCGATCGACTACCGCGGCGCGGGCACCGTGGAGTTCCTCTACGACCCGGCCAAGGACCGGTTCTTCTTCCTCGAGATGAACACCCGTCTCCAGGTCGAGCACCCGGTCACCGAGGAGATCTTCGGGGTCGACCTGGTCGCGCTCCAGATCGCCGTCGCCGAGGGACGCCCGGTCTCGACAGGCTCGACCTCCGGAGCGCCCCAGGGCCACGCGATCGAGGTCCGCCTGTACGCCGAGGACCCCGCCCACGGGTTCGCGCCCCAGACCGGCCTGATCACCGCGTTCGACATCCCCGGGGTGGTCGCCAGCTTCGAACGGACGCCGGGTGCCGGCGTACGCCTGGACTCCGGCGTCGGTGCCGGCGATGAGATCGGCACGTTCTACGACGCCATGGTCGCCAAGGTGATCGTGCACGCGCCGACGCGTGAGCAGGCCGCGCGGCAGCTCGCCGGCGCCCTCGCCAAGGCCCGCATCCACGGGCTGCGGACCAACCGCGACCTGTTGGTGGCGCTGCTGCGCGACCCGGTCTTCCTCGAGGCCCGGATGAGCACGACATGGCTCGATGACCCGACGGTCGTCGCGGGTCTGGGTGCCCAGGACAGGGACGTCGCCGAGCTGTCCGCGTTCGCAGCAGCGCTCGCGCTCGCCGAACGGACCAGGGCCGCCTCGCCGTTCCACGCCCGGCTGCCGATCGGGTGGCGCAACGTGGCCTCGCAGCCGCAGCGGACGGTGTTCACGGTCTCGACAAGCTCGACCCCCGGGCACGGCTCGACCCCCGCGGACCAGGAGCTGGTCGTGCCCTGGTACGGCGGCCGGGCGCCCCGTCACGCCGAGCGTGACGACATCGTCGTCCTCGCCAGCGGCCCCGAGGCTGTCACGCTGGCCGTGGGCGGCGTCGCCCGCACGTTCACCGTCAGCGTCACCGGCAGCGTGGCCGACCACCACGGCAAGCACGTCGACGTCGACTCCCCGCTCGGCCATGTGGCGCTGCGCAAGAAGCCGCGCTTCCTCGACCCGTCGGACCGGCTGGAGGCCGGCTCGCTGCTCGCGCCCATGCCGGGCACCGTCGTCGCCGTCCACACCGGCGTCGGCGAGGAGGTCGCGGAGGGCCAGCCACTGCTCGTGTTGGAGGCGATGAAGATGCAGCACACCATCGCCGCGCCCCACGCCGGCACCGTCACCGAGCTCGACGTCGCGGTCGGTGACCAGGTCACCGGCGGCGCGGTGCTCGTCGTCGTACACGACCCCACGACCGATTCCCCGGACAACCCCGCTAAGGAGCAGGCATGACCACCTCGTTCACCGAGCCGGAGGAGCGCCAGGAGCTGCGCAAGCAGGTCTTCAAGCTCGCCAGCAAGTACGGCCAGGACTACTTCTTGAAGAAGGCCCGCGCCGGTGAGAAGACCACCGAGCTGTGGCTCGAGCTGGGCAAGAACGGCTACCTCGGGGTCAACATCCCCGAGGAGTACGGCGGGGGCGGCGGCGGCCTGGGCGACGTCGCGGCCGTGCTCGAGGAGGCGGCCGCGGCCGGCTGCCCGCTCCTGCTGATGGTGGTCAGCCCCGCCATCTGCGGCACCGTGATCACCAAGTACGGCACCGAGGAGCAGAAGCAGCGCTGGCTGCCCGGGATCGCCGACGGCACCGAGACGATGGCGTTCGCGATCACCGAGCCGGACGCCGGCACCAACTCGCACAACATCATCACCACCGCGCGCCGCGACGGCGACGAGTGGGTGCTCAATGGCCGGAAGGTGTTCATCTCCGGCCTCGACGAGGCGAAGAACGTGCTGGTCATCGCGCGCACCGAGGACGCCAAGACCGGCAAGCTGAAGCCGTGCCTGTTCGTGGTGCCGACCGACGCGCCCGGCTTCTCCTTCACCCCGATCCCGATGGACTTCGTCTCGCCGGAGTGGCAGTTCCAGGTCTTCATCGACGACGTGCGGCTGCCGGCCGACGCGCTCGTCGGTGACGAGGACGGTGGCCTGGTGCAGCTGTTCGCCGGCCTCAACCCGGAGCGAGTGATGGCGGCCTCGTTCGCGACCGGCCTGGCCCGCTTCGCGCTCACCAAGGCCACGGCGTACGCCAAGGAGCGGGCCGTCTTCCGCGATGCGCCGATCGGCTCGCACCAGGCGATCGCGCATCCGCTGGCGCAGGCCCACATCCAGGTCGAGCTGGCCCGGCTGATGACCCAGAAGGCGGCAGCGCTCGTCGACGCGGGTGACGATCTCGGGGCGGGCGAGGCGGCCAACATGGCCAAGTACGCCGCTGCCGAGGCCTCGTGCTTCGCGGTCGACACCTCCGTACACACCTTCGGTGGCAACGGCCTCACCCAGGAGTACGGCATGGGTGCGCTGGTGGCGGCCTCGCGGGTGATGCGGATCGCGCCGGTGAGCAAGGAGATGGTCCTCAACTTCGTCGCGATGCACTCCCTGGGGCTGCCGAAGTCGTACTGACCGCTGACCGGTCCTCGGGCCGCGGCGCTTGAGTGCGACAGTTCTGCGGCGGCGCCCGCGCAAGCAAAGCTCTCGAGCCATGAACCCTGTCAGCAGATCCGCAGGGCCAGGCACCGAAGCGAACCGTGGCAATCGCCCTTCGCAAGGTTGGCGGAGAGCGGGACATGCCCTGGCGGGGAGAGGGTTACGCCTATGTGTCGAAATCCGTGCATCCCACCCTTGGATCCGCCAGGATGATGGAACCCGACCTTTGAGGTTCATATGCGCGCTGCGGCTGGAATGATGGTCCTCATGCTGGCCGTGGCGGGCTGCTCGACCTCAGGCGCCGAATCGCACTCGTATCGTGGACCGGTGACCAGGGTTGATGACGCCGTTGTCTGTGTCGGCGCGCCGGCCGCGAACGGCCAGTGCTTCTTGCAGGATGCTGTCACGAAGACGCTGGAACTGAACGACTGCGTCCGAGTGAAATACTCATCCAAGTCCGACGAGTCAGGCCCCTACGTCGCATCTAGCATCAAGCGCGAGCCTGCTGAGTCCGGGAATGCCTGCGCTGGCGAATAGTCTGTGCGCGAGCTATTTCGCCCCGAGGGGCGTTATCGCGAATCGCCGGGATGGGTGTCTGCTACACGGCGAGGGACTTTTAGATGATCGCCACCCGGACCCAGGCTGGCACGAACGTCAGCTTGTCCACGTCGTGGTGGCGGCGGGTCGCAACGCATCAGATTGCCCCCTGGTCGATGGTCGTGCCCTACCCTCGACCCGTGGCCGGGGTGGTGCAAGCGATGGACCGCGCCCAGCGGCGCTGTCCGCCGGTCGCGTTCCCGCTCGGGGTGATCTACAAGTTCTTCGACGACCAGGGCAACTACCTGGCGGCGATCGTCACCTACTACGCGTTCATCGCGATCTTCCCGCTGCTACTGCTCGGCACCTCGATCCTCGGCTTCCTGCTCCAGGGCAATCCGCACCTGCAGCAGGAGGTGCTGAACTCGGCGCTGCGGCAGTTCCCGATCATCGGTGACGAGTTGGGCCGCAAGGCGCTGCACGGCTCGACGAGCGGCATCGTGGTCGGTGGCCTGACGGCGACGTACGGCGCGATGGGCCTGGGCCAGGCGATCCAGAACACCGTCAACACCGCCTGGTCGGTGCCGCGCAACAGCCGCCCGAACCCGTTCCTGCTGCGGCTGCGGTCGCTGGTCCTGCTGGCGACCGCAGGGGTCGCCGTCCTCGGCGTGTCGGTCCTGGCGACCGTGGGCGCCCACTCCAACGCGCTGGGCTCCCACCTCGACCAGGGGCTGCGCTGGCTGATCCAGCTCGCCTCGGTGCTCGTCATCGGCGGCATGCTCACCCTGCTCTTCCGGCTCGCGACCACCCGCGACCACCCGCTGCGCAACGCCGCGCCCGGCGCGTTCACGCTGGCCGCGATGTGGCAGACGCTGCAATGGATCGGCGCCTACTACGTCGAGCACGTCATCCAGGCCACCAGCGGCATGAACCAGACCTTCGCGCTCGTCCTGGGTCTCATCGGACTGCTCTACATCGCCTCGGTGATGGGGGTGCTCGGCATCGAGGTCAACGTGGTCATCGTCCGGCGGCTGTGGCCACGAGCGCTGCTGACGCCGTTCACCGACAAGGTCGACCTCACGGAGGCCGACCGGCGTGCGTACGCCGGCTACGCCCTCATGGCCCGCCACAAGGGGTTCGAGACCGTGGCGGTCACCTTCGACGGCCGCGACGGGCACACCCACGAGATCGTCATGGACCCCTCCTGGCTGGCGAAGACGCGCAAGCTGCGGATCCGTCGCGACGACCTCGCGCCGAACCCGCACCTGCCCTCGGAGGACTCACCCGAGGAGTCCTGAGCCTCTGCTCAGCCCCGCGGCCGCATCGTGGAGGCGCGGACGACCAGGCTCGGTCGGACCGGCACCTCGTCGTGCGGTGGGGT